>Ga0207657_10005730_pt1 | contig 12959 bp, 6 predicted proteins | sample KBSC33metaG_FD_184316 | JGI IMG/M metagenome (GOLD analysis project Ga0207657, IMG submission 184316) | Corn rhizosphere microbial communities from Kellogg Biological Station, Michigan, USA - KBS C3-3 metaG (SPAdes) (version 2) | ecosystem: Host-associated > Plants > Roots > Rhizosphere > Soil ...
GCTTGAAGAGCTCGCGGTTGCGCTGGTACTGCTTGCGCACGTCGCGCAGCGCGTCGGCCGCGCCGCGGCGATCGAACTTGTTGATCGCGACGAAGTCGGCGAAATCGAGCATGTCGATCTTCTCGAGCTGGCTCGCGGCGCCGAACTCCGGCGTCATCACGTACAGCGACACGTCGACCAGCGGCACGATCGCGGCGTCGCCCTGGCCGATACCCGACGTCTCGACGACGATCAGGTCGAAGCCCGCCACCTTGCACGCGGCGATCGCGTCGGGCAGCGCCTGCGATACTTCGGTCCCGGCCTCCCGTGTGGCCATCGACCGCATGTAGATATTCGGATGCTCGATCGCGTTCATGCGGATGCGGTCGCCGAGCAGCGCACCGCCGGACTTGCGGCGCGACGGATCGATCGAGATGACCGCGATCTTCAGCCGGTCGTCCTGATCGAGCCGGAAGCGGCGGATCAGCTCGTCGGTCAGCGAGCTCTTGCCCGCGCCGCCGGTGCCGGTGATGCCGAGCGCCGGCGCCTTGCTCGCTTCGGCCGCGCGCAGCATCTCGTCGCGCAGCTTCGGCGGCACCGTATCCGCTTCGAGGCCGGTGATCAGGCGCGCCAGGGCATTGCGGTCGCCTGCCTTCAATGCCGTCAAATCCTTCGGCAAATCCTGCGCGAGGTCGGCGTCGCACGCGGCGACGATCTCGTTGATCATCCCCTGCAGTCCCAGGCGCTGTCCGTCCTCGGGCGTGAAGATGCGCGTGACGCCGTAGGCATGCAGCTCGTCGATCTCGCTGGGCACGATGACGCCGCCGCCGCCGCCGAACACCTTGATGTGCGCGCCGCCGCGCTCGCGCAGCAGATCGAGCATGTACTTGAAGAACTCGACGTGGCCGCCCTGGTAGGACGAGATCGCGATGCCGTGCGCGTCTTCCTGCAGCGCGCAAGTCACGATGTCGTCGACCGAGCGGTTGTGGCCGAGGTGGATCACCTCGCAGCCGGACGCCTGCAGGATCCGCCGCATGATGTTGATCGACGCATCGTGGCCGTCGAACAGGCTCGCCGCGGTGACGAAGCGGATCTTGTGCGCGGGCTTGTATACCAGCGGCTTTTTGACGATGGCGAGGTCGTTCATCGCTGCTCCGGCGGTCGGGCCCGGGTTGGGAAAGCTGTCCGGCGGCGCGGGCGAAAAACCCATCGTGCCGGCAGGTACGGCTTCGAAAGCTTACTCCGCAGGCCCTGACGTCGACATTATATGCCGTTTACGTAAACGTCAACTCAACCGGGCTTCTGCCGCCGCCAGTAACCCTGACGCCTGCGCCCGGACGCCTGCCCGCCGCTCCGTGGGGAACGCCTGCGGAGCGCGGCGGTCCTAGCGTCGGCCGGAAAACGTCCGGTCGCCGCCAGGCGGTGCCGAGCGATCCGCCGCCGCTATACTCGATCCCGCGCTCCTGCCGCAAGGAATTGCCCATGTCATCGCCGTCTCGATCGCTCTTCCGCGGCTTGTTCGCCGCGGCCTTGTTCTGTTTTGTCGGCGCCGCCGGCGCAGCGCTTCCGGCCGGCGTCAGCGCCGGCGCTTCGGTCGAAGGCATCAGCGAGTACGACCTCGCCAACGGCCTCAAGGTGCTTCTCTTCCCGGACGCCAGTCAGCCGAAGGTCACCGTCAACATCACTTACCTGGTCGGCTCGCGGATGGAGAACTACGGCGAGACCGGCATGGCGCATTTGCTCGAGCACATGATGTTCAAGGGAACGAAGACGCGGGGCAATCTGATGACCGGCCTCGCGCAGCGCGGCATGGCGTTCAACGGCACGACCTGGTACGACCGCACCAATTATTTCGAGACCTTTCCGGCATCCGACGAGAGCCTCGACTGGGCGCTCGGCATGGAAGCCGATCGCATGGTCAATTCAACCGTGTTGCGCAAGGATCTCGACAGCGAAATGACCGTCGTGCGCAACGAAATGGAGCGCAACGAAAACAGCCCGGTGCGCATCCTGATCCAGCGCACGACGGCCGCCGGCTTCGACTGGCACAACTACGGCAAGGACACGATAGGCGCGCGCACCGACGTCGAGCGCGTCGACATCGGGCGGCTGCAGGCGTTCTACCACCTCTACTATCAGCCGGACAACGCGGTGCTGACGATCGCCGGCGCCTTCGACCCGGACCGCGCGCTCGCGCTGGTCGCGAAATACTTCGGACCGCTGCCGAAGCCCACCCGCGTGCTGCCCAAGCTCTACACCGACGAGCCGGTGCAGGACGGCGCGCGCGAGGTGACGCTGCGCCGGGTCGGCAACACGCAGTGGCTGTCGGCCATGTATCACACGGTGCCCGGCGCCCACCCCGACGCGATCGCCATTTCTGCCGCCGTCGATGCGATGACCGTGAGTCCGGGCGGGCGCCTGTACAAGGCGCTGGTCGAGACCAAGAAAGCCGCCGCCGTCGATGACTTCGTCTACAACGGCTTCGATCCCGGCTTCGCGATGTTCCTCGCGCAGGTCCCCGAGAACGAGTCGCTCGACGACGCACGCACGACGATGCTGCGGACGATCGAGGACGCGGCGAAGCAGCCGTTCACGGAAGGCGAAATCGACCGCGTCCGCGCCAAGGCGCTGAAGGCGATCGACGAGACGATCAACGATCCGCAACGGCTGGGCATCGCGCTGTCGAGCTCGATCGCCATGGGCGACTGGCGGCTGTTCTTCCTGCAGCGCGACCGCTGGCGCGCGCTGACCCCGGCCGACGTCGATCGCGTCGCCGGCGCTTATTTCAAGGCCTCCAATCGGACGGTGGGCGAATTCATTCCCGACGCCAGGCCCGATCGCGCACCGACGCCGCCGACGGTCGATATCGCGGCGATGGTCAACGGCTACAAGGGCGATCCGGCGATCGCCGCCGGTGAAACCTTCGATGCGACGCCGGCCAATCTCGATGCCCGCGCCGAGCGCTACACCCTCGCCAACGGCATGAAGGTCGCACTGTTGCCGAAGAAGACGCGCGGCGCGACCGTGCACTTCAACCTGTCGATGCATTACGGCGACGAGGCGTCGATCAAGGGGCGCGAGGGCGAGGCCCGCCTCACCGGCAGCATGCTGCTGCGCGGCACCGCGCAGCACGACCGCCAGCAGATCGCCGATACGCTCGACCGGCTGCGCGCGAGCCTGTCGATCAGCGGCGCGCAGACTTCGCTCAGCGCGCGCGGCCAGACCCTGCGCGCCAACCTCGCGCCGACGCTCGACCTCCTGGCCGAAGTCCTGCAGCATCCGTCGTTCCCTGCCGCGGAGCTCGACACGCTCAAGCGCGCGCAGGCCGCCGGCGTCGAGCAGGAGCGCTCGGACCCGCGCGCGATCGCCGTGCGGGCGCTGGCGCGCTACGACAATCCGTACCCGAAGGGCGACGATCGATACATGCCGACGTTCGACGAGGAGCTGGCCGAGATCAGGGCGCCGGACGTGGACCGGCTCAAGGATTTTCACCGCAGCTTCTACGGCGCGGGAGCGGCCGAAATCAGCATCGTCGGCGATTTCGACGTCCCGGCCGTCAAGGCCCAGCTGCAACGGCTGTTCGGCGCATGGACGGCGCCCAGCCGCTATGCGCGCGTCCCGGAGCCGCTGGTGACCAAGCGCGCGGCGGCGATGCCGATCGAGACCCCCGACAAAGCCAATGCCTTCCTGATCGGCCAGTCGGCATTCGCACTGCGAGACACCGATCCCGATTATCCGGCGCTGCTGCTCGCCAACTACATGCTGGGCGGCTCGACCAACTCGCGGCTGTGGAATCGCATCCGGCAGAAGGAAGGCTTGAGCTACGGCATCAACAGCTCGATGCAAGCCAGCAGCTGGGAGTCCAACGCGACGATATCGATCTCGGCGATTTTCGCGCCGGAGAATCTCGAGCGGCTGCGCCGCGGCGTCCAGGACGAAGTCGAGCGGGCGCAACGCGAAGGCTTCAGCGCCGACGAGGTTGCCGAGGCGAAGCGGGCGTTGCTGCAGCAGCGCCGGCTGGCGCGCAGCCAGGACGCGACGCTCGCGGTGGCGCTGACCGAGCAGTCCTTTGTCGGCCGGACGTTCGCCTACTCGGCCAAGATCGACGCGGCGCTCGAAAGCCTCGATGCGCCGTCGGTCAACGCGGCGCTGCGCAAATATCTGAAGCCGGAGTCGTTCGCCAGCGTCTTCGCCGGTGATTTCGCGAAAGTGAAAAAGGCGCAGCCGGCCGGCTGACCCGGCAACGCTGCGCGCGCGGCATCAGCGCGCCGGCGACGCCACGAACGGTCGTCGTGCCCTACCAGGCGCCGACCATCGACTCCAGCGCGCCGGCGATGCCGCGCGTACAGCCCAGGACCGGAGCAGGATCGCGCCAGCGCTCCGGCCCCGGAAACGGAGCCACATGGCCCCCCGCTTCCTCGACCAGGAGGAGGCCGGCGAGCGCGTCCCAGGCATTGAGCGACAACTCGACAAAGCCGTCGAGCCGGCCGGCCGCGACGTGCGCGAGCTGCAGGGCGCCGGCGCCCAGGTTGCGCGTCGCTGCGCCGGCATCCATCAGCGCGTGCCGCAGTGCGAGATAGCGCGGCTCGACAAAACGGTCGTGGTGTCCGATCGCGACCAGAGCATCCTTCAACGCCTTGCAATCGCTGACCGCAATCCGGCGCTGATCGCCGGCGTGGCGGCGCCAGGCGCCTTCGCCGCGCCGCGCGTGGAACATCTCGTGGTGCTCGGGATCGTAGACGACGCCGACTTCGGTGCGCCCCAGCTCGACATACGCGATCGACACGCAGTAATAGCGCAGACCGCGCAGGAAATTGTGCGTGCCGTCGATCGGGTCGACGACCCAGACGTGCTCGGGCACGCCGGCAAACGATGCCGCCGATTCCTCCCCGAGGAAGGCGTCGCCCGGAAACGCCGCGGCGAGCTTGCTGGCGATGAAATCCTCGATCGCACGATCGGCGCGACTGACGAAATTCTGCGCGCCCTTGTGCTCGACGATCAGCGAGTCGCGCTTGGCGAACAGGTCGCGCGCGAGCTCGCCGGCCTTCAGCGCAACCTGCTGCGCGGCCGCATAGCGGGCGGTCAACGGCATGAAATCCTTTCTCGGCGCGCCATGTTGCGCGGTCATCGGCCGGAACGGCGCGCGCTTCATCCATTCGACCGGTACGGCGTCATTGCGTTCGCATCGCCCGCGCGGCAGGCAAACGATATTCCAAAAGCGCGTGGCGACGAAACTTGAATTGCCCACACGGATACGCGACAATCGCGCTCCGCTTCTTCGCACCACGATCCGCACCGTCCCGATGCGCAACGCCACGCCTTTTGCCGCTGGCCGCCGGTTCGACGTCATCTGCCTCGGCCGGTTCGCGGTCGACTTCTATGCGCAGCAGATCGGCGCCCGCCTCGAGGATGTCACCAGCTTCGCCAAGTACCTCGGCGGGTCGTCGGCCAACACCGCGTTCGGCTGCGCGCGACTGGGTCTGAATGCCGCGCTGATCTCGCGCGTCGGCGACGACGGTCTCGGGCGCTTCCTGGTCGAGACGATAGCGCGCGAAGGATGCGACGTCAGCCATGTCGGCATCGATCCGTCGCGCCTGACCGGCGCGGTCGTTCTGGGCATCGAGGACAAGGACACGTTCCCGCTTATCTTTCTGCGCGAGAACTGCGCCGACATGGCGATTGCCGAGGCCGACGTCGACGAGGCATTCATCGCGCAGAGCAAGGCGCTGCTGATCACGGGCACGCACTTTTCGACGGCGCACGTCGATCGCATCAGCAATCTCGCGCTCGACCGCGCCCGGAAAAACGGCGTACGCACGATACTCGACATCGACTATCGCCCGGTGCTCTGGGGATTGACCGCGCGCGGCGACGGCGCCACCCGCTACGTGCGCTCCGACACGGTCACCGCGCACCTGCAGCGCATCCTGCCGAAGATCGACCTGGTCGTGGGCACGATCGAGGAATTCAACATCGCCGGCGGCAGCACCGACATCATCGAATCGTTGCAGGCGGTGCGCCGGGTCACGGCGGCGGTGCTGCTGGTCAAGCGCGGACCGCTGGGCTGCGCGGTGATCGACGGGCCGATACCGCGCTCGCTCGACGACGCGTTCAATGGCCGCGGTGTCAACGTCGACGTGCTGAACGTACTGGGCGCGGGCGACGCCTTTTCGGCCGGATTCCTGTCCGGCTGGGTCCGTGGCGCGGACTACGACGCCTGCTGCCGCTACGCCAACGCCTGCGGTGCGCTGGTCGTCTCGCGCCACGGCTGCGCGCCGGCGATGCCGACGCGCGTCGAGCTCGATTATTTTCTGGCCAACGCCGCGCAGATTCCGCGACCGGACCAGGATGCAAAGCTGACGCGGCTGCATCGCGTCACCGCGCCGCGCCCGGTGCACGACCCGGTGTTTGCGTTCGCGTTCGATCATCGCAACCAGTTCTTCGATCTGGCGCAGGAAGCGGGCGCGGCGGAAGCGGAGCTGCCGAAGCTGAAGAAGCTTTTTGTCGAAGCCGTGGGACAGACCGAAGCCGTCCTCGGACTGGCCGGTTCGATCGGCATGCTGTGCGACGATCGCTACGGGCAGGATGCGCTCAACGCCGCCACCGGACGCGGCTGGTGGATCGGCAGGCCGGTCGAGCTGCCGGGATCCAACCCGCTGGTGTTCGATCGCGGCCGGTCGGTCGGAACGACGCTCATCAGTTGGCCGCGCGAGCATGTCGTCAAATGCCTGGTCAAGTTCCATCCCGATGACGGCATCGATAACCGCCTGGAGCAGGAAGCGCAACTTCGCGCCCTGTACGACGCAGTGCAGGCGAGCGGGCACGAGCTCCTGCTCGAGATCATTCCGCCGGCCGGGCTGCCACGCGACGCCGACACCGTCGTCCGCGCGATCGAGCGACTGTACAACCTGGAGATCTACCCGGAATGGTGGAAGCTCGAGCCGATGGCGGCCGGCGAGTGGGCCGCCGTCGACGCGCTGATCGAAGCGCGCGACCCGTATTGCCGTGGCGTGCTGCTGCTCGGGCAGGCTGCGAATGCAGCCACGCTCGCTGCCGGCTTCGCCGCCGCGCGCGCGAGCCGCACCTGCCGCGGCTTCGCCGTGGGCCGGACGATCTTTCACGAGCCCAGCCGCAAGTGGCTCGCCGGCGACATCGACGACACGGCGCTGGTGCGCGCGGTGCGCGCGAATTTCGAGGCGCTGATCGACGCGTGGCGCAAGGCCCGCGGCGAGAGCTCCGCGCCGGCGAAAGGGATGAAGGAGGCCGCGGCATGAGCGGCACGGTGCGCCTGACCGCGGCGCAGGCGCTGGTGCGCTACCTGGCGGCGCTGTCGGCCGACACGGGCTCGGGGATCCGCCCGCTGTTCGGCGGCGTGTTCGCGATCTTCGGTCACGGCAACGTCGCCGGCATCGGCGAGGCGCTCTATGCTCATCGCGACACCTTGCCGACGTTCCGCGCCCACAACGAGCAGGCGATGGCGCACGCGGCGATCGCCTACGCCAAGGCCAGCATGCGCCGGCGGATGATGGCGTGCACGACGTCGATCGGCCCCGGCGCGACCAACATGGTCACCGCCGCCGCGCTGGCGCATGTCAACCGCCTGCCGGTGCTGCTGCTGCCCGGCGACGTGTTCGCTTCGCGCGCGCCGGACCCGGTGTTGCAGCAGGTCGAGGATTTCCAGGACGGCGGCGTATCCGCCAACGACTGCTTCAGGCCGGTATCGCGCTATTTCGACCGCATCATGCATCCGGCGCAGCTGTTGACCGCCCTGCCGCGCGCGATCCAGGTACTGACCGATGCCGCGCTTTGCGGCCCGGTGACGCTGGCGCTGCCGCAGGACGTGCAGACGATCGCCTACGACTATCCGGAGGAATTCTTCGCGCCGGCGACCATCGTCTTTCGTGCGCAGCCGCCGAATGAAGCCGAGCTCGCGCGCGCCGCGGGGCTGCTGCGACACGCGCGGCGCCCGCTGCTGATCGCCGGCGGCGGCGTGCTGTACGGGCTCGCCGGGACCGCGCTCGCCGCGTTCGCCGAAAGACACGGCGTTCCGGTGGCCGAGACCCAGGCGGGCAAGGGGGCGCTTCGCTGGGATCATCCGCTGCAGCTGGGAGCGATCGGAGTGACCGGCTCGACCGCCGGCAGCGATCTTGCGCGCGATGCCGATCTCGTGCTGGCCGTCGGAACGCGCCTAACGGATTTCACGACGGGCTCGCATTCGATGTTCGGCGGCGCGAAGCTCGTGAACCTCAACGTCAACGCCTTCGACGCGGTCAAATGGCACGGCGTCGCGCTGGTAGGCGACGCGGGCCTCGGCCTCGAAGCATTGTCGCGGTCGCTCGCGCAATGGCAAGCCGAGCCTTCGTGGCAAGCCAGGGCCCAGGCGGCGGCGAGCGCGTGGCGGAATGAAGTCGAGCGCATCACCGGACGGCGCGACGCGGCGCTCCCCTACGAAGGCGAGGTGATCGGCGCCGTGCAGCGCTCGGCGAAGGACTCGGCGGCCGACGATATCGTCGTCTGCGCCGCCGGGACCCTGCCCGCCGAACTGCACAAGCTCTGGCGCGTCTCGGCGGCCGGCGGCTATCACGTCGAATACGGCTACTCGTGCATGGGCTACGAGATCGCCGGCGGGCTTGGCGTCAAGATGGCCAGGCCCGAGCGCCAGGTGATCGTCATCGTCGGCGACGGCAGCTACCTGATGCTCAACAGCGAGATCGCCACCTCGGTGATGCTGGGCAAAAAGCTCGTCATCGTCGTGCTCGACAATCGCGGCTACGGCTGCATCAACCGGCTGCAGCAGGCCTGCGGCGGCGCGGCGTTCAACAACCTGTTCGACGATTGCGTGCAGGGTCCGGACGGGGCGCCGCGCATCGATTTCGCCGCGCACGCCGCATCGCTCGGCGCGCTGGCCGAGAACGTCAAGACGATCCCGGAACTCGAGACGGCGCTCGAGCGAGCGCGCGCCGCGGCGCGAAGCTACGTCATCTGCATCGAAACCGATCCCGACCGGACCACCGAGGCCGGCGGCTGGTGGTGGGACGTCGCCGTGCCCGAAGTCTCCGAGCGACCAAGCGTGCGCCGCGCGCGCGAGGCCTACGAAAAGGCCAGAAAGCAGCAGCGGCCATGAGCGAAGCGTTCGAGGTGAAGATCGGCATCAACCCGATCTCGTGGAGCAACGACGACCTGCCCTCGCTCGGCGGCGAGACGCCGCTCGAGGTGGCGCTCGCGCAAGGCAAGCAGATCGGATACCAGGGCTTCGAGCTGGGGAACAAGTTTCCGCGCGAATCGAAGGCGCTGGCCGCGGTGCTGGCGGCGCATGGGCTCGAGCTGGTTTCGGGTTGGTACTCGGGCCGGCTCGCGCGCCGCTCCGTCGCGGAGGAGATCGCCGCGATCGCGCCGCATCTTGAGCTGCTGGCGGAAAACGGCGCGACGGTGATGGTCTACGGCGAAGTCGCCGACAGCATCCAGGGCGCGCCGCAGCCGCTGTACAAGCGGCCGCGCTTCGTCACCGATGTCGCCTGGCGCGAGTACGGCGAGCGGGTCAGCGCGCTGGCGCGGCACACGCTCGCGCACGGCGTGCGGCTCGCCTATCACCATCACATGGGCGCCTACGTCCAGTCGCCGTCGGATGTCGACCGCCTGATGGCGCTGACCGGCGACGAGGTGGGCCTTTTGTTCGACAGCGGCCACATGACTTTCGCCGGCGGCGATGCGGTCGCGATGCTCGCGCGTCATGTGCGCCGCGTCTGCCACGTGCATTGCAAGGATGTGCGACCGCAAGTGATCGCGATGGCCTGGAATCGCAACTGGAGCTTTCTCGACGCGGTGATCAACGGCGCCTTTACGGTGCCCGGTGACGGCGCGGTCGACTTCGCTTCCCTGCTCGAACTGCTGCGTCGAAACGGATATCGGGGCTGGCTGGTCGTCGAAGCCGAACAGGATCCGAGCGTCGCGCCGAGCTATCGCTACGCCGACCTCGGGTATCGCCATTTGCGCGATCTGGTCGCGCGCAGCATGAATCCTGCGGAGGTCGCATGAGCGCCGACGAGCCGCCGCAAGGCGCGAATGACGCCGCAGCGGGGAGGAGCGCCGCGGCCGCAGTGGCCAACGCAACCGCAAGCGGTGGGGGACGTAAGACCCTGCTGGTCAAGGGCCGCCGCGACGGGCGCGACATCGTGCGCGTCACGCCGCAATCGGCCGGCTGGAGCTACGTCGGCTTCGGCGCGCACCGGCTCGCCCCGGCCGAAGCGATGCGCGTCGCGCTGCCCGATGCCGAAGCGTGCATCGTGATCTTGAGCGGCAAGGTCACGATCGAGGCGGGCGGCCACACCTGGCGCGACATAGGCGAGCGCGGCAGCGTATTCGACGATCGCGCGCCTTACGCCGTCTATCTGCCGCCGGGCGAGGCGGCGCAGATCGTCGCCAAGACCGCGGCCGAGATCGGCGTCGGCAGCGCACCCGCTTCGGCGGGCCCGCCGGCGCGGCTGATCGAGCCGGCATCGATGAAGCGCTTCAAGCGCGGCGAAGGCAGCAACACGCGCTACGTCTGCGACATCCTGCCGCAGACCGAGCCCGCGTCGCATCTGTTGCTGGTCGAAGTCGTCACGCCGGCCGGGCACTCGTCGAGCTATCCGCCGCACAAGCACGACACCGACAACCTGCCCGCCGAAAGCTCGCTCGAGGAAACCTACTATCACCGGCTGAAGCCGGCGCAGGGCTTCGCATTCCAGCGCGTCTACACCGACGACCGCTCGATCGACGAAGCGCTCGCGGTCGAGGACCACGACGTCGTGCTGGTGCCGCGCGGCTACCATCCGGTCGTCGTGCCGCACGGTTACGATTCGTATTACCTGAACGTGATGGCGGGACCGAAGCGGGAATGGCATTTCAAGAACGACCCGGCGCACGAATGGATGCTCAAGCGCTGATTTGGCGCTTGCCGTCGACGAACCGCGGATCACGGAGAGCGCGATGATTGAAGCGGCATTGTTCGGTGCGGGCCGCATCGGCAAGATCCACGCCGGCAACCTGGCACGGCAGTCCGGGGCGCGGCTGAAATACGTGGCCGACGTCAACCAGGCCGCGGCCGAGACGCTCGCGTCGCAGCACGGCGCGAAGGTCGCCACCGTCGACGCGGCCTTGGCCGATCGCGCGATCGGCGCGGTGGTCATCGCCTCGAGCACCGACACGCACGCCGATCTATTGTTGCGCGCCGCCGCCGCCGGCAAGGCGATCTTCTGCGAAAAGCCGGTCGACCTCGACCTCGCTCGCGCCCGCTCCGCCGCCGCCGCGGTCGAGCGGGCGGGAGTGACCTGCCTGATCGGCTTCCAGCGCCGCTACGATCCGACGTTCGCCGCGGTCAAGGCGCGACTCGCCGCCGGCGAGATCGGCGATCCGGAAATGCTGATCGTGACCAGCCGCGATCCCGGCGCGCCCCCGGTCGATTACATCAAGGTATCGGGCGGCATATTCAAGGATATGCTGATCCACGACTTCGACATCTTCCGCTGGATTCTCGACGACGAGGCCGCCACCGTCTACGCGACGGGCAGTTGCCTCACCGACCCGGCGATCGAGACGGCAGGCGACATCGATTCGACGACGGTGACGATTCGCACTCGCCGCGGGCGGCTCGCGCAGATCAGCACCAGCCGCCGCGCGGCGTACGGTTACGACCAGCGTTTCGAGGTGCTCGGCAGCAAGGGAATGCTGCAGGCGGGCAACCACCGGCCGACCGAAGTCGCCGCGCACACCGCCGTGAGCGTCAGCTGTGACAAGCCCGAGCATTTTTTCCTCGAGCGTTATCGCGTCGCGTACGCCAACGAAATGACGCATTTCATCGACGCGGTCGCCGGGGGCAAGCCGGTCAACACGACGATCGCCGACGGCGTCAAGGCGCTGGAGCTGGCCGACGCGGCGACGCGCTCGTGGCGCGAGCGCCGGATCATCGAGCTATGAGTCCATCGGCCGATGCCCGACGCCGCTTGCGCATCGGCATCGCGGGCCTCGGTCGCCTGGGCCGCCGCCACGCCGAGAATCTCGCGCAGCGCATGCCGCGCGCCCAACTGGTCGCCGCCTGCAGCCCCGTCGCCGAAGAGCTCGCCTGGGCGGAGCAGCAACTCGGCGTCGCGCGCGGCTACGCCGACTACGCGGCGATGCTGTCCGACGCGGAAATCGATGCGGTGTTCCTGGTCACGCCGACGACGCTGCATGCCGCGCAGATCATCGAGGGCCTGCAGGCGGGCAAGCACGTGTTCTGCGAAAAGCCGCTGTCGCTGGAGATGGCCGACTGCGAGCGCGTGCAGCGGGAGGCTTTGCGGCGGCCCGAGCTCAAGGTGATGATCGGCTACGGCCGCCGCTTCGATCCCAGCTATCGCGATGCCTACGACAAGATCCAGGCGGGGCTGATAGGCGCGCCGTTCCTGGTGCGCTCGCAGAATCTCGACATGAACGATCCGTCGGGATTTTTCGTCCGCTTCGCGCCGACCAGCGGCGGGATTTTTCTCGACTGCACGGTGCACGACATCGACCTCGCGCGCTGGTTCCTGGGCAATCCGCGGCCGCGGCGCGTGTTCGCCGCCGGCACGATCGCGATCCACCAGGGCTTGCGCGAATTCGGCGACGTCGACAACGGTGTCGCCACCTGCGAGTTCGACGGGGGAAAACTCGCCTGCTTTTACGCGTCGCGCACGATGGCGCACGGCCACGAGACGGCGACCGAGATTTTCGGCACCGCCGGACGGCTCGCCATCGGTGCGAATCCGCGTCTGGACCGGGTCGACATTTCGGATGCGCATGGCGTGCGCAACGAATGCACGCCGACGTTCTACGAGCGCTTCGAGTCGGCGTTTCTGCACGAGATCGCGCATTTCGTCGATGCCGTGCTCGACGATCGCGCGCCGGCGCTGAGCTTGCACGATGCGACCGAAGCGACGCGCATCGCGCTGGCGCTGCGCGAGTCGCTGCAGACGAGGCGCGTGATA
>Ga0207657_10005731_pt1 | contig 12957 bp, 8 predicted proteins | sample KBSC33metaG_FD_184316 | JGI IMG/M metagenome (GOLD analysis project Ga0207657, IMG submission 184316) | Corn rhizosphere microbial communities from Kellogg Biological Station, Michigan, USA - KBS C3-3 metaG (SPAdes) (version 2) | ecosystem: Host-associated > Plants > Roots > Rhizosphere > Soil ...
TGGCGAACTTGACGACGAAGTCGTTGACGGCCTGGATCGGGCCGACCGAAGGCTTCATTCCGCCGCCCTCGCCATCGGCGTCTTGGGCGCGCCGACCGCGTTCGCGTACGGCTGGTGACAGCGATGGCCGGCCTGCGCGATGTCGAACGCGAACTTCTGCATGTCCCAGGCGCCGGTCGGACAGCGTTCCGCGCAAAGGCCGCAATGCAGGCAGACGTCCTCGTCCTTGGCCATCACGCGCCCCGTTTTCAAGCCGTTCGCGACATAGATATCCTGCGTCAGGTTGCGCGAAGGGGCGTTGAGCCGCGACCGCAGGTCGGTCTCGTCGCCGTCTTCGGTGAAGGTGATGCAGTCCATCGGGCAAATGTCGACGCAGGCGTCGCATTCGATGCACGCCTTCGCCGTGAAGACCGTCTGCACATCGCAATTCAGGCAGCGCTGCGCTTCCGCGAAGGCTTGCGCCGCGTCGAAGCCGAGCTCGACTTCGACCTTGATGTTCTTCAGCGCGATCGACACGTCCTTCAGCGGGACCCTGAAGCGCTGATCGTTCGAAATCGCGTTGTCATAGCTCCACTCGTGGATCCCCATCTTCTGCGACATCAGGTTGACCAGCGGCGGCGGCCGTACCGAGACGTCCTCGCCGCGGCAAAACTTGTCGATCGATATCGCGGCATCGTGACCGTGGGCGACTGCCCAGATGATGTTCTTCGGGCCGAAGGCCGCATCGCCGCCAAAAAAGACCTGCGGCAGCGTCGATTGCAGCGTTTTCTTGTCGAGTACCGGCAGTCCGGACTTGTCGAAGTCGACGCCGGCATCGCGCTCGATCCACGGGAAGGCATTTTCCTGCCCGACGGCGATCAGCACGTCGTCGCATGCGAAGTGGACGTCGGGTTCGCCGGTCGGCACGAGCTGCCGCCGGCCGTCGACGTCGCGCTTCGCTTCGACTTTTTCGAATATGACGCCGGTCAGGCGTCCGCTTTCGTGGGTGAACGCCTTGGGCACGTGATAGTTGATGATCGGAATGCCCTCGTGCATCGCGTCTTCCTTCTCCCACGGAGACGCCTTCATCTCGTCGAAGCCCGAGCGCACGATGACCTTGACGTCGGTGCCGCCGAGGCGGCGCGAGCTGCGGCAGCAATCCATCGCGGTGTTGCCGCCGCCCAGCACGATCACGCGCTTGCCGATCTTCTCGATGTGGCCGAATGAGACGCTGGACAGCCAGTCGATGCCGATGTGAATGTTCGCCGCGGCCTCGCGGCGGCCGGGCAGATCGAGGTCGCGACCGCGCGGCGCCCCGCTGCCGACGAACACGGCGTCGTAGCCCTCGCCAAGCAGGCTCTTGAGGCTGTCGATGCGCGAGCCGCCGCGAAAGTCGATGCCGAGATCGATGACGTACCCGACCTCCTCGTCGATCACCGACTCGGGCAGGCGAAACTTCGGAATCTGGCTGCGGATCATGCCGCCGGCGCGGGCGTCGCCGTCGTACACGACGCACTGGTAACCGAGCGGCGCGAGATCGCGGGCGACGGTCAGCGACGCCGGTCCGGCGCCGATCAGCGCGATCCGCTTGCCGTTCTTGCGCGCGGGTTTGGGCAGGCGTTCGCGGATATCGTCCTTCAGGTCGGCCGCGACACGTTTGAGCCGGCAGATCGCGACCGGCTCGGGCTTGATCGTGCTGCCGTCGGGCTGTCCTTCCTCGACACGGCTGCGGCGGCATGCGGGCTCGCAGGGACGATCGCAGGTGCGGCCCAGAATGCCAGGAAAGACATTCGACTCCCAGTTGATCATGTACGCGTCGCTGTAACGGCCCGCGGAGATCAACCGGATGTATTCGGGAACCGGCGTGTGGGCGGGACACGCCCATTGGCAATCGACGACCTTGTGGAAGTAGTCGGGGACCGCGATGTCCGTCGGTTTCAATACGGCTCCTAGGTTCGAATGCATAGACACGCACCCGGGTAAGACGTGCGTGTGACGATTCGCTTTGTTACTTTTGCGGTTGGCGGTGCCCGATCGGGGCTGCCAAGTGGCGCCGATACTACGCTTCCCCGACAGCTATGAAAAGGTCTTTGCTTTCAACTACAAGCAGTGTGGCTTTTGATGTGTCCTCTAAACAACGGCCGGCGAGACAAGGGCACCTCGATACGCACGCCGAATCAACGCTTCGCGCTATCGCCAACTCGTGTGCCGGGCAGCTTGTGCACTACCGGGAAGAAGTTGTTCCGGTAAGCTCCGCCCGATTCACTTGCCGTCGCGCCGTTCGCGCCACTGGCGGTAGCGAGCGAGCGTCTCGGCATTCGGTGGATACGTCCCAGGCAACGGGCGGCCCTGCGCGATCTCTTGCAGCACGAACTCCTCCATGATCTCCTGTTCGTGCGCATCGCGGGCGACATCGCTGACGATGCCTTGCGGAATCACCACAACGCCTTCGCCATCGCCGACGATCACATCGCCCGGAAACACCGCGACTCCGCCGCAGCCGATCGGCACGTTCATGTCGACCGCGTGGTGGCTCACCAGATTCAACGGCGCGCTGCCTCCCGCGGCGTACACCGGATAGTCCATCGCCGCGATCGCTTCACTGTCGCGCAGACAGCCGTCGGTGACCACGCCCGCTGCGCCGCGGACCTTGAGACGCGTAAGCAGGATATGCCCGCCCGAGGCGGCGTGCGTCTCGCGCCGGCAGTCCATCACCAACACCTGGCCCGGAGGCACCGTTTCGATCGACTTCCGCTGCGGGTGCTCGGGATTCTCGAAGACGCTCAGCTGGTCGAGATCCTCGCGCGCCGGGATATAGCGCAGCGTAAACGCCTCTCCCACCAGATTGTCCGACGCCGCGCTCATCCGGTGCACGCCCTGGATGAAGACGTTGCGCAGTCCGCGCTTGAACAATTGCGTCGTCAGCGTGGCGGTGCTCGCGCGCTTCAAGTGCTCTCGGGTCTCGGCGGACAGCGGCATCGAAATGTCTTTTTCCCGGGCGGATGTTCAGAGCGAAGGCGCCATCATAGCGCGGACGCCCGTTGCGGAAGGCTCAGGATTCGTTGAGGATCGTCCCGTTGCTGCCGATGATGCTCGAATAGAGGCGCGCGCTGTTCTTGGGCGTGCGCTTCTGGGTCTCGTAGTCGACGTGCACGATGCCGAAGCGCTTCGAGTAGCCGAGCGACCATTCGAAATTGTCGAGCAGTGACCAGGCGAAATAGCCGCGCACATCGACGCCGGCCTCGATCGCCGCGTGCATGGCGGCAACGTGCTTGCGCATGTAGTCGACCCGCAGCGGATCGTCGACGCGGTCGCCCTGCGCCGTCGGCGGGTCGAAAAACGCCGCGCCGTTTTCGGTCACGTACAGCGGAGGATTTCCGTAACGCTGTTTGACCCAGACCAGGATGTCGGTCAGGCCCTGCGGGAAGACCTCCCAGCCGGTTTCGGTGTAGGTGGCCCGCTTCTGGCGCACCGGCGCCGCGCGCAGCGGCCACGCGTCGCGGTCGAACCGCGTAACGTTGCGCGTGTAATAGTTGATGCCGACGAAGTCGAGCGGTTGCTTGATCAGCTCGAGATCCTTGGCCGGCCAGCTCGGCCAGGCCTCGCCGAAAATCTCGGCGAGCTCCTCCGGGTACCGGCCGAGCAGCATCGGATCGAGAAACTGCCGGTTCATGTAGGCATCGGCCCGGGCTGTGGCCGCGCGATCGGCTGCGTCTTCCGACGCCGCATACTTGGGCTCGAGATTCACGACGACGCCGATACGGTGCTTGCCTGCGCTGCGATACGCGTTGACCGCGGCGCCATGCGCGCGCATCAGCTGATGCGCCGCGATCGGCGCTTCGAAGCGGTTGCGGTGTCCGGGCGCCAGCGCGCCGTGCAGGTAGCCGCCGTCGGTGACGACCCACGGCTCGTTCAACGTCGCCCAGAGCTTGACCCGGCCGTCGAGCCGGCGAAAAAGCAGCGATGCGTAGTCGGCAAACCAGCCGGCGATGTCCGGATTGAGCCAGCCGCCGCGATCGTCGAGCGCGGCCGGCAGGTCCCAGTGAAACAGCGTCACCATCGGCTCGATGTCCTGCTGCAGCAGCGCGTCGACCAGCCGCTCGTAAAAGTCGAGTCCCGCCGGGTTGACCGGTCCGCGCCCGGCCGGCAGCACGCGACTCCACGAGATGCTGAAGCGATACGCGTTAAGACCGAGCTCGCGCATCAGGGCGACGTCTTCGCGATAGCGCCGATAGTGGTCGCACGCGATGTCGCCGTTGTCGCCGTCGCGGACCATGTTCGGCGTATGGCAAAAGCGCTGCCATATGCTCGGACCGGCGCCGTCGGCGAGCGGAGAGCCTTCGACCTGGTAGGCGGACGTCGCGCCGCCCCAGAGAAAGCCCGCCGGAAATTCGATTCGTGTGCTCATGTGCGTCCCGTTTGTGGGTTCGTCATCGCCCGTCGATCAGCACGCTGGCGGGCAGCGCGCCGATGCGCAATTCTGCACCGGAAAAAAGAGCCGGCTTGCCATTGATCGTCGCCGATAGCGGCGGCTTCTCCCCCGGCCAGACGAAGATGAAGCCGCCGGGCGGCCTGGCGGATCCGGGCGCCAGTCGCAATGTGACCCGGCCGCGGTCGCGGCGCAGCGTGTAGCTCAAGCGTCCGTACGGCGTGCGCAGATTGCGCACCGCCACGCCGCCTTGGTCGAGCCAGGCTGGCGCGATGCCGGCAGCGAGAACGATCGCGCGATCGGCGTCGCGCTCGTACGCGAACAGATCCAGCGTCGCGCGAATGAAATCGGACGCCACCCAGGCGTGCGGCATGTCGCCGACAAAACGCGGCTGGCGCGGGTCGCGACCGACGACTTCGGGCCACTGGTTCCACGCGGTGGGGCGCCGGTCGGCCAGAAAGTAGGCGAGCAGCGCCTGTGCGCGGTCTCGCCAGCCCAGCCGCACCAGCGTACCGACGACACGCAGCTCGTACGGCGTGTACGCCTCCCACGCGATCTTGCCGTCGCGCCGGTCGGTGAACTCGCGCCAGTAGCGCTCGTAGGTCGCTCGGACCAGGTCGGACGGAAACACGCCGATGTCTCCGCGCGGCGCGAAGGCGATCGCGGTCGATGTCGGATCGAAGTCGCCAAGCTCCGCCGCGCCCGGAAGGTATCCGATGCCATGCGCCGCGACGGCAGCGTGCAGCGAAGCGACCAGGTCATGACGAAAGTCATCACGCTCGCCGCGCAGGCGGCGCGCTTCGGCGTCGTGGCCGAGGGCGCCGGCGATCTCGATCGCCGCGTCGTAGCCCTTCAGTGCCCAGAAGTCGTCCCAATACGAATGCATCGCCTTTTCCGAATACCCCTCGTGGCTGATCGATGCCGGCAGCAGCCCATAGAAGCTGCGCGTGTCCGGCGCGAGGTTGGCAGCGGTGCGCTCGGAACGCCGCAAGGCGTCGAGATAGCGCACGGCCGCCGCTACGTGCGGCCACATCGCGCCGATCAGCGCGCGATCGTGCGTATAGCGGTAGATCTCACCGGCGAGAAAGATGAATTCGCCGGCGCTGTCGTTTTCCGGGACCGGGTCGGCGCCGCGCCGGTCGACGCAGCAAGGGATCTTGCCGCTGCCGAATTGATGCGGCGCGTACCAGCGCAGGAACTCGGCGGCCACCTTCGCCTCATCCAGGCGCAGCAGCGACTCCGAAATCATCGCGCCGTCGCGTATCCAGGACCGCGCATAGGATCTCGTCCCCGGACGCAGCATCGGGCCGTCGCGCGTCATCAGGATATGCGCGAGCGAGGTGCGGACCGCGTCGACCAGCGGTTGCGCGACCGGCGGAACCTTGAGCGAAACCCGATTGAGCTTTTCGCGCCATGCGGCCGCCGCGGCGCCGCGCTCGCGCGCGACCCATGCCTCCCCCGGGATCGGCTTGAGAGCGCGATCCGCGCCGCTGGCGGATAACGGGATGATCAGGTCGATCGTCCGGCGCCCATGCGGCGGCAGGTCGAGCTCATAGCCCAGTGCGCCCGACGCATAGCCGAAAGCGTCGTGCGCGCGAGTCGCGTCCACCCAGGCCGAATGCGCCAGCAGCTTGGGCAGCGCGGCGGGATCGGAAGCGAACGCGCCGACCTTGTCGGGAGCTTGCAGCGCGTATACCTTGCGCTCTTCGTTGACGCTGAACGCCGTTCCGTCCCAGGCGATGTCGCGAATCGCGCTGATTCCGCCCACGGTACTGAGGAATTGTGTCGGCGGGTTGACCTGGAACGGGCGTAGGGCGAGCACGAGCTGCAGCGGCAGCCGATCCCCGGTCAGATTCGTGACCTGATATTGCGCGACGATCCGCGGCACCTGTTGCGTTCCCGCTGCGAACGACGAGACGCTGAGCTCCCATTGCGGCTGCCGCCACCGCACGCCAGGCATCGGCAGATATCCGTCGGGAAGGAACGGCTGCGCGTCGGCTTCGGCCCAGGTGGTCAGCTTGCCGGCGGCGACGACGAACGGCTCGATCGAGAATCCTCCCCGCCCGGCCTCGAGCGCACCGTCGGTCGACAGCAGCGCGCTGTCGCCGCCGCCGTCGACGCCGACCAGCGTCCAATACGCCTGCTCGCCGGAGAAGCCGCGCGGGAAATAGCCGCGCGGCGAATTTCGCGCGACCACTTCGATGAACGCGTTGGCCGATTCGCCGAACGCCGGGTCCTTGATTTCGACTTCGGCCAGACCGTACGTCCGGGCGGGACCGTCCTGCAGCAGCAGTCGCAGGTAACGGCTCTCGGCGCCCGGCAGCGCCAGCGCGTCGTTGCCGCCGCTGCCGTCGCTGACGCTGCGCAGCGTACGCCACTGCACATCGTCATCGGAAACCTGGACCTCGTAGCGTGACGCGAACGCCTTGTCCAGCCAATGCAGGACGATGCCGCCGAATTCGCGCCGCTGCCCGAAGTCGAGCGTGAGGCTCTGCGCCGGACCCTTGCCGGGATCGCTGTGCCACGCCGTCGCCAATTGGCCATCGACTGTGCGCGCCGGATCGGCGCCGGGCAGATCGGACGAGGCATGCACGGCGGGGGCCGGCCAGATCGCCGGCACCGGCGGAAGCGCGCGCACCTCGAGCCGGCTGAACCGCACCGCGCCGGCGCCGCCATCGCGCCCGGCGGCGACGACGAGCTCCAGTCGCGCCGCGTGGGTGAGCGAGCGGTCGGTCGTCGGACCCCAGGCGAATTCGATCTGGCGCTTGCGGATCCTGACCTGTCGCCACTCGCGCGGAAACGTGAAATTCGGCTGATTGAACCACCAGACGTTGTCACCCGCAGCGTCGGTCAGCTTGAACTGGAAGTTGTTCACCGGTGCGTCGGCGCGCACGTAAAACGAGATCTCGTAATTGGAAGGCAGGTCGAGCGGCAGCGCGCGCTCGGCGACGGCGTAGCCGGCAGTGCCGGCAAGATCGAAATCGAGCTCCAGCGCGCGGCCATCGATGCCGTCGGCGGCATGTATCGACGCTCGCACGCCGTCGGACGCGCCGGCGTGCCACGACGAAAGGTCGGCGAAATCGTCGAGCAGCCGCGGCGGCGCGTCGGGCGCCTGCGCCGCCGCCTTCCCCGCCGCAAGCGCGGCGGCGAGCGCGATGGCGACGATCGGAAGCAGCGCGCGGCCGGGCCGCCGCGGACCGGTTGCAACGAGCGGTTTCACCCCTTGACGCTTCCCGCCAGCAATCCTTGCATGTAGTAGCGCTGCAAGGCCAGGAACACCAGCAGCACCGGCAGCGTCGTCAGCACCGAGCCCGCCATCATCAGCTCGTTATCCTGCACGTGCTCGCGCGAGAGGCTGGCCAGTGCGACCGGCAGCGTGTAGAGGTCCTTGTCGGTGAGGACGATCAACGGCCACATGAAATCATTCCACGTGCCGAGCAGCGTGAATACGGCCAGGGTGACGATGATCGGCTTGAGCGCCGGCACGACGATCGCGCCGAAGATGCGGAATTCGCTGGCGCCGTCGATGCGCGCCGCTTCCAATAGCTCGTCGGGGATCGACAGCGCGTACTGCCGCACCAGGAAGATGCCGAATATCCCCGCCATCGCAGGCACGATGACGCCGCCGTAGCTGTTCACCAGCCCCATCTCTTTGAGCAGCAGGAACAGAGGCACCATCGCAACCTGTCCGGGTATGACCAGCGCGCCGAGCAGGAGCTTGAAGATGCGGTCGCGCCCGGCAAAGCGAAGCTTGGCGAACGCGTAGCCTGCCGCCACGTTGAACACCAGCGACACCGCGGTCACGGCCGCGGCGAGAAATACGCTGTTGACCAGATACCGTCCGACGCCGGCGCGTCCGAAAAGCTCGCGATAATTGCCCAGCGTCGCACGTTCGGGAACCAGCGGCGGCGGGTAGCTGCTGGCTTCGCCCGGGGACATCAGCGACACCGAGACCATCCACAGCAGCGGGAACAGCGTGAGCGCCGCCGCGGCCAGCAGCAGGCCGTTCACCAGCGGCGCCTGGACGCGGCGCCTCATCCGCCGATCCATCTTTTCCCGCGAAGCTGCAGCGCGGTAACGGCAAAGATCAGCAGGAACAGAACAAACGCGACCGCCGAGGCGGAACCGAGGTTCCACCACTTGAATCCTTCCTCGTACATGAAATACAGCACGCTGACGGTGCTTTGCAGCGGCCCGCCCTGGGTCATTACATACGGCTCGGCGAACAGCTGAAAGTAGCCGGCTATCGTCAGGATGCCGACCAGCATGACAACCGGCGAGAGCATCGGCAGCGTGACGGATGCGAACTGGCGCCAGATCGACGCGCCATCGATGCGCGCCGCCTCGTAGAGCTCGTCCGGGATGCTCTGCAGGCCGGCGAGAAAGATGATCATGTTGTAGCCGAAGTTCTTCCAGACGGCGAAAAGAATGATCGCCGGCATCGCCCAGTGCGGATCGCCGAGCCAGTCGATCGGGTCGATGCCCAGCCCGCCGAGCGCATAGTTGAGCAGGCCGTAGCGGGTGTTGAACAGATAGCGCCAGATGACGGCGACGGCGACCAGCGTCGTCACCACCGGCGCGAACAGCGCGGTGCGAAAAAACGGCTTGAATCGCGTCAGTCGCGAATGCAGCAGCAAGGCGGCGCCGAGCGACGCGGCGATCGACAAGGGCACGCCGGCGCCCACGAAGTACAGCGTGTTGCCCAGCGCCTGCCAGAACAGCGGCGTCTGCAAAAGCTTCAGGTAATTGCCCAGGCCGACGAAGCGAAGGTTGGCCAGATCCGCGAGCGCGTAGATGTCGAAATCGGTCAGGCTGATCAGGAACGCCGCCACCACCGGCAGAAAAAAGAACACGGCGATGACCAGCAGCGCGGGTGCCACGAACCACCAGGCGGCGCGGTCGACTCTCAATGCGGTTCCCCGCGCGCGAGCATCCAGCGCCGCTTTTCCAGAATGTCGTTGGCGCGCGCGTCGAGCTCCTTCGCCGCCTGGTCGACCGACAGTCCACCGGAGACCGCGCGCTCGGCCACCAGCCTCATCTGGTCGGCGATGCGCTCCCACTCGGCGACCTTGGGCGTAGGTTTGACGCGCTCGAGCTGGTCGCGAAACGCGCGCGCATAGACGTCGTCGGCGAGCGGCGCGCCGCGCCACGCCTCGCGGCGCGGCGGCAGATCGCCGGTAAGCTCATGGAAGCGGCGTTGAACGTCGGGCCGCTCTAGGTATTCGATCAGCTGCCAGGCGGCGGCCTTCGACTTGGAGGCGCGGAACACGACCAGGCTGGACCCGCCGGCGATCGACGCGCCGGGGCCGCTCGGGCCGGGCAGCGGCGCGGTCGCCCATTCGGCTTGCACGCTCGCCGGCAGGCGGCGCTTGAACTCGGCGATATTCCACGGACCCGAAATGTAGAACGCGAAATAGCCGCGCCCGAACTCGTTCCACACGTTCGAGACATCGACGCCGGTCTTCGCCGGCGCGAAGCCGGCGCGAAACGCATCGACATAGAATTGCAGCGCGCGATGGAATCCGGCGCTGTCGAAATTGCCCCAGCGGCCGTCGCCGCGCAACAGCGGCTCGTCCTGCTGCAGCGCCAGCGCCAGCAGCGGCTCGGCTTCGTTCAGCGGCAGCAGGATCGCGTAACGATCGGGGCCGGCACGCTGCTTGATGGCGGCCATCATCCGCGTCCATTCCGGCCAGGACGCCGGCGGCGACGCATAGCCGGCCTGAGCGAGCAGATCGCGCCGGTAGAACAACAGCCGCGTATCGACGTACCACGGCACGCCGTACAGCGCGCCGCCGACAAGGTTGGTCTGCCAGATGCCGCTGAAATAGTCGGCGGCATCGACAACCGGCGAAGCGGCGACGTACCGGTCGAGCGGCGCGATCGCGCCGAGCGCCACGAATTCCGGGACCCAGGTATTGCCGAGCTGGCACAGGTCCGGGGTCGCGTCGCCGGCAAAAGCGGTCAGGAGCTTTTCATGCGCCGCCGTCCACGGCAGCTGCTGGACCTCGACGCGGATACCGGGATGCGTGCGCTCGAACTCGGGAAGCAGTTGGACGACGACTTCGCCCTCGCGGCCCATCGCCCAGAATTTCAACACGGTGTCGCCGGTCGGGGACGAGCGGCAGGACGCCAGCAGCGACGCGGCGGCGAAGGCGAGCAGGAGCACCATCCCGCGCCATCGCGCGGGCGGGCCCTGGGATTTCATCGCGCTGCAGTGAGCCAGCCGCCGGAGAAGCCGGCGCGCTGCAAGCCGGTCCGGACGTAAGCATTGGTGTGCATCACCCGCCAGATCATGTCGCTGCGGTAATTCTCGATCATCGTGAAGATCGCGCCCTGGTCGATGCCCAGGTAGTCGCCATCGACCCACCCGAATCCGGGAATGCATCGGCCGTGCTGCAGCGGTCCGTCGAAGTTGAAGCTTAAGTTGAATGCGTCGAGAAACCCGTACTTGGCATAGATGTAGTTGCCGAAGCGCTTGTTCATTTCGAGTACGGCCGGGATCGCAAGTTCCGGCGCGAACGGCAGCGAGGCCACCGCCGCCGTGGGCGCCAGCGTGCAGTCATCGTGAGTGCCCGCCCCCGTGGTGCCTATGCCGCGGGCGGCATAACTGCGAAAGAGCCGCATCACGCCGGCGACTTCGAGCTCCATATCCGCCGGGCCGTCGCTCGCCGTCAGCCCCCAGATCATCGCACCGTAGTCCTTGCATTGCCGCGGATTGGCAACAGCGTAGGCCTGCTGCGCGTAGATCGCCCGGCGCGTGTTCTGGAAGTAGTCGAGCCCGCGGCGACGCATATAGGCATCCTGGACATCGCGGAAATCCAGCCAGACGTGCGTGTATTGATGCCCGAACAGCGGCGCGAAGCCCAGGTATTCCTGGCCGAATTGCTTGCCCCAGGATTGGTCGTAGGTGCTGGTCCATGCCGCCCAGGCCTCGGGACCGACCGGGTGCGTCGGCGAGCCTAGCGCGAGCAGATAGACGAGCATCGCCTCGTTGTAGCCGCGCCAATCGTAGTCGAGGAAGCCGTCCTCGGGCGACCAGCCGAGGCTGATCGCCGGTGCCCTCGGCTGGGCCCACGTCCAGTCGACGCGACGGTAGATCTTGTCGACCAGCGAGCGGATCTCGACTTCTTCGGGCTCGGAGCCGTCGAAGTACGACTGGCAGAACAAGGCGCCCGCCAAGAGGATCGCGGTGTCGACCGTGGACAGCTCGCTGTCGGCGAAGCGCTCCCCGGTCTTCATGTCCAGGAAATGGTAGAAGAAGCCCTTGTAGCCGGCGACGCCGCGCGTGTGCGGGCTCTGCGGAGCATTGTTGAAAAACCGCAGCGTCGCGAGCACCCGCTGCCGCGCCGCCTTGCGCGTCACATAGCCGCGCTCGACGCCGACCGGGTAAGCGGTGAGCGCAAAGCCGACCGCGGCGACGCTGGAAAAGGACGGCGTTGGATAGCGGTCGGGCACCAGGCCGTTCTTGGGATTGGCGGTGTCCCAGAAAAACCGGAACGTCCGCTCCTGCAGGTCGATCAGGAACGGGTCGACGACCGGACTGGCCTTGCGCGATCCCAGTGCGTCGAATCCGAACTTGGGCGCTTCGCTGCCGTGAACCATCGTCACGACGGCGCTTACCATTGCTATCGTCGCGATCAGGCGAGCCCAGCGCCCGACAGACATCGGCACCTCTTTGCGCACTAGTCGATGTCCCGGTTCTGCACTGTCAAAACGCTCCTCTCAGCTGAAACCACGCCGGCTCGCGTTCGCCGCCGCAACGCCCGACCGTCGTCGATCAGCCCGCCGTAGGATAACGGAATGCTCGCCGCCAGCGAAGGGGCGCGGCGATCGGCCCGACGAGACCGAGCTTCCGGCCGACGAATGCCGTTCGCGGCCCGCTTCGACTGCCGCTGCTGCCGATAGTTCTTGGCGCATCCGCCTCGGGCGGCGCCGCTCGCGTTCGCTAGCGGCGCGGGCCCCGCGTTCGATTAGAATGGCGCGAGAGAGATGTATGCCCGGATTGTCAAAGACATACGAACGCATGGACACCGCCGCCCTTCCGCCGATCCGCCTGACCGAGTTCAGTCACGGCGGAGGTTGCGGCTGCAAGATCGCCCCCGGCGTGCTGCGGGAGCTGCTCGCCAAATCGTCGCCCGGCCTGTTGCCCAACGACCTTCTGGTCGGTATCGAAACCTCGGACGATGCCGCCGTCTACCGGCTCAACGACCGCCAGGCGATAGTCGCCACGACCGATTTTTTCATGCCCATCGTCGACGATCCGTTCGCCTTCGGCGCGATTGCCGCGACCAACGCGCTGTCGGACATCTATGCGATGGGGGCAACGCCGCTGTTTGCGCTCGCCCTGGTCGCGATGCCGCTCGAACGGCTGCCGCTGGCGACGATCCGCGCCATCCTGGCCGGCGGCGAGGCGACCTGCGCCAGGGCCGGCGTCCCCTTGGCCGGCGGACATACGATCGACTCGGTCGAGCCGATCTACGGCCTGGTGGCGATCGGCACCGTCGACCCCGCCAAGATCAAGCGCAACGTCGGGGCTAGGCCCGCAGACG
>Ga0207657_10005732_pt1 | contig 12957 bp, 10 predicted proteins | sample KBSC33metaG_FD_184316 | JGI IMG/M metagenome (GOLD analysis project Ga0207657, IMG submission 184316) | Corn rhizosphere microbial communities from Kellogg Biological Station, Michigan, USA - KBS C3-3 metaG (SPAdes) (version 2) | ecosystem: Host-associated > Plants > Roots > Rhizosphere > Soil ...
GTAGGCTGCGAACTGCTCGCGATCGGCCGGGTTCAGGAAGACGGTGTACTCATCAGGCACGTAGACGCGGTGGATCGAGATGGTCTTGTGATCGTCCATCTCCTTGGCCAACTTGCGTGCCAGCTCGACCGGCTGCACGGTCGAACGGAACGTGCGTGAGAACACGCCCTCGAAGAGGCCGCTGATCTTCTGCTCGATGTTGCGAAGGAGGCTCAGCCGTGCATTCCGGTTGCGGAGTACGTGGGCGACGGCCGTTACCGGCCCAGCCGGAAGCGGGGCGCAGCAACCGCCGAGGCGGCAGGCAGTATAGCCACGAGCGCCGCCGCTCCTACCGCAGGTGCGAGTGCGCCTGGATGGCTTGCCAGAGCCGCCGGCAGTCCCGCGGCGACCAGCGCGAACCCGATTCCCCACAGCGCCAGCGCCTGCACGCGCCGGCCTCCGGCCTGGGCCCAGGCGACGGGCAGCAGCACGCTGAAACCGATCACCGCGAGCCAGACCAGCACCGTCGCCGGGGAGCGCTCGAGCGCGGTCAGGTAGACCAGCGGCGAGTTCGCACTGGGGAGCCCGTGCGTCGCCCGTGCCGCGATCAGGGGCGCGGTCACGATGGCGACCAGGCCGCCGGCGGCCGCCTCGGCCGCCCGGCGCCTGGGAGTGGGTGCGGTGGCTGCCACCAGCACCACGGCCGGGCCGATGCCGAGCACGGTCAGCGGGATGGCGGTCAACGGCACCAGCATGCGCGCGCCCCACTTGCGGCCGGCCCGGATCCAGATCGCGGCCAGGGGCGCGTAGATCAACGCAGCCGCCTGCGAGTAGTTCCAGAACGCGGGCAGGCAGAGGGCGGCGGCCACGCTCGTGGCCACCACCGGCCAGCGCCAGTACAGAGCCGCCACCACCGCCGCCAGGGGCAGCGTCCAGGCCTGCGGGTAGACCGGGAAGGCGGTCAGCATGTACACCAGCGACAGCGACAGCATGGCGGTGGCGGCCGGCCGCTGCAGGCGCTCGAACCGAGGCAACTCGCGCGGAGCGCGCTTGTGCGCGGCGCTGACCACGTCGTCGTCGTCGACCTCGCTTCGCATTGCCGCCAGCAGGCCGTCTCGCAGCTCGATCGCCGAGGGACGCCTGCGGGGGTCGCGGTGCAGCGCCTGCTGGACGATGCGGGACAGCGCCCGCGGCAGGTCCGGCCGCTCCTGTACCAGCGGCGTGGTGCCCGCGGCCAGCCGCTCCAGCAGGTCGCTCAGCGACTTCGTGCGGAAGGGGTTGGCGCCGGTCAGCGCCTCGTATAGCGTCAGCGCCGCCGCCCACACGTCGGTGGCGCCGGTGGCCTGGTCGCCGGCCGCCTGCTCGGGCGCCATGTAGGAGAGCGTGCCCAGCACGCGCTCGTCCAGCGTCTGGTCGCGGGCGTCCTCGTCGCGTGCGATGCCGAAGTCGGTCAGCACGATCGCGCCGTCGTCGCCGATCAGGATGTTGGACGGCTTCACGTCGCGGTGCACGACGCCGCGCTCGTGCGCGTGGGCGAGCGCGTCCGCCACGGCGGCGATCGCGCGCACGGCCTCCTCGTCGGAGAGCTGCGACCGGTCGAGCCGCTTGCCGACCACGAGGCGCGAGATCAGGTACGCGTGGTGCTCGTCCTGCTCGACGCCCAGGCAGGTGTGGATGTTCGGATGGTCGAGCTTGGTCGCCGTGCGCGCCTCACGGGCCGCGCGCGAGGCGAAGCCCTCGGAGCGGCTGAAGACCTTCACCGCCACCTCGCCGGCGCCGGTCAGGTCGCGACCCGAGTAGACGGTGCCGAATCCGCCGCGTCCCAGCAGGCCGGTCAGCACGTAGCGCTCGGCGACCGTGCGGCCGGTCAGCTCGAGCGATGGTGCGACAGATGCAGGCTGGGCCACGACCAGTGATTTGCCTTGCAGGGCCGGACTCCTGCCGGGATTTGCATCCGCGGGCGGTGATAGGGTCCGTTCGTGCCGCCAGACGACTTCTTCGATGGCGAGTGGGAGGAGCCGAGCCGCACCCAGGAAACCGCTCCCACGCGTCCCGCAGGCGAAGAAGGTCGGTCGCCAGACCGGCCTGCGCGGCCCCCGCGCGAACGCAGCCGCGGCCGGTCGTCGGGCAAGCGCGCATCACTCCCGCGGCCGGCCGGGATGCCGTCGCTGGAGGGCCTCGAGTGGGGCCGGCTGGGCATGCTGGCAGCTGGCATCCTGGTGGTGGTGCTGGTGCTGCTGCTGCTCACCCGAGCTTGCAGCGGCAGCAGCGCGACCTCGAAGAACCAGGCCTACTTCAACGAGGTGAAGACGGTGCTGGCCAAGTCCGACGCCGCCGGTGCCCAGCTGCATGACCTGTTGAACTCGCAGCAGCCGGTCAAGCTGAAGCAGGTACAGTCACAGCTGACCACCATGCGTGACCAGGCCCAGTCCGCGGTGACCGCGGCCACCAGCCTCAAGCCCACCAAGCAGGTGGAATCACTGCAGCCGTGGCTGCTGCAGACGCTGTCCTATCGCGTGAACGGGCTCGACTGCATGATCTCCGCGATGCCACAGGCCTACCACGCGAAGCCTGCGCTCGCCGGTGGCAAGCAGCTGGTGCCCTGCACGCAGCGGATGCTCGCCTCCGACATCATCTACGCGGACTCCTACTCGGCGCCGGCGACGGTCACCCTGCACAACGACAGCATCGACGTGCAGGTGCCGACCTCGGTGTTCCTCGACGAGTCCGACGCGGAGGTGCTGACCCCGGCCGGCATGGCCGCGGTGTTGCAGCGCTGGAAGCCCAGCAGCGCGGCCCACGGCCTGCACGGGCTGAGCCTGAATACGGTGGTGGCGAAGCAGGGCGACGGCAAGCTGGTGACGCTGCAGGCAGGGACCGTGAACGCGGTCAAGGTGCAGGGGATGTCGTTCCTGATCACCGCCACCAACGGCGGCGACTTCACCGAATACAACATCCCGGTCAAGCTCACGATCGGAAGCGGTGCAAACCAGGTCACGAAGACCGCCACGATCGCCAAGATCAACAAGGGCCAGAAGGAGACGGTTACGATCGGCGGCTTCGAGTCGACCACGCTGCAGTTCGACAAGGCGGTGCCGCTGAAGGTGGTCGTGACACCGGTGCCCGGTGAGCGCACCGCCAGCAACAACTCGCAGACGTATCAAGTCATCTTCAGCCTGTGAGCACCGCCGACACCGCCCTGCTGGTCGCCGCCGTCGCCTGCGCGCTGGCCGTCCTGCTGGGGCTGGCCACGATCTACCTGATCGTGCAGCTGCGCCGGATGCGGCGCGGTCAGCGGCTGCTGCTAGGCGCCGATCAGCAGGACCTGGTCGAGTACGCCGTGGGCCTGCTGGCGCGGGTCGAACACGTCGAGTCGCGCGCCGACCATGTCGAGCAGGGCCTGCAGCAGGTGACCGGGCGGCTCGACGGCGCCCTGCAGCGCTGGGCGCTGCTGCGCTACGACGCGCTCGAGGGCACCGGCGGGCGCCAGTCGGCGTCGCTGGCGCTGCTGGACGCGGGCGCCAACGGGATGATCCTGACGGCGATCCAGGATCGCGAGTACGCGCGCATCTACATCAAGCAGGTGACCGCCGGCGAGAGCGACCTTGAGCTGTCGCCGGAGGAGACCCGCGCCCTGGAACAGGCGACGGCGCTCTGATCTGACTCGGGTCAGCCGCCGACGGCGTCGTCGCCGCGGCGGATCTGCAGCAGCGCGTGCTCGGCGCCCTCCCGCTCCACCTGCAGCGTGGAGTGGGTGACCCCGAAGTGCCGCTCCAGCATCTCGGCCATCCGGCGCCGCACCAGGGACGGCTCGGCGCTCGACGCCACCGTGACGTGCGCGGCGACGGCGGCGAAGCCGGACGTGACCGTCCACACGTGCAGGTCGTGCACCTCGATGACGCCGTCCACCCCCGCCATCGCCTGCCCCATCCGCTCGACGTCGATGCCGGCCGGCGCCGCCTCGAGCAGCACGTCCAGCGACTCGCGCACGATCGAGACGGCGGCCAGCAGGATCATCACGGCGATCGCGATGCTGACCAGGGGGTCGGCGATCTGCCAGCCGAAGAGGATGATGCAGAGTGCCGCCAGGATCACGCCGAACGAGGACAGCGCATCGGCCAGCACGTGGCGCAGCGCCGCCCGCACGTTCAGTCCCCCGCCCGAGCGCATCAGCACCCCACCGGACGCCAGGTTGAACACCAGCCCGGCGGTGGCCACCAGCAGCGTGATTCCGCCCTTCACGGTGGGCGGGTCGGACATCCGCTGCAGGGCCGCATACAGCGTGGCGGCCGCGATCAGCACCAGCACCAGCCCGTTTGCCAGCGCGGCCAGGATCTCGGCCCGCTGCCAGCCGAAGGTGTGCCGGCCGCGGGCGGGACGGCTCGCCATCCACCCGGCCAGCAGCGCCAGCACGAGCGCCGCCGCGTCGGTCAGCATGTGGCCTGCGTCGGCCAGGAGCGCCAGGCTGCCGCCCGCCAGACCGCCCAGCACCTCCGCTGCGAACACGGCCAGCGTCAGCCCCAGGGCGATCGTCAGCCCGCGGCGACCGCGTTCGCGATCCGGCTGGGGGTGGTGGTGCCCGTGGTGGTGGGCGTGCGCCATGCCGCCTCTCAGGCTAGATGATCCGATCTAGTGAGTGTCGGTCGAGACCGAAACCGGCGGCAGCGGTGTTCGGTTCGACCAGGGGCGCTGCGGGTCGATCGCGAACAGCCAGGGCCACCAGTCGCACCAGGCAGCCGCCGGCGAGGTGGCGTTGCCGGCGCCGTTGGCGGGATGAACCGGGGTGGCGGTGATGCGATCGTTCACGGCGACGGTGGTTGCAGTATCAATTGGTGGCCGGACGGCAGAGCCTGCGGCCGAGCCGGTTACGGCCCTTGGCGACGGCTCCAGCAGCAGCTGTCACGTTTGCAGTAGAGCCGTTACCCGGAACTGGGGATTGCATATCTTCGGCGCCATCGCCTAGGTTCCCTGCAGATGCCTCACCGTACTCGGGTCACCGCCGTCCCGGCCGACGCGTCCGACGCCTCGCTGGACCTCGTGGCAACCCTCGCCGAGCTCAGCTCCAAACGCGAGCGCGCCGCGCTGCTCGAAGCGGGATGCGCGGCCTTCGGGCGCCTGCTCGCGCTGGACGCCGTCGCGGCGGTCAAGCTGACCGAGACCGGCCTCGCCTGTGAGGGCCGCTGGGCCCGCTCGGGCGCCCGGCCGGCCCGGGTCGGCGACGCCCGCATGGCCGCCGCCGTCGAGCTCTGCGACGGCCATGGCAGCGGGGTCACGCAGGGCGCGTTCGGCCGGCTGCAGCTGGTCGCGGTGCCGATCGTGTCCGAGGGCGCGGTCAGCCACGTGATCGCCGCCACCGCCCATCCCGGCCGCGAGCTGTCGGAGGCCGACCGGGCCGGCGCCGCCGCCCTGGCCGCGCATCTCGCCTCCTGCCTGGAGATGGTGGCCGCGGTCTCGGCCGCGCGCGAGTACATGCTGCTGGAGCAAGCGATGGTACCCGGGCAGACCGCTCGCGGCGACCGCGCGCTCGAGCAGATGCAGCTCGTGCGATCGCTGGCCGGAGCCTTCATCGGGGTGCGGTCGCTGCCCGAGGTGGGACGGATCGTCGTCGGGCAGCTGCACACGCTGATCGACTACCACTCCTGCCGGTTCTACGTCGTCTCGCAGGACGGAGACCTGCTGCTTCCGGCCGCGCTGATGGGCGTGGGCGAGGTCTACGCCGGCGAGGACGTGGAGGATCTGGTGGTCGCGGTCGGCGAGGGCATCACCGGCCGCGTGTTCGAGACCAGGAAGCCCTTGCGCATCGACGACGCGTCGGCCGTGCCCTTCAGCGTCGAGATCCCGGGCACCGAGCCGATCGACGAGTCGATGCTGGTGGCGCCGATGGTGTCCGAGCACGGGTCCGTGGGCGTGATCGTGCTCAGCAAGGAGGGTCTGGCCCGGTTCGACGACGATGACCTGCGCCTGCTCGAGGTGATCGCGGCGCACGCCGCCATCGCCTGCGAGAACGTGCGCCTGATCGCCGAGCAGCAGGAGGCGGCCGACATCTCGGAGGCGCTGCTCGAGCTGGGCGCGGCACTGTCGCTGCAGGAGAACGTCGAGGGCATCGCGTCCATGCTGGCGATCGCGATCGACCGGCTGGTCGAGTGCGCCGGCATCTCGATCTGGGAGCGCGACGGAGACATGCTGGTGCCTGCGACCACGGTCGGCTACACGCCCCGCGAGGCGCACCGCCTGCTGCGCGCCCGGCTGCGCGTCACCGACCAGCCGCTGGCGGCGGCGCTCTCGGGCCGCGGCATCGCTTCGCTCGATCTCGACCAGACCCCGGCCCTGACCGGATGCCTGGACGCCGCGCCGGCCGGCACCACCTATGCGGTGATCGCGATCGGCGAGCGGTCGCGCAATCGCGGCGCCGTGATCGTGCAGCGGGGGCCGCGCCGCGGGCCGATCTCTCCGCGCGACCAGCGGATGCTGCTCGGCATCGCCGACCAGGCGCTGCTGGCGATCACCAACCGCGCCCTCTACGACGAGCTCGACACCTCGTTCCTGGCCACCATGCAGGCCCTCGGCAACGCGCTGGACGCGAAGGATGCATACACCAACGACCACGCCCAGGCCCTGGTCGGCCTCTGCACGGCGGTCGCCGACCGGCTCGGGGTGGCCGGCTCCGAGCTGCGCGACATCAGCGTGGCTGCCGCCCTGCACGACATCGGCAAGATCGGGATCCCGGCCGAGATCCTCAACAAGCCGGGCCCGCTGACGGCGTCGGAGTGGGCCGTGATGAAGACGCATCCGCAGCTGGGCGCGCAGATCCTGGAGCCCGTGCGGGCGCTGGCCGGCGCGGCGGAGCTGGTGATCAGCTGCCACGAGCACTGGGACGGCAGCGGCTACCCCAACGGCCTGGCCGGCCCCGAGATCCCGTTGGGGGCGCGCGTGATCCTGGCCTGCGACGCCTACGACGCGATCACCACCGATCGCGTGTACCGCCGGGCGCGGCCGTCGCAGGAGGCGATGCAGGAGCTGCGCCGCTGCTCGGGCAGGGACTTCGATCCGCAGGTGGTGGACGTGCTGGCCGCCGTGATCGCTGCTACCGGCTAGCCCATCCGCGTGATCGGCTATCGTGTTCCTGCGGTCGGCAACGGCGCCGGCCGCGAGGGGCGATGACGCCTCCAGGTGACTCCGTCGGGAGCCACCTGGGGGCGTTTTTTTGTGCCCGGAAACCGAGCGAAGGGAGCACGATGGAGACGATCGACACCACCACGGCCGGGGTTGCCGAGGCGCGCCAGCGGGTGCTGCGCGAGGTCGGCGAGGCGGAGATCAAGTTCGTGCGGCTGTGGTTCACCGATCTGGTCGGGCGGCTCAAGAGCTTCGCGATCACGCGTGACGAGCTGGCATCCGCACTCGACCACGGGATGGGCTTCGACGGGTCGTCGGTGACCGGCTTCAACGCGATCGAGGAGTCCGACATGATCGCCATGCCGGATCCCGCCACCTTCCGGATGATGCCGCCGGAGTCGGGCGAGCACGCCTCGGCGCGGATGTTCTGCGACATCCGCACGCCCGACGGTGAGCCGTACGAGGCCGACTCCCGCCAGGTGCTGCGAAGCGCGCTCGACCGCATGGCCGGGCTCGGCTTCGACAGCTTCAAGATCGGTCCCGAGCTCGAGTTCTTCCTGTTCCGGATGGACGAGCAGGGCCGCCCCCACACGCTGGACGCGGGCGGCTACTTCGAGGACACGACGATGGACGCCGCGGTCAACCTGCGCAAGGAGATCGTGCTCGCGCTCGAGGAGATGGGCATCCCGGTCGAGTACCTGCACCACGAGGTCGGCCCTAGCCAGCACGAGATCGACATCCGCTACGCGGATGCGCTGCAGATGGCCGACCACTGCATGACCTACCGCTCGCTGGTCAAGGAGGTCGCGCAGCGGCACGGGCTGCACGCCACGTTCATGCCCAAGCCGCTGTTCGGCGAAAACGGCTCCGGCATGCACACGCACCAGTCGCTGTTCATCGGCGACTCGAACGCCTTCTTCGATGCCGACGACCCCTGGTACCTGTCCGATGTGGCCAAGAGCTTCATCGCCGGCCAGCTGCGGCATGCCCGGGAGATCTCGCTGCTGTTCGCGCAGTGGGTGAACAGCTACAAGCGGCTGGTACCCGGCTATGAGGCGCCGGTGTACGTGGCCTGGTCGCGGCGCAACCGCTCCGCGCTGATCAGGGTGCCGCTGTACCACCCCGGCAAGGAGAAGGCGACCCGCGCCGAGATCCGCTGCCCCGATCCCGCCTGCAATCCGTACCTGGCGTTCGCCGGCCTGCTGCACGCCGGGCTGGAGGGGATCGAGCGCGGCTACGAGCTGCCCGATCCGATGGAGACGAACCTCTACGAGCTGACGGCGCCCGAGCGCCGTTCGCTGGGCATCGAGTCGCTGCCCGAGAGCCTGGGCGAGGCGATCGCGGCTGCCGAGGAGTCCGAGGTGGTCGAGAAGGCGCTCGGCCCCGAGCTCCGCGACCGGCTGCTGGCGCTGAAGCGGCGCGAGTGGGATGAGTACCGGGTGCAGCTGTCGGCCTGGGAGCTCGACCGCTACCTGCCAATGCTCTAAGCCGGCCGGGCCGGGTCAGGCGTCCACTTCCAGGGCGTCCGGCCCGGCCGCCGGCCGGAACCCGTGGCTGTCCCAGACCCGTGGCTGCACCTGCACGCCGGCGGCGTCGAGCGTGATCACGTTGTAGGCGTTGGGCTGACCGCGGCGCCGGCGCGAGAACGCGGTTCCGGCCTGCACCGACAGCGGGCCGTCGCCGCCGCCGACCACGTCGGCGTAGCCCAGGTGCAGGTGGCCGGCCAGCAGCAGCTCGACGCCCGCCTCGCGGATGGCCGCCAGCGCCGCCTCGCGGCCGTGCACCACGATCGCCCGGGGCAGCGACGGCGGCGGCAGGAACGGGTGGTGGGTGACCAGCACCCGCCGGGCCGTGGCCGGCGCTCCGCCGAAGCTCGATCGGATCAACTCCACCTGGGCCGGTGAGATGCTGCCCTCCTTCCAGCGCGCGGGCCTGGTCGTGTTCAGCCCCAGCACGGCCAGCTCGTCGTCCACGACGAACGGGTTCAGCTCGTCGGTCACCGTCGACCGGTAGCGGCCCATCGGTGACAGCACCCGCCGCGCGACGTCGTAGAGCGGGATGTCGTGGTTGCCTGGCACGACCAGCAGCGGGCCCAGCCGGTCGAGGTAGGCGCGGGCGGCGGCGAACTGGCGGCGCCGGGCGCGCTGCGTGAGATCGCCGCTGACCACGGTCAGGCGCGGACGCAGCTTCGCAATGTCATCCAGCAGCCGCGCCGCCATCGCCCAGTCCTCGGTGCCGAAGTGCAGATCGGACAGGTGCGCGAGGGTGATCGCGGGCGGCTCGGGCGAGCTCATCGGTCGATCTGGTCGACCAGGCACTCCGAGGGGAGCTTGTCGTCGCGGAAGCGCAGCAGCTTCGCGCCGTGGCGGATGCGCCCGCCGCTGGTGTGCTCGATCTGCACCTCGCAGACCAGCTCCGGCCGCAGGCTGTGCCAGGCGGTCTCGCGCTCGCCGGTCCAGCGGTTGGGCCCGGGCTCGCCGTGCTCGCCGGTCTCGAGCGGCCTGACCACGTCAAGCAGCTCACGCGCGCGCTTGGCGGTGAAGCCGGACGTGTGCCCGACGTGGCGCAGCTCGCCGTCCTTGTCGTAGAGGGCCAGGATCAAGGAGGCGACGGCGCCGCCGGCCTTGCGTTCGCGCCAGCCGATCGCGACGGCCTCGATCGTGCGCTGCCGGCGCACCTTCACCATGCCCACGCGCTCACCGGGACGGTAGGGAGCGTCGTCCACCTTGGCGACGACGCCCTCGCGCTCCTGCAGCCAGCGCGCCGCGCGCCTCCGGTCGGCGGTCTGGTCGATCAGGATCACCGGGTCGGCCACCACCTGCTCCAGCAGCGCCCGCCGTGCGGCCAGCTCCTGGTCGAGGGTGACGGCGTCGTCGTGCGCGAGCAGGTCGAACGCGACGAAGCGCGCCGGCGTCTGCTCGGCCAGCATCTGCACGCGCGAGGCGGCCGGGTGGATGCGGTTCTGGAGCGCCTCGAAGTCCTCGGCCTCGCCGTCGGGGATGATCAGCTCGCCGTCCAGCACGTAGCGGCCGGGCGGGAAGCGCAGCTCCGGGAAGTAGCGGTCCATCGGCCGGCCGTTCCGCGACTGCAGCATGTGCGAGTCGCCGTCGACGAAGACGATCGTCCGGAATCCGTCCAGCTTGGGCTCGTAGCACCAGCCCTCGCCCTCGGGCAGCTCGTCCTGGGGCTTCGCGAGCTGGGGTTTGATCGGTGGCTTCAGCGGAAGTGTCATGACGGCACTCTCGCATATCAGGGAACCCGCGCATCTACACTCACCTATGGCCGCCACCGACCGTACGGCTCGCCACCTCGAGCTGCTCACCGACACGATCGCCGCGGTCAACTCCTCGCTCGACCTCGACGTCGTGTTCGAGCGGATCGCCGCCAAGGTCACCTCCGCGCTCGAGGCGGACGCTTGCTTCGTCTACCTGTACGACGAGACCGACCACGTGCTGGAGCTGCGCGCCACGCACGACGGGCGCTTCGGCGATCCCAGCCACCGCCCGCGCATGCACCTGGGCGAGGGCATCACCGGGACGTCGGCGGCCGAGGGCCGTCCGGTGATGATCGCCGAGGCGGCGCACCTCGACGCGCGCTTCGTCGGCTTCCCCAACCTGCCCGAGGACGAGTACGAGTCGATCCTGGCCGTGCCGGTGCACGCGCGCGACCGGCTGGAGGGTGCGCTGAACGTGCGCACGCGGCTGCCGCGTGCCTTCGGCGAGGACGAGGTGGCGCTGCTGACCGCCATCGCCGGGCAGGTCGGGCAGGCCATCGAGAACGCGAAGCTGTACGAGCAGACGCGAGCGCGGGTGTCGGAGCTGGAGTCGCTGGCCGTCCAGGAGATCCACCACCGGGTCAAGAACAACCTGCAGACGGTGGCCTCGCTGTTGCGCCTGCAGGCGCGGGCGATCGACGACCCGGCGGCCGAGCGGGCGCTCGAGGAGAGCGTGCACCGGATCCTGTCGATCGCGGCCGTGCACGACCTGCTGACCACCTCACACCACGACGACGTCGACTGCGCCGGGCTGATCGGGCGGCTGGAGGCGATGCTGGGGCAAGGCCTGGGCGGGCGCGAGGTGGTCAGCACGCTGCAACCGGTGGTGCTTCCCGGCCAGCGTGCCACGGCCGTGGCGCTGGTGTTCTGCGAGCTGTTCCAGAACGCGCTCGAGCACGGCCGCGGCCGCATCTCGGTGGAGCTGGTGCGCGACGGCGGCAGCATCGTGATGAGCGTCGGCGACGAGGGCCAGGGGCCGCCGCCCGGCCCGCGCCAGGGGCTGGGCCTGACGATCGCCGCGGCGCTGGTGCGCGAGGAGCTGCGCGGGCGCATCGACCTGCGAGGGAAGGCGGTGGTGCGATTTCCGGCCGTGTCCTGATCGCGGAGGACGAGACCATCATCCGCCTGGACGTGCGGGCGATGCTGGAGCGGGCCGGGTTCGAGGTGGTGGCCGAGGCCCGCGACGGGCGCGAGGCGGTCGCGCTGGCCGCGGAGCACCGGCCCGACCTGGCGGTGATGGACGTCAAGATGCCCGAGCTGGACGGCATCGACGCCGCCCGCCAGATGCTCGAGCAGCGGCAGATCCCAATCGTGATGCTGACCGCGTTCTCGGAGGCGGCGCTGGTCGGCCGTGCCGTCGACGCCGGCGTGTTCGGCTACCTCGTGAAGCCGTTCCGCGAGAGCGACCTGCTGCCGGCGATCGAGGCGGCGCGGGCCCGGCACGCCGAGCTGCAGGCGCTGCGGGACGAGGCCGGATCGCTGCGCGACGCGCTGGAGGCGCGCAAGCTGATCGAGCGCGCCAAGGGCCTGCTGATGGAGAAGGACGGGCTCAGCGAGGCGGAGGCGTTCGCGCGCCTGCGCGGCGCCAGCCAGCAGACGGGGAGGTCGCTTCGGGAGGTTGCCGAGGCGATTCTGGCGACGTTCGGGTGAGATTAGGCGTCTCGGGAACGGGGTATTTCCGGAACACCGCTGCTAGACCGATTACGCTACAGTGGCGCTGGCCACCAGCCGATGAACTCCACACCCGAGCTCCCGATCCAGGAAGGGTGATGTCGTGACCGTTGGAATATTCAGCGTCCTGTTCATCGCGGCCGCTGCCGCCGTCGCCATCTGGATCGTTGTGCGCCTCCCGGAGCGGGCGCCGACGGAGTTCCGTCGTGCTTTCATCCACTTCGGCGTGTCCATGGTCGGCATGTACCTGATCTCGCCGATTCTGCAGCACGACCTGGCCTCGCTGCCTCAGCCGTTTCAGCTGTATCTCTCCGTGTTCGGTGTGCTGCTCCCGGCCCTGGTCTACCGGTTCGTTGCGACGATCTGGCTGCTGCGGCTGGCTACGGGCTCGCTGCGCTCCGCGATGCGTTGATCAATGGTGGAGGCCGTGAAAGGCCTTCGCGAACTCGATCATGGCCGGCGCGAGCAGCACCACGAACATGGCGGGAAAGATCAGAAAGATCAGGGGAAAGAGCATCTTCACCGGCGCCTTCTGGGCCCGCTCCTCGGCGTAGGCCTTCTGCTGCATCCGCACCTCCTGCGACAGGTTGCGCATGATCTGGCCGATCGACACGCCCAGCGTCTCGCCCTGCAGCACGGCCCGCACGAACGAGCGGATGCCGATCGTGTTGCAACGGACCAGCATGTTGCGCAGCGCCTCCTCGATCGAGAGTCCAAGGCTTTGCTCTTGGAGCGTCAGTCGCAACTCGTCGCCGAGCGGTCCCTCCAGGCGATCGGTGGCGACCTTCAGCGAGGCGTTGAAGCTCATGCCCGATTCGACCGTGACCACGAGCAGGTCCATCAGGTCGGGCATCTCGCGTTCGATTCGCTCGAAGCGATCCTCAGCGCGTCGCCGCACCACGGCCAGCGGGAACACCCAG
>Ga0207657_10005735_pt1 | contig 12955 bp, 10 predicted proteins | sample KBSC33metaG_FD_184316 | JGI IMG/M metagenome (GOLD analysis project Ga0207657, IMG submission 184316) | Corn rhizosphere microbial communities from Kellogg Biological Station, Michigan, USA - KBS C3-3 metaG (SPAdes) (version 2) | ecosystem: Host-associated > Plants > Roots > Rhizosphere > Soil ...
CATCATGATCCAGTACGCCTTGATGTTCGGGATGTTGTCGAGCATCAGCCGTCCGACAGCGATCATCTTCAGGTCGTCCGCGCCCGTCGTGTGACGGAAGCCGCGCCGCTCGAACACCGTGTTCTCCGGATGGAACGCGAGCGGGATGAACGCGAGGAACCCGCCGGTCGCGTCCTGCTGCGCGCGCAGGCGCAGCATGTGGTCGATGCGCTCCTCGTACGTCTCGACGTGCCCGTAGAGCAGTGTGCAATGCGTCGGGATGCCCATGCGGTGCGCGTGGTCGTGCACGTCGAACCAGTCCTCCGCCGGCTCCTTGCCGGGCGCGATCAGCTGGCGGACGCGTGCGGCGAAGATCTCGGCGCCTCCTCCGGGCATCGAATCGAGGCCCGCCTCCTTCAGGACGCGCAGCACCTCCTCGTGCGTGCAGCCCTCGAGCTTCGACATGTGGTGGATCTCGGAGGCCGTGTAGAACTTGAGATGGACGTCGGGCAGCGCGGACTTCAACTGGCGCAGGACGTCGGCGTAGAACTCGAGGTCGACGTGCGGGTTCTCGCCGTTCACACAGTGGATCTCCGTGAACTTCGCGACCTCGTACTGCCGCACGGCGTCCTCGACGAGCTCCTCGGCGCTGATCGTGTACGCATCCTCCTGCTTGCGCGTCTTCGCGAACGCGCAGAACTTGCACTTCACGCGGCAGACGTTCGTCTGGTTGAGGTAGAGGTTCTGGACGAAGTAGACCTCGTCGCCGCCGCCCCGGGCACGCCGCGCGAGATCCGCGAGCTCCCCGAGCGCGAGCAGGTCGTCGGCCTCCATCAGCGTGAGTCCGTCCTCGAAGTCGAGGCGTACGCCCGCCTCGACCTTCTCGCGGATCGGCGCGAGGGTGTCGATCGTGTCGAGAACGGCCAACGCGTGCTCCTATTTCTCGCGGTTGACGACTGCGTGCGTCAGCGATTCGAGCTCGTCGCGGTGCAGCTCCCCGTTGAGACACGCTCGGGCCTTCGTAGCGTAGTGGAGCGCCACCTCGCGCGAGCGCTCGAGGGCGCCGGTCGCCGCAACGCGCACGAGGGCCCCGTCGAGCGGCCCGCCTGCGAGCGCCTCGCGCACCAGCGGATCGTCCGCCGCGGCGAGCAAGAGCGGCAGCGTCGGCGTCCCGTCCCGGAGATCGGTGCCGGCGATCTTCCCGGTCTCGATCGTCGTGCCGGCGCAGTCGAGGACGTCGTCCGCGATCTGAAAGGCGACACCGAGCGCGACGCCGTAGTCGCCCGAGCCGCCGCCGAGGATGCACGCCGCCTCGAAGAGAGCGCCGGTCTTCAGCGCGCAACGCTCGAGATACGCGTCGACGGTCGTCGACGGATCGTTCGTCTGCGTCCGCTGCAGTGCTTCCCCGCGCGCGAGGCGGAGCGTCGCGGCGGCGAGCGTGTCGACCGCCTCGGCGTCGCCGGTCGCCGCCAGCTCGGCGAATGCGCGCGCGAACAGGTAGTCGCCCGTCGCCCGCGCCGCGTCCGCGCCGTACACCGACCACGCGGCCGCCTTGCCGCGACGGAAGTGCGCGCGGTCGATCAGGTCGTCGTGGACGAGGGTCGCCATGTGCACGAGCTCGACCGCGACTCCCGCCGCGATCGACGGCTCGCGGCCGGGAGGCGTCGAGAGGAAGACGAGCAGCGGCCGGAGACGCTTGCCGCCGGCGGCGAGCGCCTCGTTGCCGACGGCGGCGACGAGCCCCGGGTGCGATGCGACGCTGCGGGCGAGCCGCTCCTCGAGCGCGTCGAGGTACTCCTCCAGCCCGTCCGCCTCGCGAATCTCCCCCAGCGCGTTCACGGGACCTCACCGACGTGGAGCGCGACGATGCCGCCGGCGAAGGTGCGGTAGCGCACCTCGCCGAAGCCGTGCTCCTCGAGCAGGCGCGCGAGACCGTCGGGCGGCGGGAAGCGCCGGACGCTCGCGGGCAGGTACGTGTACGCGGCACCGCCCGGCAGCACCTTGCCGAGCAGCGGCACGACCCTGTCGAACCAGACGCGGTAGAACGGCGCGAGCCGCCCCGTCGGGGTCGTGATCTCGAGGATGCCGATGCGGCCGCCCGGCCGCAGCACGCGGCGGAGCTCGCGGATGCCGGCCGAGAGATCCTCGACGTTCCGAACGCCGAACCCGACCGTGGCGGAGTCGAACGACGCATCCTCGTAGGGCAGCGCGAGCACGTCGCCCTGCACGAACTCGATCGCGGGCGCCTTGCGGCGTGCGCGCTCGAGCATGCGCTCGGAGAAGTCGAGCCCGACGACATCGGCGCCCGCGGCGCGCGCGGCGATCGCGAGGTCGCCGGTGCCGCAGCACGCGTCGAGCGTCCGGTCGCCGGAGCGCACCGTTTCCTCGACCGTGATGCGCCGCCAGCGGCGGTCGAGGCCCGCCGTCATGACGCGGTTCATCGCGTCGTAGACCGGCGCGATCCGGTCGAACATACGCTGGACGCCCTCCGCCGGCAACCTGCCCGTCTCGACCATTACTGGCCCCAGCGCTTCGCGAGCGTGTTCGCGAGCCCGAGCTGGTCGAGCGCGCGGCCCACGACGAAGTCGACGAGGTCGTCGACGGTCTCGGCGCCGTGGTAGAAGCCCGGCGCGAGGAAGAGGATCGTCGCGCCCGCCTCCCGCAGCGTGAGCATGTTGCGCAGGTGAATCGCGGAGAGCGGCGTCTCACGCGGCATCAGCACGAGCCGGCGCTCCTCCTTGAGCGCCACCGACGCGGCGCGATGGATCACGTTCTGCATCGCGCCGGAGGCGACGGTGCCGAGCGTGCCCATCGAGCACGGACAGATGACGTACGCGTCGACCTTCGCAGAGCCCGAGGCATACGGCGCCTTCCAGTCGTTCGGGTCGTAGACCGTCGCGGCGGGCGCGTGCTCGAGCAGGCGCGCGAGCGTCTCGTCGCGCGACAGGCGCGGATTGCCGTACAGCTCGGTCGCGAGCACCTCGACGCCCGCACTCGAGGCGCACACGCCGAGCGTCGTGTCGGCCGCCCCGAGCGCCTCGAGCAGCCTGGCCGCGTACGGGGCGCCGGAGGCACCGGTAATGCCAAGAAAGACGTGCACGAGGAGATTGTGCCCCCTGGAGGGCTCGTCCGGCCGCGCGTCCTCCTGTGAGCGACGCGTCAGCTTCGGAGCGGTCTTACTGCTTGCCCTTGGATGCTTCGAGGAATTGCGCGAGCTCGTTCAGGCGCTTGTCCCCGAGGGAGGCGAATTTCGGCATCGGCGAGCCGGGATTGACGCACGACGGGCACTTGAGGTGCCTGACCTGGAAGTCGATCCCGAGGTTGCGGGTGCCGATCGAGGTGAGGTCGGGTGCGCCGAGGTTCGACGAGCCGACGCCGAGGTACGTGTGGCAGGCGGTACAGCCGGCGACCGCGAAGAGCTTCGCGCCCGGGACGGCCTTCGGCGGCAGCTTTTCCGCCTTCACCCAGTGCGGCACGTCGGCGATCACCTCGGAGGCGAGCGCCTCGGAGGCGGTCGCGCCCTTCCACGTGAGCGTCGCCATCGAGAGGACGACGAGAACCGCGCCGACGACCGCGACCGGCCGGTGCAGCAGCCGCCGCTCGCGTCGCAGGTCGTAGAAGGGGACGGCGAGCAGGAGGACGAGAGCGATCGTCGGCACGCCGACCGTGCCGAGGAACACCGACTCCGGCCACTTGAAGATCCGGAGGAGATAGAAGAGGAAGTAGAAGTACCAGTCCGGGCGCGGCACGAAGTTCGTCGTCCCCGGGTCGGCGGGCTCGGTGTACTCGGGCCCGAGGATCCCCTGGTGGAGGCCGGAGTGGTGCGGCGCCCAGGCCGTCCACTTCCAGATCACTGCGAGGCCGACGATGACGGACACGACGACGAGGCTCATCACCGTGTCGTGGAACATCGCGTACGGATAGAACGGCTTGCCGCGCTCCTTGACGTCCTCCTTGTAGCGCGCGAACTGCGCGCGCTTCTGGTCGCGGCTCGACGGCTTGCCGGTGGCGGGCGTGACTGCCATCAGTCGGAGTCACGTCCTGCGCTGCCGCGGGTTGCCGGCCGCGTCAGGCCGGGCCGCAGGTTGCCGTTCGTCGCGGCCGCCCGCTCCATGCCCGCCGCCTCCTTCGACCACGGCGGCGACGTGACGCCGAGCCGGATCACGAGGTAGAGGTGCAGCGTGATCAGCCCGATGATCGCGCCGGGGATCAGCAGCATGTGCATCGAGTAGAACCGCGTCAGCGTGTCGGCGCCGATCTCCTGGCCGCCGCGTAAGAACTGCGCGAGCCAGGGCCCGGCTATCGGTGCCGTGCCGTTCAGGTTGATGCCGACGACGGTGGCCCAGTACGCGGTCTGGTCCCACGGCAGCAGATAGCCGGTGAAGCCCTCCATCATCCCCATGACGAGGATGAGCACGCCGACGATCCAGTTCAGCTCGCGCGGGTACTTGTACGCGCCGAACAGGAAGACGCGCCCCATGTGCAGGAACATGAGGATGATGAAGACGCTCGCGCCCCAGCGGTGCATGCCGCGCACGAGCCAGCCGAGCGTCACCTGGTCGGTGATGTTCTGGATCGAGCCGTAGGCGTCGCCCGGCGTGGGCTTGTAGTACATCGCGAGGATCACGCCGGTGATCACCTGGACGAGAAACGCCGTGAGCGTCGCCGAGCCCAGCGTCTGCATCCAGTTCGTGTCGGAGGGGACCTTGCGGAAGAGGAAGTAGCGGATGCCGCCGACGAGGCCGGAGCGCTCCTCGACCCAGTCGAGCGGATAGTTGATCGCCATCTGCATCCGCTCCTTGCGGATCTCGGCGCGCGTCGGCTTCCGGCGGGTCGTGACGGCCATCAGTGGTGAGGTGGGTTGAGGGGATAGAAGACCTGCTCGATGCCGTCGACGTGCTCACCAGGGCCGACGGGCTTGTACTTGTGGATCTTCGCCTGGGCTCCGGTGCCGTCGACCTTGCCGACCGAGTACGTGCTGAGGAGGATCAGGCGCCCGTTGTCGATCGAGTAGTCGTAGCGGTCGAGCGCGCGCACCGGCGGTCCCGCGGTGCGGTTGCCCTCGGTGTCGTACTGGCCGCCGTGGCACGGGCAGCCGAAACCGGCCGGGACGGTGGGGCTGAAGGTCACGTTGCCGTTCTTCGTCTTCTCCTTGATCGTCGGCAGGCCGAGGATCGAGCCGGACGGGCCGTTCGCCTGGACCGGGCAGCCGAGGTGGGCGCACCGGTTCGAGATGATCGTGAAGCTCGGCACCGACTTGCCGCCCGTCGTGAGCGCGCCGTTGTTGCGGAGGAACGCGGTCCGGCGCGACACCTCGCCCTGCTCCGGATCGACGGTGAAGGTCGCCACGTACCACTGGCCTTCCTTCAGCTCGGTGACGGGCCCGAGATCGACCTCGTGCCGCTTCTGCCCGAGGAACGGCGGCAGGACCGCGAAGCCCGCGATCGGCACGGTGATGATGCCGCCGATCACGCCGCCGAGGCCCAGGGTCGCGCCCTCGAGGAACCGGCTGCGCGGGAAGCGCTCGCCGGGCGCCGGGTGCGGCATCGCATCCCCGCCCACCTGCGCCGGGGGCCCCACCTGGCCGGTGCCGGCCTCGACGAGGTCGCGGCGCTCGGGCTCGATCTCGATCGGGCGGCCGCGCAGCTCGGTCGTCGCGTCGCGCGCCCAGAGGACGCCGAAGACGATCGCGATCGCGCCGCCGATCGTCGAGATCCAGAGCGGGTTGACGATCAGGCCGACGAGCAGGACGGCGATGCCGATCGCGAAGCCGATCGGCCACAGGCTCGGGGCGGGAAGGTGGGGGTCGTCCTGCAGGTTGTCGGGCTCCGCCATTTCGTCAGGATTCAATCGCCGCCCCTCCCGGGCGTCAACGTCGTAGCAGTTGGCGCAACGAGCGAGAAGTCTGACCGACCGGGCGGTCGGGCGCATGGGGAACCGATGCGATCCCGTACTCGGCCCAGCGCCGGTCGACGAGGCTCCGGATCTCCGGCGTCATCTCGATCTCCTCGGGCCAGGGCCGCGCCCCCTCCTCCGGCCATTTCGCGGTGGCGTCGATGCCGAGCTTGCCGCCGAGGAACTGCCGCTCGGGCGCGTGGTCGAGATGGTCGAGCGGCCCTTCGGAGATGACCACGTCGCGTTTCGGGTCGACGTTCGCGCCCGCGTAGAAGACGACCTGCTGGTAGTCGTGGACGTCGACGTGCTCGTCGACGACGACGATCGACTTGGTCAGCGAGAGCATCCCGAGACCCCAGATCGCGTGCATGACCTTCTGGGCGTGGCCCGGGTAGGCCTTCTTGATCGAGACGATGCAGCAGTTGTGGAAGCCGCCCGCGACCGGGAGGTCGTAGTCGACGATCTCCGGCACCGTGGCGCGGATCGCCGGCAGGAAGATGCGCTCGGTCGCCTTGCCGAGCCACGCGTCCTCCTGCGGCGGCTTGCCGACGACGATCGACGGATAGATCGCGCCGCTGCGCATCGTCATCGCGGTCACGTGGAAGACCGGGAACGGCTCGGGCGGCGTGTAGAAGCCGGTGTGGTCGCCGAAGGGCCCTTCCGAGCCGAGCTCGTCCTTCTCGATGTACCCCTCGAGCACGATCTCGGCGTGCGCCGGCACCTCCAGGTCGACCGTGATCGCCTGGACGAGCTCGACGGGCGCGCCGCGAAGGAAGCCGGCCATCATCAGCTCGTCGATGTGCTTCGGCAGCGGGGCACTCGCGGAGTAGGCGGTGATCGGGTCGAGGCCGAGGGCGACCGCGACCGGGATGCGTCCGTCGGTCGCGAGCCAGTCGGCGCGGCCGTCCTTGTGGATCTGCCAGTGCATGAACGTCGTCGAGCGGTCGATCACCTGCATCCGGTACATGCCGACGTTGCGCGTGCCGCTGCGCGGGTCCTTCGTGATCACCGCCGGCAGCGTGATGAACGGGGCCGGGTCGCCGGGCCAGCAGCGCTGGACGGGCAGCAGCGAGAGGTCGACGTCGTCGCCCCGCAAGACGACCTCGTGCACCGGCCCCTTGCGCACCGTCTGCGCACGTGAGTCGGCGATCGACTTCAGCTTCTGGAGCCCGCGCACCTTGTCCATCAGGCCCTGCGGCGGCTGCATCTCGAGCACGTCGCTGACCTTGCGGGCGACGTCGTCGAGCCGCTCGACGCCGAAGGCGAGGCACATTCGCCGTTCGGTGCCGAACTGGTTGACGAGCAGCGCGTGCCTCGCGCCCTTCGGGTTCTCGAAGAGGAGGGCCGGCCCGCCGGACTTGACCGTCCGGTCGACGATCTCCGTGACCTCGAGGTCCGGGTCGACCTCGGCGGCGACGCGCACGAGCTCGCCCTCGCGCTCGAGCAGGGCGATCCAGTCGCGAAGGTCCTGCACTATCTCCTGCTGCGGAGCCAGTGCGTCAACTCACCGACGGCGATGACCGAGACGAAGACCAGCCCGACGACGAGCATCGAGAGGATGACCTTCTTGCCTTCTTCGGCGGCCGTTGCGGCGAGGACGTTCACCACGGCGGGAGCCTATCGAACCCGCTCGCCGGGAACTCGCTCAACCGTGAGATCGGCAAACGACGCCGAGGTCTTGCCGAACTCCCACCATCCCTCGACGTACGGCCGCACGAAGGCCGTGCTTCGCCCGTAGACGAGCGGAATCACCGCGACGCGCTCGGCGACGGCGTAGCGGTCGGCCTCGTGGAAGCGCTCGAGGCGGCCGCGGTCGCTCCGCTCCTGGCGCGCCAGCTCGATCAGCTCGTCGAAGACGGGGTCGGAGAAGCCGCCCTCGTTCGTCCTGCTCGTCGACTCGAAGAGCAGCCGGAGGAAGTACTCCGGGTCGGCATAGCCGGGCAGCCAGCCGGTCACGCGGACGGGCGCCGCGTCGATGCGAGGGCCCGCGTCGACGAGATCCTCCGCCCACAACCACGACCGCGCGTCGACGCGCCCTCCGAACACCTCCCGCCAGCACTGCACGACGACGTCCAGCATCGGCCCCCACGCCTCCATGCCGGCGAGCTCGAGGTCGCCGTCGAAACCCGACCGCGCGAGATGGTCGCGCGCGAGGTCGGGGTCGTAGCGCAGCGCGATCTCGGGCGTGTGGCCCTGAAGCGCGGGCGGCACGACGCCGCCGGTGGCGACCACGAGATTCGCCGGACAGGCGGCGGCGAGAGCGTCGCGGTCGACGGCGTGCGCGAGCGCGCGGCGAAGCTCGACGTTCCCGGCTACGGGATGCGCGTGGTCGAAGCGGATGTACGCCGACCACGCCGCAGGCCCGAGCAGCGCGTCCGGCCGCGCGGCGCCGGGCATCACGTCGGCGAGACGAGGCGTGTAGCGGACGAGCACGAGGTCGGTCTCGTCACGTTCGTAGGACGGCAGCGCGTCCGTGATCGCGGTGCGGTAGAGCTCCACCTCGTCGACGTTGCCACTGCGAGTCGTCGCTGCATCGAGACGCCGGCGCAGGACGACGGTGTCGTCGGTGCGCGCCGCGACCTCGAACGATCCACTGACGACCTGCTTGCCGGGCTCGGTCCAGCTGCGGCCGTGCCGCTCGATCGCGTGCCGCGGCTGCGGCCCGCCGTCGGGACGGTTCATCACGCTCATGAAGTAGGGCGCGGGTGCGACGAGCCGGAACTCCACCGTCCGGTCGTCGAGGGCCCGGACGCCGATCGCGTCAGCGTCGCGGTTCGCGCCGAGGTAGTAGTCCTGCCCGTTCTCGAGGACGAAGTAGATCGCGACCGAGGAGCCCGGGCTCGCGGGATCGAGCACCCGCTTGATCCCGAACTCGACGTCGTGCGCCGTGAGCGGCTCCCCGTCCGACCACCTGATCCCCTCGCGCAGATGGAAGACGTACCGCAGCCCGTCCTCGGAGATCTCCCACCGCTCCGCGAGCGACGGCACGATCGTGCGCTCGGGCCAGGCTTCGACGAGCCGGTCGAAGAGCTGCATGCAGAGCTGGATGTTCGGCCAGGCGATCGCCGACTTGGGATCGGCGTCCTCGGGCAGGAAGCTCGTGGCGGCACGCAGGCGCTCGGTGGCCGGGGCGGACTCCGGCGGCGTCCAGTGCGCGAACGCGCGCTGGTAGGCCTCGTTCGCCTCCGCAAAGCGCAGCGAGGTGTGGAGGGCGAGCGCGAGCTTGAAGAGCACGAGTGCGATCGCCTGCCGCTCGCCCCGGCGCTCGAGCAGCGGCAGCAGGATGCGGTAGTGCTCGATCGCCTCGTCGAGTGCGTACTCCTGCCGCGCCTTGTCGCCGGCGCGCATCAGATAGCCGGCCGCCTTCGTCTCGCTCTCCGCGGCGAGCCAGTGATGCGCGAGCAGCCCGAGCACCTCGGCATCGCGTTCGGCGTAGCGCTCCTCGAGCCACTCGGCCGCGCGGCGGTGGAGCGTCGCCCGCGCCGGGCCGAGCAACGTGCGATACGCCGTCTCCTGGATCAGCGCGTGGCGGAACCGGTATTCCGGCTGCGGCCAGCGGCGGCCCTGCTCGATCAGCCCGAGACGCTGCAGCTCGTGCAGGGCGTCGCCGGCACCGGCCTCGAGCACGCCCTCGAGCAGGGGCAGCGCGAACCGCCGCCCGAGCGCGGCCGCCGCCGTGACCACGTCGTGCGAGGCCGGCGAGAGCCGGTCGAGCCGGGCGAGGATGACCTTCTCGACGGTCTGGGGGACCTCGATCTCCACCTCGTGGTCGAACTCCCAGCCGTCGCCTGCGGGGCGGAGCGCGCCGACGTCTGCGAGCGAGCGGACGAGCTCCTCGAGGAAGAAGGGGTTCCCCTCCGCCGCGGCGAGCAGCCGCCGCTCGAGCGCGGGCGGCAGCGTGCCCCTGCCGACGAGCCCTGCCAGGAGGTCGGCGTCGGCAGCACCGAGCGGGCCGAGCTCGAGCTCGCGCAGCAGGTGCGGGAACTCCCGGGCCGCATGCTCGCGGAGCGTCCACGCGGCATGGTCGCGCTCCGGCCGCAACGACAGCACGAGGAGAACGGGCGACTGCTCCGCGAGCACGAGCAGCTGCTCGAGGAGCGCGATCGACGTCGCGTCGGCCCAGTGCAGATCCTCGATCGCGAGGACGAGCGGCGCAGCCTCCGCGAGACCGGCGACGAGCTCGCCGACGACCTCGAACGTCCGCCACTGCAGCGCCTCCGGCGAGAGCTCCGCCGTGCGGGCGGCGGCGTCGGGCTCGAGTGCGAGGTCGAGCAGCGTGCCGAGATAGGGGTACAGCTCGTCGGCCCGCTCCGGGAACAGCTGCTCGAGCCTGCGCCGTAGCCCGACCCGAACCCGCAGCTCCGCCTCGTCGGCGCCTGCGCCGACCCACGCGGCGCGCAGCAGGTCGCGGAACGGCCAGTACGGGAGCGACTCTCCGTACGAGACGCACCGTCCCTCGAGCCAGCGAACGCCGCTCTGTTCCGCGGTCGCGCGCAGCTCGGCGAGGAGGCGCGACTTGCCGATCCCCGGATCGCCGCTCACGACGAGGATCCCGCCGCCGCCCGCCCGCAGCGCCTCGAGCGCTTCACGGCCGGCCGCCAGCTCCCGGTCGCGGCCGACGAGCGGCGTCTCGACGCTCGAGCCACGGTGCGCGCCTGCATCGAGCCCCTCGAGCGGCCAGGCGCGCACGGTGCCCTGCTTCCCCTTCAGCTCGAGCTCGCGCCGCTCGCCCCACGCGCACAGCCCCTCCACGGCACGGTGGGTCGCGTCGTCGACGAGGACGAGACCCGGCTCGGCCGCGGCCTGAAGCCGCGCGGCGAGGTTGACCGTGTCGCCGAACGCCGCGTACTCGACGCGCCGGCCGGCGCCGACCTCCCCGAGGACGACGGAGCCCGTCGCCGCGGCAACGCGCACGCCGAATCCTTCGACGCCCCACCCGCGGCGCACGTCCCGTCCGTACTCCTCCATCTCGCTCACGATCCGGAGCGCAACGCGCACCGCACGCTCGGCGTCGTCTTCTCTCGTCGTCGGCGCGCCGAAGAACGCGAGCACGCCGTCGCCGGCGAGATCCTTGACATGACCGCCGAGGCGCTCGACCTCGCCGACGATCCGCGCCACGGCCTCGCCGACGACGAGCTTCACGTCCTCCGGATCGAGCTGCTCGCCGAGCGCGGTCGAGCCGACGACGTCGGCGAAGAGGGCCGTGACGACCTTTCGTTCCTCCCGTACCACCTGCGGCACAGCATGGAGGGTAAACCGCTACGCGGGTGGGATATCTACGGGCCATCAACCCCTGACGCGGATCAACCCCGGACGCGCCCGGCGTGCCCCGCGAGGGCGCTGTCGACCGCCCCGTGCCCCGCGGCGGCGCGCGCCGCCTCCTCGAGCGACCCTGCCTCGCCGTGGAGCCGGAGCGCCGCACGCGGCTCGTCGAGCTCCCGACCCGTGCCGAGGAGGGCGGCGGTCGCGGCCCAGAGCGGCCCGTCGCCCGGCGCCGCCTCCGCCCGCAGCTGGCTGCAGAGCGAGATCAGCTCGGAGAGATCGGCGACGGCCGCCGCGTCGCGGAGCGCCGCGACGCGGACGAGCCCGTGCGCATAGAGGTAGTCGCCGAGGAGGAGCGCCGTGTCGGCGTCCGCCGGGGCGAAGAGGCGCGGCTCGCCGTAGTGGACGAGGTAGCCCTCGTAGATCGTCTCGAGCCCGAGCGCGAAGCGGGTCTCGGCGAGCGGCGAGAACACCGGCTCGCGTAGCCGCTCGCCGTCGGGCAGCAGCGCGTCGTGCCAGAGCACCGACTCGGCGGCCGCGTCGCGGGCGATCGCCTCCCAGACGTCAGTTGCCGCGGAAGAAGTCAGCGACGGCCTCCACGGTGCGGTCGACGTCGTCGTCCGAGTGCGCGAGCGAGACGAACATCGACTCGAACTGCGACGGCGCGATGTAGACGCCGTGCGCAAGCAGATGCCGGAAGAGCGCGCCGTAGCGGTCGGCGTCGCACGCACGCGCATCGTCGAAGTTCCGGACGTCCGCGTCGGTCACGAACGCGGTGAGCATCGCGCCGACCCGGTTGACGCGTGCGAACCGGCCGAGGCCGGCCTCGAGCAGCCCCGACTCGAGGCGGGCGCTCTTGCGCTCGAGCTCCTCGTAGACACTCGGGTCGCGAAGACGTCGCAGCACCGCGAGGCCCGCGGCGGTCGCGAGCGGGTTGCCCGACAGCGTGCCGGCCTGGTACACGGGCCCGCTCGGCGCGAGCCGCTCCATGATCTCGCCGCGGCCGCCGAACGCCGCGAGCGGCAGGCCGCCGCCGACGATCTTGCCGAGCACCGTGAGATCGGGCGTGACTCCGAACCGCTCCTGCGCGCCCCCGCGGGCGACGCGGAAGCCGGTGATCACCTCGTCGAACACCAGGACCGCGCCGGCCGCGTCGCAGAGCTTCCGCAGCGCCTCGAGGAAGCCGGCGGCCGGCGGCACGACGCCCATGTTGCCGGCGACGGGCTCGACGATGACGGCCGCGAGTCCCTCGCCGTAGCGCACGAACGCCTCGGCCACCGCGTCGACGTCGTTGTACGGGCAGACGATCGTGTCGGCCGTCACGGCGGTGGGCACGCCCGGCGTCGACGGGATCGCGAGCGTCGCGAGCCCGGAGCCGGCGCTCGCGAGGAGGGCGTCGACGTGGCCGTGGTATCCGCCGTCGAACTTGAGGATGCGGTCGCGGCTCGTGTAGCCGCGCGCGAGGCGGACCGCGCTCATGGCCGCTTCCGTCCCGGAGGAGACGAGCCGGACCTTCTCGATCGACGGGAACGCGTCGACGATCTCCTGCGCGAGCTCGACCTCGGCCTCGGTCGGCGCGCCGAAGCTCGTGCCGCGCAGGGCGGCATCGCGCACTGCTTCGACCGTGTCGGCGTCGGCGTGACCGAAGATGAGCGGACCCCACGACATAACCCAGTCGAGATAGCGGTTGCCTTCGACGTCGTACAGATGCGCGCCCTCGCCGCGCGCGACGAAGAAGGGCTCGTCGAGCCCCACCGCGCGCATCGCGCGCACCGGCGAGTTGACGCCGCCGGGAATGAGGTCGAGGGCTCGGCGGTAG
>Ga0207657_10005737_pt1 | contig 12953 bp, 12 predicted proteins | sample KBSC33metaG_FD_184316 | JGI IMG/M metagenome (GOLD analysis project Ga0207657, IMG submission 184316) | Corn rhizosphere microbial communities from Kellogg Biological Station, Michigan, USA - KBS C3-3 metaG (SPAdes) (version 2) | ecosystem: Host-associated > Plants > Roots > Rhizosphere > Soil ...
GCGCGCGATTTCCTCAACGGCTGGTTCGAGAGCGAGGCGGTCAAGGCCGCGTTCGGCTTCGACGCGGTGGTCGGCAATTATGCCAGCCCCGACACGCCGGGCTCCGCCTATGTCCTGCTCCATCATGTCTTCGGCGAGGTGAACGGCAACAAGGGCGCGTGGGGCCATGCGATCGGCGGCATGGGCGCGATCACGCAGGCAATGCGCGCGGCGTGCGAGGAATTGGGCGTCGAGATAGTGACCGACGCGCCGGTGGCGCGGCTGCTGGTCGAGCTGGGTCAGGTCGCGGGCGTGCGGCTGGAGGATGGCAGCGAGCATCGCGCGCCCATCGTCGCTGCCAATGTCGGACCGAAACTCCTCTATGAACGGCTGGTCGATCCGAAGGATATCGATCCCGATTTCGCGCGGCGGGCCAAGGCATTCAAGGTCGGCTCAGGCACCTTCCGCATGAACGTGGCTCTGTCCGAGCTGCCGCGCTTCACCGCCAGGCCCGAGCCCGGCGATCATTTGAAGTCGGGGATCATCCTCGCCCCCACGCTCGATTATATGGACCAGGCCTTCACCGACGCGCGCGCGACCGGCATGTCGAAGGCGCCGATCGTCGAGATGCTGATCCCGTCCACCGTAGACGACAGCCTCGCGCCGCCGGGGCACCATGTCGCGAGCCTGTTCTGCCAGCAATTCGCGCCCGAACTGCCCGACGGCCGCTCGTGGGACGACGAACGCGAGCAGGCGGCGGACCGGATCATCGCGACAGTCGAGCACTGGGCGCCGGGCTTCACCAAAAGCGTGATCGCGCGCCAGATCCATTCGCCGCTCGATCTCGAACGCAAGTTCGGGCTGATGGGCGGCGACATCATGCACGGGGCTATGTCGCTCGACCAATTGTGGGCGGCCCGGCCGATCCTCGGCAATGCCGCCTATCGTGGGCCGATTGCGGGCCTCTATATGTGCGGGGCGGGCACGCACCCCGGCGGCGGCGTTACCGGCGCGCCGGGGCACAATGCGGCCAAGGCGATCCTGGCGGATCGTTCCTGGCTCGGACGCTTGTTCAGGCGGGGATAGGTTCGCGACCCTCGACCGCGGCCGAGGCTTCGGCATCCTCGCCCTCGATCCAGGCCAGCAGGTCGGGATTGATCACGTCGGCATGCGTCGTCGCCATGCCGTGCGGAAAGCCCTCATAGGTCTTGAGCGTGCCGTGCTTGAGCAGGGTGATCCCGATCAGCGCTGAATCGGCGATCGGCACGACCTGGTCGTCGGTCCCGTGCATCAGCAGGACGGGTACGTCGACCGACTTCAGATCCTCGGTGAAGTCGGTTTCGGAAAAGGCCTTCACGCATTCATAATAGGCCTGGACGCTGCCCATCATGCCCTGGCGCCACCAGTTGCGGATGATGCCTTCCGAGACCTTCGCCCCCGGCCGGTTGAAGCCGTAAAAAGGCCCGCTCGCGATATCCAGAAAGAATTGGGCGCGGTTGAAGGCGGTGCCCTCGCGGAACTGGTCGAACACGTCCATCGGCAGGCCGCCGGGGTTGGCGTCCGACTTCAGCATCACCGGCGGCACCGCGCCGATCAGCACCGCCTTGGCGACACGGCCGGGCTTGGCGCGCGCGACATAATGGATCGCTTCGCCGCCGCCGGTCGAATGGCCGACATGGATCGCGCCCTTGAGGTCGAGATGGTCGGTCAGCGCCGCGACGTCGGCGGCATAGGTGTCCATCTCATTGCCGCTGTCGGTCTGGCTCGAGCGGCCATGGCCGCGGCGGTCATGCGCGATCACGCGATAACCCTTGCCCAGGAAATACATCATCTGCGCGTCCCAATCGTCCGCGCTCAGCGGCCAGCCATGGTGGAAGACGATCGGCGTGGCGTCCTTGGGGCCCCAATCCTTGTAGAAGATCTCGGTACCGTCCGCGGTGGTGACGTAGGGCATGACACTGCTCCCGAAAGCGCTTCATTGCGCGGGCGCACCGATGCGCTTTTCGGGTGAGTCGGTTAAGTGCGCAGATGGCAACATTCGGCGGCGATCGATGCGTTTATCGCACCGCCCGGTTCGATCGGCGGCCGGCAGCGCGCGCCAAAGAAAAAGCCCGGCGGTTTCCCGCCGGGCCCTTTCCTTCACCCGATCCGAAAGGGATCAGGACGAATAATACATGTCGAACTCGACCGGGCTCGGCGTCATTTCCCAGCGGGCGACTTCCGGCCACTTGAGCTCCAGATAGGCTTCGATCTGGTCGTCCGAGAAGACGCCGCCCTTGGTGAGGAAGGCGTGATCGGCCTTGAGGCTGTCGAGCGCTTCGCGGAGCGAACCGCACACGGTCGGGACGAGCGACAGCTCTTCCGGCGGCAGGTCATAGAGATTCTTGTCCATCGCCTCGCCGGGATGGATCTTGTTCTCGATGCCGTCGAGACCGGCCATCAGCAAAGCGGCATAGGCCAGATACGGATTGGCCATCGCGTCGGGGAAGCGGAATTCGACGCGCTTCGCCTTGGCGCCCGCGCCGTACGGAATACGGCAGGAGGCGGAGCGGTTGCGCGACGAATAAGCCAGCAGCACCGGCGCCTCATAGCCCGGCACCAGACGCTTATAGCTGTTGGTGGTCGGGTTGGTGAAGGCGTTGAGCGCCTTGGCATGCTTGATCACGCCGCCGATGAAATAGAGGCACATGTCGGAGAGGCCGGCATAGCCGTTGCCCGCGAAGAGCGGCGTGCCCTTGTCCCAGATCGACATGTGGGTGTGCATGCCCGATCCGTTATCCTTGGCGATCGGCTTCGGCATGAAGGTCACGGTCTTGCCGTAGGCCTGCGCCACCTGCCAGCAGACATACTTGTAGATCTGCATGCGGTCGGCGGTGGTGACGAGCGTGCCGAACGTCAGGCCGAGCTCGTGCTGCGCCGCGGCGACTTCGTGGTGATGCTTGTCGCAGGGCAGGCCCATTTCGAGCATGGTCGAAACCATCTCGGCACGGATGTCGACCGCGCTGTCGACCGGTGCGACCGGGAAATAGCCACCCTTGGCGCGGGGACGATGCGCGAGGTTGCCCTGCTCATAATCCTTGCCGGTGTTGGTCGGCAGCTCGATGTCGTCGATCTTGTAGTAGGATTCGTTGTACGTGTTGTCGAACTGCACGTTGTCAAACATGAAGAACTCGGCTTCCGGGCCGACATAGATCGTGTCGCCGATGCCGGTCGACTTGAGGAACGCCTCGGCGCGCTTCGCGGTCGAGCGCGGGTCGCGGCTGTAGAGATCGCCGGTCGAAGGCTCGACGATGTCGCAGACCAGGATCAGCATCGGGGTCGCCGAGAAGGGGTCGACCCACACCGCGTCCAGATCCGGCTTGAGGATCATGTCGGATTCGTTGATCGCCTTCCAGCCCTCGATCGACGAACCGTCGAACATGAAGCCGTCGTTGAGCTCGTCCTCGCCGACGACGCCCGAAACCATCGTCAGGTGCTGCCATTTGCCCTTCGGATCGGTGAAGCGAAGATCGACCCACTCGATCTCCTTATCCTTGATCATCTTCAGAACGTCGGACGCCTTATTCGCCATTAGAAAAGCCCTTCCCGATTAATCGTCGACCCCAGCGGACGCTGGAATCTCAGCTGAATTGTCATTCGCCTGTCGCGTGTCTCGTGAGCGGCAGTCGCCCTCAGATCGCGTCGGCGTCTCTCTCCCCGGTCCGGATACGGACCACGGTATCGATGGTGGTGACGAAGATTTTCCCGTCGCCGATCCGGCCCGTCTGGGCCGCATTCTGGATCGCCTCGACCACCCGCTCCGCGAGGCTGTCGTCGACCACGACCTCCAATTTCACCTTGGGCAGGAAGTCGACGACATATTCGGCGCCGCGATACAATTCGGTGTGGCCCTTCTGGCGGCCGAAGCCACGCGCTTCGGTCACCGTGATGCCGGATACGCCCACGTCATGGAGCGCCTCCTTCACCTCATCGAGCTTGAACGGCTTGATGATGGCTTCGATCTTCTTCACGCAACCAGCTCCCCGTTCGTGGCACTTGCTTTCAATAAGCGTGCCATCCGGCGCCACGCAAGGCGCGGGGCGGATTCTCTGCTGCGGTCGCGAAAATATGCCCGCAAACGCAGCAAGGCGGCGGCGACATGCCGCTTTTTTCGGCAATTTTTCGGGCGATATTGGTGTTCGCTCCGGCGGAAAGCGCGACGACTCGGAATGTCTTATTTGGCGGTGACGACCAACTCGATGCGGCGATTGCGCGCCTTGCCCTGATCCGTGCCATTGTCCGCGATCGGATCAGCCATGCCATGCCCGATCGTACTGATTCGACGGCGCAGAATTCCGGTATGGACCAGCAATTGCGCCATGCGGTCGACCCGCGCCTGCGACAGCTTCAGATTCTGCGCGGCGTCGCCGACATTGTCGGTGTGGCCGACGAGCGTGACTTCGCTGTGCGGATACGCGCGCAGGATCTGCGCGACCGCATACATCGTCCGCAAAGTCGCCTCGTTGGGCTTGGTCTGCCAGGGCTCGAACTCGGACCCGGGGAAGCGGAATGTGCGGGGCGCCGGATCCTTCGAGGCGAGGAAGGCCGCGAGCTGGTCCTCGGTCGATCCGCGCTCCACGAAGATCGCACTGTCGGGCAGCCGGATCAGGTGCGCGGTCGGCGATGGCCTGGGAAGCGGCGGCGGCTTGTGGCGGAGATGGAACGGCGCGGTGGTGGCTTTGCCTTCGTTCGGCTTGTGGCACGAGGCCGTCAGCAGAAGCGCGCCCACCGCGATCGCCTGGAGGATACGTCCCGTTCCGCTCACCGCACGCCCCCGAAACGAACCAAATCCGGTACAGCATATGGGCAGAGGCAGGGCGGGTGCAATGGGCGGTCACGACGCCGCTGCGAACGACATCGCAGCCTAGCGGCGCGCCGCGCTTTGCGCTCTACATCTTGGCCAACGCCCACGCGCGTGGGCGACCATCATAACGGGGGCAATCCATGACCGATCTTTCCCGCCGCGAAGCCATGATCTCGGCCGCGATGCTCAGCACGTTGGCGATGGCGAGCGGCGCCGCCTTGGCCGCCGATACGGCGACGGCGGCCGCCGCCTGGGACCTGACCGACCTTTATCCGAACGATGCCGCCTGGGAAGCCGAGCGCGCGGCGGTTGCCGCGCGCCTGCCGGAAATCGCCGCTTTCAAGGGCAAATTGGGCCAAAGCGCGGCGACGCTGCGCCAGGTGCTCCAGCTCCAATCCGACCTCGGGCTCAAGCTTGCGCGGCTTTACGTCTATGCCGGGCTCAAGGGCGATGAGGATTTGCGCAACGCGCCCAATCAGGAGCGGCGCCAGAAGGCGACCGACCTGGGCACCGCTTATGGCGAGGCGGGATCGTGGATGAGCCCCGAACTGCTTGCGCTCGGCGCGGCCAAGGTCGATTCCTACATTGCGAGCGATCCCGGCCTGGCCAAGTTCCGCTTCCAGCTCGAAGACGTGGTGCGCCAGGCGCCGCACACATTGTCGCCCGAAGGCGAGCAGATCCTGGCAGCGAGCCAGACTCCGCTTTCCGGCCCGGGCGACATCCGCGTGCAACTGGTCTCGTCGGACATTCCGCGCCCGACCGTCACCTTGTCCGATGGCACCAAGGCGGTGCTCGACGATCAGGGCTATACGCTCCACCGCACCGCGCCCAACCGCGCCGACCGCAAGCTCGTCTTCGATCAATTCTGGGCGAGTTACAAAGCGTTCGAAAACTCGCTCGGCTCGGCACTCGCCAGCCAGACCAAGGGTGAGATGTTCCAGGCCAAGGCGCGCAAATATGGCACCGCGCTCGAAGCGGCCTTGTCCGCGCCGAACATTCCCGAGGGCGTCTATCGCTCGCTGGTCGCGCAGGCGAATGAAGGCCTTCCCGTGCTGCACCGCTATTTCGAGCTGCGCCGCCGCATGCTCGGCCTCGACCAGATCGCTTATTACGACATCTATCCGCCGCTGGTGAAGCTCGACCGCACCTTCTCGCTGGACGAGATGCGCAGCCTCACCATCGCCGCGATCAAGCCGCTCGGGCCGGATTATGTGAAGCAGTTCGCCGATGCGAGCGCGCGAAAGTGGATGGACCCGCGCCCGCGTCCGGGCAAGCAATCGGGCGCCTACATGAACGGGTCGGCCTATGACGTGCACCCGTTCCTGCTGCTCAATCTCAGCGATAAATATGACGGGCTGACCACCTACGCGCACGAATGGGGTCATGCGATGCATACCCTGCTCGCCAACAAGGCACAGCCGTTCGAGACCGCGGGCTACCCGACCTTCACCGCCGAGATCGCCTCGACCTGCCATGAGCTGCTGCTCGCCAATCATATGGTCGGCCAGGCCAAGACCAAGGATGAGAAGCTCTTCTATCTCGGTCAGCTGATGGAGAATTATCGCGGCACATTTTACCGCCAGGCGATGTTCGCCGAGTTCCAGCTCCAGGTCCACGATCTGGCGGAGAAGGGCGATGGGCTGTCCGGCCAGAAGATGACGGAAGTCAATCTCGAGCTGCTCAAGCGCTATCACGGGCCGAAATTCGCGATGGATCCGGCCTATGGAATCGAATGGGCCTATATCCAGCATTATTTCTACGGCTTCTACGTATTCCAGTACGCGACCTCTATCACCGCCGCGAACTACTTTGCCGAAAAATTGATGCACGGCACGCCCAAGGATCGGGAAAATTATCTGTCGGTGCTGCGCGCGGGCGGCTCGGATTACGGCTATGAGATACTCAAGAAGGCCGGGCTCGATATGGCGACGGCGACGCCGTACCAGACCATCATACGCAGCTTCTCCGACGTGCTCGATCAGGCCGAGAAACTGCTCGCCTGATCCCCGGCGCGCGCAAGGCGCTCGGTGCGGGTTGGTTTAGACGGCGTAAACCAAATCCGGATACGCGGGTCACGCGGATCTGACCGCGTGGTTCGAATGAGGTTCGAGATGAGCGTCACCGGCGTATCCTCGGGGGTCGACTTTCCGGCAACGGCTGGCGCCACCAGTGGCGCCAGCCGAGGCGGCCAATTCACGGCGGCGATGCTGGAAGCACTGCTCCGCGGGAGCCCCACTCCGATCCGGGAAAGCAAGTCCGATCGCACCGATCGCGTGCTCTATCGGCCGTCCGACGCGGCGGCATTATCGGATCCTGGACGCGATTGGATCGGCGCGGCCAGGAAATCCGACATCGACGCGGATCAGGCGGTCAAGGATCTTGCGGCGGTTGCCGGTCCCGACGGTACGCTCAGCCTCGACGACGTGCGCGCCTATCTCCAACGATTCGATCCGGGCGCCATGTCGGCCTCCGATATCTCCGTGGGCTGGGGGAAGCTGACCGATAGCACAATGGATCCGCTCACGCTCGATCAGGTCCGCAATGCGGTGCAGGACGTGCTCGGCAGTCGAGCGACCGGAGCGCCTTCCTCCGAAGACCCGGATGCGCTGAAGAATGCCCTGGCCGCGTTCCAGAAGGAAGCCAGGAAAACCCCTGTCGAGCGCGCCAGGGATGAGGTCCTCAGAGAACATGGTTTGACGGAAGAAACCTACGCAGCCCTGCCACCCGATCAGAAGCTTGAGATCGATCGCGAGGTCGTGGAGCGGATCCGCCTGCTGCTCCAGGCCGGCAAGTCGAAGACTCCCAAGGAGGACGAGCAACTGGCGGCGCAGAGCGCCGAAGCCGCGGCCACCGCTGCGGCGATCGAGAAGCAGCAGGCGGCCTATCCAAAGGTCATCGCAAAAACGACGGGATTCCTGACGGCGCTGGCACGCGGCCAGGCCGGAGATGCCTCGAGCGCGAGCGCGCTCGATCAATCGGATATCGCCTCTCCCCGCGGAGCGGGGAAGACCTAGACCACCCCGTTCGCCTTGAAGTGCGCGAGCATCCGTGCCCAGCCGTCCTTGGCGTCGGCCTCGTTGTACGAGCTGCGATAATCGGCGTGGAAGCCGTGGCCGGCATCGGGGTAAATGTGGATCGACGAGCCCGTCTTGCCCGCTTTCTCGAGCGCTTCGGCCATCGCCTTGAGCTGGTCCTGACCGATCCCCTGGTCCTGCGCGCCGTACAGGCCAAGCACAGGGGCATGCAGTTCGGCCGCGCGCACGGCCAGCTTCTCGACATGGCCGTACCAGGCGACGCCGGCGCGGATGTCGGGATCGACCATCGCTGCGCGCCATACGACGGCACCGCCCCAGCAGAAGCCGGTGATGCCGATCCGGTCGGGTTTGGCGAAAGATTGTTTCTTGATCCAGGCCGAGGTTGCCTTGACGTCGCCATCGACCTGCTCGTCCGAGGCCTGCTGGACGACCGGCATGATCTGCTTGAAGTCGCTGATCGCGGGCAGGTTGACGCCCGATCGGTAGAAGAAATCGGGCGCGACCGCGACATAGCCGAGCTTCGCCAGCCGGCGGCATATGTCCTTGATATAATCGTGGATGCCGAAAATCTCGTTCACGACGATGATCGTGGGATGGCGTCCCGTGCCCCGGGGCCGCGCGACATAAGCGGGCAGCGGTTTGGGTGCGCCGTTCGGGATCAGAGCGGCCTCGACGACCAGTCCGTCCTCGGGCGTATGGACCGGCTTGGCGTCGGCGGCGAGCGCGGCGACCGCATAGCCGGCGAAGAACATCGTCACCGCGGCGCGGCGGCCGATATGCAGGTCTTCGGGCTGGGTCCCGTCGGGTCGGGTGAGGGTCGGCATCGGCATCCTCCGGGGTCTTGAGACACCCGGACGCTACGCCCGACCTGCCATATTGGGCAATCGCCCAATTGGGCGCCGCTAGCCAGACCGAACGGTCAGTAGATGGATGCCGGCGTTCGTCGTCTATCCGTTCGCGCCGTCATTGTCGGCGCGCGTCGCTATAAAGGGCTGCACTTTGTCGCCTTTGTGCACATTGGTGATGCCGCCATCGCCGCCGGTGGCGGTCTTTTCCTCGTCGCGCGTGCCGACGTCGGTGGCGGCGGCACCGCCGCTGCGGCCCTGCGCGGAAGGCGCGCGTTCGGCTTGGTCGATCAGCTCGTGATCGTCGCGCGCGCGCGCGTCGGCGGTGCGGTCCTTGTCGTTCGCCATGTCATTTCTCCTAAACGGAGAAAGCGATCCGGCAGCGCGGCGGGTTCCCGCCTGTGCGTCAGGCCGGTTTGTGCGGCAGGTCGAGGCCCTTGAGGCTCTTGGTGAAGATCTCCGCGCCGGTCTCGGTGATGCCGATCGAATGTTCGAACTGCGCCGAAAGCGAACGGTCGCGCGTCACCGCGGTCCAGCCGTCATCGAGCACCTTCACATCGGGGCGGCCGATATTGATCATCGGCTCGATCGTGAAGAACATGCCCGTCTTCAACTCGGGGCCGGTGCCCGGCCGCCCGAGATGGACCACCTCGGGCGCGTCGTGGAACAGGCGGCCCACGCCATGCCCGCAGAAATCGCGGACCACGCCATAACGGAATTTCTCAGCATGGCTCTGGATCGCATGGCCGACATCGCCCAGCCGCGCGCCGGGCTTCGCCGCCGCGATGCCCAGCATCATGCATTCGTAGGTCACTTCGACCAGTTTGCGCGCCTTCAGCGGCACGTCGCCCGCGAGATAGGTGCGGTTGCTATCGCCGTGCCACCCGTCGAGCAGGGGCGTGACGTCGACATTGACGATATCGCCGTCCTTGATCGTCTTGGGGCCGGGAATGCCGTGGCAGACGACATGATTGAGGCTGATGCAGCAGCTATGCGTGTAGCCGCGATAATTGAGCGTCGCCGGCACCGCGCCGCCCGCGATCGTCATGTCGTAGACGATGCGGTCGATCTCCTCGGTGGTCACGCCGGGGCGGATATGCGCGGCGAGCTCGTCGAGGATCTGCGCGGCGAGCTTGCCCGCGCGGCGCATGCCTTCGAACCCGTCGGGGCCGTAGAGCTTGATCGCGCCGGTGCGCGTGACGGCCTCGCCCACGCTTATTGTCTGATATTGCGTCATGCGGTGCCATATAACGCCTTGGAGCGGCCTTTGCGAGACCGTCGCCAACCGCTATTGCGCGGCCATGGCCGAACGTATCTGGACCGCAGCCCTGTGCGTGATCGGGGACGAGATTCTGTCGGGCCGCACGCAGGACAGGAATATCGCCCATCTGGCGACCTGGCTCAACCTGCAGGGCATCCGCCTGGCCGAGGTGCGCGTGGTAGCCGACGACATGGCGGCGATCGGCGTGGCGGTGCGGGCGCTCGGTCCGGCGCATGATTATCTTTTCACCACCGGCGGCATCGGCCCCACGCATGACGATATCACGGTCGGGGCGATCGCGGCGGCGCTAGGCCTGGGCGTGAGCGTGCATCCGCAGGCGCGCGCGATCCTCGAAGATTATTATGCGGACAAAGGCGGGCTGACCGAGGCGAGGCTGCGCATGGCGCGCGCGCCCGACGGCGCGAGCCTGATCGTCAACGAACGTTCGGGCGCGCCGGGCATCCGCATCGGCAACATCTTCATCCTCGCGGGCGTGCCGCATATCGCGGCGGCGATGCTCGACAGCCTGACCGGCAAGCTGGAAGGCGGGCGGCCGCTCGTCTCCGCGACGATCGGCGGCTGGATCCAGGAGAGCGAGGTCGCCGACCTGCTCGCCCAGACCGAACGCGATCACCCCGGAAGCCAGATCGGCTCCTACCCCTTCTTTCGCGAGGGGCGGACGGGCGCCAATTTCGTGATCCGTTCGACCGACGCGACGGTGCTTGCAGCCTGCGAAAGCGCGCTGATGGCCGCCCTGCTGGCGCGGGGCTACGAGGTCGTCGCCGGCGGCATCTGAGGAGCTTTGCGCAGCACGAACAGCGTGCAAAGCGCGATCGCGGCGGCGACGGACGCCATCGCAAAGGCGATGCCGGGGAAATGGAAGGGAGCGTCGGGGCCCGTGAACCAGGCCAAAGCGGGATTGTAGATCGCGGGCGCGATGATCGCGGCGAGGGCGGCGATGCTGCCGCCGAATCCCTGCAATTCGCCCTGCGCGTCGGCGGGAACGCGGCGCGACATCATTCCGCTCATCGACGGCATCACGAGGCTCTGCATCGCAGTGAGCGCGAGGATCGGGAATACCAGCCAGCCGTTCCGCAGCAGCGCATAGGCGACGAAGCCGCACATCGCGAAGGTTATGCCGATCTCGGCGGCGTGCCGTTCTCCGAAGCGTTTGACCGTCCGGCCGACAAGGAAGACCTGCGACAAGGCCATCAGCAGCCCGACCAATGCCAGCGAGGCTCCGATCAGGCCTGGCGTCCAGTTGAAGGCGGCGATTGCGTAATAAGCCCAGGTCGTCGGATAGATCATGCTGGCGAGCGACCACCAGAAGCTGGCGAACGCAACGGGCAGCACGCCCTTGTGCCGGCGCAAGGCGAAGATCGCGCCGAGCGGGTTGGCCCGCTTCCACTGGAAGGCGCGGCGGTTCTCCTGCTTGTGTGTCTCGGGAAAGACGAACAGGCCGAACAGGAAATTGAGCAGGGCAAGTGCGGCTGCGGCCTGGAAGGGCGCGCGCGGACCGACTTCGCCGAGCAGCCCGCCGATCGCAGGGCCGATCACGAAGCCGACGCCGAACGCCCCGCCGATCATCCCGAAATGGCGCGCACGATCCTCAGGCGCGGAGAGATCGGCCATCGCCGCGCCGGCCGGGCCAAACGATGCGCCGAACAGGCCCGCGAGCGCACGGCCGAGGAACAGCCAGCCGAGCGTGGGGGCGAAGCCCATCAGCGCATAATCGGCGGCGAAACCGGCAAGCGACCCGAGGATGATCGGCCGGCGGCCGAAGCGGTCGCCCAGATTTCCCATGATCGGCCCGCTCACGAACTGCACGGCGGCATAGATCACGCCTAACCAGCCGCCGATCCGCGTCGCATCGGCCAGCCCGACATGGCCCAGCTTCATCACGATGCCGGGCAGCACCGGCATGACGATGCCGAAGCCGATCGCGTCGATCAAAACGGTCAGGACGACGAAGCGCGCCGCGCTTCGGTTCGATGCACTCATGGGCAAGTCTCTCCGATTTTTCGGAGGCACTAACCTATTCGGTCATTCGCGGCAAAAGCCGGCACCGGTCGCGCTTTTCGAGCGAAGGGCGGCTGCCGGGTGCCGGGGTTGGATTATTTCTTGGTGCGGCCCCGTTTGGACGCGGGCGCAGCGGCGCCGCTCTTGCGGCCGAGGCCGATCGCCTTGGCGAGCGTGCGGCGCTTCTCGGCATAATTGGGCGCGACCATGGGATAATCCGCCGGCAGCTTCCACTTCGCGCGATATTGCTGCGGGGTCATGCCGTAATTGGTCTGGAGATAGCGCTTCAGCATCGTCAGCTTCTTGCCGTCTTCCAGGCAGACGATGTGGTCCGGCTTGATCGATGAGCGGATCGAAACCGCGGGCTTTTGTTCGGGCGCAGCGGGCGCAGATGCTTCGTTACCAAGACCCGACAGCGCGCCGTGCACCCGCGCGATCAATTCGGGCAGTTCGCCGACAGTCACGCGATTATGTGCGACATGCGCAGCAACAATGTCCGCGGTCAGAGATAGAAGTTCGTTTGTGGTTTCTTCGGTCATCGTGCGCCACCCTGTTCTGGAGCCAGGGAGAATTAACAGATCGTTTCGGCGCGTGCGAGCAATTTCGCAATTCGCAAGCAAATATGGTCGACCAGCTTGCGGGGTGGGGCGGCTGCATCGCCGCCGCCAGATGGTGGAAGGGCCGACGATCGCCGCCGGCCCTTCGGATTTCGCTTATTTGACGTGCGCGGAGACGTGCTTGTTCATCTCGAACATGCTGACGCTCTTCTTGCCGAAGACCTTCTCCAGCTTGGAGTCGGCGTTGATCTGCCGCTTGTCCTTGCTGTCCTGCAGGCCGTTGGACTTGATATAAGCCCACAGCTTGCTGACGATCTCGCTGCGCGGCATCGCGCCAGGGCCCACGACCGCGGCGAGGTCCGCCGACGGGGTTACGGGCTTGTGAATGCCACCGGTCTTGGTTGCCATAATATA
>Ga0207657_10005738_pt1 | contig 12950 bp, 10 predicted proteins | sample KBSC33metaG_FD_184316 | JGI IMG/M metagenome (GOLD analysis project Ga0207657, IMG submission 184316) | Corn rhizosphere microbial communities from Kellogg Biological Station, Michigan, USA - KBS C3-3 metaG (SPAdes) (version 2) | ecosystem: Host-associated > Plants > Roots > Rhizosphere > Soil ...
CGGATCCCGAGAAACACGACAATGAGGATCGCCGAGACGACCACGCCCATGATTGCGTTCCGCAGCGTCTCCTTCTGAACCGTCGGTCCGATCTCCGTATAGCCCTTGAAGTCGGCTTGATTCAATCCGGTGACCTGCGCGACCTTGGCATTGATGTCCTTTTCAGACAGACCCTTCAGGCCGGCCTCAGGCGGGACCGATACATAGGCGATCTTTTCTCCGCCTTGGCCGCTGCCGAACTTCACGCTGCCGCCCTTCATGCCGCCAGCCTCCAACTTCGCCGTAATCTGCGGCGAGGTGAGAGAGGCGTCGTGCACCGAGTATTGGACCTCCGATCCACCCCGAAACTCGACGTTGGGCTTTAGGCCTCCAATCGCGATGAAAATGAGCCCAGGAACGATGGTCGCGAGCGAGATCAAGAAGTAGCGCTTCGACTTCTGAACGACAGGCAGGGGCTCGGTGTCTGCCTTCTCTTCCAGGCCCTTGAACCAGTTGCGATGGATCGCAAAAGCCTTCTCGCTCTTGGCGAATCCGGCTCCAATCGCAAACATCAGCAGCGATCGCGTCACGGCAACAGCCGTAAAGAGCGAGATCGCCACACCGATTACTAGGGTGGTGGCGAAGCCCTTGACCGGGCCGGTGCCCAAGTTCAACAGAACTAGCGAAGTCAGGATCGTACATGCGTTGGAGTCGATGATCGCCGGGAGGGCACGGCTGAAGCCAAGGTTGATCGCCTTCGTCAGCTCCCTTCCCTTTTGCACCTCTTCCTTGAAGCGTTCAAAGATGAGGATGTTGGCGTCGACAGCCATACCCACGGACAAGATGAATCCAGCGATCGCGGCAAGGCTAAAGGTCGCGTTGATCAGCTTCAGAACCGTTAACGTGAAGAGCACATACAGGCCGAGCGCCAGCAGCGCAACGAAGCCGGGGAATGCGTAATACGCGATCAGGAACAGCGAGATGACCCCAAATGCGACGGTGCCCGCAGTGATGATCTGCGTGAGAGCGGCCTTACCAATCGTGGGGTCGACGGTCTCGGAGCTAATTGCCCTGAGGTCGACCGGCAGCGATCCCGAATTCAACAGGTCGACGAGGGACCGGACATAGTCCGAGCTCATCGTGCCGTCTATGATCGCGTTGTCCTTGAGTATCTGTCCTTCCTTGACGTGGTTAAGGCTCAAGACCTTCTTGTCAAGAACGATTGCGAGCATCCCCTCAGGGTTGGCGCGGCTCCAGCGCTCCATCTTGGCGCTGCCCTCGCCTGAGAAGTGCATAAGCGGGCGGGGCCCAGGGCCATTTAAATCGACTTCGGCACTGGCCAAATCGGTGCCGGAGAGGATTGGCTCACCCCACTCCTTGAGAATGTCTTGGTACTTCGGATTTAAGAGCTGATTCTTCGGATTGTTCGGGTCCGGAACCATGAACGGGATGACATCGCCCCCGGTCCGAGGGCGGAAGTTGACGACCGGCTCGTCACCCTTATCGTTCGCCTCGATGTCGAAGCGCGCGTACTGCCGCTTCGGGCCTACCACATTGCTCGCACCATAGAACTCGATCCGGGCGCTGGTGCCCATGATCCGCTTCGCTTCATCGATGTTGGTGAAGCCTGGAAGTTCGACGATGAACTGATAGTCGCCCTTCTGCGAAATGTTATTTTCGGTTGCGCCGAGGCTACCCCCCGCACGATTTTCCAGCGAGCTGAGGATCGTACGCCGTACGGTGGCGAGTTGGGATCTCTGCTCTGGCTTGAGCTGGGTGACATCCATCTCGTAAACGAGCCGGACACCGCCTTGTACATCGAGGCCAAGGTTGTACTTCGTAGCGCTATAGCCAAACCATGACCCGACGCCGAGGATTACGACAAGCAGCAGAAAGAGATAGCTTCTAGATTGCAAAAGGGTGACGCCTCCTGTGGCGTGGAACTAATCCGAGCAGTATACCGTCGCAGGTTGAGTTCAAACCCGGTGTTGCGGTGTCGAGGCATCGCAGCGTTTCGCGTTTGGAAGGCGAAAACTCAACCGCTCACATTGCCCGATCCGTCTCGCCGATCAGGAAAATCATAAACCCGTTCGTCGCGATGTCGATGACAACCTTCAGGATAAGAATGAGCCCCAGAGCACCCGCGAACAGGGTGCCGAACACCGCTCCCGCAAGGCTAAAGAGCCCAAATATAATGTTGAGGCCGCAGAAGAAATTCGTGATTCCGCGAATGATCTCCACTCGCAAGATGAGGCCAAGCCCGATAATCACACCAACGGCGCCGAACGCAATTCCGAGATAAGTCCCGAAGTTGACTCCCATCTCCTGCCCCATGAATTTTTCATGGGTGAGTCTTATGGATTCGAAGATTCCACCGGCGCCACTGATGATAAAGTAGGCGGCGACCGCATAGTAGCAACTCCACACCCACGACTCGATATGGCCCGACCTCGTCTTCGATCCACTCTTTCCAACCGGCGCAGGACGAGATACTTTCTTGGTGTCCGTTCCACAGAATTGGCAGGTTTGAGCCCAATCAGGTAGGTCCTTTCGGCAGGAAGGGCATTGAATCATCGCGGCTATCGTAACAAGAATCCTCCAGACGATGGCTCCTTCCCAACTAAAAACAGCAAGATTGGGGCACCCGTAAACATCACAGCATTGCGCTCACAGCGCCAGTATCTTGTTCGATCTGGGTTAATAGCGGGTCTTTGCAGCTACTCTGTTGAAATGCACTTACGTTTGATTGCATTAGCCCTTCTAGTGGGCATTTTGGAGAGCAGCGCCATCGCATCCGTTCCGCTCTACGACGCGACGTCGCTCGCAAAGCCCGACCAGGCACCCTTCGCGTGGGGCCTGCAAGGGGGCGGCGCAACAGTCACCGGACCAGCGGCCGGCTCTGTCTACAGCGTTTTAGATTCAAGCGCCACTGTCCTCGCTCAAGAAGGTTGGTTGCGCCTCTCGCCGGTGGCCCTCAACAACGTCGCAGGATATGACGTCACTTTCGATCTAGGCATTGAACAGGAGAGCCACAACAGCGCGAATCGGGCGGGACTGTCCGTGATCATCCTGGACAGCGATCACCGCGGAGTGGAACTCTCTTTCTGGGCCAATCAGATCTGGAACCAGAACGACAGCCCACTCTTCACGCACGGTGAAGGCGCCGCATACGACACGACCGCGGCGGGTACGGGGGTCGGTGGGCTTCGGCACTACCAAGTACACGTTTCGAACAACGCCTACACATTCTCAGCCGAGGGTTCCACCCTTTTCGGAGGGGCCATTCGAGACTACAGCGCATTCGCGGGATCGCCCAATCCTTACTCCACACCAAACTTCCTATGGGTCGGAGACGACACTACGGAAGCCTCGGCGAAGTCTCGATTTAGCTACTTCAACTTGACCGCGGCGGTGCCTGAGCCGGCAACGCTCACCGTGGCATTCGTTGGACTCGCAGCTTTTCGGCGTCGCCGGAACCTGCGAAAGCACTAGCCAGGATTCGGGGCGGTGCCGTCCGCCCCAAAAACAGCTTCGCGGATGGTATCGTGTTGCCTTCCATGGCATCCGTGACCCTCGATGTGCTCATCTCCAGCGAAAAGATTAATGAGCGCTCGGCGGCGTTAGCCAAGCAGATCCAGGAAGATTATGCGGGCGAGCCCTTGATCCTTCTCGGTGTGCTTAAAGGCTCTTTTCTGTTCATCGCGGACCTCGCCAAGCGCCTCACTGGAGAAATTTCAATAGATTTCGTGCAAGTCAGCTCCTATGGGAGCGGCAAATCCTCTTCAGGCGTGGTACAAATAAGAAAAGATCTCGACGTCAATATCGAGGGGCGTAACGTCCTTATCGTGGAAGACATCGTAGATACGGGAGCGACGCTCAACCATTTGAGAGAGTTGCTCGCCACCCGCAAGCCCAAAAGCCTGAAGGTCGTAAGCCTGCTTCGGAAGCCCGAAGCGCAGAAAGTGCCAACGCCCGTCGAGTATGTGGGCTTCGACATTCCGAACGAGTTTGTGGTCGGATACGGATTGGACTACGACGAGCGGTATCGCAACCTGCCGTACATCGCGATTCTCCGCGAATCGTAAGTAGTGAGCGGTGAATCGCAAGAGCCGCTCGAGCCAGTCGATTTTCTATTCACGACTCACGATTCACGCATAACTAACATGATTCATCAATTTCGACCTCGTAAGTCGGACGGCGGAGGACGCCGTCGTGGCGGCGGCGGTGGCGGCAATCGCAACCGAGAGGGTCTGCCAAAGACCGATAACCCTTCGGATCTCGAGAACCTGCCGGAACTCGATTACAACCATTTCGATCAGCTCACGCCGGCGGCCCTCCTCAAAGAGTGCAAAGCGGCCAAGATCGATCCCAAGAGCATGCTTCGGCACGAGGTCATCGAAGAGCTGCTTCGGGTTAAGAACGCCGAAGAAGGCGGCCTTTATGCTCGCGGCGTCCTGGAACTGCTGAACGACGGCTGGGGCTTCCTGCGGAAGGACAACTATCAGCCCTCGCCGAACGACATCTATGTCTCTCAGAGCCAGGTCAAGCGATTCAATCTCCGCAGCGGCGATACTGTTTTCGGCCTGGTGCGCGCGCCAAAAGAAGGCGAGAAGTATCAGGGCATGCTGCGCGTGGAGAGCATCAACACCTACGCAACGGGCTCGCCCGAGATGCAGCGCCGGAAGAACTTCGACGAGCTGACGCCTCTCTATCCGAACGAGCGAATCAACATCGAAACGGTCCCGGACAACGTTCCGAACCGAATCATCGACCTGATCTCTCCTGTAGGTAAGGGCCAGCGCGGCCTCATCGTCTCGCCTCCCAAGGCCGGCAAAACGACCGTCCTGAAGTCGATAGCCAACGCGATCACAACCAACCACCCCGAGGTCTATCTGATGGTCCTGCTCGTCGACGAGCGGCCGGAAGAAGTCACAGACATGCGCCGCTCGGTCCGAGGCCAGGTCATCTCGTCCACGTTCGACGAACCCGCCGAGAACCACATGCGCGTCGCCGAGATGTGCATGGAGCAGGCGAAGCGCCTGGTCGAAGTCGGTCGCGACGTGGTCATCCTTCTCGACTCCATCACCCGCTTGAGCCGCGCCTCAAACTTGACGATCAACCCGTCAGGGCGAACCCTTACCGGTGGTCTGGATCCTGCCGCCCTCTACCGCCCCCGTCGCTTCTTCGGAGCCGCCCGCAACATCGAAGAAGGCGGATCCCTCTCGATCATCGCCTCGGTGCTCGTAGACACCGGCTCGAAGATGGACGAGTCCATCTTCGAAGAGCTAAAGGGCACGGGCAACATGGAAGTCATCCTTGACCGCGATCTCGCCGACCGCCGCATCTGGCCGGCTATCGACGTGCGCCGCTCCTCAACTCGGCACGAGGAATTCCTGTTTGAGAAGGAAGTCTATGACGGCGTGGTACAACTTCGCCGCTTGATGGCCAAGGAGCAAAACTCGATGGACGCTACCGAAAGCCTGATCAAGCTCATCAAGCGAACTCCGAACAATACGGCGTTCTTGAACTATTTGGTTCAACAGACTCGCGCGACTGTTTGATTGAGTCCACCGTCTGAATCTCTGGCCAGGGCTGCTATGGCGCCCTGGCCATTTTTATCATGCTCCCCCTTCAGCCCGGCTCCGAACCTATTCGTCTCAAGCTCGCCAAGCAGATGTTCCGCGACGGTTGGCTTCTCAGCCGCGACAAGGAGGAGTACGGCGAGATCAGGTTCGGCTCACTGCGCCTGAAAGCGTCAGGCAAGAGCACGGAGGGCGAGTACGACCTGAAGAAGGACAAGCTCCGCTACTCGGTCCTGAAGGCCGGGCAGGAGATCGCCTGGTACGAGGGCAAGACTGAGGGGCGGGGCGGCCTCGCAGGAGGTTCCGAGTTCTCGCTGCACACGGAGCGGACGGATACGACGCCGGGGAGCATCCGTGCTGGCCTGATAGATTCCGCGGGTCAGGTGCTGGTGTGGATCGACACGACTTGGAACTCGCTAGGCGTTCCCCATTGCGATCTCATCGTAGAGCCAGCGGCGCCGTCAGGCGATCGGCTGTGGGGGCTAATTCTCGTGCTCCTCAGAGTCGTAGTCGAGCACGGACTTTGGAATGTGAGCCGCGATGCGGCGTACAAGATGGCGCTGGGAAGTGACGCTGTGCGTCGGCTCCTGGGGTGATTCCCTAGAGTGCGCCGACCCCTCGGCGCTTTTTACCAGCGAGCCTGCGAACGCGAAAAAGGGCGAGATCCAAGCGAACCTCGCCCTTCAGAAGATTGGTGTCTTAGGCAGAAGCGCCGGCAGGCACCTTGGCGTCCTCAACGACTGCGAGGACGTCGTCAGCGCGAAGGATCACGTAGTCCTTGCCGTCGACCGTCACTTCCGTGCCGCCGTACTTGCCGTACAGCACCGTGTCGCCCACCTTGATGTCGATCGTCGCCAACTGGCCACTGTCGAGGCGTTTGCCCGGGCCAACCGCCAGCACGGTTCCGCGCTGCGGCTTTTCTTGGGCGCTGTCGGGAAGGATAATGCCGCTGGCCGTGGTCTGCTCCTTGGCGGCGGCTTCTACGATGATGCGGTCGTGTAGGGGTTGCAAAGCCATAGTCGTTCAGTTTCCTCGTGCTTAGAAATCTCTGTTTTTGCTACGCTCGGGAGCGCAGCGGAGATTAGCAGTTTACCATTCAGACTGCCAAGTGAAGGCAACGGACATACTTAATCCATGCCCGAAAACGAAGAGCCGAAGAAGGAGCCATCGAAGCCCGAAGAGAAGGAGCGATACAAGCTCGACACAGAGCGCGAGCCGAGCGTCACGCAGCACAAGATCGGAGGGCTGAGCTACACCGCTACCACCGGCATGCTGCCGCTGAAGGACGAATTCGGAGAGACAGAAGCGGGCATTTTCTATGTCGCTTACTCGAAGGATGGCCTGAAGGAGCCGCGTGATCGGCCCCTCATGTTCAGCTTCAATGGCGGCCCGGGTTCCTCGTCCGTCTGGCTTCACCTCGGCGCGGTTGGGCCGAAGCGGGTCACTTTGGAGTCGGACGGCAATCTGCCCGCCCCTCCATTCGAACTCGTCGACAACCCTGAAACCTGGCTCGAGCACTGCGATCTCGTCTTCATCGACCCTGTTGGCACCGGCTACAGCCGGCCCGCCAAGAAGGAAGACGCCAAGAAGTTCTGGGGCTTGCAGGGAGACTTGGACTCGATCACCGAGTTCATTCGCCTCTATCTGACACGCGCGAATCGCTGGGCTTCCCCGCTCTACTTGGTTGGCGAGAGCTACGGCACGATGCGCGCCGCCGGCCTTTCTAGCCGCCTGATCAATAGCGGCATCGCACTCAGCGGCATCGTCCTGGTCTCAAGCATCCTCAACTTCCAAACGGCGCGCTTCACCAAGGGTAACGACCTGCCGTACATCCTCTTCCTGCCGGCCTACACCGCGACCGCGTGGTACCACGGTAAGCTTCCCCACTTCAAAGGCTTGGCTGATGCGCTGAAGGAAGCCGAGGAATTCGCTTCCGGCGAGTACACGTTGGCGCTCACCAAGGGTGACCTACTGAGCGAAGCCGAGCACGCGAGCACGCGTTCGAAGCTTGCCCGCCTAACAGGTCTTTCTGAGGCGTACATCGAATCCACCGAGTTGCGAATCAACATCCACCGCTTCTGTAAGGAACTGCTCCGATCCGAGCGCAGAACTGTGGGACGCCTCGACTCAAGGCTCAAGGGCATCGATGAGTCCGCATCAACAGAAAATCCTCAGTACGACCCCCTTATGACTGCCGTGCTCCCGCCTTACACCCAGATGGTCAATGACTATCTCCGCAGAACACTCAAGTGGGAGACGGACGTGCCCTATTACATCTTTAACCCGGGCCAGCTTTGGAAGGAGTGGGGCTGGGGAGACGCTGGCGCCGGATATCCGGACACTTCCGAGGCGCTAAGAGAAGCCCTCAGCAAGAACCCGCACATGAAGGTCTTTGTGGCGTCGGGTTATTACGACCTTGGGACGCCCTACTTTGCGACGGAGTACACGCTCTCGCATTTGGGGATAGATCCCAGTCTGCGAGGGAATATCTCGACTGAATACTACGAATCCGGCCACATGATGTACATCGAGGAGAAGTCCTTGGCTAAGCTGCAAAAGGACATTGCGGCTCTCTTGAAAGAGTGAGCGGACGAGTGATTCAGCGGCACGATTGCTTCCGCTGACCCCAGTCGAAGACGTGTTACAATTCCATGCCGCCTCGATGCTGACCTCGCTTGACGCAAGCAGCCCCATCAGGTAGCATCGCAGGACGATTCGCAACGAGAGGATTTAGGAGAAAGAATGCCCGCTAAAGTGTTGGTCTGTGACGATGAGCGCCACATTGTTCGCCTGATCCAGGTGAACCTGGAAAGGCAGGGGTACACGGTCGTCACGGCCTTCGATGGCAAAGAGGGTCTGGAGAAGGTTCGAGCCGAGAAGCCCAACCTCCTCGTGCTCGACGTCATGATGCCGTACATGGACGGGTTCGAGGTTCTGAAGAACCTTCGCCGCGATCCAGAGACCGAGAACCTGCCTGTCGTGATGCTTACCGCGAAGGCGCAGGACAAGGACGTCTTTGAGGGCTACCACTACGGCGCCGACATGTACCTCACCAAGCCGTTCAACCCGATGGAGCTCGTCACCTTCGTTAAGCGCATTCTCTCGAGCGGCGAAGACGGTGGCGGTCCGAAGAAGTACGACCTGGACAAGTAAGCTCCGTCCTTAGATTCTAAACAGAGCCTGGGCACCTTTGGGGGAGGACCCGGGCTCCTTCTTTTGTGCCATGGATGCTTCTGCCTCCCGACCCCTGACATCGCATCTGAGTGGAAGTCTGGCGCGAGCCTGCGGCATTCCACAGGGCCTTTCCGTCGTCATAATGAACTAGCGAGGAAGCAACGTGGCTCAAGCGACTATCCCATCCGGCCTTACAACGACGAAAGCGCCCTTTATAGAGCTGGCCCAAGCGAATGGCGAGCTTTACATCCACCAGCCGTACGAGCTGTACTCCGAAGAGAACCACGAGGCTTGGCGGCGCCTGTTTGCGCGAATGCAGGATCGCTGGCGCAAGTACGCCAATGAGCATTTCCTGGCGGGCATCGACAAGCTCAGCTTGGACCCGAACGCCGTTCCCAAGCTAAGCGACGTTAACGAGTTCCTCTGCCCTCTAACCGGCTTTCGCGCAAAGGCGGTGAGCGGATACGTACCAGCCTTCCTCTTCTTCGATTGCCTGCGCAATCGGGAATTCCCAACGACGATCACGATCCGAGAGAAGGAGAAGCTGGACTATCTGCCCGAGCCAGACATCTTCCACGACATCTCGGGACACGTGCCGATGCATACCGATCGAGCGTTCGCTGACACGCTCGTGAAATTTGGGGACTGCGCCCACACCGCCGCCGAGATTGTCGCAAGCATCAAAGACGAGCACGAGAAGCTTCGGCAACTCACGAGCATCATTCAGGCAATGGCCCGCTTCTTCTGGTTCACGATCGAGTTCGGGCTCATGAGGGGCAAAGATGGGATGAAGGCTTACGGAAGCGGATTGCTCTCTTCGTATGGCGAGCTAGAGCATTGCATCGAGTCGGCTGAGGTGCAACGCTTCCCGGCGCAGCTCGAATGGATCATCAACCAAAGCTTCGAGATCGACCATTATCAGCCGCTGCTGTTCTGGGTAGAGTCCTTTGATCACCTGTTCTCGATGGTGGACGAGCTCGAGAAGTGGATGCGGGAAGGCAAGCTGAGCAACGTGGCCCCAGGCGAACCGGCAATTACGGAAGCAGATCTCGCCAGCTTCTTGCGAGCGTAAGTGGCATCCACCTTCGGGTTGGTGTAACTGCGATTTGCCGCATCAAGGAAGCTGAGGTCCCAGTTATGCACGCAGTCAAGAATAACGGGACGAAAGCTTAGCTTCCGTCCCCTTTGGTCTACTCTGCGGTCTCGTCCGTTTCGATGATTGCCTGCTCGCTGGAGTTCTGGTCCAGCAGCTCGCCGTCTTCGAGTTCGCCATCGTCGGTCTCAGCGACGATGCGCGCAAGTGACTTCACCTGGTCGCCGGCCGCGAGGTTCACGAGCTTCACGCCCTGAGCGACGCGACCCGTGGTGCGGATATCCGTGATCTTGATGCGGATGCCCTTGCCGTTCTGAGTCATCAGCAGAAGCCGGTCCTTGTCTTCGACGATCTCGGCACCCACGACCTTCCCCGTCTTGTCCGTGACGTTCATCGTCAGAATGCCCGACCCGCCTCGTCCCTGGACGCGATAGTCGTCCATCGGCGTTCTCTTGCCGAAACCGTTCTCGCTGACCACGAGCAGAGTGCACTCGTCGTCGACGAGCACTGCTGAGACGACCAGGTCATCCTTCTTGGTTTCCTTGAACTGAATCGCCTTCACGCCACCGGCCGCGCGAGATCGGGAAGTTGCCGCCTTCTCGCCGAACCGGATCGATTGGCCGTAGCGCGTGACAAGCATCACGTCGTCGTTGCCACGCGTCTTCAGCACCCATCCGAGCACGTCGCCTTCCTCGATGTCAAAGGCAATCAACCCGTTGTTTCGAATATTTGCGAAGGCGGACAACGGTGTTCGCTTTATCTCGCTGACGCGCTTGGGACCCGTGCCCTGCGTTATCATCGTAAGGAAGCCCTCGGTGGCCATGTTCTTTACGCTCACCGTAGCGGTCACCCGCTCCCCACCCACGATGCTGATGTAGTTAATCACGGGCATGCCCTTGGCATAACGCCCCGTCTCAGGAATCTCGTAAGCCTTCAGACGATAGACACGGCCCCGATCGGTAAAGAACAGGATCGTATGGTGCGTGTTGACCTGGAACAGGTGCGCCGGCTCGTCCTCCTCTTTCAGGGTGTTGTTGACGCCCTTGCCGCCGCGCTTCTGCTGCCGATAGGCGTCTATGCTGACGCGCTTGATGTACCCATCCCGTGAGATGGAGATGATGGCTTCTTCCTCAGGAATCAGGTCTTCGTCACTGAACTCGCCGGCCTCGCGGGCAATGATCTTGGTGCGCCGCTCGTCGCCGTGCTTGTCGCGCAGCTGCGTGACCTCGTCGGACAGCACCTTCGTAAGTCGGACGGGATCGTTGAGGATGTCCATCAAGTTCTGCACTCGGTGCAGGGCAGCCTTGTACTTGTCCTCGAGTTCCTGCTGCTGCAGCCGCGTGAGCTGGCGAAGCTGCATGGCAAGGATGCCGTTCGCCTGGAAGGGTGAAAGATCGAATTGCCGAACGAGTTCGGCTCGCGCTACGCCCGGATCCGCCGAGTTGCGAATGACCTGAATGACCTCATCCAAGAACCGCCGGGCGATCTGATAGCCCTCGTTGAGGTGGACTTCTTCCAGCGAGCGGTACAACTCGTAGCGGGTGCGGCGCTCGATGACGATGCGGCGGTGCCGAATGTATTCGTCAAGCAGTGTGATGATCGGACAAGTGCGCGGGGCCATGTCCACGAGGCCGAGCATGATTGCGCCGAAGGTGGTGCGCAACGCCGTGTGTTTCAACAGGTAGTTGAGCGCCTTGTTCGGATTGACATCGCGGCGGATGTCGATCTCGATGCGCATGCCGCGCTTGTCCGAGTAGTCCTGAACGTTCGTGATGCCGTCGAACTTCCGGTCCTTCGCGATCTGGGCGATGTTCTTGACGAGATTCTCTTTGTTGACCTGATACGGAATCTCGGTGACCACGATGACGGACTTGCCGCCATCACCGGGCTCGATCATCGTTTTGGCCTGGAGCACAATCGAGCCTCGTCCGGTCTCGTAGGCGCTGCGAATTCCCTTCGTGCCCATGATCGTGGCGTAGGTCGGGAAATCGGGCCCGGGCAGCACTTCCATGATGTCGTCGAGCGAGCACTCCGGGTTCTCGATGCGCAGAAGGACCGCATTGCAGACCTCGGTCAAGTTGTGCGGCGGCAGGTTCGTTGCCATGCCGACGGCGATTCCCTGCGAGCCATTGCAGATGAGGTTCGGGAATTTGCCGGGGAAAACGGTGGGCTCGAGCCGCTCTTGCGAGTAGTTCAGGATCCAGTCGACCGTCTCGCGATCGAGGTCCTCCATGAACTCCATGGAGAGCGGCGTCAGGCGCGCTTCCGTGTATCGCATGGCAGCGGGAGAGTCGCCGTCGATGGACCCGAAGTTGCCCTGCCCATCTACTAGGGGATAGCGTAACGACCAAGGCTGCGCCATACGGACGAGGGTCGGGTAAATGACCGCTTCGCCGTGGGGGTGGTAGTCGCCCGAGGTGTCACCGCAAATCTTCGCACACTTGCGATAGGCCTCACCCGGCGCCAGGTTCAGCTGGCGCATAGCGTACAGGATTCGGCGCTGCACCGGCTTCAGCCCATCGCGCACATCCGGCAGGGCGCGCGCAATGATAACGGACATCGCGTAGTTGACATAAGAGCGGCCAAGCTCCTCGTCGACGTTGACTATCGAAACGATCGGATCTGAATCTGCCACGGGTTCGAAATTCCTGACGTTTCACGCACGCGAAAAGCCGCGCATCGGAAGGTGAAACGTAGATTCAAGTGTACCTGTTTTAGGCGCCCTCTGAGTGCTCGTCGATCGCCTCCAGAACCTTCTCCGGGGCAATGTCTTGCTTGAGCTCTTCCAGATCGTCCCAACGGTGTTCGATGCCGAGGTGATGGACGATCGCCTCGACCATCTCAACCAGCCGCGTGCTCTCGTGCTCGGCCAGAAGAGAGATCTGAAGGTCCAACTCGGCTCTCCGGTCCGCCTGCTGCGTCATGCGGTTCTGCGAGATCAGCACGAAGGTCGAGAGGAATATAGCCTCCACCGACACAACCATCGATAGCAGAACAAATGGAAACGGATCGAATCTAAACCAGCCAGCCAGGTTGCCAACTGCCCAACCCGCGACAGTGAGACCCTGCAATGCGAGGAAGGTCGTGGAGCCGACAAATCTCGAAACCGCATCCGCGGCCTT
>Ga0207657_10005739_pt1 | contig 12948 bp, 11 predicted proteins | sample KBSC33metaG_FD_184316 | JGI IMG/M metagenome (GOLD analysis project Ga0207657, IMG submission 184316) | Corn rhizosphere microbial communities from Kellogg Biological Station, Michigan, USA - KBS C3-3 metaG (SPAdes) (version 2) | ecosystem: Host-associated > Plants > Roots > Rhizosphere > Soil ...
GGACGCTCCAGGACCACGTCAAAGCCAAGCTGGCCCCTTACAAATACCCCCGTTGGATCGAATTTCGCACCGACCTGCCGAAAACCGCGACCGGCAAGATTCAGCGCTTCAAATTGCGCGACGAGGCGGCGTCGGTCTAAAGTCCCTTCCAGTGTATCACTCGGAGGGGTTTTTCATGAAACGCACCTTGTTGGCCGCCTGCGCCATTGCGGCACTCGCCACGGCCCCTGCCTTGGCTCAGCAGAAGACGATCAAGATCGGTGTCGTCAGCACGTTCAGCGGGCCGGTTGCCGCGATCGGCAACGACATGCGCAACTCGTTCGAGCTTGGACTCGACCATCTCGGCCGCAAGCTTGGGGGCTTGCCGGTCGAAGTCATCTACGAGGACGATCAGCTCAAGCCGGAGATCGGCAAGCAGAAGACCGAGAAGCTGATCCAGGCCGACAAGGTCGACTTCGTGGTCGGCTACATCTGGTCGAACGTCTTGCTGGCGTCGCTCAAGCCGCTGGTGGACTCCAAGACCTTCACCGTTATCACCAACGCCGGCGCATCGCAGGTCGCGGGCGAGCTGTGCTCGCCGTATGTGTTCTCGACCTCCTGGAACAACGACCAGACGCCGCAGGCGGTGGGTCTGTACATGAACCAGAAGGGCGTGAAGACCGCGTTCCTGATCGGCCCGAATTACGCGGCCGGTAAGGACATGCTGGAGGGCGTTGCTTCCACGTTCAAGGGCAAGATCATCGGCCGCGAACTGACCCGCTGGCCGGACCAACTGGACTTTTCGGCGGAGCTGTCGAAGGCGCGCGCCGCCAAGCCCGACGCCATCTTCGCGTTTTATCCCGGCGGCGCCGGCGTCCAATTCGTCACCCAGTACGCGCAATCCGGCCTGAAGGGCCAGATCCCGCTCTACACCGCGTTCACCATCGACGATCTGTCGCTGCCGCGGTTGAAGGATCTTGCCGTCGGCATTCCGGGCGCGCAGCAATGGGTCAGCGATCTGCCGAACGATGCCAACAAGAAGTACGTCGCCGACTACAAGGCGAAGTACAAGATCAACCCGTCGTTCTACGGGTCGCAGACCTACGATGCGGCACTGTTGATCGACAGCGCGTTGAAGCAGACCAAGGGCGACGTGAGCGACAAGGCTGCACTCCGCAAGGCGATGGAGAAAGCAGACTTCAAGTCGGTGCGCGGCAATTTCAAGTTCGGCCCGAACCATATGCCGATCCAGAATTTCTATCTGCAGGATGCGGTCAAGGACGGCAACGAGTACCGGATGAAGACCGTCGCCACCATCGTCGAGAACGACCAAGATAAGCATGTGGCACAGTGCCATATGCCGAAGTGATCGGGCGATGATCGCAGGACGGCGGAAGCGCGCGCTTCTGCCGTCTTGTTTTTTGACGGGTCTCATGGACTTATCGGCCATCATCGGCGTCATGGCTTGGCCGGTCCCAGCCATCGGTGGGGCGGTGCGTACCCCGGACACGAGGCCGGGTGTGGCGGAGCAACACGGGAGTCCGCGTCTGTAAGGCCCGCTTCTTGCAAGGTCCGCTCGGACGAACACGATGCTCTATTTTATCGAACAGTGTTTGAACGGCATCCAGCTTGGCATGCTGCTGTTTCTGCTGGCGGCCGGGTTGACGCTGATTTTCGGCATCATGGATCTGGTCAACCTGGCGCACGGCTCGCTCTACATGATCGGCGCCTACTTCGCCGCGACCTTTGCCGCGTGGACCGGCAGCTTCGTCGCTGGCGCGGCGCTGGCGCTGGTCGCCGCGATGATCTGTGGCATGGTGCTGGAATTGATCGCCATCCGGCCGCTCTATGGCCGAAGCCATCTCGATCATGTGCTGGCGACCTTCGGGCTGTTGCTGTTCTTCAATGAATTGGTGCGGCTGATCTGGGGGCCGGCCGGCATGACATTGCCGCTGCCGAGCGAGATGCTCTCCGCCGTGCAGGTGCTGCCGGGGGTCTACTATCCGGTCTTCCGCCTGGTCATCATCGCGGCGACGCTGGTGGTTGCGCTGCTGCTCTATGTCCTAGTGATGCGCACCCGCATCGGCATGCTGATCCGCGCCGGGGCATCCAACCGCGAGATGGTCGGGGCGCTCGGCGTCAACATCAAGCTGCTTTACACGCTGGTCTTTGGGCTCGGTGCGGCGCTGGCGGGCTTCGCCGGGCTGATGCAGGCGCCGATCCTCACCGTGCAGATCGGCATGGGCGAGAACATCCTCATCCTGGCCTTCGTCGTCATCATCATCGGCGGCATCGGCTCGATCCGCGGCGCGTTCGTTGCAGCGATGATCGTCGGCCTGATCGACACGCTGGGCCGCGCCTTCATCCCCGACATGGTGCGCAGCTACGTCAGCTATAGCGCTGCGTCGAGCCTCGGCCCGTCGCTGTCGTCGATGCTGATCTACATGCTGATGGCCGCTGTCCTCGTCGTCCGGCCCGAAGGCCTGTTCCCGGCGGCCAGCAAATGATCCGTGCTGTCACCCCGCGCAACGCTGTCGTCGTCGCGTTGCTGCTGCTTCTCGCCCTGGTGCCGGTCTATTCGGCGCTCTCCGGCAACTATTTCGTGATGTCGCTGTTCACCCGCATCGTCATCCTGGCGATCGCGGCGGTGAGCCTCAACCTCATCATGGGTTTCGGTGGAATGGTGAGCTTCGGCCATGCCGCCTATCTTGGGATCGGCGGCTATGCCGTCGGCATCTTGGCGAAAGAGGGTATCAACTCCGGTTTCGTGCAATGGCCGGTGGCGCTCGCCGCCTCGGGGCTGTTCGCGCTCGGCGTCGGCGCGCTCAGCCTGCGCACGCGCGGCGTTTACTTCATCATGATCACGCTCGCCTTCGCGCAGATGATCTACTACGTCGCCATCGGGCTCGACCGCTACGGCGGCGATGACGGACTCACGATCTACAAGCGCAGCCAGTTCGGCGGTTGGTTCGATCTCTCAAACAAGACCTTCTTTTACTATCTGTGTTTCGTCATGCTGCTGCTGACGCTTTACATCGTCTGGCGGCTGGTCCATTCGCGCTTCGGCATGGCGATCCAGGGCGCCAGTTCCAACGACCGTCGGATGCGCGCCATCGGCTTTCCGACGTTCCGCTACAAGCTCGTCTGCTTTGTCATCGCCGGTGTGATGTGCGGACTGGCGGGCGCGCTGCTCGCCAACCACACCGATTTCGTCAGTCCTGCGATCATGCACTGGACGCGTTCCGGCGATCTCATCGTCATGGCGGTGTTGGGCGGCATGGGCACGGTGTTCGGCCCGGTGATCGGCGCCATCGCGCTGCTGGTGCTGGAAGAGGTGCTGCCGTTCGTGATCGACGTCGTGAGCCAACTGCTGGCCGGTCACGAGATTCAGGGCGCGCGGGAATACTGGCAGCTGATCCTCGGCCCGATGCTGCTGCTGATCGTGCTGTTCGCGCGCGGCGGCATCGACGGCCTGCTGATGCGGTCGAAGCGGAGCGAAAGCCGTGGCTGACGCGTTGCTCCGCATCGAAGGCTTAACCCGGCGGTTTGGCGGTGTCGTCGCCTCCGACGGTGTGTGTCTCGAAGTCGCGCCCGGCGAATTGCATGCCGTTATCGGTCCGAACGGCGCCGGCAAGACCACGCTGATCGGCCAGCTCGCCGGCGAAATCACTCCGCAGGCCGGGCGTATTCACTTCGACGGCCACGACATCACCGCGTTGCCGGTTCACCAGCGCAGCCTGATGGGATTGGCGCGCTCATTCCAGATTACGTCGCTGTTTCCGCATTTCACCGCGCTGGAAAACGTCGCGCTGGCGGTGCAGGCGCACGCCGGGCACTCGTTCCGCTTTTGGCGCGACGTGCGCAGCGAAACCGCGTTGCGCGATCCGGCCCGTGTCGCGCTCGACCGCGTCGGTTTAAGCCATCGCGCGGGGACCGCCGTCGCCGGCTTGAGCCACGGCGAGCATCGGCAATTGGAATTGGCGATGGCGCTCGCCACACGGCCGCGCATGCTGCTGCTTGACGAGCCGATGGCGGGGCTTGGCGCGGAAGAGTCCGGCCGCATGGTGAAGACGCTGCTTGAACTCAAGCGCGAGTTGACGATCCTGCTGATCGAGCACGACATGGAAGCGGTGTTCGCGCTTGCCGATCGCATCACCGTTCTGGTGTACGGGCGCGTGATTGCCTCCGGCGACCCGGCCGCGATCCGCGCCAACGCCGAGGTGCGCCAGGCCTATCTCGGCGAGCAGGAAGCGGTGACGCATGTCTGAGCCGCTCCTCGCCGTCGATAAAATCGAAACCGGTTACGGCCTCAGCCAAGTGCTGTTCGGGGTCTCGCTCACCATCGCGCCGGGCGAGATGGTGACGCTGATGGGCCGCAACGGCATGGGAAAAACCACGACCGTGCGCTCCATCATGGGGCTGACACCTGCAATGGCCGGTTCGATCCGTTTTGGCGGCCGAGAGATCGCCAGGCTGCCGTCGTTCCGTGTGGCTCAACTGGGCGTCGGGCTGGTGCCGGAGGGGCGGCAGATTTTCCCCAATCTGACGACGCGCGAAAATCTGGTGGCGACCGCGTCGAATCGATTGGGCGCGTCCGACCCCTGGACGCTGGACAAGGTCTGCGAGCTGTTTCCGCGTCTGGGCGAGCGGCTCGGCCAGATGGGCAATCTATTGTCGGGCGGCGAACAGCAGATGCTGGCGGTGGGCCGCGCGCTGATGACCAACCCGCGGCTCCTTATCCTCGACGAGGCGACGGAGGGGCTGGCCCCGCTGATCCGTGCCGAGATCTGGCAATGTCTGACGCGGCTGAAGGCCGCCGGGCAGTCGATCATGGTGATCGACAAGAACGTCGAAGCGCTGACCCGCATCGCCGACCGGCACTACCTGATCGAGCGGGGCCGGGTGGTGTGGTCCGGCACCTCGGCGGAATTGGCCGCGGCACCCCAGGTGCAGCACCAGTATTTGGGAATCTAATTCGTCCGCCTTCGCGGGCATGGCCGTCGGGGACAAGCTGGCGATGACGTTCCGATGAAGGGCCGCTATATAAGCGGCTATGGCAGCAGCACTCTCCGATCAGGGCTTTCTCGAGTTCGACGGCCTGCGGCTGGAATACCGCATGACCGGACCGCGTCCCGATGAAGCGCCGACGCTGATCCTGTTGCATGAGGGGCTGGGCTGCGCCGCCATGTGGGGCGATTTCCCCGAAAAGCTTTCGGCCGCGACCGGGCTCGGCGTGTTCGCGTATTCCCGTGTCGGTTACGGTCAATCCAGCCCGGCGAAACTGCCGCGTGCGCTCGACTTTATGCATGTGGAGGCGCGGCACACGCTGCCGCGTCTGCTCGATGTCATCGGTTTCCGCCGCGGTCTGCTGATCGGGCATAGCGACGGCGCCTCCATCGCGGCGATCTATGCGGGCAGCGTCGAGGATCATCGCGTGCGCGGGCTGGTGCTGATGGCGCCGCATTTCATCGTTGAGGATGTCACCATCAATTCGATCCGCGAGATCCGGCGCGCGTTCGACACCACCGACGTGCGTGCGCGGTTTGCCCGCTGGCATGCCGATCCCGACGCCACGGTGCGCGGCTGGACCGACGTTTGGCTCAACAACGATTTCAGTCTGTGGGATCTTCGCGAAGACCTCGCTTACATCCGTGTGCCGATCCTCATCGTTCAGGGTGAGCACGATCACTACGGCACGGAGCGACAGATCGAAATCGCCCGCGAGGAATGCTACTGCCCGGTCGATACCTTGCTGATCCCGGCCATCCAGCACGTTCCGCACCGCGAAGCGCCCGAGCAGACGCTCGCCGCCATCGCCGAGTTCTGCGCCCGTCTGCTGCAGGACCAAAAGAGCGAAACCCTCGCTGCCGCGCGCTGATTTTTCGTCTGTCCTTCGCAAATCTTTGTCCGCCTCCTCCTGACGCCCGAAGGGCGCGGCTCCTCGCCATGAGGCCGGAAGGCTCGATTTTGAGCCAAACTGGGATTGCCTGCACTATGAAACATGAATTATAATGCATCGCATGCGGGCGGCAAAAACCATCCACGCGGGTGAATGGCGCGATGACGGTCGCGCGGACGCGGCTTTTGCCGCGCAGCTTGGCCGTATGGTGCGTCTCGGTCGCGCCCGGCGTGGCGTATCGCGACGTCAGCTCGCGCAGGACTCAGGCACGTCGGAGCGCTATCTCGCGCAGATCGAAAGCGGGGCCGGCAATCCGTCGGTTCTGGTGATGCGATCCATCGCCGATGCGTTGGATATGCCGATCGTGGAGCTGTTGCCGCATGCCGGCGGCCGCTCCGCCGCCCACGCGCGGATTGTCGAATTGCTGGCGCGTGTGTCGCCGGCCGAACTGCCGTCCATCGCGGATACCATCGAGCAAAGCATCGGGCAGGCTGCGGCCCCCGATCGCGGTCGGCGGATTGGGCTGGTCGGTTTGCGCGGGGCGGGCAAGTCGACGCTCGGGCAGTTGCTGGCCGACAAGCTCGGCGTGCCGTTCATCGAACTCGATCGCATGGTCGAGCAGGAATACGGCGCGAGCTTGCCGCTGCTGATCGAGATGTCGGGCGTCGCCACCTTCCGCCGGCATGAGCGCGCCTGCCTTGAGCGCGTGACTGCCGAAAACGACGGAGCCGTGATTGCGACGGCCGGCGGCATTGTCTCGGACGCGGAAACCTACGGGTTGCTATTGCGCCGGACGCATACGGTCTGGATCACCGCGCGGCCGGACGAGCACATGGGCCGCGTCATGAAGCAGGGCGATTTCCGGCCGATGGCGCGCAACCGCGAGGCGATGGCGGACCTTCACGCGATCCTCGAAGCGCGCCGCGGCGACTATGCGCGGGCGGAAGCCACGCTCGATACGTCCGATGCAACGGTGCAGCAGAGCTTCGCCAAGCTGGCGAGACTCGTCGCGCCGTGGATGAAGGGTGAGCGCCATGGCTGACGCGGAACACAAGACCGCCGCCGCCACCCGGATCGATTTCGCGACCGACCCGTCGCGCTATCGCCATTGGAAGTTGTCCGTCGATGGCGACGTGGCCACGCTGCTGATGGATGTGGACGAGAACGCGCCGCTGTTTCCAGGCTACCAGCTCAAGCTGAACTCCTACGATCTTGGCGTCGATATCGAACTGGCGGATGTGCTGGAGCGCCTGCGCTTCGAGCATCCGACGGTGCGGGTGATCCTGTTGCGCTCGGGCAAGCCGCGGGTGTTTTGCGCCGGCGCCAACATCCGCATGCTGGCCGGGGCCACGCACGCCCACAAGGTGAACTTCTGCAAGTTCACCAACGAGACCCGAAACGGCATCGAGGATGCCAGCGAATATTCCGGCCAGCGCATGATTGCGGTTGTCACAGGCTCTTGCGCCGGCGGCGGCTACGAACTGGCGCTCGCGGCCGATCACATCATTCTCACCGACGATGGTTCGTCCACCGTGTCGCTGCCGGAATTGCCGCTGCTCGCGGTGCTGCCCGGCACCGGTGGGCTCACCCGCATCACCGACAAGCGCAAGGTGCGCCGCGACCGTGCCGACGTGTTCTGCACGACGGAAGAAGGGGTCAAAGGCAAGCGCGCGGCGGATTGGCGGCTGGTCGATGAGGTGGTGCCGAACTCCAAGCTTGAGGACGCGGTGACGGAACGCGCGCGCGAATTCGCGGCGAAGTCCGACCGGCCGACGGATGCCGAGGGCGTTGCGCTCGTCCCGCTCGTGCGGACGCGCTCGGATCGTGGCACGGACTATAGCGCCGTATCGGTCGAGTTCTCGTCCGACCGCAGGCTTGCGACCGTCACCGTGCGCGGACCGGACAGCGCCCCGCCGCAATTCGCGCAGGATATGGTGGCGCAAGGCGCAGCGTTCTGGCCGCTGCGTCTCGCGCGCGAGCTGGACGATGCCATTCTCGACATCCGACTGAACGAACTCGAAACGGCCGTCATCGTCTTCAAGTCCGAAGGCGATTCCGACGCCGTGCTGGCCTACGACGCGTTCCTCGAAGCGCACGCATCGCATTGGTTCGCGCGTGAAGTGATGCTGAAGTGGAAGCGCGTGCTCAAGCGCGTCGATCTCACCTCACGCTCGCTGGTGGCGCTGATCGAGCCCGGTTCGTGCTTTGCCGGCACGCTGGCGGAGCTGATCTTCGCCGCGGATCGCTCTTATATGCTGGACGGTCCGATGGACGGCGACAATCGTCCGCCCGCCGCGATCATGCTGGGCGCGGCCAATGTGTCCGGCCGGCTGGCGATGAGCAACGGCCTGTCGCGGCTTGCCACACGTTTCCTCGGCGAGCCGGATTTGCTGGACGAGGCGAATGCGGCGGTCGGCCAGAGCCTCGATGCCGAGCGTGCGGAAGAACTCGGCCTCGTCACCTTCGCGCTCGACACCATCGACTGGGACGACGAGATCCGCGTGTTTCTGGAGGAGCGGTCGAGCTTCTCGCCCGACGGGCTGACCGGCCTTGAGGCCAATCTTCGCTTTGGCGGTCCGGAGACGATGGAGACCAAAATCTTCGCCAGGCTCACGGCCTGGCAGAACTGGATTTTCCAGCGCCCCAACGCGGTTGGCCCGGACGGCGCATTGCGGCGCTACGGCACCGGCCAGAAGCCGGCGTTTGACATGAAGCGAGTGTGAGAGTGCGCGGCTGTCATCGCCCGCGATGGCGGCACGACGGCGCAGCGAAATGGATCAAGGGAGCGTGCGATGATGGACATGATCAACGTCGACTATCGCGAGAAGATTCCGAATAACGTCAATCTCACCGAGGATCGCCGCGTCTTGAAGGCGCTGGAGGGCTGGTATCCCGGCTACATCAATTGGTGGAACGACATGGGACCGGAGGGCTTTCAGGAGTCGCTGGTCTATCTGCGCACCGCCGTATCGGTCGATCCCAAGGGATGGGCCAAGTTCGATTACATCAAGATGCCGGAGTATCGCTGGGGCATCCTGCTCGCGCCACCGGAGGAAAATCGGAAAATTCCGTTCGGCGCGCACATCGGCGAGCCTGTTTGGCAGGAGGTGCCGGGCGAATATCGCGCCATGCTGCGCCGCCTCGTCGTGATCCAGGGCGACACCGAGCCGGCGTCGGTCGAGCAGCAGCGCCATCTCGGCAAGACCGCGCCGTCGCTCTACGACATGCGCAATCTGTTCCAGATCAACGTCGAGGAGGGCCGTCACCTCTGGGCGATGGTCTATCTGCTGCACAAGTACTTCGGCCGCGACGGCCGCGATGAGGCCGACGACATGCTGCGCCGGCGTTCCGGCAGCGAAGATGCGCCGCGCATGCTTGGCGCCTTCAACGAGAAGACGCCCGATTGGCTGTCGCTGTTCATGTTCACCTTTTTCACCGACCGTGACGGCAAGATGCAGCTCGAAAGCCTGGCGCAATCCGGTTTCGATCCGCTGTCGCGCACCTGCCGCTTCATGCTGACCGAAGAAGCACACCACATGTTCGTCGGCGAGACCGGCATCGGCCGCGTCGTGCAACGCACCTGCGAGGCGATGAAGGCGGCCGGAATCGAAGACGCCGGCGAGATCGAAAAGGTGAGAGCGCTCGGCGTCATCGACATGCCGACGATCCAGAAGAAGCTCAACCTGCACTATTCGCTGTCGCTTGATCTGTTCGGCTCGGAGGTTTCGACCAATGCGGCCAACTGCTTCAACGCCAGCCTGAAGGGCCGCTTCCGCGAGGCCGCGCTCGACGACGATCACCGGCTCGAGAACGTAAATTATCCGGTGCTGAAGCTCGTGAACGGAGAGCCGACGCTGGTGGACGAGCCGGCGTTGACCGCGCTCAACATGCGCCTGCGCGACGATTACACGCGCGACTGCGCCAAGGGGATCGAGCGCTTCAACAAGATCATCGAACGCATTGGGATTGGCTACCGGCTGGCGCTGCCGAGCGTCACCTTCCATCGCCACATCGGCGAGTTCAAGGATGTGCACGCGACGCCCGCAGGCATGCTGATCGATGCCGCCACCTGGGCCAAGGAAAGGGACAAGTGGCTGCCGTCGGCCGGCGACGGTGCATTTATCGAATCGCTGATGCAGCCGGTCAGCGAGCCTGGAAAATTCGCGTCATGGATCGCGCCGCCCAAGGTCGGCATCGACAACCGGCCGGGCGACTTTGAGTACGTCAAAGTCGCCGCTTAGCTGGGTTTGGACGCAGGCTGGGAGGCTACGGGCTCGCGCTGGCCACCGCCCACGGTGGCGGGACAGTCGGGTCGAAGCGTGTGATGACCGACGCCGTCAGGACATGGTCGATGAACCGCTTCGTCGCGTCGTTCGACTGATCCGTGATGTAACGATAGTCGAACCGCAGATCGCTCTGGTAGGCGAACAGGTTCGGGAACGTCAGCGAAGCGCCCGGGCTGAGAATCGTATCTCTTCGCTTTTCGCCGGTGGCGGCGACGATGTCGGTCCGGTAGTCGCGCTTGCTGGCGCTGATGTTCAGGCCGGCGACCATCCAGTTGGTGATGCTGCGGATGACCTCGAAGCGACCGCCCCATTCCAGATAGGAGCCCGGCTGCAACTCGGTGATGATCGGCGTCACCACCGAGGCGACCCCGGAGATATCGCTCCACAACACCCACGGCGAGATGATGGCGACGCTGCCCGGCCCCAGCACGTTGGGAACGGCCAGCTTGCCGCGCGCCTCGACATAGAACCCTTCGTTCGAGGGGAAGAAGTCGCCGTAGGAGCGGTACGCACCGCGCACCGAGACCGAGCGATACATTCCTTGCAGAACGCTGTCGAAGGTCGCGCTGACCGCGCCTTCGCCGTAATAGAAGCGGTCGTCGAAATAAGCGACGTTGCCGCCGACGGCGGGCCGGAACGACCAGCCGGAGAATGCGTCCAGCACGGGACCGGTGTCGCCGCCGGCCACCGCGTAGTTGAGCGAGTTCTCATGTTGATGGGCGACGCCGGCGACCAGCGCATTGGTGCGCCAGCGCACGCCGTTGAACATGCGCTCGTCCAGCAACGTTGCCGAGCCGACCGCCTGAAGCTCCGAGCGGCGCGGACCGATGTAGTAATTCGGATTGGATTCGTATTGCGCGCCCAGTTGCACCGTCATCAGCGTGGTGCTCGGCTGCAATTTGCGGCGGATACGCTGCAAGCCTTCTTGCGCGGCGGTGTTGTTGGGATCGTTGAGGTTGACGCGCTCGTAGGCCGACAGCGCCCAACGCAGCTTGCCCGCGTCTTCCGCGAGCTGCGCAAACTTCAAGTTCAATTCGGAATCGCTCGGCCGCTGCATGACATGCGAATACAGCGTGTCGAGTTCGTCGGCGGCGGCGTGCCCACCCATCGCCGGCAGAATAAAAGCGCCGGCCAACAGGTATATCGCGAGCGCCGCGCTGCGAGGGCCAGTGAAATATAGACCCGGATTCATCGGCTGTTCTCGACTGTTACTACTAATATCCCGCAACTAAAGCAGACTTTCATGGCGGCGGCATCCGGCAACCCCGATTCCATTAAAATCCGGTAAACTTATTCTGGGGGGTGATGCAAATCGGTAACAGTCGGCGCCCGGGGAAGACTCTATACTGTGGCCCAGCCAAGTGGGGTCGACATGACCATGCGTATTACTGGCCGCGTTTTAATTGCCGTTCTCGCTGTGCCGCTCCTGGCCTTGGGAGCCCAGGCGGCGACGCCGAAAATTGGCGTTGCATCCGCCGTGAAGAACGACGTGAAGCGCGTTGCGGGCACAAACCTTCAGCCGCTTTCGGTCGGCAACGATCTCTTCACCGACGAACGCATTCGCACCGGGGCGGAAAGCACCGCGCAAATCCTTTTCCTCGACAAAACGTCGCTGACGATCGGCCCGCGCGCCGAACTGACGCTCGACCGTTTTGTTTACAATCCGTCGAAGGGCACCGGTCAGGTCGTCCTCAACGCGGTGCAGGGCGCGTTTCGTTTCGTGACCGGGTCGCAAGATCCGCGCAACTACACCATCAAGACCCCGGTGGGGACGCTCGGCGTGCGCGGCACGATCGTCGATCTCATCGTGGCGGACGGTCAGGTCACCGTGATCCTGGTCGAAGGCGCGCTCACCATGACGGTGAACGGCAAGACCTATTCGCTCTACAAGCCGGGCACCGCGTTTATCTTTACGCCGGGTGGCGGCGCCACCGGTCCGGTGACGTGGGATGGCACCATCCTCAACACCGGCGCTCAGGTGACGTTCCCGCTCTATGGCTGGTACTTTGACGGCGAGCCGCGGGATAATGGATTGCCGCCCAATCACATCGGGCAGATCGATCAGTTGAATGGCGTTATTCAGAGCGCGTTGAAGCCACCGCCGCAAGATAATTGCCCGCCGGGGCAAGGTGGAAACTACATCACCCTTAGGCCGCGTTAACGGCGAACCGATGTGGGCTGGGCCTCGTCATTGAATTCTCTTTGAACTGACGCCAAGAATAAACAAAGGCCACCTGCGTGATGCGCAGGTGGCCTTTTCATTGGCTCGTCGGGGGCGGTGCGCGCGGCTACTCGGCCGCGGCGCGCTTCGCCCCGGTCTGGGTCGACACGATGTAATCCATCGCCGCCTGCACGCCGCCCTTCTTGTGCGGGATGCCGGCGACCGACAGCGCCATTTCGGTGATGCCCAGCGCGCCGATCAGCGTGCCGTCATTGATGTCGCCGAGATGGCCGATGCGGAAGTACTTGCCGGCGTAAGGCCCGAAGCTTGCGCCGTAGGAAATGTTGAAGTGCTCCAGCGCGAGGCTGCGGAACTGGTCGGCGTTGTGGCCTTCCGGCAGCAGCACTGCGGTGATGGTCGGCGAGTGGTACTTGGCGTCCTTGCACAGGATGTCGAGGCCCCAGGCCTGCGCGGCGCGGCGGGTGGCTTCGGCCAAGCGATTGTGCCGGGAGAACACGTTGTCGAGGCCTTCCTCGTGCAGCATGTCGATGCCGACGGCGAGGCCGTAAAGCATCTGCGTGGCCGGCGTGTAGGGGAAGAATCCCTGCTTGGCCATGGTAAGC
>Ga0207657_10005743_pt1 | contig 12944 bp, 17 predicted proteins | sample KBSC33metaG_FD_184316 | JGI IMG/M metagenome (GOLD analysis project Ga0207657, IMG submission 184316) | Corn rhizosphere microbial communities from Kellogg Biological Station, Michigan, USA - KBS C3-3 metaG (SPAdes) (version 2) | ecosystem: Host-associated > Plants > Roots > Rhizosphere > Soil ...
GCGTTCACTACCGTAGAGACTTTCCAGTTCGGCTAGTCCCAGCTCCGGCTGCCGGCCGAGGACTGCAAGTGTATCCATGACCCTAGTATACAGAGTGCCGAGTATAATAAGAGCAATGGATTGGAATTGGTTCAAGCGCCACTGGAAGTTGCTGCTGAATATTGCTACGCTTCTGGCGCTTGCTGTCCTGGCGTTTGCCATTCGTGACCAGCTCGTGCAGACATTTGCGAACTTGGCGCATGTCAGGGCAGAGGCGCTTCTACTGCTTGTTCCGATTGAAGTACTGAACTACCATGCGCAAGCTAAGCTTTACCAGCGGTTGTTTGCGGCGCTCGACGAAAAAGTAAGTTATCGCGCCATGTTGCGCACGTCGCTTGAATTGAACTTCGTCAACCACGTGTTTCCGAGCGGCGGCATATCCGGCATATCGTACTTTGGCTTCATGCTAGGGCGATTGGGTGTACGCGTTACCAAGGCAACACTCATCCAGACCATGAAACTCATCTTGTTATTTTTGTCATTTCAGATACTTTTGTTTATCGGTATGTTTATTCTGGCTGCCAGCGGCCGCGCAGACGACTTCACGATTCTGATAGGCGGCATGCTGTCAGTGCTCGTCATTGCCGGCACAGGCATCTTCATATATGTCATCCGTAGCCAGACGCGGATTACTGCATTCTTAACGCCGCTCGTCGAACTTACGAATCGTCTGATTGCACTTGTCCGGCCAAAGTCTCCCGAGACGATCAATGTTCGTCGCGTGCAGAAGTTGTTTGAAGAGTTTCATTATGATTATCTGCAGTTGCGTGCACGCTACCGAGAGTTGGCGTGGCCGTTCTTCTGGGCACTTATTGCGAACATCACAGAGGTACTGGCCATATACGTTGTATACATTGCGTTTGATGCGTTCGTCAATGTCGGAGCAGTTATTCTAGCGTATGCAGTGGCGAACTTTGCCGGCTTAGTATCAGTATTGCCGGGCGGTATCGGCATCTACGAGGCGCTCATGACAAGCGTGCTTGTCATTTCCGGCATACCAGCGCGTTTGAGTTTGCCGGTAACGGTCATGTACCGCGTGCTGAACACGCTCTTGCAAGTACCACCCGGATACGTGCTGTACCATTTGTCATTACGCCGGAATCCCACCGTGAAGATAGGTGAGAATAATGCCTGATGGGTTATTGCCCGCGGGTACCGTTCTGGAGGTTAGTGACTTTGTCGCACTCACGAACCAGACGCTTGAATACGCTTACCCGAGCGTGACGATCCGCGGCGAGCTCGCTAATTTCCGTATCAGCAAGAACAAGTGGGTGTACTTTGATCTCAAAGATGAGTCGGCGTCGATACGCTTCTTTGGCACGGTATTCCAATTGTCGTCGCCGCTTGAAGACGGTATGCTGCTCGTCGTACGAGGGGCGCCCAAGCTTCATTCGCTGTATGGGTTTAGCATCACAATCGCAAGTATTCGGCCGGAAGGTGAAGGCACCATTCGCCGGGCAGCAGAGCTGCTGAAGGCGAAGCTAGAGGCAGAGGGGCTGTTTGACGAAGAGCGTAAGCGTCCTTTGCCATATCCCCCCAGACGCATTGGACTCGTTACGTCTACAGAGTCTGCAGCCTACGCCGACTTCGTTAAGGTGCTCAACGGGCGGTGGCGCGGCGTGACAGTAGAAGTAGCAGACGTACAGGTGCAGGGCGAGGTGGCGCCGGAGCAGGTCGCCGAAGCGATCGAGTATTTCAGCCAGCAGTCTATGCCGCCGGATGTGGTCGTGGTAACACGTGGTGGCGGTAGTGCGGAGGACCTCTACGCCTTTAGCACTGAGCTCGTAACGCGTGCCGTAGCGGCCAGCCGCGTGCCAACACTCGTGGCTATTGGTCATGAAATTGATGTGAGCCTGGCCGAACTGGCCGCGGACAGGCGGGCCAGTACGCCGAGCAATGCGGCCGAATTACTAGTACCGCATTATACTGATACCCTGCGGGAGCTCGATGAAGCTATATTCCGCCTTGAAGAGCCGTTACGCGCGCTATTGCAAAGCCAGCTGCAGGCAATGGAGCAGAGCAATACGACACTTGGTCATATGCTTGCCGTAGTAGTCGCACGCATCCGGCACGAACTCATGGCTGACCAGGAATTACTCGATGCATTGAACCCGCGTGCCGTTCTGAGCCGCGGCTATGCCATTGTCCATGCTGGCGGTACACTGGTCCGCTCGCGCACGCAGGTCAGTAGTGGTGATATAGTAACAATTGACGTTGCGGATGGTGCTTTTAGGGTCGCAGTAGAGAAGGGATGAGATGGCAGCAGACGAGGGACAGGACTATAAAGCTATGCGCTCAGAGCTAGACAAGCTGCTTGAGAAAATGCGCTCCGACGAGCTTGACGTGGATGAAGCGCTTGCATCGTTCGAGCGTGGCCAGGAGCTCATAAAGACAATGAAAGACTATCTCAAAACTGTTGAGAACAAGATCGTTCAGCGGGGCAAGAAAGATTAAGTCGGTATGCTGACGCTACTTATCTGGATCGTTGTCATCGTTTTATTTTGCTTTAGCTTCGTATTATTGTTTGGTGCCCCGTTCCTACCTACGCTAGCACCGCAGATTGATATTGCACTAGATCTGTTGGACCTCAAGCCTGGTGAAACTATGCTTGAACTGGGCTGTGGTGACGGCCGTGTACTTATCACGGCGGCGAAGCGTGGTATTAAGGGGGTGGGCTACGAGCTTAACCCGCTCTTGGTGGTTCTGGCGCGGCTACGTACCTGGCCATACCGCAAGCAGATACGCATAGTATGGGGTGATTATTGGCGTGCCTCTTGGCCGCAGGCAGAAGGTATGTTCGTCTTTATATTGGATAAGCATATGGGCAAATTGCACAAAAAAGTTATGCAATATCGTTACCGTCCGTTACGAATCGCAAGCTTTGCATTTAAGTTGCCCGATCTGGAGCCAGCTACGACAAAGCAGGGAGTCTTCCTATATGAATACAAAGATAAGCCCCTACTTGCGTGAGGAGCCGATCTCAGTTACCATGAGCGGTATGAACGATTTGCACGGGAGAATAGTAGATCAGCAAGGCATGAGTGTCCTAGCTGTGCCGTTTGCGTTGTCGGTTATCTTCCTGATTGGTGCGATTGCCTTCGGTGCGTGGGCTTTCATGCAAATGCAAGACTACAAGAATAATGTTACTGCCAAGGTGAACGTGGCCGTAAACCAGGCAAAGCAACAAGAAGACCAGGCGCAGCAGGCAATCTACGCGCAGAAAGAGAAGTCGCCTTATCGGACATATAAAGGTCCGGGTGCATATGGCAGTATTGTGGTGACATATCCGAAGACGTGGAGCGCTTATGTAATTGACGATCAGAATGGATCTCCGTATGTCAACGGTTACTTCTATCCGGGGACGGTGCCCAATGCTCAGGGGCAAAACGCAGTGTTCGCGCTGCGTGTCCAGGTGGTTCAAGATACCTATAGTAGTGTATTGAGCCAAGCGCAGAACTCAGTACAAAACAAGCAGGCAACCGTAGCTCCCTTCTCGCTGCCGCGGGTATCGAGTGTCGTCGGCGCGATGGTTAGCGGTACACTGCCGAATCAGAGAACAGGAACAATGGTTATCTTGCCTCTGCGTAATATGACGCTTGAGATTTGGACTGAATCCACAAATTTCCAGGATGACTTCCAGAACATTATCCTGCCAAACTTCACCTTTGCCCCGTAGTTCAGGGGTTACTCTCTTGTGGATAACTACCCCTCACTAAGGTGGGTAGTGCTATACTACCTACTATACGGCGAGAGGAGAGGGTAACACGTTGGGGATGTCGCGACAATTTCTGGACGCCGACGCGCCGGCAGCGCTGTCGCAAAATCTGTTGCTTTCTATAACCGAGCAGCTTAAGCTGCCACTCCTGAATATTGCTAGGCAGGCGGAACTAGCAGGGCTCCAGCCTATTTACGCTGATTTCAGTGCCATTCGTACTACTGCCGAGACAGCACTGCAATTGCTCGATAACTATCTGCTTGGCGTCCGGTTGGCCGGCGAGGAAGCTACATTTGCGGCTATTGAGCCCGTGTCGGTTTCATCCGTCCTGTATGATGTCGGGGAACAACTCCGGCCGATGGCTACATCGTATGGCGTAAAGCTCGATCTCTACGTGGACGGCAAGTATGGACCGGTCATGGCGCATCGGCGCGGGTTGCAGGCAGCCCTTGTGTCGCTCGGCTATGCGCTCGTCGAGGCGCTGCCGGCAGCAGAATTGCCGCAATTACGGCTACAATTATCTGCCCATCGTTGCCGGTACGGCATCGTAGCAGGGCTGTACTGTGATGCCGATCAGGTAGCCGCACGAACATTGAAATACGGACGACAGCTCTACGGTCGTGCTCGGCAACCGCTTGGCGCAATCTCGCATACTAGTAGCGCAGGCGTATTCGTGGCGGATGCCATATTACACGCCATGCAGTCGCAACTCACCGTTTCGCACCACCGTAAACTGCACGGTCTCGGTACTGTGCTGCAGCTGAGCCCGCAACTGCAACTGGTCTAATTATGACGAACGTGCTCTTGGTTGAACCGGACAAATTGCTTGCCAGTACCTACAGTAAAGCACTAGAAGCGGCAGGGTACGGTGTTCAGGTATGTGCGCTTGCCCAGTCAGCCATTTCCGCGGCCGATGAACAGCAACCCGATGTAGTCATACTGGAAATGCAACTTGTCGGTCACAGTGGCGCAGAGTTCTTGTATGAGTTTCGCTCCTACGCCGATTGGCAACGCATTCCGCTCGTTGTACTTACACACGTACCGCCCGCGGAATTTGTTGATTCGCGGCAGCTTCTTTATAACGAGCTAGGAGTGAGCACCTATCTCTACAAACCACAAACTAGCTTGCAGACGCTTCTGCGTACTGTGCAAGAGCTAGTGCCAATAACTCAAGGCTGACATGAACCAGCAGACGACGACTGCGATTGTGCTGTCACGGACAGACTATAGCGAGGCGGACCGCATCGTCACGATGCTGACGAGCGATTACGGCAAGTTGCGGCTCATGGCAAAAGGTGTGCGCAAGGTAAAATCCAAGCTAGCCGGCGGTATCGAACTGTTCAGTGTCAGTCACATTACGTTTATTCGCGGCCGCAGCGACATCAGCACGCTAGTCTCGACGCGGCTCATAAAGCACTACGGACACATTGTTGGTGACATCGACCGCGTGCAGCTCGGCTACGATCTTCTGAAGCTTGTGAATAGGATAACGGAAGATAACGCCGAGACAGAATACTTTTACCTGCTCGAGCATACGTTTGAAGTACTCGATGATCCTATAGTTCCAAACGATCTGATCCGCATGTGGTTCTACGCGCAGCTGCTTCGTCTGGGCGGACATACACCTAATCTGCACACGGATGTGAGGGGAAAGAAGCTGTTGCCCGATGTTACGTACCGATTCGACTACGACACGATAGGTTTTGTACCGGACGAGCAGGGTAGGTTTGCGTCGGCACACATCAAGTACTTGCGATTAATGTTCAGCGATAACCAGCCGGCGGTGCTATTGCGCGTGCGTGGTCAGGCGGAGCTACTGGCGTCTGCGCGGCCAATCGTCGAGGCTATGCGAAACACATTTATCAGGATATAATGCAGGCCAGATGAAACTGTTCAAGGTTCTCACGAGTTTTGGATCCGTCCGGGGCGATGGCGCAAGCCTGCGTTAATATTTTCTCGTACCTCCGGAACAATCAGTAACTTTGAAAGGGAAATGAACATGAGTGATGTCGCACTTGAGGACATTGTCAGCCTCAGTAAACGCCGCGGATTTATTTATCAGGGAAGCGATGTGTACGGCGGCCTGGCCGGTACATGGGATTACGGCCCGCTTGGTGTCGCACTAAAGCGCAACCTTATGGCACTATGGTGGAAGATGTTCGTCGAGAACATGGACGACATGTATGGCGTGGATGCGGCCATCCTAATGAACAAGAAAGTCTGGGAGGCTAGCGGCCACACCGCAACGTTTACTGACCCGTTGGTCGAGTGTAGCAATTGTCATAGTCGTTTCCGTGCCGACAAGATCGACGCGAGCAAATGTCCTACATGCGGCAAGTACGGCACGTTTGGTGAGCCGCGCCAATTCAACATGATGTTCGTGACGCACGTCGGTCCAGTAAACGACGAGGGTTCAGTCGCGTACCTGCGGCCAGAAACAGCGCAGGGAATCTTCACGAATTTCCGCAATGTCGTAGACACGCTGTACCCGCACATGCCGTTCGGTATAGCGCAGCAGGGAAAAGCTTTCCGTAATGAAATATCTCCGCGCGACTTCATCTTCCGCTCGCGCGAGTTCGAGCAAATGGAAGTCGAATATTTCGTGCATCCGGATCATTGGCAGGAAGCCTTCGAACTGTGGGTGAAGCGCGTGCACGACTGGTGCGATGCTATCGGCTTGCCACGCGACAAAGTGCACGAGCTGGAAGTACCGGAAGCCGATCGCGCGCATTACAGCAAGCGCACCATGGACTTCGAGTACGACTACCCGATCGGCCGCGAAGAGCTGCTGGGCCTGGCGTATCGTACGGACTTCGACCTACGGAATATCCAGAAGGCAAGCGGTAAGAGCATGGAGTATCGGCCAAAGGATGGTGGCACGCCGTTCGTGCCGCATGTCATCGAGCCGTCGTTCGGTGTGGAGCGTGCCATTATGGCGGTACTATCCAGTGCCTATACGGTAGATGAAATTAATGGCGAGAAGCGTACCGTGCTGAAGCTGCCCGCGCATTTAGCACCGGTGAAAGTCGCCGTCAGCCCGCTGTTGAAGAACAAGCCGGAGCTTGTTGCCAAAGCACAGGAAGTCTACCGGATGTTGAAGAAAGAGTTCGGCGCCGTGATGTGGGATGACAATGGCAATATCGGTAAGCGCTACCGCCGCCAGGATGAGATCGGTACGCCGTACTGTGTGACTATCGACTTCCAGACGCTGGAAGACAATACCGTCACCGTCCGCAACCGCGACACCACAAACCAAGAGCGTATTAAGGCGGATAGCCTTGAGAAGGCTCTCAGAATTACCTAAGTTTTAAGTACTAAGACGGAGCGACAGATATAGTCTGACATTGCGCTTTCTGACCAAAAACCTACCTTTGCTCTTATTGTTTGTATGGGCGATGATTCGACCGAATCAAGCAGGCGACATAAATAAAGTCTTGTGGTATCGTGGTCGGAAGGACTATATCTTAGATAGGACAAACTCATTTGCCTATAAAAATTAGCTTGCATAATAGCGAATATGATTCTCGTCGTCAGCAAACAACTTAATACGACCATGAAAACACCAGTGTCCTAGTATGTTGGATTTGCTGATTTTCGAGACAGAGCCTCTGCGCGATGGAGTTCTATTTATTGACGGGATAGCTTTACGAGCTGCTTGGTATCAGTATTGAAGCTGTAGAGCTTTTCGGTACTCGCTAAGTCTTCCTGCAGTGCATCGTTAACGATAATAACATTTGCGTCGGATTCGACCTGTACTTTACCGGATTCGAGATTGGCGATAAGTGAGGCAATATCTTCTGCTTTCAGCGGTATAGACCAGTTGAAGTCATCGTCCTTGTGCAGGTCGCGAAGCATGGGTGTGTCGACGTAATCGGGCAGTAGCGTGATAACCTTTGCGTCTCGCAACTCGGCGGCGAGCGATCCGAAGTAGGCGGTGTTGGCTGCTTTGGAACTGCAGTACAGCGCGTAGTCGGCATCTAGCAGCCGGTCGGCAACGGATGAGACGCTGATGATAGTGGCATGGGAAAGTTTGGCTTTCAGCGCATGCACAATCAGCATGGGCGCGAGGACGTTCACATCATACATATTGCCATATGATCCACTCGTAATATCCGTTGCCCAGGAAGAGAAGGCGACGCCGGCATTGCTGACTAGCAAGTCGATCGCGGGTTCGGTAATGCGTTGCAGAGCTGCGGCAATTGTATCCGCGTTAGCCAGGTTACACTCCAGCCAGATGAAAGTATCATCAGTAAGTGCCGGCTTACCGCGCGAAATGCCGTAGACTTTCCAGCTATTACGAAGCAGGCACGCCGCAACTGCTCTGCCAATGCCTTTGCTCGTACCGGTGACAACTGCTGTCTTGTTCATGTAGTTTGTTTCTCAATTATAATCCCTGCAGAGACAAGTAGTTTTCCTTGTACTGTTTTTGCAGGTCTACGAGTATCCAAGGTTTCATAACATCCGGGATGCTGCCGTCATCTACGCCTTCGCGTATGGGGGCGGCATCGACGATCGCCAGTCTTCCTACGTGCGCCATCCGCAGTATGCGCACGCACCAGCGGCGCCATGCGTATTCCTCACCCAACTCGATGTCGTCTTCGGTTCTACTCCTGCCGTATGCGGTATGTATTCCCGAGAAGCTGATGAGCAACGCCCGTTCCTCATCGGTTATGGCAGGTTGGTTGAACTCATCAAGGTGCCTTGCTGCGTCCAGGTGCTTTAATGCCTCGTCGGCTTGCGTCTCTAGGCGGTGGGGTATCCAGAGCTTTTCCTGCTCTATGTCATACGGAGTAGCATTAGGATGTTCTTGTTGCCATTGTTCGATGGCAGACAGATATTGGGGGAAACGTCGTACGCGATCGAGCTCGGCATCGAGGGCAGGCTTTGCTGCCTCTAGAGAATGCTCATCTAATCCGCGTAAGTCGTACGGCGGAAGGTTGGCTATGTCACCTCGACGTATCATACTGTCACCTTCGTATACACTTCTAGTATATCAAGATAGTACACACCGTTGCGAGCGTTCTCCGCTGTGGCCAAAGCGTTCGCAAGTATGTACGAAAGCGGGTATACTGGCGCCATACAAGAAAAAAAGGGGGTATTATGTTGGGAAGCTTTAACATCCGGCCGGATATCGCGGTGAAGGATCTGGCACGGGCAAAAGATTTTTATGGAAACGTGCTTGGCTTGAAACTGGTCGCTGATAATGATGAGGAGCTGGTATTTCAGAGTGGTGTTAATAAGCTTAACGTGTACCTGTCACGGTACGCCGGTACGAACTTGGCGACATATGTCAGCTGGGATGTGGACGACGTGGACGCGGCCGTTGAAACGCTGAGGGGCAAGCGTGTGGTGTTCGAGCATTATGATATGCCAGGCATGAAGCTCGAGGGTGACGTGCACGTGATGGACGGTATGCGGGCGGCATGGTTCAAAGATCCTGATGGCAATGTCCTATGTGTTAGCAACGATAAGCGTTGAGCACGTACTTGCTTGTATCTAGTTGAATTTACATCATGTCGAGGCCCGGGTGCTTGGTATGATTAGGTAATGAAAACTTATTACACCGACGGGAGTGCGAGCCCGAATCCAGGACCGGGCGGATTTGCAGTACTGCTAGATGGCAAGCCAGTCGTCCTGGGCAGTGAACCTAGCGGTGGTACGACGACAAACATTCGCATGGAAGGCTTCGCGCTCATCGCGGCGCTGAGCCATGCCGATGGAGAACAGTGCGAGATATGGACCGACAGCGAGTTCTGGGTGAATGTGATAACAAAATGGTCACCCGGCTGGGAGAAGAACGGCTGGAAAAAGAAAACAGGCGAGATCAGCAATCTCGATATCGTGAAAGAGGTTTGCGGCCTCTACCGGCAGTCAAAAGCCAGGCTCGTCTGGGTACGCGGGCACAACCATCACGAGCTGAATGAACTAGCAGATCATTGGGCCAATGAAGCGCGTAAGCAACATCAACACAAGTAGCTAAGGTCTACAGTGCTTCAGTGGAAGCCTGCGTGTCAGCCGGAGGTGGACTAGCTGGCTCTTCGGGTACGGGTGCGGAGCTGGCTGGAGGCTCGACAACAGGTGGCTGTGGTTGAACAGGCAGTGGTGCTTCTACTGGTGCTTGTGGCTGTGGTGCAGGTGCTGCCGGTCCTTCAAGGCTTACATCTTCTGTGGCAGGGTTCGTAGTAGGCATCTCTGGCGTGGGCGATTCCTGTGTAGGAGCGGGCGTTTGTAAGATATCCTGTATCGGCTGAGGCTGAGCAGGCATCGGAGAATCGGCAGGTGCTGGATCGGCAGACATGGGCGACGCTGGTATCGGCGAGGTACTATTAGCCATACCTTGGGCATCTGCCGGAGGTGTTGGGTTCATCGCATCAAGGTTTGCCGGTGTAATCGTGCCCGATGAGTTGCTTGTTGCACCTGGTTTAAATAATCCTTTGACGGTATCGAGTAGTCCCACGATGTTTTCTATCCTTTCATACAACTTTGTTACGTCAATAATACACTTATGTTTTGCATTTGCCTATGTTGCGAGGCGCGTACACGCCGTAATGGTACACTAGATATATGAAACAGACGGATAAGCCGCGTGTGTACGCGTTTATCGACAGCCAGAACCTCAATATTGGCACGCAGAAATTCGGCTGGAAGATGAATTGGGCGAAGTTCCGCCAGTTTCTGGCCGACAAATACGGCGTAGAAAAAGCCTTCATGTTTATCGGTTATATTCCCGAAAACGAAGACCTGTACGAGAAGATGCACGAGGCCGGCTACATGGTTGTCCTGAAGCCGACGTTCGATGTGACCAAGCCACGGGAAGAAGACAAACCCGAAGAAGAGACGAAGCCCGTGAAGGGTAACATCGACGCGGATCTGGTGCTATGGGCGATGAAGGAGCTGAGCAACTATGAAAAAGCGATCATTGTATCAGGCGATGGAGACTTTTTCTCTCTTGTCGAATACCTGGCAAGCAAAGGGCGCCTGATGCATGTCATGACGCCGAGCGCGTATTACTCACAGCTGTATAACCAGTTTGATGCATACATCGTGCGTCTCGACAACTTTCGTCGCGAGCTGCAATACCATGACAAAAAGGGCGTCCGCGCGCTACTCGATAACCGCTTCCACAAGCAAGAAGGCAAGAAGCGGTGAACTACAAAGCCGGAAACGTATAGGATTTATATCTAGATGCGTCATAATATTGTCGTTTTAGGGGGCGGGACGGGAAGCTTCACGCTGCTATCTTCGCTCAAGAAAATTACCCCAGACTTGACGGCTATTGTCACCATGGCCGACGACGGTGGCTCGACGGGCGTATTGCGCGACGAGCTGGGCGTATTGCCGCCAGGCGATATTCGCCAGTGCCTGGTCGCGCTCAGTGACGACGACATCTCGCGGCATTTGCGTGAGCTGTTCAATTTTCGTTTCAGCGAAGGATCGCTAGCCGGGCACTCGTTCGGCAACCTATTCCTATCGGCAATGGAGAAGATGACGGATGATATCGACGAAGGTATCCTTCTGGCGGGTGAAATCCTGAAGATCCACGGTCGTATTGTGCCTATCACACATGACAATGTGCGTCTCGCCATCCAGTGGAACGATGAAGTTGTGCATGGCGAAGGTGCAATCGATATCATGGATTTCGGTGAACGCCAAGCGGTACAGCCACGCCTATTCCTAGAGCCGCAGGCACGTATTAGCCCCAAGGCTGCAGACGCAATTGCGGAGGCGGACCTGATCGTCGTGGCGCCTGGTGATATCTATACCTCGCTCGGCGCGTTACTGGTCGTCGATGGTGTCGGTGAGGCGCTGAAGCGTAGTACTGCCACCAAGCTTTATGTGTGTAATCTATCCGTTAATCCACGTCAGACAAAGGATTGGACGGTGACGGACTATGCAAACGAACTGGAGCGTCTCGCCGGTGTGCCATTCATTGATCATGTGCTGTACAACACGGCCGAACCGCCGCACGACGAAGTCTTTCAGCGTTATGAAGAGCAGGGAGAGACACCGGTGCATTACGTTGCCAACCCGCAACAGCCGTCTCATTACCAGCTTGCAGGGCGTAATCTTATCGGCAGTCAGCTGGTTCAGAAAGTCCGCGGTGACAAACTCGCTGCCCATCGGTCTTTTATTCGTCATGATGCGGATGTTGTCGCGGAGTTCATCTGTTCGCTCCTGGAAACGGCGCCTGAGGCGTCTGATCATTTGAGTAAGGGTTTGATGAAACGCGCCCGTACCCGTGCTGCGTTTCGGCGTTAGCTAGCGAGTCAATGTAGTGTTAGTCGTCGCCTGTTGCAGGCTACGGCTGTTTCGTTGTCCCGTCTCCTTAGTGCATGGAAAATACCCAACACGCTATATGTTGTGTATAACTACAAATAAAGGGTAAAACTGTGGATAAATGATGTGATAAAGGCGTTGATTATGGGTAGAAATGGTATTGCAGTGGGTGATAGTGGGTAGTATATTCATGACAGTGGGTACGGTAGGTAAGAAGCTAAACTCCTACCTACATAAAACAAAAACCACTAGCAACTTAAGGGAAGCCAATGTCGACGTTAGATTACTTCGAGAGAAAGCTTGACGATAAGCGGCGGTTGACGATACCGACCGAGCTTCGTGACAAGTTCCTGAGCGGAGCAGTCGTGACGCGCGGCTTTGGCCAATATTTACACCTTTACCCGAAAGACGTTTGGGACAACCTGGTTGAACCACGACTTGAGGGAGACATTCTCGATGAGCGCATTGCGGACCTGAACGTACAATTCCGCATGGGCAAGGTAGAGATGCCAATAGACGCGAAGCAGGGGCGTATCACGCTCGAGCAGCATTTGCTCGATTACGCCGGCATCACCAAAGACGTTATCGCGGTGGGTGTAGGCCGTTATTGGCGCTTAATGGCACCGGAGCGGACCATGAGCTAGCGCACTTGTTTGCCCGAGCACTTTGACAATTCAGCATAGATAGACCGAATAGATAGATCAGATAGCTCTTCCAGGTAGTTGAGGAAGAGCCAGCGCGTTCCGCCGTAGGCGGATTCGGATTCATTCCAAAAGCGCTCTAGAGAAAGCCCTTCAGGGGTACCTCTAAACTGGTTAGCTATTCGGCAGCCAGCAAGTGGATTGAAAGGCACCACTCTAAAAACCTTCGCACATTACTCTAAACACCTCCCAAAACTCCACCTCACACATAA
>Ga0207657_10005745_pt1 | contig 12943 bp, 9 predicted proteins | sample KBSC33metaG_FD_184316 | JGI IMG/M metagenome (GOLD analysis project Ga0207657, IMG submission 184316) | Corn rhizosphere microbial communities from Kellogg Biological Station, Michigan, USA - KBS C3-3 metaG (SPAdes) (version 2) | ecosystem: Host-associated > Plants > Roots > Rhizosphere > Soil ...
GGAAAAAATTTCTCTTCACAATTAACCGATGCTGTCACAGTCATAGTGTTTTTCGCGAGTCTTGTTTTAAGCATTTGGCTAAACTTTCGTGATTGGAATAAAAAAAGAAAAAGGAATAAAAATTTTTATTCCCAAAGCTGATAATTTTTATTATTCAACTTTCACCCTGCATCAAATATTTTTTTATTCTCCGTTTATTCAAATACATTTATAAAAGAATTTATCATCCATGTATGATGAAGGCGAAATAAAAGAGTTGCTACACCGGATTGCTTTGTACGAGGACATGAAAGCCTATCGGAAACTTTTCGATATTTTTTTTAATCCCTTAAAAAGATTTTCCTATTCACTCGTAAAATCAACAGAAGCATCCGAAGAGATCGTCTCAGATGTATTTATTAAGATATGGCAGATAAGAAACAAATTGCCGGAGTTAGAAAACTGCAAAGTTTATTTCTTTACTATCGCAAAAAATTTTTCTCTTAATTACATCATTAAGCATTATAAAAATCCGGTCGTAAGTATTGAGGAAATTCAATTTGAAACAGTGATTGATGTTACGACTCCCGAAGACACTTTTATTTCCGCCGAAACCGTACAAAAAATAAAAGAAGCCATCAGCCAATTGCCACCACAATGCAAACTTATTTTTCAATTGGTGAAAGAAGATGGTTTAAGATATAAAGAAGTTGCACAAATACTCAATATATCTGTTCTCACCGTTCGAAACCAGGTAGCACGGGCAACTGCATCAATTGGTAAAATGCTACCAAAGTATGCTGTTATTAAACCTTCTGTAAAAAAATGACTGTTACTGCAGAACAATACAAATAATTTCAGAATTTTTTCCCTTACTGTGGTACTTTTTTAAAAGCTTATTGTCTATCTATTAAGGTGATCTGTATGGAAGAACGTTTCTGGTTATTGTTAAGTTTAAAATTTTCCAATGAAGCTTCATTAGCTGAATTGGAAGAACTGGAGGCAATGTTACAGCGGCAGCCGGAATTGTTTCTTCAATACGAATTCTTTAAAAAAACCTGGAAGAAAAAAGAATCAGAACAGCTTCCGGATAATGAGTATAACAAACATTTGCAACGATTAAGCAATAATCTTTCAAAACCGGCATTGCGATATGAGAAAAGTTTTTCTCAAGAATTCATAACATCAAAAAAAAGTTTATTCAAGAATCTACGGCGCTATAAACAAATTATTTTTTCAGCAGTTGCTGCTTCGGTTTTGATTGTAATTGCAGGCATCATTTTTTTAAAGAACAAAGAAAAAAAACTCCTGCCGCAAACATCTGCCAACACTGTTACAACAAAGCCGGGTTCAAAATCTAAGGTGCAATTGCCCGATGGAACGTTGGTCTGGCTGAATGCTGATAGCAGGATTGTTTATGATAATAATTTCCAGGGAAAGTATCGGGAAGTGCAATTAACAGGCGAAGCATATTTTGAAGTGGTAAAAGATAAAGAACATCCTTTTATCATTCATACAAAAACAATCGACATAAAAGTATTAGGAACAGTTTTCAATGTCCGATCTTATGAAAACGAAAAAACGACTCAAACATCTTTAATAAAAGGCTCCGTAGAAATCACTATACATAATGCCGGAAGAAAGATTGTATTAAAACCCAATGAAAAGCTTATTGTTCAAAACGGCGCTACTGCTTTAAACAATGACCGGTTGCCGGTAAAAGAAAATAATGACGAAGCCTTAATTACTTTGAAACAAATCCATTTAATAGAAAAAGACAGCAGTGCACCTGAAACACTTTGGATAAAAAATAAATTGGTATTTGATAACGAACCTTTAGAAGAAATAGCATTAGAAATCGAGCGATGGTACGATGTGCATGTTACAATAACAAACGATGAATTAAAAACTGAAAAGTTCAGCGGCATTTTTGAAGATGAAAGTATGAATGAAGTATTGGAAGCTCTGCGGCTTACGGGAAATTTTAAATACTCCATTAATAAAAAGGAAGTAACTATTGAACCATAGACTAATTGTTAACTAAAAATTGCTTGCGTATGAAAACCATTACATAGATATTCTCTGCTTATAAAAAGGCGGAGAATGATTCCGGCATTCCCCGCTGTTTTGAAATAAACATTGCTCACGCCTGAGCAACATTCTATCACAATCAAAACGAATGTATGAAAAAAAATGACTGCGGCTTGTCTGCGTGCAAGTGGCGCTTAATCATCAAATATCTTGTGATGATAAAGTTTATTCTTGTTTTTACAATCATCCTTTCTTTTCAATCTTTTGCCTACGATGGTCTTGGTCAAAGCATTAATCTGAAACTGGAGAACGTACAACTCAAAAAGGTTTTTAAAGCGATCGAGGACCAGGCATATTTCCGTTTTGTTTACAAAGATGACATCTTACCTAAAAATCAAAACATAAGCATCAATGTAAAGAATGCATCAATAGATGATGTGTTGAAAAATGTTTTGCAAAATACATCCTTAGCTTATCGCAAGCTTAATGAAAATCTTATTGTGATAACCGAAGCTGTATTAAATGCTGAAACATCTCTACCTCCGGCAACGATTGTAACCGGAAGAGTTACCAATGATAAAGGGGAACCACTCTCTAACGTAAGCGTCGTTGAAAAAGGAACAAACAACGGCGTTACTACAAATGATAGTGGCCACTTTTCTCTGACTGTAACAGATGCTAATGCAACACTTGTTATAAGTTATATTGGGTATAATCAGCAAGACGTACAACTGAACGGAAGAACAAATGTAGATGTTGCTCTTGTACCCGCAGAAAATGTGGTGAGTGATGTTGTGGTGATAGGTTATCAAACAGTGCGTAAAAAAGATCTGACAGGCGCAACAGGAGTAGTGAATGTTGCGAACACAAATAAAATTGTTGCTCCTTCTGTTGGAGATCAGTTGCAAGGTCAAGTCCCCGGTGTTACTGTAAGAACAGGTGGAGCACCAGGACAAAATCCTGTTGTTGAAATTCGTGGCGTGGCAAGCTTTACCAACAGTGATCCTTTATATGTAATTGATGGAATGATCGCAGATGCTAACTCAACGATCAATACTAATGACATTGCTTCTATCCAGGTTTTGAAAGATGCATCTGCGGCAGCTATCTATGGATCAAGAGCCGCAAATGGCGTTATTATCATCACAACAAAAAGAGGAAGACAAGGACCTTCGCGCATTAATGTTTCTGCACGATATGGTATTTCAGAAATCCCAAAGAAGTGGGATGTAATGAGTGCTCCGCAATATCTTCAAACAGTAAAAACACAATATGAGAATTCTAATACTCAATTGCCTTCCGGCATTGCAGACCAATTGCAAAATCCAACAATCAATACAGACTGGCAGGATGCAATTTATAGAACAGGTAACACGCAGGATTATAATATTGGAATGTCCGGTGGCTCACAAACGGGTAACTATCTGATCTCAGGAAGTTATTACAAAGATAAAAGTGTGTTGATAGGAAATGATTTTGAAAGAGCAAGTTTGCGTGTGAATACAGAGATAAAAAAAGGGAAGCTCACCGTTGGAGAAAACATGGTGATGAGCAACACAAATACAAGTAATCCCGGAGGAGGTGTTAATGCATTTTATGAGGCTCCGCAAATGTTGCCCATCATTGCTGTTCAAAGTGAAGATTACAAAACACAACAATTCAATCCGGGAGGTTGGGGTTTTGGCACAAACGAAATTCCAACTTTTGCAAATAACTATGTAGCCGTTGCTAACCTTGATAAACAAACACACAATTATGCAAAAGTCGTAGGCAACGCTTACATCGATTTTAAATTCACCGATTGGCTTTCATACAAGTTCAATGCGGGTTTGGAAGCAAGTTTCGATTATCACAAAGAAATCCGAGACAGCGGTATATGGCGTTACGAAAACCAGGTGCCTGCAACAAGTGTGGGAGAAGATCGCGAAAGATTTACCAACATCTTGTTAGAACATACCCTCAACTTCAATAAAACGTTTGGTGTGCATAACATCAACGGTGTGGTTGGTTATTCTTACCAGCAGGTAAAACGCGAAACAACATCGGGCAGTAAAATAAATTTGCAAACTGTAAACGGGCAAACCTTCACAACAATTTCATCCGCTTTTGGTACCGCATCTGCCGCCGGCGGTGTTCCTGATTTTTATCGCATACAAGGATTCCTCGGAAGATTAAATTACACATACAACGACAAATATCTTCTTACATTTTCAGGAAGAATTGACCAGGATTCACGCTTCGGGCCCAACTATCAAACAGGTAATTTTTATTCCGGTGCAGCAGCATGGAGAATAAGCAAAGAAAAATTTTTCAACGTTAACTGGATATCTGATCTTAAGCTTCGCGGTTCTTACGGACAGCTTGGTATCAACACACTTAGTGCATGGGAATTTTTAGGAGTGATCAACAATAGTCCAAGAGCTGTTTATGGTGTGCAACAAGGTCCTTTGGTTGGCGAATACCAGGCACAGATAGTGAATCCCGATCTGCGCTGGGAAAAAAGAAATGAGACTAATGTCGGTATCGATGCTGCTTTATTTCAAAATAAACTTCTTCTCACTCTTGATTGGTACAATAATTTATCAAAAGATGTTCTGGTAAATCTTCCATTGCCTTATTATCTCGGAAGCGCATCGGCAAGTGCTCCTGCCAATGCAGGTTCTATAAGAAACAAAGGATTTGAAATAAGCGCAACTTATAAACATAATCAAAAGAATTTTAGCTGGGATATTTCTGTTAACGGAACAACTATAAAAAACAAAGTTGAAAGTGTGGGCAACCAGGGCGTAGGTGTAAATTATATTGAAGTGCCCGGTATTACTTTTATAAGATCACAGGTTGGTCATCCGATGGATGAATGGTATATGTTAGAAACAGCAGGCATTTTTCAATCACAGGATGAAATTAATAATTACAAAGACAAGAACGGAAACCTCATTCAACCACAAGCAAAATCCGGCGATATAAAATATGTTGATGCAAATGGTGATGGCGTTATCAATAATGATGACAGAGTTTTTCTTGGCTCACCGTGGCCAACATTCCAGGGCGGTCTTCAGTTCAATGCTTCATATAAAAATTTTGCGCTGAACATTCAATTGGTTGGCGTATTTGGTTATAAAATTTATGATGACATAAGAAGAATTTTGGATGGTTATCAAAACACAAATTTCAGAACAGACATCAATCCATGGACACCAACAAATACCGGCACAAGCGATCCTCGTCTTGCAATAGAAACAGGTGATCCCGGTATTACTTCAAATAATTTGAATACAAGTTCACGCTGGCTGGAGAATGGCTCTTATGTTCGTTTAAGAAATGTTGAATTAGATTATACACTTCCTGAATCTTTGCTGCGTCATATAAGTTTTACGAGTGCAAGAATTTTTGTAAGCGGACAAAATTTATTTACTATAACAAAGTACAAAGGGCTTGATCCTGATATTACAGGCTCCGGTGTTTTGTTAAGAGGTTTTGATAATGGCAATTGGCCATCAAGCCGCATTATTTCTTTTGGTCTTCAATTTGAATTTTAGCAATCAAAAAAATTACAAATGAAAAATTTACTCATCATAATATTTTCAGGAGTAGTTATTCTATCTGCAGGTTGTAAAAAGAAACTCGATATACCAAATCCAAATACACCTACAACAGAAAACTTCTGGAAAACTGCAAGTGACGCACAGCTTGGCGTCAATACACTTTACAGTACTTTTCACAGACCCGGACTTTGCCGTAACCAATTTTTTATTGACATCATTCGTTCCGATGAAGGTTATTCAACAAGTCCTAATCCTACATTGATAAACAACTTCGACAGATTCATCGTTACTGATTATAATCTTTGGGAAATGCGCAGCTTGTGGCAGGATTGCTACATCGGCATTAACAGAGCAAATCAAATTCTTGATAATGTTCCAAACATTGATATGGATGAAACATTAAAAGCGCAATTTCTTGCAGAAGCAAAATTCATGAGAGCATTGTTTTATTATTATCTCGCAGAATATTGGGGCAACGTTCCTTTACAGTTGCATACTTCATATCCCAATGATCAGCCGCCGACATCACCGCAGGCAGATGTTTGGGCACAGGTTCAAAAAGATCTTACAGAAGCAGCACCTGCATTGCCTGTTTCTTATGATGCAAACAATGTTGGCCGTGCAACACGAGGCGCAGCTTATGGTTTGCTTGGCAAAACTTATATGCAGGAGCACAAATACCAGGAAGCGGCAGATGCATTGAAATGGTTCTTTGAAGGCGAAGGTGCAAATGTGTATGATCTTGTTTCCAATTATCGTGAAAATTTTATTATCACTACAGAGAACAACAAAGAATCTGTTTTCGAATTTCAAAATGCTTTAAATCCGACAGACAATCATGATGACGATACTGATCCAAACAACCGCGATAATTTAAATTATGGCACATCCATTCCACCTTTCTTCGCTCCGCGGCCAATTGGTTTTACTGATGGTCAGGCGCGTCGCTGGGTTGTGTGGGAGTTTTTAAAAGAGAAAACTATAAGTGGTGATCGGGATCCTCGTCTTGCCGCAACATTTTTATATGATTCAACAGATCCTCGCGGTCCTGATTATACTTTGATATATGATCCCGATAGCACGTTGCACAGAACATGGTCTTCTCTTGGTTATTCAACTGATCCTAATTCTGTGCCGAATACACACGATGTTTATTTCAGAAAATTTTTAAACGATTATACGGATGAAGGCGAAAGTTTTCACTCAGGCAACAATTATCGTTACATGCGTTTTGCAGACATCATGTTGTTGTATGCAGAAGCGTTGAATGAACTTGGTAGTACAACACAAGCGTATCAATATGTCGATCGCGTAAGAGAAAGAGCTGGTCTTGCGCCTTTATCACAAGTGATGCCTGGATTGTCAAAAGAAGCTTTCCTTGCACAATTGAAACATGAAAGGATAACAGAGTTAACAGGCGAAGGGCATCGTTGGGAAGATTTGGGAAGATGGGGTGATCTCGGTCCGCAGCTCGCTTCAAGAGATCCGGGCTTTGCAAATTTTGTTGTGGGTAAAAATGAATTTTTACCAATACCGCAGCAAGATCTCGATATCAATCCCAATCTTCAGCAGAATCCGAAGTGGTAATTTGAAAATGTGAAAATGAAATAAAGAATTTTTATGGGCCCAACAGCAGAACAAGATGAGGGCTTCCGTTGCGTCGCACTCTTGTACGGTTGATTCTTCATTGAGCAGACCTCATCCTCTAACTCCTTCTCCTTAAGGAGAAGGAGCAGTGCGGAAGAACTAGAACAAAACTTTTGTTCTTCCACATCAACAACAGAATATTATTGAGCATGTGAAGAAGTATGTTGAGTAAAAAAATTTGCAACTATGCCAAACATGTTGAATAAAGAACTGAAGATAATATGTCACTATAAAAGTTCTATAGATAAATAAAAGCGTGACCTCTCCTCTCCTTAAGGAGAGGAGACTGAAAGGTGAGGTAGATGAAGTGTGCGACGCAACGGCAGTTCAATAAATATTCTGCAGCCGGTAACAAAAAAATTATTACTCTTATACATCATAACATGCCGCGAATGATTGAAATTTTTTTAAAAAATATTTTTCTTGTTTTTATTCTTCCCATTGCGTGTTCTAAAAACAACAGCAACAGCAATCCTCCACCGCCTTCAACTGTTGATACAACTTTCACCAATCCGTTATTACAAAGCGGACCTGATCCGTGGGTGATTCAGAAAGACACATTTTATTATTACACCAACACTTTCGGCAATCATATCGCGATTTATAAAACAGATGAAATGTCGAAATTGAAAAATGGAGTGCCCGTAACTATATGGATACCGCCTTCAAACGGTGCATATTCAAAAGATATTTGGGCGCCTGAAATTCATTATTTGCAAAACAAGTGGTATGTATATTTTGCGGCAGATAATGGAGCCAATGAGACGCATCGTATTTATGTCCTTGAAAATTCTTCACCTGATCCAACAACCGCAACATGGATATTTAAAGGAAAGATTGCAGATTCATCTGATCGCTGGGCAATTGATGCATCAGAGTTTGAGTATAACGGGCAATCTTATTTGTTGTGGAGCGGATGGGAAGCAAGCGTGAATGATAAGCAAAATATTTACATCGCTAAATTGCAAAATCCGTGGACAATAGAAGGTAACCGCGTAATGATCTCCACTCCTGCTTATGATTGGGAAAAAAATGGTGCGCCTCCGCAAATAAATGAAGGACCGGAAGCTTTGATAAATCCAAGCGGAAAATTATTTGTTACCTATTCTGCAAGCGGCTGCTGGACGGATAATTATGCGATTGGCTTATTAAGTTTAAAAGAGAATGGCAATCCCATGAATGCAGCAGACTGGACAAAATCTTCAACACCTGTTTTTGTAAAACAACCACAAAACGGAGCCTATGGTCCGGGTCATAATGGATTTTTTAAATCACGTGATGGCAGAGAAAACTGGATCATTTATCATGCAAATTCATTACCCGGTGAAGGATGCGGAGATGAACGAAATCCGCGTATGCAAAAGTTTACATGGAATGCAGATGGTACACCGAATTTTGGTGAACCTTTACAAATTGATTCATCAATAAGAAAACCATCCGGTGAATATTAAACCCTCTCGACATTTTTTCTGCACCATTTTTTAGCACTTTTGATCTCAAAAGATAAACCGAACGAAAACAGATTGGCTAAAATTTTGCGACGCTACTGTACCGTGGAATCTCTTTGCAAAATTTTCATCATAAAAAATTTCTTTATGGAAACGAAAGACACCAATGCAGTTGAAGTGTTTCATCAATATGCAGAAGACAAATTGAAAGATCATTTTGAAGAATTGAAAACAAGATACGAGAATGAAAAACTTGCATCAAAAGAATTAAAGCAACAGGCGTTTAACAAGCATCAGAAATTATATTCAAAAGAGCTGGATGAAAAAATGCAATCACTTTCACATGACAACAATGAATTAAAACAAGAAATGGAAAATTTAAAACATACTTACGTTACCAAATTAAATCTTAATAAACCACATTGATTTTTCACTACTAAAATATTTTAATATGGAAGGTTACCATGAGTATCAGTCATGCATTGAAGCATGTTTAAAATGTGCAGCTATTTGCAATCATTGCGCAAGCTCATGCACAAAAGAACAAGATATAAAAATGATGGCTCGCTGCATACAACTCGATATGGAATGTGCAGCTATTTGTTATACATCTGCGCAATTGATGAGTTTAGGTAGCGAGCGGGCAAAAGATATTTGCGCAATGTGCGCTGAAATATGTAAAGCATGCGGCGAAGAATGCAGCAAACATCATAATGAGCATTGTCAGGAATGCGCACACGCTTGTAAACAATGTGCAGAAGAATGCAGAAGAATGTCAATGGCAACAGTATAAGCAGCGAGAGTTTGCTTTAATCTTAAATCCTTACTTTGCAGTTTTGTGCAACAAATTCATCAATTCTTTTATTCTCTGAAACAATATTCAACGTTATATATCTATGGCATTGCCTTTGATTTTTACAACATGAATATTTTTCTCTCAAATTTTTTTTATGCGCTTTACAAATAAAGTATGCATCATTACAGGTGCAGGCTCTGGCATTGGAAGAGCCACTGCTCAACGGTTTGGTGCGGAAGGCGGAAATGTTGTAGTAACAGATATTAACGAAGAGCGAGGCAATGAAACGGTTTCACTTATTACCAAATCCGGTGGTTCTGCTGTATTTAAAAAAGTAGATGTAAGTAAACCGGAAGAGATAAAAGCCGCCGTTGATTTTGCTATGCAAAAATGGAACAGGATTGATGTAGTAGTGAATGATGCCGCAATGATGACTTTTAAAAAGATCATCGACATCACAATAGAAGAGTGGAACAAAGTGATGGCAGTAAATATGCAATCTGTTTTTCTCTTTTGCAAATATTGTATTCCGTTAATGAAGAATGGCGCTATTGTAAACATTAGTTCTGTTCATGCACATGAAAGTACAGCTAATGTAATTCCTTATGCAAGTAGCAAAGGCGCAATGGAAGCTTTTACGCGAGGCGTAAGTCTTGAATATCCGCGTTCACAATTACGTATTAACTGTGTTGCACCCGGTGCAGTAAACACACCGATGTTATGGAATAATCCCAATGTAAAAAGCGGTAAAGAAAAAGTGGAAGGAGCAATTGGTCAGCCTGAAGAGTTAGCGGCTGCCATTTGTTTTATTGCTTCTGATGATGCAAGTTTTATAAATGGCACCACACTAATTGTTGATGGGGGCAGGCTGGATATCTTATAATAAAGGTTATTCATCAAATGCATCAGAAAAAGTTAATCGCGTTTTGCGGCAGAATTAATTATTGAGTTGTTGCGATATCCGTTCTTTTGAAAAAGTTGAATTAAGTTCCAAACCCTGAAGTGAGTGACACAACGAAAGTCTCATAGTAGTAATACAGGTGGTCCAATTAAAATTCTGTAAATATTTTTGCCGCTCCTTGATTCAAAAATCTATCTGTAAAAAAACTCCCCTATCTGTGATATTTTTTCTACACTTCATTTTAAAGAAAATTTTTACGTAAACCATAAAGACTCTGCTGGCAAGCCTTTTGCACTTTTATTACTGCTGCAATATTTTTTGAATGAAGATACTCTCACACTTCGTTCTTATTGTTAATCTTTTATTTAAACATCATGGCAAAGACAGTAGCTGATTTTGTAATTGACCGTTTAATGCAATGGGGCATTTACAGAATTTTCGGATATCCCGGCGATGGGATTAATGGATTGATCGGTGCTATCGACCGTAGCGATGGCAAAATGGATTTCATCCAGGTGCGACACGAAGAGATGGCGGCATTTATGGCGGCAGGTCATGCAAAATTTACAGGAGAGATTGGTGTGTGCATGGCAACATCAGGACCGGGAGCAATTCATTTGCTAAACGGTTTGTATGATGCAAAAATGGATCATCAACCTGTCTTGGCAATTGTTGGTCAGCAGGCAAGAACAGCACTCGGCGGAAGTTATCAGCAGGAAGTTGATCTGATGAGTTTATTCAAAGATGTTGCATGCGAATATGTGCACACTGCAATGGATGCATCGCAAACCCGACATTTAATTGATCGTGCGATTCGCATTGCATTGGCTGAGCGAACAGTTACATGTGTAATATTTCCCGGCGATGTGCAGGAACTCGATTTTGAAGAACCGGAAAGACGGCATGGAACAATTCATACAAGTGTAGGATATACCCGACCGCGTATTATTCCTCAACAAAAAGATTTGCATCGAGCTGCAGAAATTTTAAATGCGGGAGAAAAAGTTGCTATTCTTGTTGGTGCGGGTGCACTGCATGCAACGGATGAGATAATTGAAACAGCAGAAATTCTCGGCGCAGGTATTGCAAAAGCATTGCTCGGTAAAGCAGCAGTGCCTGATGATGTTCCTTTTTGCACCGGAGCAATTGGTTTACTTGGTACAAAACCAAGTTGGGATTTAATGACAGATTGTGACACCTTGCTCATGGTAGGCTCAAGCTTTCCTTACTCAGAATTTCTTCCGAAAGAAGGACATGCAAAAGGATTTCAAATTGATCTCGATGGTAGAATGCTTGGCATTCGTTACCCTATGGACGTGAATTTACAAGGCGATAGTCGTGATACATTAAGAGAGTTGATTCCTCTTTTAAAAAGAAAAGAAGACAGAAGCTGGCAGAAAAAAATTATAGAAGAAATGGATCGATGGTGGAGAGTGCTTGAAGCAAGAGCACACAACACTGCAGATCCAATTAATCCGCAATATGTTTATTGGGAACTCTCAAAACGATTGCCCGATAATTGTATTCTCTCCGCTGATTCAGGTTCAACTGCAGCATGGTTTGCAAGAGATTTAAAAATACGCAAAGGCATGATGGCTTCGCTTTCAGGTAATCTCGCAACCATGTGTCCCGGCATGCCTTATACGATCGCAGCAAAGTTTGCTTATCCTGATAGAATGCCAATCGGATTGATCGGTGATGGCGCTATGCAAATGCTTGGTATCAATGGACTCATCACTATTTCAAAATATTGGAAACGCTGGAAAGATCCACGTTTGATGGTACTCGTGTTGAACAATCATGATCTTAACATGGTGAGTTGGGAACAGCGCGTGCTTGTTGGTGATCCTAAGTTTGATGCATCACAGGATGTTCCTGATTTTCCTTATGCCGAATATGCGAAAATGCTTGGACTTGAGGGAATAAAAGTAGATCGCTCAGACGATGTTGCTGCGGCGCTTGATGCTGCATTCGCAGCACAAAAACCGGTGTTGCTTGAAGCAGTAACAGATCCTAACGTTCCGATGACACCACCGCATGTAAGTGTTGAACAAACAAAACATTTTTTAAGCTCATTGCTCAAAGGAGATAGCGATGCCTGGGAAATGGTGAAGAGCACATATAAAGATGTGGTGGATGAATATTTTCCCGCAAAATAATTCATGCCGGCAAAACCTTACGATAAAGAAAGGAAAACATCAAGTCCATTTTTGATTATTACTCTTCAATATTTAATTTGAAATTCAATTTTTGAAACTACAGATGCTATTGGCACAAATGATGAAGTGATTTTTTCGTGAATAATATTTTTTTGTTGTCCCAAAGAATGCTTCGCATTTGCGATACTACACAAGGAGTCCTGTGGACAACAGACGATCTTCGTACCGAATGCCGGTTACAAAAGAATAAAAAAGCAGCGGTACGCTCGGGCGGCCTATGAAGTACAAAAGCTGGTATTAAATAAAATCTGGTATTAAATAAAATATTGTAAGCAGTTATAAAAAAATTAAATCAGGATTATGAGCTTTATGTAATATCTTCTCCTTGTGCATTCTTTGGCCAATTGAATAATGAAAAAGCGCCAACATGCACGCAG
>Ga0207657_10005746_pt1 | contig 12942 bp, 14 predicted proteins | sample KBSC33metaG_FD_184316 | JGI IMG/M metagenome (GOLD analysis project Ga0207657, IMG submission 184316) | Corn rhizosphere microbial communities from Kellogg Biological Station, Michigan, USA - KBS C3-3 metaG (SPAdes) (version 2) | ecosystem: Host-associated > Plants > Roots > Rhizosphere > Soil ...
TCAGGCGAGGGTCTGCACGCGGCGACGATGGGCTGCTACACGCGAAACGGTACCGTCTTCACCGCGGCGACGACCGACTGGGCGCAGACGCTCGAGCAGGATGCTCGCGTCGCGCGCATCACGCAGAACGTGGTCGATCGCCTGCTGCTCGGATCGCGTGATGCCTCATGACCCTTCCTCGTTGCGCGCGTAGCGCCGCGCGGCCGCATCGTAGCCATCGGTGTCGGTGCGACCTTCGGCGAGATCGCGCGCGGCCTGCGTCGTGACCGGGTTCGGTGCGCCGCCCGCTTGCGTGCTCTGGTCACGCTCGTGCGGCAGCCGCATGCCATCGTAACGATTGCCGCGGCGCGGCCGCGCGCGATCGCTCGCGGTGTCGGTCGCAACGTCGGCGGCGACGCCGAGGTCGCCCGGCGGATGCGGCCGGCGCCGGCTTCGCCTCATCGTGCGCCCTCGTGCCGCGCCTGCTCGACGCCCGCCTCGATCAGCGCGACCACGCAGGTCGCGATCGCATGGTCGTACCACGCCTGCGCGCCGCTCGCACCCACGACCCAGCGACCCTCGCGTATCGCGCCTTCGACCCGGATGTCGTCGGGCCGGAGCCGCTCGGCGTGATCGGCGAAGAGCGTGCGAAGGCTCATTTGCTCGCGCCACGCGAGCCGCGTCTTGGCGCGCGCATACCCGCGGTAATCGGCTTCCCAGCGCGCGGGCTCGCCGAAGCTGCGCTCGCACAGGATCGCGTCGTCGAACGGCGTCGTACGCGGATCGACGGACGGATTCATCACCACCACGTGCATCGCCGATTCGCCGCTGACCTCGTGATCGGCGAGCAGTGTCGCCAGCATCGGCGCGAGCGCGTCGAATGCGCGCTCGACGACCTCGTGCTGCACGCAAACCCGATCGCGCGCGGCGAGCGGCGCCGCATCGCGCCGAGATTCAGCCGTCGCGGCGCGCTCCATCGCTCGCCATGTTCGTCCGGTCCACTTCGCTCGCCAGGCGGCGACCTTCCTCGAGGTGGTCGCGCAGCGCGGGAAGCTGCGCCGCCGCGAAGCGCTGCACGCGCTCGCCGCTCTCGTTGGCCGCGCGCTCGAACGCCGTCAGCGCTTCCTCCTGCACGAGTACGCCGACGTTGCGCGCATACGCGCGATCGAACTCGCCACCCGAGAGCCGTTCGAGCACCGACAACCGAGCCTCGAGCTCGTCGGACAGGCGCGTCGGCAGTGCGACGCCGACGCTCGTCGCGAGCTGCTCCAGGTCGGTGTCGATCGAGACGCGGTCACGCAGCGTTGTCTCCGCGAAGCGACGCACCGCTTTCGAGCCGCCGCGCGCGAGCGCGATGCGGCTGGCCTCGATCTCGAACAGGCTCGCCTGGGCGATCGTGGCGAGGAAGTCGCGCTGCACGCTGGCGGTGCTCGCATCGGCGAAATGCGCGAGCGCGCCGGTGTGCGCGCGCAGCGTCTCGAGCGGGAAGCCGCGATATTCGAGCCGATCGCACGCGGTGGCGGCGAGCGCGGTGAGAACGAGCAGCAGCGCGAGGCGATACGCGCGAAGGGAGCGGGCAAATGCGGGCACGCGTCGATTTCAGCAAGCCGCGTGCCCTGCGGGCGGCTTTCGCCGCGTGGCTCGCACCGGGATCGCCCGGACCACCGAGCGGAACGTCGAGAACGGCAACTGTTACGGAAGGCCGGCGGTAAGAATTACGATATCCCCGCACCCCGGCTGTCAGCGGTTCATACCAAAATCGCATCGCTCGGGAACCGCCGCAGCCCCGCGCAATGTCCCATCGGGTCGCGCAAGTCCAATCCACTCCGTGCCCGCCTTGCCCACGCTCCGCATGCTGAAAGTCCAGCCGCCCGACATGGTTCCCGGAGGGCGTCCCGCGGTCAGCACGTTCGAGCTGTACGCGAGCTTGTGGCGCTTCGCCGCCGGCGGCCGCGGCCGCTACCTGCTCGCGATGCTCCTTCTCATCGGCTCGCAAACCGTGAAGCTCGCCGCGCCCTGGCTTGCCGGCCGCGCCATCGACACCGTGCAAACGAGCGGGACCGAGCACATCGGCAAGGCTGCGCTTTTCACCGTGGCGATCTTCCTCGTCTACGTGATCGCGTGGACGATGCACGGACCGGGCCGCATCATCGAGCGAAACGTCGGCCTGCGCGTGCGCGCCGCGGTTTCCGATGCCCTGTACGCGAAGCTCGCGAGTCTGCCCCTCGCGTGGCACGAGACGCATCATTCCGCGGACATGCAGCAGCGCGCGCAGCAGGCGAGCGGCGCGCTCGCCGATTTCACGCAGAGCCAGTTCCTCTATCTGCAGAACTTCGTCAACGTGATCGGGCCGCTCGTCGCGCTGACGCTGATGTCGACGTGGACGGGCGGCATGGCCGTGCTGGGCTACATCGCGGTCGGGTACGCGATCATCCGCTTCGATCGCGCGCTCGTCCGGCTCGTGCATCGCCAGAACGTGCTCGAGCGCCGCTACGCGGTGCGCCTGCTCGACTTCCTCGGCAATATCGGCACCGTGCTGTCGCTGCGCCTGCAGAACGTCTCGCGCCGGCTGATCGGCGAGCGGCTGCTCGAGGCGTTCGAGCCGACGAAGCGGTTGATCGCGATCACCGAGGTGAAATGGGCCGCGGTCGACCTCGCGACGGTCGCGCTTTCCTGGCTTCTCGTCGGCGTCTACGTGTGGCGCCAGCGCGTCGACGCCGTCGAGGGCGCGCCGCTGCTCCTCGGTGGCGTGTTCATGGTCTACCAGTACGCGCAGCAGGCGGGCAGCGTCCTCGGCTCGATGGCCGCGAACCTGCAGAACTTCTCGCGCTTCCGCGCCGATTATGCGAGCGCCGAGCCGATCTGGAACGCCGCCGAGCCCGCGCTCGAAGGCGCCCCGGTGAAGGCGGGCTGGCGCACGATCCGCGCGCGCGATCTGGAGTTCACGCGACTGCGCGCCGACGGATCGCGCTCGGGGCTGCACGGCGTCGACATCACGCTCCACCAGGGCGATCGGATCGCGCTGATCGGCCCGAGCGGCGGCGGCAAGAGCACGTTGTTGCGCGTGCTGGCGGGCCTCTACGCTCCGCAGCAGGCGCAATACGAAGTGGACGGCGAGGCCGCGGAGGGCGTGCGCAGCCTCGCGTCGATCGCAACGCTGATCCCGCAGGAGACGGAGATCTTCGAGGCGACGCTGCGCGAGAACCTCACGTTCGGCGTGCCGCGCAGCGAGGAGGAGATCGAGCGCGTCGCATGGTTGTCGGCGCTCGACGCGGTCGCGAACTCGCTGCCGCAGAAATGGAGCATGCCGCTGTCGGAGCGCGGCATCAACCTGTCCGGTGGGCAGCGGCAGCGGCTCTCGCTCGCGCGCGGGCTGCTCGCGGCCGAGCACAGCTCGGTGCTGCTGCTCGACGAGCCGACGAGCGCGCTCGACCAGGCCACCGAGGCGACCGTGTTCGAACGCTTGCGCGAAGGATTGCCGAACACGTGCCTCATCGCGTCGATCCACCGCCTCGGCGCGCTCGTGTACTTCAACCGCATCATCGTCATGGCCGAGGGCCGCGTCGTCGACTCGGGCACCGTCGCCGAGATCCTCGAGCGCCAGCCGGCGTTTCGCGAGGTGGTTTACTCGGCCGCGCACGCGAATCCGCAGCCGCCGGACGTCGCGTCCTCGGGCCTGCCGCCGCCGACGATGCACTGAACGGAATGCTCGTCACATGGATCTCGACTGGGTGCAATGGCCCGCAATGGCTGCAACGCTCGCATCGACCTGGCTCGTCGGATCGACACGCCGGTCGCTGCGGACGATCGGCTTCTACGCGTTCCTGGCGAGCAACGCGCTATGGGTCGTGTGGGGCGTTCACGACAGCGCGTACGCGCTGATCGCGTTGCAGGCAGGGCTCGCGATCCTGAACGTGCGCGGCGCCTTCAGGAACGAGACGTGACGCGCGCTAATGCGCGCGCCATCGGAACGGAGACGTGACGCGCGCTAATGCGCGCGCGCCATCCGCTGCGCGAGCCAATTCGCCGCGGCGTACTGCAGCGGCCTCAGGAGTCGCGGCAGCACCGCGGCCGCGACGGCGCCGGCGATGCGCGCCGAGCGCGATCGCGGGACGCGCTCGATCACGATCTGCGGCTTCGCGGGCTTGCGCACGAAACGCGACGCGAGGAAACCCACGGCGAGCGCGGCGACGACGGCGACCGGAATCGTGTTGCGCACGCTGACGCGGCTGCGCGCTTCGGCCGCGATCAGTCGCAGTTCCGCGCGGTGCCGGGCGAGCCGGCCTTCGACCTCGGCGATTTGCTCGTCGAGCGACTTGTCGTCCTCATCCTTGTGCGCCATGCTCGTCCTCCTCGTGGCGGGGCACGTCCTTCCTGAGCTGACGAACCGTCGCGGCGAACAGCAGGTCGGGAATCTGCTTCTTGGCCCAGAACGCCACGCCGGCCGCGACGAGAAGATTGACGATCGCCGCGATGAAGATCGCGAGGGCCCAATCGGCGCCTTCGCCGATGGCCCATACGATGCACGCGGCGACCAGCGCGATCCACGTGGTGACGGCGAGGATCGAGATGGCGATGCCCGCCGCCATCATCTTCACGAGCGAGATGCCCGCGCGCTGCACTTCCAGCACCGCGAGCAGCGCGTGGTCCTGCGCGAGCGCCTTGAGGTTCGTCCAGGCCAGCGACAGCCGCGTTCCGGGGGTCATCGGGGTTCGATCGAGGGGTCGCGCGTACGTCGGGTTCATCGTTCGCTTCCGTTTTCGTGACGCTGCGTGGATCGGGACCGGATGCGATGCTCACCGATCATACGCGTTATGCAACCCCCATGCCACGCGCGTGGGGCGTGCTCACCGAAGCAGACGCGAAACAAGGGTGGAATGCGCGCGCAATGGCGAAGATCGCGGGCGATCGCAAGCGTTGCGCGCAATTCTTGCCCCGCCGGCACGCAACTCTTACGAAATCCGCAGGGCACGCGGACGCCGCCACGCAACGCTTGCGAGATCTGCAGGGCACGCCGCTTGCTGCACGAGCCGCATGCCAGGCACGAAGCGAAACGGCGACGAAGGCTCCGGGCGCCGCACGGCACTGCTCCTCGTCGACTTCATGAACCCCATGGATTTCGACGGCGCGCAGTCGATGGCGCCGTACGCGGTGAACGCCGCGCGGCGCGCCGCGCAACTTCGCGAGCGCATGCGCGGTGATGGCGTACCGGTCATCTATGCGAACGACAACTTCGGCCGCTGGGAATCGGACTTCGACGCCGTCGTCGCCGAATGCGAGCGTCGCGGCGGCGCGTCGGCGACGATGGCGAAGCTTCTCGCGCCGCAGCCTGGCGATCGCTCGATCCTGAAGCCGCGTCACTCCGCGTTCTTCGGTACGCCGCTCGAATTCCTGCTCGACGAGCTCCACGTCTCGCATCTGGTGCTTGCCGGACTCGCGGCCGATTCCTGCATCATGTTCACGGCGCACGACGCGTATCTGCGCGAATACGGCCTGTGGATTCCGGCCGATTGCGTCGCGTCCGAGCAGGATGAATGGCGCGAAGACGCGCTCGCGTACATGGCGCGTGTGTTGAAGGCGCGCGTCGAGCCTGTCGAACGGCCGGGTCAGACCCCGAGCGGGGTCTGACTCGATGCTCAGCTCCTCGCAACCGATTCGCCGCGGCCGCCCGCGAGCGCCGGGCGCGACGCGTGGCTTCGCGCGCGTGGCGTGCCGCGCGCAACCTCGCGCAGCAGCGCCGCCGTGTGCCGGACTTGCTCGTCGATCGAGAAATGCGTGCGAACGCGCTCGCGCGCGGCGCGGCCAAGCTGCCGCAGCGTTGCCCGGTCCTGCAGCAGCGCGTACGCGAGCTCGGCGAGTCGCACTTCGTCGCCCGGCGGCGCGAGGCAGCCGGTGCTGCCCGCGACGATCAGCTCGGCGACACCGCCGACGTCGGTCGCCGCGACCGGCACGCCGGACGCCATCGCCTCCAGCACCGCGAGCGGCGTGCCTTCGTGCCACGACGTGAGGAGCAGCAGGTCGAGACCGCGATAACGCGCCGGCATGTCGTCGCATACGCCCGCGAACGTGATCGCGTTGCGAATCGCGAGCGCATCGGCAAGCGCTTCGAGCTCGCCGCGCAAAGGGCCGTCGCCGATGACGACGAACCGCGCACGCGCGCCCTGCGCCCGCAGCCTCGCCGCGACGCGGACGAAGAGCGCCGGATTCTTCTCGGGCGACAATCGCCCGACGTAGCCGACCACGAGCGCGTCGTCGGCGCGCGTATCCGTGCGCGGCCGGAACGTCTCGGTGTCGACGCCGTTGCGGATCACCGTCATCCGCGCCGCCGGCACGCCGACGGCGAGCGCGTGCGCACGCGCCGCGTCGCTGACGAGGCAGAGATGCGTGCCGCCGAGCCGATGCGCTTCGAGATCGCGCATCGACAAATGCATTGCGTGAATCGTCGCGAGCACCGGCGTATGCGTGGCGCTTCCGGCGAGCGCGGCGACCGCGTGTGCGGCGGGCAGGTGCGCGTGAATGACGTCGATGTCGTGCTCGCGTACGAGGCCCGCGGCGTATTGAATCGCGTGCCAGCGCAACCGCTCGCCGACCGGCGCGATCGACACCGGCACGCCGCATTCGCGAAGCGCTGCCGTGAACGCGCTCTCGAACGGGCAGAGTGCGATCGTCTCGAACGCGGGACGCGGCAGCCGCTCGGCCATGCGCAGCACGGCCGACTCCATCCCGCCGACGATCGCGTTGCCGGTGACGACGAGAACGCGCAGGGGATGCTCGCTATCGGCGAAGGGCCGAGGCACGCGCATCGTCGAGGGGCGCTGCGACCGCCGGACGCTTGCGCGTCGTCAGCGAGCGCCGGAAGTATTCGATCGTCCGCGCAAGGCCGTCGTCGATGCCGATCCGCGGTTCCCAATCGAGCGCGCGCCTGGCGAGGCCGATGTCGGGACGCCGCTGCCGCGGGTCGTCGCACGCGGCATCGGTGAACACGATGCGCGAGCGTGAGCGGGTGAGCTTGCGGATGCGCTCGGCGAGGTCCAGCACCGAGTGCTCGTCGGGATTGCCCACGTTGACGGGGCCGCCGAATTCGGTGGGCGCATCCATCAGCCGCACGAGGGCGTCGATCGTGTCGCTCACGTAGCAGAAAGACCGCGTCTGCCATCCGTCGCCCTGGATCGTGAGCGGCTCCTCGGCGAGTGCGGCGACGATGAAATTCGACACGACGCGCCCGTCGCCCGGTTGCATGCGCGGGCCGTACGTGTTGAAGATCCGGGCGATGCGGGTGACGACGCCGTGCTGCCGCCGGTAGTCGGCGAAGAGCGTCTCCGCGCAGCGCTTGCCCTCGTCGTAGCAGGCGCGCGGACCGATCGGATTGACGTGTCCCCAGTACCCCTCGGTCTGCGGATGCTCGATGGGATCGCCGTACACCTCGCTCGTCGACGCCTGCACGATCGGCGCGCGCAGGCGCTTCGCGAGGCCGAGCAGGTTGATCGCGCCGTGCACGCTCGTCTTGGTCGTCTGCACGGGATCGAGCTGGTAATGGCGCGGCGACGCGGGGCAGGCGAGGTTGAAGATGCGATCGACCTCGACGTAGAGTGGGAACGTGATGTCGTGGCGCAGCAGCTCGAAGCGCGGATGCGCGAGGAGCGGCGCGAGATTCACGCGCGTCCCCGTGTAGAAATTGTCGACGCACAGCACTTCGTGGCCGAGTGCGAGCAGGCGCTCGCAAAGATGCGAGCCCAGGAAGCCCGCGCCCCCGGTCACCAGCACGCGCAGCGGTTGCGAAGGCTCGGTTCTCATCGGGCGATCTCCCGGAACACGGCGTCCCAATCGGCGGCGAAGCGCTCGATCGCGAAATGCTCGCGCGCGTACGCGCGCGCGTTGCGCCCCAGTTGCTCCGCGTAGCCGCGATCGCGAACGAGCTCGCGCGACACGTCGACGAGGCGCGACACGTCGCTGTCGACGTAGCCGCCGCCCGACGCCGCGATGTGGCGCGGCAGCTCGGTCGTCGCGAGTCCCACGACCGGCAGTCCGAGCAGCATCGCCTCGCAGAGCGCGAGCGCCAGGCTCGTGTAGCGCACCGGATGCGCGAAGAAGCGATGGCGCGCCACTTCGGGGAGCAGCGCCGCATAGGGCAGCTCGCGCGCGCCGCCCGAAGCCTGCGCGTCCATGCCGTACAGGTCGAGCGGCACCGAACGCGCCCACGCCGCGAACACGTCGGCGCCGAGCCTTCGCCCTCTTCGCTCGAGGTGATTGATGACCGCGACGCCGCGCGCGACTTCGCCGCTCCATTCGAGGCCGTCGGGCACCCGCACGCCGTGCTCGACCACGCGTGTCGGCACGCGGCCGCAATCCCACATCAGCGCGTTGTAGTGCGTCACGTGCACGATCAGCATCGACGGGTCGTCGACGAAATGCGCGGTGTTCGTCGGATGCGCGAGCGGCGGGTCGTGCTCGAGATAGATGCGCGGAAGCTTTCGCTGTGCCTGCGACAGGAACTCGTGCTGATCCCGCTCGTAATGGATGCGCGACTGGAAGACGATGCAATCGAACGTTTCGCCGCGCACGCGCTCGACGGGGCAGTCGTGCACGTTGTCGCCGAACGGCAGGTTGCCTGCGCGTCCGCCGTATCCGGGGGGACGCCCCGGCTTGGCGAGGACGAAGAACTCGTGCGGCGCGTGCGTGAGGTAATAGAGGTAGTTGCCGTGAACCTGCCACGTCAGGATTCGCAGGCGCCTCATGCTGCGCTCCGCGTGTCTCGACGTCGACCGACGAGGCATCGCGCATGCCCGTCGCGACCGGTCGCGGCAATGGGGCTCATGCCCTCGACGGCGCAGGAGGAGGTCCGTGCGGAACCGGGCGCAGTGGCGGCGGCAGTCGCAGCGGCTCGGCCCTCGGCGGCGCGAGACGGGCGTTAACGCGCGCGACCACGCGATCGGGCGTGAGCTTGTGCGCGCATGCGTGGCCGACCGGACAGTGCACGTAGCTGCACGGGCGGCACGCGACAGGATGGTGCAACACTTCGTGCAGCGCGTGATCGAGCGGCGCGAACCGACGCGGGTCGGCGCCGCACGAGACGACGATGCTCGGTACGCCGAGGGCTGCCGCGACGTGCGATACGCCGGTGTCGTTCGACACGAGCAGCCGCGCCTGCGCGAGCATCGCCGCGAAGACGCCGAGCCGCGTTTGCCCGGCGAGGTCGACGACCGAGCCCGCCGGAAGGACGCGCGCGATCCGCCGCGTCAGCAGCGCCTCCTCGCCACTGCCGGTCAGCACGACGCGAAAGCCGCGTTGCGCGATCTCCTGGGCGACGGCGGCGAAGTATTCGGGTGGCCAGCGGCGCGTGTAGAGGCGCGCCCCCGGATGGACGCACACGAAACGCCGCGGCGCCAGGCGATGCCGCGCCAGCGTGGCGGCGGCTTCCGTTTTTTCGTCGTCGTCGATCGGGAACTCGAGCCGGTCGCCCGCGCGTGGGAGCCCGAGAAAATCGGTCAGCGCGAGCGTGCGATGGATTTCGGTCCCCGTTTCCGGCCACGGCAGGAAACGCAATGGATCCGGGCAGGGCCCGCCGGCGGGGCAAAAACCGGCGGTGGCCTTCGCACCGAGCGCGGCGACGAGCGAGTTCGTGAGGTCGCCGCGACCGTGCATTTGCAGCGCGAGGTCGTAACCCGCAGCCTGCGCGGCGGCAAGAAAGGGCGGCAGCGCGCCGATATCGGGCTCGCGCTCGGGAAGACCGGGGAAGCCCGGAAACTCGACGAAGCGGTCGACGAGGCGAGCGAAGCGTCGCACGAAATCCGCTGCCCACGGCAGGCCGATCAGCGTGATCTCCGCGTCGGCATGGCCGCTTCGCAATGCCCGAAGCGCGGGCACCGCGCATAGCAGGTCTCCGAGTTGCAGCGCGCGAAATACGGCGATGCGCCGCGGTGCTTCGCGGCGCGGGGCGAGTTCGATCGGGCTCATCGCGGCGCGCTCAGAAAACGCCCCGATAGAGCGAGCACGAGCGGCAAATCGGCGACGGCGCATCGGCCGCGAGCTGCGCGCGAAATTGCTGGTACGCGGCGCCGCGCCACACCTTTTCGACACCGTCTTCGAGCATGTTGCCGAAGTTCACGCGATCGGGCGTGCCGACCATGCAGCACGGCATCGCATCGCCGTGGTAGCTCACGTAGGCGCCGCGCCACGGCCAGTCGCAGCGCGGCAGCGCCCGCGCCGTGCCGCTGGTGCGCGCGAGGGGCGGCAGGCGCAGATTGACCGCGGCGTGCGCCGCGGCATCGCGCGCGGCCGCGAATGCCCGCTCGAGTCGCTCGCGCGGCAGCGCATCGAGCGTCTGCTCGCGAATGAAATCGCGCATCGGCCGATACTCGGCAGGCAGCGAGTGCTCCTCGAAGTCGTGGCAGAGGTACTGCACGAACACGTCTTCGACCCCTTCGTCGTGCGCGAGGCGCACGATCGCGGGCAGCTCGTCGAGGTTCTGCGCCATCAGGACGGTGACGATGCGAAGCTCGAGGCTCGAGCCCGCCGCGCCGCGCGCCGTGACGACGCGACGCAGATTGCGGAGCACCTTGGCGAAATGCGCGCCGCGCCGGATGCGCTCGTAGAGGTCGGGCGTCGCCGCGTCGAGGCTCACGTGCAGCGTCGCGAGCCCGCTTTCGACGCATTGCCGCGCACGCCGCTCCGACCAGAGCGTCAGGTTCGTGTTCGTCGAGACGCGGATTCCGCGCGCGGCGGCCCAGGCGACCATCTCGAAGAATCGCGGGTGCATCGTGGGCTCGCCCAATCCCTGCAACTGCAGTTCGTCGATGTCGCCGAAGCCTTCCACGAGCCGGGTGAAGTCGTCGAACGGAAGGAACGCGAGCGGCTCGCCGCGCGTGCCGTCGCGGCGGAACTGGATCGCGCACATCTGGCAGCGCAGGTTGCATTGCCCGACCGGCTCGATCTGCACGAAGCGCGGCAGCGGCGGGGCGTCCCGGTCGGGCGGGATCTCGCGAGCGCTGTCGAGGGGCACCATGGCGTCGATCGCGCAGGACTAGACGAACGGCACGCGATAACGCAGCGCGCCTCGCGTGCGCCAGTACACCGAGAGCCACGGGATCAGGAAGGACGTGACGACCATCTCGACGACGTGCGCAGGCGCGTGACTGGTGTGCACGAGCCTTCGCTTCGCGAACGACACGCCGATCGCGATCCACGCGACGAGGCTCGCCACGGCGAGTGGCCAGACGCCGCCCAGGGCATTGACCAGCGTGCACACGCCGGCCGCGACGGCGCCGTAGTACGCCCACGGCGGGCGGCGACGTACGTAGCGCCGGTACCCGGCCGGAAATTTCTTGTAGAGCAGCGCGTCGAACATGACCTTGCGCTGCTGCGCGAGGCTCACGCCCCAGCGCGCGGGCCGCACCGGATGCACGACGCGCGCGGCGCGTGACGAGCGCACGATCGCGCCGCTCGCGCGAAGCCGGAAGCAAAGATCGGTGTCCTCGCGCCAGGCGCAGCGGAAACGCTCGTCGAACCCGCCGATCGTCGCCAGCAGGTCGCGGCGGACGAAGCAGTTCGCCGTCACGAACATCGCGTGCGAAAGCCCCGCCGCATCGCGTTCGTAATCGGTCGGCACCGCCGGCAGCGGCACGTCGACTTTGCCGGCAACCGCGTCGGCGCCATGCGCGATCGCGGCACGTCCGGCGGCGAGCCAGCCGGCCGCGGGGACGGTGTCGTCGTCGGTGAAGGCGATCACCTCACCGCGCGCGGCGAGGATCCCGCAATTGCGCGCGGCGGCGGGACCGCGATTGACCGGTTGCCACAGAAAGCGAAGCGTCGGTGCGCGGTGCGCGCGGCGCCGCGATGCGAGCCCTTCGCGCACGCGCTCGCGCGTGGCGAGCGACGAACCGTCGTCGACGATGATGACCTCGTAGCGCGTGCCCGGGAGCGTTTGCGCGAGCAGTGCGTCGATGCAGCGCAGGAGCAACTCGGGGCGTTCGTACGTGGCGATCACGACCGAAATGTCGGGGCTCACGAGGCCGCCTTCTCGAGCATGAACGGCCCGATCGCGAGCACGTCGAGCGGCGAGGTGAAGTAGCACTCGAGCGCGTCGCGCGGCGTGCAGACGATCGGCTTGCCGCGCGTGTTGAACGACGTGTTGATGACCACCGGCACGCCGGTCCGCTCGGCAAACGCGGCGATCAAATCGTGGTAGAGCGGATGGGTCTCGCGCGCGACCGTCTGGACGCGCGCCGTGCCGTCGGCGTGGCAGGCGGCGGGAATGCGCGCGCGCCGGGCTTCCGGCACGCGATGCACGAACAGCATGAACGGCGATCGCGTGCAGTGTTCGAACCAGTCGCCGGATGCGGTCTCGAGCACGGCGGGCGCGACCGGCCGGAAGTCCTCGCGATCCTTGAGCTCGTTCAGCCGCGCCTGCATGCCCGGCGAAAGCGGCGAGGCGAGAATCGAGCGCGCACCGAGCGCGCGCGGCCCGAACTCCATGCGTCCCTGGAACCAGCCGACCACGCGATCCTCGGCGAGGTGTCGTGCAATCGCCTGCGGCAGATCGGCCGGGCGTGCGTAAGGCACGCGCGCATGCCGCAGCGCCTGCGCGATCTCGTCCTCCGAAAAACCGGGACCGAGGTACGCGTGTTCCATCGTGAATCGACGCGACGCGCGCGCGCCGCGCGCCTGCCCGTCGATCCACAAGGCGGCGCCGAGCGCCGTGCCGGCGTCACCGGCCGCGGGCTGCACCCAGATGTCGTCGAAGACGTCGGCTTCGCGCAAGAACCCGTTCATCACGCAGTTGAGCGCGACGCCGCCGGCCATGGCGAGATGGCGAAGATTCGTTCGCCTGCGCAGCCAGCGCGTCATCTGCAGCACCGTCTCCTCGAGCACGCGTTGCGCGGCATGCGCGACGTCGGCGTGCACCGGCAGGAACGGCTCGCCGGGGTTGCGATGCGCACAGAACTCGGAAAGCGGTGGCGCGTCGAC
>Ga0207657_10005751_pt1 | contig 12936 bp, 10 predicted proteins | sample KBSC33metaG_FD_184316 | JGI IMG/M metagenome (GOLD analysis project Ga0207657, IMG submission 184316) | Corn rhizosphere microbial communities from Kellogg Biological Station, Michigan, USA - KBS C3-3 metaG (SPAdes) (version 2) | ecosystem: Host-associated > Plants > Roots > Rhizosphere > Soil ...
GAACCCGGCCCGAACAGCTGCTCGCCAGTGTCGAGGAAGGCCTTCTCGCGCGCAGTCGGGGCTTTCGCGGCGCGCGCCTGCGGCGTCGCTCCGAGCCTGGCCAGCGCCGCGCGTCCACCTTGCGCGTCGTCGATGTCCCAGAGCCCGCGCGTATGCGTCATCGCCTCGCCCCAGTAGGCGAGCGCGAAGCCGGGATCGAGGTGCTCGGCCTTCCGGAACTCGACGACCGCGTGCTCGTCCTCGAACAGGTGCAGCCACAACATGCCGCGCTCGAACGCCGCCTGCGCCTGCGGCGAACGGGTGGACGTCGGGAATACGAGATGGCCGAGCTCGGCGTCCGGGTCGTCGTGGTCGCCGGCGTGGCCGGCATCTTCGCGGCCATGCGCGTGTTGCGCATGCGTGGCGCCGGTGGTCTGTTGCGGCGGCGGATGGCCGGCATGCGGGGCGTGGCTGCCGGTGTCCTGCGCATGGGCGGCGGAGGCCGCCATAACGACGCAACACAATGCGGCGGCCAACCGCACCGAGACTACTGCGCTCATCTTCTGCATTGACCCGCTCCCATCGACGGCGACATCACCGAGAAACGGCGCGCCGGGATACCGGCGGCCGCGGGCCAAAAAGAAAGGCCCGCTTGCGCGGGCCTTTCGTGCAGGGCTTTTTGGCCAAGCCCCCAGGTTGGGGGCGTTCCCCCGCCGCAGGCGGGGAATGGCCGGGGATGGCGCTGCGAAAACTTTCGATGCAATGACAAAGGCCCGCTTGCGCGGGCCTTTGCTCGGAGCTTTTGAGCCTAGCCCCCGAGTCGGGGGCGGTTCCTGCCGAAGGCAGGAAAGGCTGGGGGTGGCGCTGCCCAGGTTCGCGGAGCGAACTCAGAAATCCATGCCACCCATGCCGCCCATGCCACCGCCGCCGCCACCCATGGCCGGCTCTTCCTTCTTCGGCAGCTCGCCGACCATCGCTTCGGTCGTGATCATCAGGCCGGCGATCGACGCGGCGTTCTGCAGCGCGGTGCGCGTGACCTTGGTCGGGTCCAGGATGCCCATCGCGACCATGTCGCCGTACTCGCCGGTCTGCGCGTTGTAGCCGAAGTTGCCGCTACCGTCCTTGACCTTGTTGAGCACGACCGACGGCTCTTCGCCGGCGTTGGTGACGATCTCGCGCAGCGGCGCTTCCATCGCGCGCAGGGCGATCACGATGCCGTGGTTCTGGTCTTCGTTGGCACCGGTCAGCTTGCCGACCGCGGCCAGCGCACGGATCAGGGCAACGCCGCCGCCCGGGACCACGCCTTCTTCCACCGCAGCGCGGGTCGCGTGCAGGGCGTCTTCGACGCGCGCCTTCTTTTCCTTCATCTCGATCTCGGTCGAGGCACCGACCTTGATCACGGCCACGCCGCCGGCGAGCTTGGCGACGCGCTCCTGCAGCTTCTCGCGGTCGTAGTCCGAAGAAGTCTCCTCGATCTGCGCCTTGATCTGCTTGATGCGGCCTTCGATGCCCGACGTTTCGCCGGCGCCGTCGATGATCGTGGTGTTTTCCTTGGTGACCTGGATCTTCTTGGCGCGGCCGAGATCCTTGATCGTGGCCTTCTCCAGCGACAGGCCGACTTCCTCGGAAATCACGGTGCCGCCGGTGAGGACGGCCATGTCCTCCAGCATCGCCTTGCGACGATCGCCGAAGCCCGGCGCCTTGACCGCGCAGACCTTGACGATGCCGCGGATGGTGTTGACGACCAGGGTCGCCAGCGCTTCGCCTTCGACTTCCTCGGCGACGATCAGCAGCGGCTTGCCCGACTTGGCGACGCCTTCCAGCACCGGCAGCAGGTCGCGCACGTTGGAGATCTTCTTGTCGTGCAGCAGGATGAACGGATCATCCAGCTCGGCCGACATCGACTGCTGGTTGTTGATGAAGTACGGCGACAGGTAGCCGCGGTCGAACTGCATGCCCTCGACGACGTCGAGTTCGTTGTCCAGGCCCGAGCCTTCTTCAACCGTGATGACGCCTTCCTTGCCGACCTTCTTCATCGCGTCGGCGATGATGTTGCCGATCGACTCGTCGGAGTTCGCCGAGATCGTGCCGACCTGGGCGATCGCCTTGTCGTCGGCGGTGGGCTTGGAGATGTTCTTCAGCTCGGCGACGGCGGCGGTCACGGCCTTGTCGATGCCGCGCTTGAGGTCCATCGGGTTCATGCCGGCGGCGACGGCCTTCATGCCTTCGCGGATCAGCGCCTGCGCCAGCACGGTCGCGGTGGTGGTGCCGTCACCGGCGTTGTCGGAAGTCTTCGAAGCGACTTCCTTCACCATCTGCGCGCCCATGTTCTCGAACTTGTCGGCCAGCTCGATCTCCTTGGCGACGGACACGCCGTCCTTGGTGATCGTCGGCGCGCCGTAGCTCTTCTCGAGCACGACGTTGCGGCCCTTCGGGCCGAGCGTTGCCTTGACGGCATTGGCGAGCACGTTGACGCCGCGCACCATCTTGGCGCGCGCGTCTTCACCGAAGCGAATTTCTTTAGCAGCCATTGCGGTTACCTCAAAAGAATTTCAGGAATGGAATGTGTTGGACGAAACCGGTGGGATCAGCCGAGCACCGCGAAGATGTCGTCTTCCTTCACCACCAGGTAGTCGGTGCCGTCGAGCTTCACTTCGGTGCCGCTGTACTTGCCGAACAGCACCTTGTCGCCGACCTTGACCTTGGGCGCGCGCAGCGAGCCGTTGTCCAGCGCCTTGCCCTCGCCGACCGCGACCACTTCGCCCTTGATCGGCTTCTCGGTGGCGCTATCCGGGATGACGATGCCGCCGGCGGACATCTTTTCTTCTTCCATGCGCTTGATGACGACGCGGTCGTAAAGCGGCTTGATGTTCATTCGACAACCTCTTAAGTGGTTGATTGGGTTAGGAAACGGCCGACAATTCTAGCACTCGACAGGAACGAGTGCCAAAAGCCGGCGACAGGAATGCCCGGTGGACGGGACTGCGCCCGAGATGGGGCGGCCGGGCATCGTTTCAAGGGCGGCCGGCGCCCGTCGACGCCCACGCCGCGCGCTGGGCGCCTAGAGATTCCGCCGCGTCGGCAGCAGCAGGTTGCCGAACAGCAACCCTGCGATCAGCGCCAGCAGGATGTTCATCACCGTCAGTGCGGCGTCCTGCCCGACGGCGACGTCCTGCTGCTGCACCAGGTTCATGACGCCGCGCAGGCTGGCGCTTCCCGGCACCAGCATGATGATGCCGGGCACCCGCACCAGCGCGCCGGGTCGCTTGACCCAGCGGGCATAGCCATTGCCGGCCGCGGTCATCACCAGCGCGGAGAGGAAGATGCCCGCGGGGCTGCCCCAGGCGCTGCCGGCCACGCGCGAGATCAGGTAGCCGGCGATGGCCGCCAGCATCACGATCCAGTAATCGCGCCGCGCCGCGCGGAACAGCACCGCGAAGGCGTACGCCGCCAGCCCCAGCGACAGCCACTCGACCCAGTCCGGTTGCGGTCGCAAGGCGCGCACATGGGGCGTGAGGCCAAGCAGGTTCGCGAGCGTCAGCGCGATGATCGTGCCGACCGCGAGTTTCATCACCGTCGTCAACGCACCGGCGAAGCGCGCGGTGCCGGAGACGAGATGCTGGCTGGTGAGCTCGTTGACCGCGTTGGTCAGGCTCATCCCCGGCAGCAGCACGATCAGCGACGCGATGATCACGGTGTTGAGGTTGAGCGGCGCCACGAACGTCGCCACCAGGATCGCGATGGCGCCCGCGAGCAGGGCCGCCAGCGCGTCGCCCGCTTCGCGTACCTGCGGGCGGCGTCGCGCGACGAATTCGATCGATCCGATCAGCAACCCGGTGAACGTCGCCACCCCGATGTCCAGCCAGGGCAACCGCAGCAGGCCCGCGACCGCGCCCGCGGCCAGGCCCAGCCCAAGCAACTGCATCGCATGCCAGCGCCAGTCCCGCGGCCGGTCCAGCGCGCGCAGCGCGGCGTGCCCGGCCGCCAGGTCCAGGCGTCCGGCCATGACTTCCTCGGCGATCCTGTCGACCTCGCACAGCCGCGCGAGATCCGTGTCGCCCGGCGGCAACCGGATCACGCGGGTGGTGTCGCTTTCGCCCGGTGGCCGCGTGGGGTCGCTGAAGGTCAGGATCAGCCCGGTCGGATTCGACCACGGCTCGCAATCCAGTTGCAGGCTGGCGGCGACGGCATCGAGCGCACCCTCCAGCCGTTGCGCGGTGGTGCCATAGACGTGCAGGCGCTCGGCCAGTTCGACCACGAAGGCCAGGCGTGCCGCATAGCTGGGCAGGGTCGGTGCGGCGGGCGGTGAAAGCATCGACGCAGCATCGCATGCGTGTCGTCGCCATGCAGCCGGCTGCGCCTGACGCCTTCGCGGAGGAGTCTGTATCCTCGAAACGCAGCCACTGATCCGGATCGCGTTGATGGGCGTCGCCAACGCCGCACCGAGCATCGACCCCGTCGACGCACCCGATGCAGGTGCCCAGGGACCGCTCCCGCGGTTGCGCGGGCGCTGGACGCTGCAATACGCCAATGCCATCGCCCAGGCGCTGCGCGATGCGCCGGCGCAGGCGCTGGACGCGCGCGACGTGGACCGGCTGGATTCTGCCGGTGTGTTGCAGCTGCTGCGCCATGCGCGTCGCAACGGACTGGATTTCGACGCGTTCGCCTTCCGCCCCGACCACCACGCACTGGTGGCGGCGATCGAGGACGTGGCCGACGAGCGGCCGAAGAAGAAGCGCGAATACGGCTTCGCCGCGGCACTGGGCCGGCTGGGCTTCGCCGTCGCCGACAACGGCAGGGAAATCGTCGCGCTGGTGAGCTTCCTGGGCGAGAACATCGCCAAGGCGCTGCGCACGATCCGCGAGCCACGCCGCTTCCGCCTGACCGCGGCCGTCTACCACATGGAACAGGTCGGCCTGGACGCGGTGCCGCTGGTCGCGCTGCTGTCGTATCTCGTCGGCGCGGTGATCGCCTTCCTCGGCGCCAGCATCCTCGCCGACTTCGGCGCGACCATCTACGTGGTCGAACTGGTGAGCATCGCCTTCCTGCGCGAGTTCGGCGTGCTGCTCACCGCGATCGTCCTCGCGGGGCGTACCGCCAGCGCATTCACCGCGCAGATCGGCGCGATGGTCAGCCGCGAGGAGGTCGATGCGATCCGCACGCTCGGGCTGGATCCGATCGACCTGCTGGTGCATCCGCGCATCGTCGCGCTGGTGGTGATGCTGCCGCTGCTGACGTTCATCGCGATGGTCGCGGGCCTGCTCGGCGGCATGTCCGTCGGCGCCTTCAGCCTCGACATCCCGCCGCAAGCCTACTTGGCGCGAATGCAGTCGACGATGGAACTGCGGCACTTCCTCGTCGGCATGTCCAAGGCGCCGATCTTCGCCCTGGTGATCGGCCTGATCGGCTGCCTGGAAGGCCTGCAGGTGCAGGGCACCGCGCAGTCGGTCGGCGAGCGCACGACCTCCAGCGTCGTCCAGACCATCTCGCTGGTGATCGTGCTCGATGCGATCGCGGCGATCTGGTTCATGCACATGGGATGGTGATGGAAGCACCAACGCCCGCCGCGGACACTGAACCCGTCATCCGCGTGCGCGGCCTGGTCAACCGCTTCGGCGACCAGGTCGTGCACGATGGAGTCGACCTGGACGTCTTGCCGGGCGAAATCCTCGGCGTCGTCGGCGGATCGGGCAGCGGCAAGTCGGTGCTGATGCGCTCGATCCTGGGACTGCGCACGCCCGACGCGGGCCAGATCGAGGTGCTCGGCGTGGATGCGCGGTCCGAAGCGCCGGAGGACCGGCTGCACATCGAGCGCAACACCGGCGTGCTGTTCCAGGATGGCGCGCTGTTTTCCTCGCTCACCGTTGGCGAGAACGTGCAGGTGCCGCTGAAGGAACACCATCGCGACCTGCCCGATTCGCTGCGTTACGAACTGGCGCTGCTCAAGGTCAAGCTCGCCGGCCTGCCGGCCGATGCGCTGGACAAGCTGCCGTCGCAGTTGTCCGGCGGCATGCGCAAGCGCGCGGGGCTGGCGCGTGCATTGGCGCTCGATCCGCCGCTGCTGTTCCTCGACGAGCCGACGGCGGGGCTGGATCCGATCGGCGCGGCGGCCTTCGACCACCTCACCCGCACCCTGCAGCAGGCGCTGGGCCTGACGGTCTTCCTCATCACCCACGACCTGGACACCCTGTACGCTATCTGCGACCGCGTTGCGGTGCTTGCGGACAGGAAGGTGATCGCGGTGGCGCCGGTGGCCGAACTCGAACGTCTGGATCACCCGTGGGTGCAGGCCTACTTCAACGGGCCGCGCGGACGCGCGGCGCAGGGCAGCCGGGAGTCCTGATGGAAACCAAGGCCAACTACGTCCTGATCGGTGCGTTCACGCTCGTCACCGCGATCCTGCTGCTGTTCTTCGGCTTGTGGGCCGCGAAATATTCCTCCGAGCGCAGCTGGACCGAATACGCGGTGGTGTTCAACGAGCCGGTCACCGGGCTCACCGAAGGCAGCTCCGTGCAATACAACGGCATCTCCGTCGGCACGGTCGAATCGCTGCGGCTGGCGCCCGATGATCCGCGACAGGTGCTGGCACGGCTGAAACTGCAGGCCGACACGCCGGTCAAGGTCGACACCAAGGCGAAGATGTCGATCACCAGCCTCACCGGCAGCCCGTTCATCCAGCTCACCGGCGGCAGTCCGCGCGCGCCGTGGCTGACCGCGGTCGACCATCGCGAGGTGCCGGTGATCCGCACCGAGGCGTCCGCGCTGCAGAACATCGCCGACACCGCCAACCGCCTGGTGTCGCGCATGGACGAAGTGCTCAGCGAGGACAACGTCCGCCACATCGCCAGCACGCTGCACAACATCGACGCGCTGACCGGCACCATCGCAGGCGAACGCGAGGACCTGCGCGCGCTGATCGTGAGCGCGCGGCAATCCAGCGAGCAGCTGGAGAAAACCCTGGACAGCACCAACCACGCGGTCGATGGCGTCAACCGCGACCTGGTCGACAAGCTGCCGGCACTGGTATCCAAGCTCGATGGCACGCTGACCAAGCTCGATGCGGCCGCCGGCGGCGCCAACGCCATCGTCAGCGAGAACCGCACCGCGATCCACAGCTTCGCCAACGATGGCCTCGCGCAACTCGGACCGACGCTGACGGAACTGCGCGCGCTGGTGCGCGACCTGCGACGCATCAGCGATCGCCTGGAAGGCAGCCCCGCGCGTTACATCCTCGGCCGGGATGCGCCCAAGGAATTCGATCCGAAATGACGACACCCATGCTCGACACGATGCGCGCGCGCCGCTGCGCGATGACGCTCGCCACGCTGCTGCTCGCGGGCTGTTCCATCCTCGGCGGCAGCAAGGAAGCATCGACGATCTACGCGCCCGATCCGCGCGTCGTCGCCGATCCGGCGTGGCCGAACGTGTCCTGGCAGCTGGAGATCGCGCATCCGGAAGGCGCGCGCATGATCGACAGCCAGCGCATCGCGGTGCGGCCGGTTCCCGGCGAACTGCAGGTCTACAAGGGTGCGGTCTGGGCCAAGTCCCCCAGCGACCAGGTCGCGGACACGGTGCTGCACGCGCTGGAGGATTCGCACAGGATCGCCGCGGTCGCGCGCAAGGGCAGCGGCATCGCCGCCGACTACACGCTGCTGATGGAGCTGCGCCGCTACGAGGCCGATTACGCCGGTCGCGCCGCGCCGTCGGCCACCATCGAGATCAACGCCAAGCTGCTGCAGTCGCCCGAGCAGGACATCGTCGCTTCGCAGACCTTCCTGCAGGCGGTGCCGGCAGCGGCCACCGATACGGCGTCGGTGGCGCGGGCGTTCGATGCGGCGCTCGGAAAAATCGGTGGCGAGATCGCGGGCTGGACGTTGCGCAGCGGTGCCGAGCACGAGCAGGCTGGCAGGAAGAAGTAATTCAAACGGCGACCCTCGCCGGATGCGAAGGACCGGGGTCGCTGCATCCCGCCCTGCCGGGATGGGTAGCATGACGAAAGAGCAACTCCGCTCAGGCCTGGAGCCGCCGGAACGTGAGGTTGATGCGCGGCCCGACCGCTTTTGCCGTCGCCGGCAATGCATGGCGGTAATGCGCCTGGGTATCGCCCGCCATGAGCAGCAGGCTGCCGTGCGGCAGAGTGATGGCGCGTGACACCTTCGGATCGGCCCGCTGCTTGAGCACGAAGCGGCGCGCGGCGCCGAGGCTGATCGACGCGATGACGGGCTGCGCGCCGAGCTCGCGCTCGTCGTCGCGATGCCAGCCCATGCGGTCGCGGCCGTCGCGGTAGAGGTTGGCCAGCACGCTGTTGAAGCCGATACCGAGTTCAGCGTCCAGGCGCGCGCGGATCGGCAGCAGCACTTGCGGCCATGGCCGCGGCGCGAACCGCACGCCGGAGTAGCGATAGCTCGCGTCCGGATCGCCGATCCAGCAGCTGCGGCGTGGGGAATCGACCTCGCGTCCGAACAGGCGGATGCGATGCACTTCCCAGGGCACGTCGGCCAGCAGCGCCGCGAACAGCGCATCGGCGCGCGCGCCGTCGAGCCAGTGCGGATCCAGCGCGAGTTCGGCGCCCGGCAATGCGAGTGGCGTCAGCGGCATCGCCCGATGCTGGCGGATTTGCCGGCCTGTGCGCAAACCCCGAGAATCACGCGATTGCACAGCATCGAGGCGGGACGGCCATGAGCGAAGTCGAGCGCGACGTGATGGAGTACGACGTCGTCACCGTCGGCGCGGGCCCGGCGGGCCTGTCGTTCGCGATCCGGCTCAAGCAGCTCAACCCCGGGCTCAGCGTGTGCGTGATCGAGAAGGGCGCGACGGTCGGCGCGCACATCCTGTCGGGCGCGGTGATCGAACCCGGCCCGCTGGATGCGTTGCTGCCCGGCTGGCGCGACGCGCCGCCGCCGATCTGCGTCCCCGCTGGCGAGGACGAGTTCTGGCTGCTGTCGAAAACCGGCGCCCGCAGGCTGCCGGTACCGCCGGGCATGCACAACCGCGGCAACTTCATCGTCAGCCTCGGCGCGCTGTGCGCGTGGCTCGCGCCGCAGGCCGAGGCGCTGGGCGTGGAGATCTATCCCGGCTTCGCCGCATCGGCGCCGCTGCATGATGACGACGGCCGCGTCGTCGGCGTGCGCATCGGCGACATGGGCGTGGCGAAGGACGGCTCGCACAAGCCCGGCTACACCGCCGGCATCGACATCCGCGCCAAGGTCACGGTGCTGGCCGAAGGCGCGCGCGGCAGCCTGACCAAGCAGCTGGTGAAGCGGTTCAAGCTCGATGCGGACAGCGATCCGCAGGCCTACTCAATCGGCATCAAGGAACTGTGGCAGGTGCCGTCCGGGCGCGCGACGCCCGGCAAGATCGTGCACACGCTCGGCTGGCCCGCGAGCAACGACATCTACGGCGGCAGCTTCCTCTACCACCTGGACGGCGACCGCATCGCGCTGGGCTACGTCAGCGGCCTGGATTATCGCGATCCCGAATACAAGCCGTGGGAAGCGTTCCAGCAATGGAAGAACCATCCGACGGTCGCGCCATTGCTCGAGGGCGGCAGCATCCTCTCCGCCGGCGCGCGCGCGATCGTGACCGGCGGCTGGCAATCACTGCCGAAGGTCGAGATGCCCGGCGCGCTGCTGATCGGTGATGGCGCCGGACTGCTCAACGTGCCGAAGATCAAGGGCACCCACCAGGCGATCCGCAGCGGCATGCTTGCCGCCGAACACCTCGCCGTGTCGATGGATCCGGCTGGCTTCGATGCGAAACTGCGCGCGTCCGATGCGATGGCCGAGCTGCGCAAGGTCCGCAACATCAAGCCGGGGTTCAAGCGCGGGCTGTGGTTTGGCCTGGCCAACGCGGCATGGGAAACGGTCACCGGCGGACTGTCGCCGTGGACGCTGAAGAACAAGCCGGACTGGTCTTCGCTGGAAAAAACCGACGGTGGCCGCGCCGCCGCGCAGGAGCAGGACAAACGCGATTACGTGCAGCGCACGCTGCCACCGCGCGACCGCCTGCAGGGCGTGTACTTCGCCGCGACCGAACACGACGAGGACCAGCCCGTGCACCTGGTCGTGCACGACACCAGCATCTGCATCGAGCGCTGCACGGTCGAGTACGACAATCCGTGCACGCGCTTCTGCCCGGCCAACGTCTATGAAATCGTCGATGCGGTCGCCGGCGATTCCACCACCGGCAAGCGCCTGCAGATCAACGCCGCCAACTGCGTGCACTGCAAGACCTGCGACATCAAGGATCCGTACGAGATCATCACCTGGGTGACGCCCGAGGGCGGCTCCGGGCCCAACTACCAGAACCTCTAGCAGCTGTCGCAGGAGGGGCCCGCCAGCGGCGGGGCCTGGATGCATCCACCGCGGCCAGCCGGCGCTGTTTTGCCGGCTGGCCTCGGCGCGCCGGCGTCAGCCGACGATCGTCCACGCCAGGTTGGTCACGGTGGTGACCGGCTGCTGGGTGGCGTAGTTGCCGGATTTCCAGATCGTCGTCTGGCCAGTGACCAGGTTGTGCCAGAGGATGTCGGCCTTGTGGTCGCCGTCGAAATCGCCGACGCCCGCGACGATCCACGCCTGGCTGGTCACCGTCGTCACCGCCTGCTGCGTGGCGTAGTTGCCGGACTTCCAGATGGAGTCCTGGCCGCTGGCGATGTTGCGCCAGAGGATGTCGGCCTTGCCGTCGCCGTCGAAGTCACCGACTCCGACGATGTACCAGGTCGAGCCGGTCACGGCGATCATGCCAACGCGCGCCGCGGAGTTGCCGGAACGCCAGATCGTGTTGGAACCGCTGGCGGAATTGCGCCACAGGATGTCGCTCCGGCCGTCGCCGTCGAAGTCGGCCACGCCGGCAACGAACCAGGCCTGGTCGGTGATCGACGTCAGCGTCTGTGACGTGGCGGCATTGCCGGACTTCCACAGCACGTTGGCGCCGGTGCTCGTGTTGCGCCACAGGATGTCAGCCTTGCCGTCGCCATCGAAGTCGCCGGCTCCGGCCACCTTCCAGTCCAGCCCGGTCGAGTTCACCGCCTGGGACGTGGCCGAGTTGCCGGTCTTCCAGATCACGTTCTGGCCGGTGCTGGTGTTGTGCCAGAGGATGTCGGCCTTGCCGTCACCGTCGAAGTCCGCTGCGCCGCTCGCGACCCAGGACCCGCTGCCCACCGACGTGACTGCCAGCGACGTCTGCGAGTTGCCGGACTTCCAGACCGTGTTCGCACCGGTGCTGGGATTGCGCCAGAGGATGTCGGAACGACCGTCGCCATCGAAGTCGCCGCGGAACCAGGTATTGGCCACCGGCGGTCCGCGGAACGCGGCGATGATCGGCATGGTGATCGACAGCGTGCGGGCGTTGTCTTCCTGGCCGGCGACGCCGCAGGGCACGCCGCCGCAGAAGGTCACGCGCGGGTCGGAGAACACGCGGAAACCCGTCTGGCCCGCCTGCGGGATCGCCATGATGGTGTAGAAATTGCCGGCGTCCACCGCGGTGCTGTAGCCGAAGGAATCGGCGAAGCGGCCGTATTCGCTCGCCTGCAGGATGCCATCCGAGCGCGCCGCGGACGTGCGGTCGTGCGCCAGGCCCATGTTGTGGCCGAGCTCGTGCGCGAGCGTCTCGTCGCGGCAGGTGGCGCCGTTGTCAGGATCGGGGAACGCCTGTCCGCTCGAATCGCTCACCACCGAATACGCGAGCTTCGCGCTGTTGCCATCGATCGGCTGCTGTCCGCCGCCGAGCAGCCACGCCACGCCGCAGCTCTGGTTTTCCGGAGACTGGAACGTGCGCACCAGCACGGCCAGATCGGCGAGCGACTGCTCGCGCGCATCGACCAGCGGCTGCAGCGCCGCGGGCACTGCGGCGGCGGTGCAATTGACGTCGGCATCGGGCAGATGCAGCGTTCCGGTGCCGCTGGCATTGGTGCACTGCTGGCCGCTGAGCTCCAGCAGCGCGGTGCGGTTGGCGGTGTTGTCGGCGTAGTCGACCTGGATCGCTTTCACCATCCGCAGCTGCGCGGCCACTTCGCTGTTGGCGTAGGCCTGGTTGGCGATGTCGATCATCGAGTTCAGGCGGGTGATCGCCTGCGACTGGCCACCCAGCCGCGTCGCGAACCCCGTCGTGTAGCCGACGACGATGTCGACGGTGCTCTGCGCGACGGCAGCGGCCGGCTGCGCGACAGCGCCGGTGGTCATCATCGCGCGCGCGGCGGACGCGGTCGGAGCGCCGTGCGTGCGCGACTGCAGCGCCGCGGTCACCCCCGGTGCGGCGAGGAAGTCGGAATCGGTCGGTTCAACCTGCGGCTGCGCGGCCAGCATCGCCTGGTCGGCCTCGACCACCCATGTGCGACCGGCTGCGGTCGTCACCTGCAGCGGTGCGCCCTTGCCGTTGGCGATGGTGCCGAACACGGCGTCCTTGCCGAAGGTCAGGATCGCCTCGGCGCCCTTGCCGGCACCGGCGACGCGGCCGATCCAGGTCCAGTTGCCGTCGGGATGCTCCACATGGCGCTCGTACTGCAGCTGGATCGGCTGGCCCGCGGGTCCGGTGACACGCATGCTGCCATCGGCGATCGCGCGCAATGCATACGCTTCGCTCAACTGCGCCGGATGCCACGTGTATGCGCCGCGATGCACCGGTGCCTGCGTGCGGTCGTAGGCGAGCAGGCTGCCGCGATCGGGCAGCGATGCGATCGATGCCGCGCCATGGCGGGCAGTCTGGATGGAGGCCTCGGGCGATTTCGCGGGCTGGACCTGCGCGGTGCGTTGCACGCTGGCGTCCTGCGAACATCCGGCAAGCAGGCCGCCGACCACTGCGACGGCGAGGAGTGATTTACGCATGTGAACCTCGGGTATTTGGGTTGGCCGCCGCTCGTGGACGCGAGCGGAAGGACAATCTGAATAACCGAGTCAGGATCGCGGCTGCGTGATGAACAGGCGTTTTGCAGCGGCTTTATGCGTGCTGCATCGCATCGCG
>Ga0207657_10005754_pt1 | contig 12931 bp, 8 predicted proteins | sample KBSC33metaG_FD_184316 | JGI IMG/M metagenome (GOLD analysis project Ga0207657, IMG submission 184316) | Corn rhizosphere microbial communities from Kellogg Biological Station, Michigan, USA - KBS C3-3 metaG (SPAdes) (version 2) | ecosystem: Host-associated > Plants > Roots > Rhizosphere > Soil ...
GACGCCAAGGAAGGCGGCCTTATGGCGAGCCGTCCAATCGGCGAGATGCCACGCCGGCGCATCCGGCGAAATCGGTTGCGCGGGCCAGTAGACATCGGCGGTCGCCTTCTGGCCACTCACAATGATTTCAATCGATGTGCGCGCGTATTCCTCGCCCTCGAACAGATCGAGCAGCGCGAGATCGGCGGGGGTGAGATTCGTCATCAGCGTGCCGCTGGCGGTCGTCGCGGGATCGCGGATGAGGGCAGGGTAGGTGCGGCGGGGGAAAAACACCGCGCGGTAGCCGGGGGCGGTTGCTGGAGCGATGGCGGTGGGGGCGACCTCGCGGCCGAGGACCAGTTTCAACACATCGGGATCGCGCAGCGTCCCGTAGGCGAAGACGGATGGCATTTCGGGCTCACCGGCGCGGGCGGGATGGGAAATGGCGCAATGCTTCCCTTTAGACACACATGTACTTCACTTTGTGGCGCATCGTGTGCGCAAATTTCGGCCAACCGGACAAATGTTGCAGGGCCGGGCCGGCTATGCCATAAGCGCCGCGACCGGCCGGGTCCGCCCCGCCAAAGCCTCGCGGAGAGGTGGCAGAGTGGTCGAATGCACCGCACTCGAAATGCGGCGTGGGGGTGACTCCACCGGGGGTTCGAATCCCTCCCTCTCCGCCATCTACAGCATCATTCTGCCTCGGCAAATGTTGCTAAGTCCGCTTCACAGCGACGTATTTCCCAGCGCTAGCGGGAGCTTGGCGGAGGCGCTGGCAGCGCGCCGCAGGTGACGCTGCAACAAACGCCCAGTCTCCGGGCCTCTGCCGTTTTCTCGTCCCGTAGGTCCCCCCTAGGTCGTAGATGACGGGCGGGTGCGATAGTTATCCGCTTTTCGCTTGAAGGGGCCGCCTCTTAACACCAGGCCCCGGACAACTGGTGATTCAGTTCAAACCCATGCTACATAGTTCCGAAGCAGCAAAACCGCTTGAGTTCAGTTGTTCTAAATAACTTGACCAATCGGCAGATGAGACCTGCATCTCAGGGAATTCCGACACCTCGACTTGCATATATGGCTCAAGTCCCGCCGATTCATCGAATATACCTTGCGAAGCGGACAGTTCACCGTCCTGCTCCGGCACTAGACTCGCGAGAAGATCCGACCCAAGCGGCTCGAGAAGCTTCCTGTCCATTCCCGCTTGGCGAAACAAATTGGATACGCGATTGACGACGATCAGCGGCCGCTTTGGATCACTGCCGGCGCTTCGCAGTTCGCGGGATATGAAGCGCACGAAGGCGCCGGTCGCCCTGAGCGCCTGATGAAATAGAACAATGACTTACGACGCCGATCAGCGTCGGGACCCCTCACCGAATCACAAAATGCCCGATCTGAAATGTTCGGTCCAACGTTGTTCTGATTCCAACACTTACGAGCCACCGCGAAAGCCAGCGAACAAAACATGGTGATTTCGCTCTTTGTAGATAATTGACCGGGCGCCTGCCGATCGTTCTTGAAGGCCGATAGTTTGTAGCCCAAGGTCAAAAAGGAGCGCTTGGAATCACGTGCGGCGCCAGGCAGATTGGTCTAACGCATATGTCCGAATTCGATTTACCGACGCAAAGCTCGGGCCGCCTCACTTTTGTTCGTGCACCCCTCAATAAAGGCCGTCTGCGAACGGCGCTGCTGAGGGGAATTGTCGGAGCGGCGATGCTGGTCAGCACCAGCGCCGCCACAGCGCAGCAGCTGACCAATACCACCCCCTACACCAATATCGGCATTTATGCTGGCGACGTCGTGAGCAACACCAGCAGCATCAACAACGCGTCCGGTTCTTGGACCGGCACGATTGAGAGCAATGCCGGCGGCATTTACAACATGCTGGGCGCGACATGGGACGGCGACGTAACCAATACCGGTACGGTGGTCAATAATGGCGCATGGACTGGCGACGTGGAGGCGAACAACATCGGAACAATCTCGAACAGGGGGGCGGACGCGCTGTGGACCGGCGACGTCGTCACCACCAATTCGCAGGTCGTGAACGAAGACGGCGCCACCTGGAAGGGTAACGTTCTGGGCGATACCAATGTTCTGTTCAACATGGCCGACAGTTTCTGGATTGGCGATGTCATCGGTAACGACGGCCAGGTCGACAACCGTGGCGACTGGCAAGGCGACGTCCGCGGCAATGCCGGCACCGTCTTCAACGAAGGCGAGCAGTGGACCGGAAACGTATACGACAATACCGGATCCATCGGCAACGGATTCTACCATCCGGCGGAATGGTTGGGCGTTGTAGTCAACAACCATGGCGTGATCCTCAACAATACGACCAGCACCTGGGACGGCAATGTGCTCGCCAACGCCGGCAGCATCGGCAATTACGGGGCCTGGAACGGCAATCTCACCACCACTGGCAAAATCATCAACACCGGCGTGTGGACCGGCAATGTCGTCAACAACGGCACGTATTTCCGGGCCCAGAACCAGATCATCGGCAGCTTCGACAATCGCGGGGCGCTGCAGCTTACCGGTGATCTTTCGGGCATTACTACCTTCACCAATTCCGGCGTCCTCGACCTTACCCAGCTCGGCGGTGGGCAGACGCTGAGCGCGGGGACAATGGTCCTCACGCCGAGCTCGTCCTACAAGATCGATGTGACGGCCGGCGGCGCCAGTGACCGGATCGTCGTCGGCGGTGCAGCACAGCTGGGCGGGACCGTGAGTGTCGTTGCCGCTGGCGGCGCCTATGCGTCCCCGACGGACTACACCATCCTCACCGCCGGCAGTGTCGAGGGCACGTTTGCCGGCGTTACCACGGACCTTGCGTTTTTCGCCCCCCATCTGAGCTATGACGATACTTCGGTCATCCTGACTCTCAAGCGCAATGACGTCGGTCTTCCCGATATCGGGAAGACGCCGAATCAGCGAAGCGTCGGTGCCACAGTCCAGGCGCTCGGCGCCGGCAACCCGATCTACGATGCGGCCCTGTGGCTGACCGCCCCGCAGGCGCAGCAGGCCTTCGATCAACTAGCGGGCGAGGGCTATGGCCCGACGCAAATTACCTTCATCGAGAATGCCAGCCTGTTCGCCGATATGATGACCGGGCGTCTTGACCGGGCATTCGACGCGCTGCGTGATGGTGATGCTCCAAATGCCTATGCAGCGGCGCCGGACGTATTGGCCGCCGTCACGCCCCATTTGGAGAGGTCGAAAAGCGGCGTCTGGGGAGAGGTTTACGGTGCCCGCGGGCTGCTCGCCGCCAACGCCGAGACAACTGGCGCAACCTCGTCCACTGGTGGCTTCACCGTTGGGCTTGACGGCCTCGCCGGCGACTGGCGGCTGGGCATGATGGTGCATGCCGGCACCACCGTCACGGACGTGGCGGACCTCGACGCGTCGAGCCGCAGCGCCGATTACGGGATCGGCGCCTATGCCGGAACGCAATGGGGTGAGACCCGGCTGTCGCTGGGCGCTGACTATACGCGCCATTACGTCAATGCGACGCGCCAAGTGGCCTTCCCGGGCTTCACCGACAGCCTCTCGGCGAGCTATGCGGCCAATACCGCCGAGGCGTTCGGCAAGCTGTCGCAGCACTTCGACCTCGGGGTGGTGTCGCTGACGCCCTATGCAAGCCTCGCTTATGTGCGGCAAGAGACGGACGGCTTCACCGAGAGCGGTGGACCGGCGGCGCTCAACAGCGCCACCAGCCTGGTCGATGCCACCTTCGCCACCTTGGGCGTCGGGGCCGACCGCAAGTTCGCCATCGGCGACGGCATGCTGCTGACGGCGAAGGGCGCGCTCGGCTGGCGCCACGCCCTCGGCGGCGCCCCCGACGACGCCCACGCGCTCGCCGACGGCACCAGCTTCTCGGTCGTCGGCGCCCCGATCGCCGGGGACACCGCCATCGTCAATGCCGGCTTCAGCCTCGACGTCAGCGCCGCCAACACCCTCGACCTCAGCTACGACGGCCAACTCGGCCTTGGCGGCCAGACGCACGTGCTCAAGGGCACCTGGGCCGGCAGCTTCTAGCCGTCCGCGGGAGTGCGCTGATGACGAACCTATTTGACGACAGCAGCACAAACGAGAAGTGCGCCCCGCGGTCCGCATAGACGATTGGTTCTAGCGTTGAGCTACCTTCTGCAGCGGCGAAGAGTCAAAACTGCGGCGCAGTTATGGGCGCGGTGCACCGAAACCCGATCACGCAGCCCTTCGTTGACCCCGGACTGGACTGTTGCCGCCATTGGAGCGATTTTCCCCGCCAGCAACAATAGCTTCAGTCTGTCACCATGGCCCGTCGTGCCCTCTCTGCCACCCAGGTCGCTGCTCTCCAGCAAGAGGGCACGCATTTGGGTCGACCGTACCCTGGCGCTGCAGATCAAGCCGCAGGGCGCCCGCAGCTGGCTGTTCCGCTATGAGCGCAGCGGCAAGACCACCTGGCTTGGGCTGGGCGCCGCCCGCGATGTGCCGCTGAGCCGGGCAAGGGAAGAGGCTGACCGGCTGCGTGTCCGCATGCGCGACGGTGTCGATCCGCTGGGGGAGCGCGCCGCGGCAAAGAACGCCGCCAAGCCCAAGGCCAGATCCCCGACCTTCGCCACGTGTGCCGGCGCTACATTGAGGCGCAGCGCGCCGGCTGGAAGAGCGACAAGCACGCCGAGCAATGGCCCAGTACCATCCGCCTCTACGTCAATCCGGTGTTCGGCCGGAAGACGGTCGACCAGATCACCGTCGAGGATGTGCTCAAGGTGCTGCAGCCGATCTGGACCAGCAAGCCGGAAACGGCCCCCCGGGTCAGGGGCCGCATCGAGAAGATCCTGGGCTGGGCCGCCGCCATGAATTATCGCAGCGGCGAGAATCCTCGACATCCTGCATACTGCGAGACGGGTCGCCCCTATCTCAGGCGAACATGTGGTCTAGCGCCATGTCATCCCGCTTACCGGTCTTTGCTCTTCTCTGTCCTGCCGGCGCATGCGGTCCGTACTCGGGATCGAAGCCAGCGATGCGCGAGGTCTCCATCCATCCGCGGATGCCACAGCATTGAGATCGTGAACGGAGCGATCGCGACGGGTAGGCGGAACGTATGCATGCCCTTGCAGAGACCCTCAGTGTGCCGCTCGGGGATGGTCGCGACGAGGTCCGTTTCTCGCGCCAGGGTGATCGCCGTGGAGAAACCATTCACGATTGTAGCGATGTGGCGGTCGAACCCGGCGGCCTGCACCGCCGCATCGATCTCGCTGCTATGTAGGCCCCGCCGCAGCACCTGGATGTGCTTCGCAGCTGCGTACCGGGTCGACGTCACGCCGACCTTCGCCAGCGGGTGATCGGCCCGAACCACACCCACCCAGCGGTCGTCGAAAAGGGGAGCAGCTCGCACCTCGGGGGCGGTGGTCACATCGATGACGCCCGTCTCCATGTCCACCTCTCCCTCGCGCAAGGGTGCGCTCTCCTTATCGGGCTTGGCGAGGAAGTGGAGCGTCACGCCTGGCGCCTCCGCCGCGACGTCGGAGAGCAATCGCGGACCGAAGGTCTCCACAAAGCCCTCGCTGGTCCGTAGCGTGAACCGGCGCACGAGCGTGCTGAGATCGAGTTTCTCGGCAGGGCGCAGCACCGCGTTCGCGCCGTCGACGAGCGGCCCGACCTGGGTTCGCAGTTCAAGCGCCCTGGGGGTCGGTACCAGCCCGCGTCCCGCCCGCACCAGCAGCGGATCGCCGGTGACCTCGCGAAGTCGTGAGAGCGCCCGGCTCATGGCTGAGGGGCTGAGCTGAAGCCGCCGGGCGGCACCGGCGACACTTCCCTCGGCAAGCAGCACGTCGAGGGTCACCAGCAGGTTGAAGTCCGGCATCAGCGGTGTCCCCCGATCGATGGCGTCGGATGCATGGATAAGATGCAATTGCTGCGCGTTCCGCAACCTTTCTTCGCACGCTACCTGCAGGTCTCCTTTCGATGGAGTTCCAAATGCCTGCTCGTTATGCGCCGATCCTCTTCGGCGTCGTGCTCTCGGCCCTGATGTCGCTGCTGGTGTCCGGCATCGCCACGGCCCGCAACTTCGGCTTCGTCGATGGCTTCTTCGCCCTCTGGGCCGACGCCTGGCTGCCGTCCTGGCTCATCGCGTTCCCGGTCGTGCTCGTCGTCGCGCCGATCGCCCGTCGTCTTGTTGGCCTCCTCGTCAATCCGCCGGCTGCAGGCGCTCTCTGAACATGACCAGTCCATCCGACCACCACTACGCTTTGCGCCTTGCAGCGCTGTCACTTGCGGTGTTGCTGCCCTCCCTCGGCACCAGCATCGCCAATGTCGCGTTGCCGACCCTCGCAAGCTCATTCTCCGCTACTCTCCACGACGTTCAGTGGGTGGTCTTGTCCTACTTGCTGGCAACGACGACGCTGATTGTCGCTGCGGGGCGGCTGGGCGACAGGCTGGGTAGAAGGCGCCTGTTGCTTGCGGGAATCGCCGTGTTCGCTGTGGCATCGGCTGCCTGCGGCCTCGCCCCAGCCCTCTCTGTCCTCATTGTTGCGCGCGCAGCCCAGGGAATGGGTGCCGCCGCGATGTTGGCGCTGACCCTGGCGCTTGTCGCGGACGTGGTGCCGAAGGAGCGTGCCGGCACCGCCATGGGTTTGCTGGGCACCATTTCCGCAGTTGGTACGGCACTCGGGCCGACCATTGGCGGAGCATTCATCGGCTGGTGGGGTTGGCCCTCGGTATTTGCCTTTATGACCGCGGCCGGCGCGGTGGCATTTCTACTGGGCGTGCGCCTGTTCCCTGAGGATACTCAGTCGGAGCGCAAGCTGGCCGGCCTCGATCCTGTCGGAACCGTGCTCCTGGCCCTGTCGCTCGGAGCCTATGCATTGAGCATGACCCTTGGCGGCTCGGCGCCGTGGCCGGTCTTCGCTTCCCTGGTGAGCGTCAGCGTCGGGGGGCTCACAGCCTTCGCCGGCGTCGAAGGTCGCGTGGCCTCGCCGCTCATTGACGTCGGACTCCTGCGTGACCGCACGCTGAGCGCGGGGATCGCGTCGATCGCGTTGATCTCGACCGTGGTGATGGCCACACTGGTGGTCGGCCCATTCTATCTTTCCGGCGTGCTGGGGCTCGATCCTGTGACCACGGGTCTGGTGATGTCCGTGGGCCCCGCTATCGCGGCACTGGTCGGTATTCCGGCAGGCCGACTCGTGGATCGGCTCGGTTCTTTCAGCACCGCGACCATTGGCCTGAGCGGCGTTGCGATCGGTTCGGTTCTCATGGTGATCCTGCCGGGCATCCTCCACGTCGGCGGCTATGTCGTCGCACTCGCGATCCTGACAGCCGGCTATGCCCTGTTCCAGGCGGCCAACAACACCGCCATGATGCAGGGAGTTTCACCGAATCGGCGCGGCGTGACCGCGGCCCTGCTTGGTCTGTCGCGCAACCTGGGGCTCATCACCGGAGCCTCGGCCATGGGCGCGCTGTTTGCGCTCGGATCGCGCGGTCTAGATGTGCTGCTGCTGGGGGCAGGCGGCGAAACCGGGATGCGGCTGACCTTCGCCGTTGCCGCCGGTCTCGCGGGTCTCGCGCTGCTCTTGTCATGGTGGGCGCGCCCACGCCGACTGAACCCAAAGGCAACTTCGCTGCCGTCGTTGATCAAGGAGGAAATTTAATGACCGAAGTCTCTCTCGCCAGACTGTACGCCTTACGGCTAGCTTACCTCGTCCTCGGGGGCGGTCTCGTCCTCGTAAAATGGCCGACCCTGATCGGCCATGATTCTGCGTGGCCGCTGTGGGAAGGCGTCTCGAGCTCGCTGCTCGGTGCGCTGGCCCTCATGGCAATCCTGGGACTGCGGTATCCGCTGCAGATGCTCCCGGTTCTGCTGTTCGAGTTCGCATGGAAGATCATCTGGGGAGGGCTGGTCTTCCTGCCGCTCTGGCAATCCGGCGAGGTCACCGCTGCCGCCGCGAGTGTTGCGATCAACTGCCTCGTCGTGCTGGTGCTCATCCCGCTGATCCCCTGGAGATGTGTGGTCGCGACTTATGTACTCGCGCGGGGCGCCCCGTGGCGGGCCAACGTCGGAGAGGCGCGCACTCTGCCGCTCCGTTGAACCGCACCGATCGCGGCGCCGACACTACCCGCCTAAGCGGGATCCGCGGTTCTCACGACGACGGTGGAATCGTAAGCACAACGCTGCCGCGCTTGCGACCGGTATCGACATACCGGTGCGCCTCAGCCGCGTTCTCCAGCGGATAGCTGCGGTCGATCACCGGCTTGAGGGTGCCCGTCGCGGCAAGCGCCGCCAGAGTGCGAATGTGCTCTGCGGTGGGCGCCGCGACGTCGGCAATAACGCGCTTGCCACTTGATTTCGGCGGCCGGCCGATGCCGAGGACGGCCGCAAGCGAGCCGAGCACGACGACCAGGCGTCCGCCCGGCCTGAGCACGCGCTCCACGCGGGCGTAGGGCGCCGTTCCGGTGGTATCGAGGATGATATCCCAGGTGTCGTGACCCTCCGTGAAATCCTCGGCGGTGTAGTCTAGGGCGTGATAGGCGCCGATCGAGCGCACCAGCTGCAGGTTCCCGGTGCTGGTCACCCCTGTGACCTCGGCCCCGAGCGCGCGGGCAATCTGCACCGCAGCCGTGCCGACGCCCCCTGAGGCGCCGACGACGAGCACTTTGTCGCCCGCCTTGAGGTCCGCCTTGTCGCGGAGGAAGGGTAGGGCAGTGGTCCCGCCGAAAGAGAGCGCGGCGGCCTCCTCGAAGCTGAGGTTGGCCGGCTTGAGGGCGATCAGGCCATCCGCGGCGATGGCCCGGTACTCGGCGTGGCAGCCGAACTTCCCACCGGTGAAGGCGAAGACCTCGTCGCCAGAAGAGAAGCGGGTCACGGATTTGCCGACCTGCTCGACGACACCGCTCATTTCGGTGCCGAGGATTGGCTGGCGTGGGCCGAAGACGCCGAAGGCGAGCCGGCCGAACGGACCAAAGCCTCCCGGCATGTAGAGGCTGCGGGCCCGCCAGTCGCCGCTCGTGACTGTAGTCGCGCGAATGCGGACCAGGACTTCGTTGTTGCCGGGAACGGGCTTTGGAACCTCGGCGAGGCTGACGACATCGGCCGCCCCGTAGCGGTGATAGACAATGGCTTTCATTTTGGATCTCCGGTGATTGGGGTGGGAGGTCCCGCCGCAGGCGGGAGCCTCATGAGGGCAAGCGTCAGCGCCCGCCCTAGGAGTTGGGGTTGAAGCCCTTGACGAACAGCCAGAACGGCAGGGCCAGCTCGAACAGCGCGCCGGGTGTCGACAGCATGAGGCTGATACGCATACCGAAGAGCTCGGCGACACAGCCGGCGAGCAGGACGACGTAGCCGACCAGTGCCCAGGCGGCGAAGGCACGCGGGATCAGCCGGACCCGGAAGCCGAACGCCCAGAGCGCAAGGCTGCCGAAGGCGAGGGCCATCTGCGCCATCTGGTAGGCGATGGCGTTCGACTGGACGAGCAGCGATCCGAGCCCCTTTGCCCAGTCCGCGCCGGCGCCACCAGCATCTGCCGCGAACTGACCGAGCGGGACGGTCAGGAGGAGGCCAAGCGCGCCGATGAAGAACAGGACGACCGAGATGATTTGGGCCGCCAGATAGGTCAGTGCCGTCGCCCGGCCGCGCTCCCCCAGGACCGGGAAAAACACGACGGCGCGCCACACATCTGTGACGATAGTCAGCAGCATGAGCAGGGCGCCGAGCACCAGGGTGCTCTGGTGTGCGGCGATGGTGGTGAGGAAATCGGGAGCACCGACAACGGAAGTCACCAGCGCGAAGCCGGTGCCATAGGCGAGGAAGCCTCCGATGAACAGGCCCCCGATGATCCGCGAATGGACCATGCGGAGGCCGGGACGTGGGCCGGCCGCATCGACGGTAAGAGGTTGGGCGAGACTGGCAGCGAGGGTCGACATGACTGATCCTTCCGGCGGGCAAAGCCCGCCTGTTGCCCGCCGCGTCGGGCCGCGTGGGAGGGTGAGGGAGATGATCTGGTGGTCCGCCGCAGAATTCTTGTTTGGCGTGGCAGGGTTCTAGGCTTGCGCGATCTCTATGGAAATTGACCAACCGCGTGCATTTGATATGCGTTTGCGCATGGATTGGCGGGCGGTGAAATTCGACTGGAATCGCGCACGTGCTTTCCTTGTCACTGCCGAGGAGGGCTCGCTCTCGGCCGCAGCGCGAGCGCTCGGCCTGGCGCAGCCAACGCTGGGGCGGCAGGTCGATGCTCTTGAGGAAGAACTCGGCGTCGTTCTGTTCGAGCGGGTGGGCCGCGGCTTCACCCTCACGCCCAGCGGTCTCGAACTGCTCGAGCATGTCCGGGCAATGGGAGAGGCGGCCAACCGGGTTTCACTCGCCGCCGCGGGGCAGTCGCAATCGATCGAGGGCAATGTCTCGATTGCAGCCAGCGAGACCTACTCGGCGATGTTGCTGCCGAAGATTGTTGCGCGGCTGCGGCGCGAGCATCCCGGCATTACCATCGAAATTGTGGCCTCAACCAAGCCGAGCGACCTGCGACGCCGTGAGGCCGATATTGCGATCCGCAACTTTGCGCCGACCGAACCGGACCTTATCGCGCGGAAGATCCGCGACGTGCCAGCGCGGCTTTATGCGACACCTGGCTATCTCAAGAGCATTGGCGACCCGCTGCTGCCCTATGATCTCCGCAACGCCGATTTCATCAGCATCGATGGCTCAGGCATGTTCCTCAAGGGTCTCAATGCCTGGGGGATCAGCGTTACCGAACGCAACTTCCCCATCCTCTGCGAGAACTACTTTGTCATGTGGGAGATGGTGAAGGAGGGCCTCGGCATCGGCGTGCTTGATGGAAACCTGGGCGACGCCGAGCCGCTGGTGCGGCGGGTGCTGCCAGATTTCCAGCCTCTGATGTTCCCGATCTGGCTGGTGGCGCACCGCGAGGTCAACACCAGCCGGCGCATCCGCCTCGTGTTCGATCTGTTGGCGACCGAACTCGCACGCTGACACGGGGACGTTGCGGGCCACATGGCACTGCAGCCGTGCTAAGGTGGGGCTTTCATTGGGGTGATGCGGCGATGGCCAGCCCGCTGGTTGCGACCAAGTTGTTCGTGCCCACTCGTCGAACCGGGTTGGTCGCCCGACCTCGCCTGCGGGAGCGTCTGGATCGCGGAGCGAAGGCGAGGCTGACGCTGGTCTCAGCGCCGGCCGGATTCGGCAAGACCACACTGATTGCGGAATGGCTCGCGAACGCCTCGAAGCGGGCCTCGGCGTGGCTCTCGCTCGACCGGACCGACAACGATCCCGGGACCTTCTGGTCCGACGTGATCGCGGCCCTGCAAACGGCGGCTCCGGGCGTGGGCGCCACCATGCTGTCGAGCCTGCAGTCGGGACAGCAGCTCAACGAACACCTGCTCGCGGGGCTGGTGAACGACCTCAGCGCCGCACCCGTAGCCGTCCACCTCGTGCTCGACGACTATCACGTGATCGACCAGCCGGACGTGCATGCGGGGATAACCTTCCTCGTCGAGCACCTTCCGCCGCAGATTCACATCGCGATCGCCACCCGAGTCGATCCACCATTCCCGCTCGCTCGTCTGCGCGCTCAGGGCGAGCTGGTCGAGGTGCGGTCCGCCGACCTGCGGTTTACCGGCGAGGAAGCCACTGCGTATTTCAATCGTGAGATGCATCTGGGCCTCTCGCCTCGCAACATTTCCGCGCTTGAAGAGCGCACAGAAGGGTGGATCGCCGCGCTGCAGCTGGCGGCGCTGTCGATGCAGGGACGTGAGGATGTTACAGCGTTCGTCGCCGGCTTTGCCGGCAACAACCGGTACGTCTTCGACTACCTCGTGGAGGAAGTCCTGCAGCGGCAATCGGAGGCCGTGCGCAGCTTTCTTCTCCGCACGTCCTTTCTCGACCGGCTGAGCGGGCCGCTGTGCGATGCGGTGACCGCATCGAGAGGTGGCGGGGCCTTGCTGGACGCGCTGCACCGCCAAAATCTCTTCCTTGTCCCGCTCGATGATCGTCGGCAGTGGTATCGCTATCACCACCTCTTCGCCGACGTGCTGCAGGCTCATTTCGTCTCCGAGGGAGAGGCCGAGCTGCCGATTTTACACCGGCGCGCCAGCGACTGGTATGAGCAGAACGGCGAGCGCCCAAAAGCCATAGACCATGCGCTGGCGGGCGCAGATATCGAACGTGCCGCGGCGCTGATCGAGCTCGCGATTCCCGAAACGTCGCGGAACCGCGGCGAAGCGATTATCCGCGGCTGGGCGCGGGTGCTCCCGGCCGAGCTGGTGCGCGCCCGTCCCGTGCTCGGCATCGGTCTCGTTGGAGGTCTCGTCTCGCGCGGCGAGTTCGAGGGTATCGAGGACCGCCTGCGCGACGTTGAGCGGGGTCTGGCGACCCTTGCCCAAGGGGGTGCGCCCGCACACAATCTCGTGGTCATCGACCGCGATCAGCTGCCGCGGCTGCCCGGCGCGATCGAGCTATACCGCGCTGCGCTCGCCCAGGTTCGCGGGGACATCGTCGGCGTCATCCACCATGCGCAGCGCGTGCTCGACCTTGCACCGGCAGACGATGATCTGGGCCGCGCCGGGGGAACGGCATTCCTCGGCATTGCCAACTGGTCCGCCGGGAACCTCGAGGCGGCACGCTGTGCCTGGGCCGAGGGTCGCGACGGACTTCAGCGGGCCGGGCACATCGCTGATACCTTGGGGGTCTCGATCGCGCTCGCCGACATCACCCTGGCGCAAGGCCGGCTTGGCGATGCGATCGAGGCCTGTGATCGAGCGCTGCAGCTCGCGGCGGCGCAGGGTGGGCCGCCGCTCAGGGGCACCGCGGACATGCACGCGGGCCTGAGCGAACTGCACCGCGAACGCAACGACCTCGACGCCGCCCGGCAGCACCTCGCCACAAGCCAGGAGCTCGGAGCGCGGGCAGGGTTGCCACAACACCCCTACCGCTGGCGGATCGCAGCGGGGCAGCGGATCGACC
>Ga0207657_10005755_pt1 | contig 12928 bp, 15 predicted proteins | sample KBSC33metaG_FD_184316 | JGI IMG/M metagenome (GOLD analysis project Ga0207657, IMG submission 184316) | Corn rhizosphere microbial communities from Kellogg Biological Station, Michigan, USA - KBS C3-3 metaG (SPAdes) (version 2) | ecosystem: Host-associated > Plants > Roots > Rhizosphere > Soil ...
CTCACCGACCGCTACGATCCGGATCTCCTCTATTTCGACGACACCGGACTGCCGCTCGGCCGCCACGGCCTTGCCGCCACCGCCCACTTCTACAACCGCAACCTCGCGCGGCGCGGCCGGCTGGAGGCCGTGGTCACGGGGAAGCAGCTCACCGACGCCCAGCGGCGCGGGATCCTCGAGGACGTCGAGCGCGGCTTCAGCGACCGCCTCCGCGCCGAACCCTGGCAGACCGACACCTGCCTCGGCGACTGGCACTACAACCGCGCCCGATTCGAGCGGCACAGCTACGTGCCGGCCAAAGCGGTGGTCCAGCGGCTCGCCGACACGGTGGCCAAGAACGGCAACCTGCTGCTCAGCGTGCCGGTGCGCGGCGACGGCTCGATCGACGCCGACGAGCAGCGGATCGTCGGCGAGATCGGCGCCTGGCTGCGGCGCAACGGCGAGGCGATCTACGGCTCCCGGCCGTGGCGCCGCTACGGGGAGGGACCGACGAGGCCTGCGGCCGGCATGTTGAACGAGGGGCAGGCGAAGCCGTTCACCGCCGCCGACATCCGCTTCACCACCCGCGCCGGCGCCCTCTACGCGATCGGCCTCGACACCCCGCCCGACGGCACGCTGCGCATCGAGAGCCTCGGTCGCGAGGCGGCCGGCGCCGTCGAACGGGCCGAGCTGGTCGGAGCGGGGCCGCTCGGCTTTCGCCAGGAGCGGGGCGCGCTCGTCGTGACGGGCGTGGCGGACGCGGCGCTCGGCATTCCGGTTCTCCGCCTGCGCGGCAGCGGCCTCGCCTGAGCTACCGCACCCAGCTCGCCACGCCGCCGTGCCAGGAGCAGGTGCCGCGGCGGCTTTCGCTGAAGCTCCAGCTGCCGTCGCGGCACCGCGCCGTCGCGCCGTCGGGCCGCGAGGAGGAGTGCATCGGGCGATGGACGTAGTGGCCGCTATGGGCGCGGTAGTAGCCGGACGTCGCGTGGTGGGAGGGGGCGTAGCTGCGATGGTGGTAGGTCCGCGGGTGGTAGGTGCGGTGATGGTAGGCGTGGTGGCCGGAGCTGTGGCGGCGCGCGTCCGCCGTGCCGCCGAGGAGCATCGCCGCCGCCGCCGCGGCCAGGATCGGGATCCGTCGCATCTTGGTCTCCGCGGCCCGGAATGGGCCGGGGAGACTTGTGACGGAGGCGGAACGGCGGGACCTCCGGAAGCTGGTCCGAAACGGACTCCGTCTCGCTTCTATCCGACTGAGAACAGGCGACTTTCCGGCGGATTGGGGTGGTGAGCCCTGCTGGATTCGAACCAGCGACCTACTGATTAAAAGTCAGTTGCTCTACCGACTGAGCTAAGGGCCCACGCCGCCGCCCCTACGAGCGCGCCCGGCGGGGGTCAACCGGCCGCCCGGCGCGCAGGCGGTGGAGGAGGTGGTGGACGCTGAGGCCGGTCAGCGGGTCGCGCCAGTTCGCCGCGATCTCCGCCAGCGGCTCGAGGACGAAGGCGCGCCCGCGAAAGGCCGGGTGGGGGATCGTCAGCCCGTCCTCGGCCCAGGCCCCCTCCGACCAGAGCAGGATGTCGAGATCGAGCACCCTGGGGCCCCAGCGGCGGCCGCCGCGGCGGCCGAAATCGCGCTCGGTCGCCTTCAAGAGGGCGAGCAGCTCGCCCGGCTCCAGCGCGCTGTCGAGCAAGGCGGCGGCGTTGGCGAAGCCGCGGCCGGCGGGACCCACGGCGGCCGTCCGGCGGATCCGCGACAGGCGCGCGACGCCGAGCGCGTCGGCCGCGGCGCGCACATTCGCCTCCGGGCCGCCCCAGCGCCCCGGCCGGTTCGAGCCGAGCGCGATCGCATAGCTTGTCACCGCCATGGCGCGGCCCCTAGACGGCCGCCATGGCTCCCGTCACGTCCCCCGTTCCCGCCGAGGAGGCGCCGCGCGACTGCCCGCTTTGCCCGCGCCTCGTCGCTTTCCGCCACGCGCTGCGGGCCGAGCATCCCGGCTGGTGGAACGCGCCGGTTCCCCATTTCGGCGACCCCGACGCCTGGCTGGCCATTTGCGGCCTCGCGCCGGGCAAGCAGGGCGCGAACCGCACCGGCCGGCCCTTCACCGGCGATTTCGCGGGCCTCCTCCTCTACGAGACGCTGGCGAAATTCGGCCTGGCCATAGGCACCTACAGCGAGCGTCCTGACGACGGCCTCGCCTTGCGCGGCGTCGTCATCCTCAATTCGGTCAAGTGCGTGCCGCCGCAGAACAAGCCGACGCCGCAAGAGATCGCGACCTGCACCCACGCTTTTTTCCGCCCCGCCCTCGCGGCGCTGCCGGGCGTGCGGGTACTCGTCGCGCTCGGCAGGATCGCCCACGACGCGGCGGTACGCGCGGCGGGCGGCAAGCTCAGCGCCCACCCCTTCGCCCACCTCGCCGAGCACCGCCTCCCCGACGGCCGCCTGCTGATCGACAGCTACCATTGCTCCCGATACAACCAGAACACCAACCGCCTGACCCGGACGATGTTCGAAGCCGTGTTCGCGCGTGCGGCGGCGGCGAAGGCGGCGGAAGTTTCGAACTTTCGCGATTAGAAAAATCCTTTCGATCAACAAAGCACCCACTGATCGATTTTCTCGATCAGTCCCCGGTCGTGCGGCGCCGCGGCGACCGAGTCGCAGACCCCATCCCTCCCGTCCGAGAGAGACCGCGGCATCCCATTGTGCCGAGAACATAGCATAAACATACGAGGCGTGCACGCGCCTTGGCAAAGGCGACCATGGGCGCACGGCGATTTCGCAAGGTGCGCAGCGCGGCCCGCTGCCGGCTCGCTGCCGTGTCATTGCCGGGGCGGCGCCGGGTCGCTGCCGTGTCGTCGCCGGGTGCGTGCCGGGCCGTCGCGGCGTCTTTCGCGGCGGGAACCGGCGCATCGCGCCCCGCCTCCCGCCCACGCCGACCGATCCCAACCGCGGTCCGCGCGTCAAGTTGAAACCGGGTTCAGGTTCGCGGCAGGTTCAACCTCTTCCGCGCACTGCTACACATGGCGAGATGCGCACCGGAGCCGCCATCCTGCTTGCCGCCTTGTCGGGCGCCTGCACCCCCTCGCAGGGGACGAAGCCGGTCGACCGGATCGAGCTGCGCCTCTCCGGCTGGACGGCGGTGGACGTGGAGGTCGGGAGGGGCGGCGAAGGGCATTACCATCTCAGCGAGCCGCTGCCGCAAGGCAGGTCCGGCGCGTTCCGGATCGCCCCCCGTCAGTTCGAGACGCTGGTCGAGCGGCTCCGGCCCTACCGCGCCCAGGCCGTACCGATGGATGCAAAGAGCGCCGCCGAGATGGTGAACCGCCGATGCGAAGCGCACAATTTCGTCACCGATCAAGGCGGGGTGTGGGTCCACTGGATCGGTCCGGACACGAACGCGCATTATCTCGCCGACCTCGGCTGCGACCCGGGGCGCTACGCCGCCCGCAACGCCGACCTGCTGAGCATCCTGCACAGCCTGCCGGTCCCGTTCGACCGCTAACGCCCAGCCCCCGACGGACGCCGTGCGCCCGTTGCTCGGCTGCGATCGCGCACCTCGCCGGTGGCTGGCGCCGACGAGATCGAGGAGCGACCGCACGACGAAGAGCATATTTCGGTCTCGGTCATCAAAGAGAGCGAATGGGGCCTTGGCTTCTACAGTGGTGGCTATGTCACCTTCGAGAATGTCGAAGGCGACGGGAGCCGAGGCACATGGATGGCGCGTCTCGCGAGAAAGCCATCGAGCTCATGACATCTCTCTCGAACGGCGACCTCGAAGCCCTCGAACGGGAGCCATGGGCACCCGGCTGCTAAGGTCTGCTCTCCACCCGTTGCGGACCTTCGAGGCCGGACGCATGATCCTGCGGTGCTGCGCCATTCATCTTTGCTGATGAGCATGCTCCTAATCGGGTGCGCTCGCTCTCCAACCCAAATCCCGGCGCATATCCCGGCGGGCTGCTACCGCTTCTCCGACGGCCAGCCGTTCTTCACGATACAAGGTGCAACCGGGACCTTTGTCGCTCGGGAGACGCTTGCATCCTTCAAGATCGGGAACTGGCGTGGGAAAGGCCGGCAAGACTTCGAGGTGACGCCGGCATTCGTGCTTCACGACGGCACTGTCAGCGCGCCAAGGGGTCAGGCGAGAATGGCCGAGGTCGTGACCAGTACGCCGTCAGGTAGGCTTCGCTACGAACGCAGAGATGGTCAGGACGTCCTCCTTGTTCCGGTGGAGGCATATGGAGACGTCGAGCTGTTCCGAGCCGATCCATGCTCCTGAGCAGTGTCCGCTTTCCACCCCATTGCCGACATTCGGGGGAGATGTGATGTCCGATCAAGAGGAGGGAGCGTGTGGCGAGGCTGGTGAAGCATGAGCCGGTGGAGAAGGGATAGTGACCGTGCATACCCTGATGATACTGGCGCTGGCGATCCTCACGCTCATCTACTGCGGCGCAAAGACGGTCGCCGACATCGGCGGCCGGCGGTGGCTATGGGTGTGCGTCGGGGTGGTTGTTACGGCTTGCGCGCCAATAGCCGTGTGGACGGCGGCGGTCCTACTACGTTGCGACGGGTTGTCCTCGACGCCTTATCCGGGTTCGTGAACTACACAATCACCACCTCGGCGCCAAAGAAGTGATCCCGCAGACGGATGGCGGGTGTCCGCTTTCGACCCATTGCGGACATTGGTGTCGGCTGTCTCAAGCGTGCTTTAGCTCGACCGCAATGATGCGTAGTTCGGCGTCACCGACGTTCTCGACCCAATGGGGTTCAAGCGGTGACGACCACAAGGCTTCACCGGGCGCCGGACGGTTTTCCCACGTGCGAGAGTCAACGAGCACCTTGCCGTCCGCGTCGTGCCTTACGAAGTCGCTCCAGCTCATCACATAGAGCGAGCCTGCCCATCGGTGCGAATGAACGGGTGTGCGTTCACCGGGTCCCAGCCGCGTATCGAGGACGCGGACATGATCATTCTCGAGGAGAACTTCGTGATGGTTTGGAGCGGTGAGCATCGCGTCCAGCCGGTCCGCTGCTTGCGCGGCATCTGCGGGCATTCGGTGCCTCCTGCGGTGGGTAGCTGAGGGGACTTAGCACAGCAGGACGACTTCGTCTTGGATGTCCGTTTCCCACCCATTGCGGACGTTCAGACTCGGGCTAGTATCCTCAGATGGAGGCTAAGCGCATCAAGGCCGCCCGCAGCCGCCTTTGGCGTGCATGGGTTTTCGGCGGCCTTCTTTGGTCCGTGTTCTTTCTGGGCGCAGCCGCCTTTCTCGCTTGGCTTCTCGGCAGCTCAAAAGTGGAAGCACTGCAAGCGGCTCTGACGTTGGCGCTCGTTTCTTGCGGCGGCCTCTACGGGTTCGTCTATTTTGGCGCGGCGTTGATGGCCGTCCTGCGCTGGGCGACGGGACGTCAGCCGGGTTGAGCCAGCGCCCGCTTTCGACCCATACCAGACGCTCAGGAGCCTCGTCGAACTGACACGAAGCGCACATCCGTCCGTGACGCGCGGTGCCCGCGAACGACCTATCGGGCTCACGACACGATAGGGGGGGCTGATAGTCCACGATGCCCGACATGTCTTGGCCCTGGACGTCCCATAAGCCGACGCTCTCCTTTCCACCCGTTGCGGACGTTCCCGTGCGGCTGTTACGCTGCGTCGCCTGAGGGCGCGGCGGGGGAATCGACATGGCAACGTTCATCCTGATCCACGGCGCGTGGCACGGCGGCTGGTGCTGGGATCGCCTGGTCCCGCTCCTCCGCGCGCAGGGGCATGAGGTTCTGGCGCCCGACCTTCCCGGCATGGGGAATGACCCGCGGGGGCTCGGAGCGGATCCGCTGGGCGAGTGGGCGGATTTCACTGCCGAGCTCGTCGCAGCCGCACAGGCACCCGTCATTCTCGTCGGCCACAGCCGCGGCGGCCTGGTCATCAGCGAAGCGGCCGAACGCGTTCCGGATGGCGTCGCCATGCTCGTCTATTTGACCGCCTTCCTCCTCGCGCCAGGACAGTCGCTTGCCGAGGTCGCGGAACGCTATCCCGAAGTCGGGCCGGCGAGGGCGATCAGGCCGACGGAGGATCCGGGCCGTCTCGACGTGGATCGCGAAGAGGTCCTCCCGATCTTCTACAACCGCTGTTCCGACGAGGATGCGCGCGCCGCGGCCCGCCGCCTCGTTGCCGAGCCGCTCGCGGCGCTGACGACGCCGCTCAGGATCAGCGAGGCTCGCTTCGGCCGTGTTCCGCGAACCTATATCGAAGCGACGGACGACCGCGCGATCAGCCTTCGCATGCAGCGCGAAATGCAGGCCGCACTGCCATGCCAGGCGGTGATCACGCTGGACGCCGATCATTCGCCGTTCGTCTCCGACCCGAGCGCGCTCGCCCGGGCGCTGCTTCAGCTCGCCTGAATCCACGAGGGCGGACCGCGCCGTACCCCAGCGGTCGATCATGGGGCGCGTCGGCTTTCGGCTCGTTGCGGGCCTTCATTCGAGGTGCGACGATGAAAGGACAGCAGAGCCGTGGCGGGAGGAAGGACTTCGTGACCCCGGGGCGGTTGCGTGTCCCGGGCGTCTCGGGCAGCCTCTTCATGTGCCTACCGGTCCCCTGGCGTCGCGACTTGCCGTCCTGCTTCGGCTGCCCATCGCGGCGACCGTGATCGTCTCCCTCGGTCTCGGCGCCGCGAACCTTTTCCTCGACGTTCCCGGCGACGGACCGGTCGTCGTTGCGGCCATCGCGGTGGGCGTGGCCGCCGGCGGGATGTTCCTCGCCGCGGTCTTCGACCCACGGCTGCAACGCGCCGTCTCCGCGTTGAACGCGCAGCGGCGGGCGGAGGCGCGGCTGAAAGACGAGCCGGCAAACCCCGCGCGGCGGACGCCGCCGGCCGCCGACGGGCTGCTGGGGATGCTCAACTACCCGCTGCTCGCCATGCTGCTCATCGGAGCCAACTGGTTTCATCGCGGACCCGCGACGGCCCTCCTGGCGACGGCGTTCGCTTTGACCGTGACAGCCCAGATCGCGCTGGCGGCCCGCGGACAGCCCTCCGATCGCTGGTCCGATCCGTTCGACTGAGCTGGCGCTCCCGATCCGCTGCGGACACTCCGCCGAAAGTCTCCTTTCGAACCCATTGCGGACGATGGAGGGCCGGTGCAGTCTGGGGGCTGGCGGACGGGCGCCTGAGGGGGACGGCGGCGATGAACAGGATTGCGGCATGGGGCGGCGGCGCCGCGGGACTGGCGGCGGCGGCCGTGGCGGCCTTCCTGCTGCTGCGCGGCCCGCCGCCTTCGTCGGGCGAGGAGGGCGTGTTCGAGAACGATTGCTGCGGCACCGTCACCCTCGCCAAGGGGCGCCTGTCGGTCAACGGCAGCCAGAGCGTCTCCTACGCGGTGGGCCGCGACGCCCACGGGCCGTTCCTGCGCCCCAGCGTCTATGTCGGCGTGGTGGAGGACGAAGGGTTCGAGGTCGACGGCACGCAGCCGCCCCGGCTCCTCCGCCTCGACCGGTTGCCGGGGCCGCGCGCGATCGAGCTGCCGATGGGCAGGCGGGGCTTCCTGTTCCGGCGCAAGGGTTTGCCGGCGCGCGAGCCCTGAGCGGCCGGACACGAACGATGCGCGACGACCCTCCACCTCTGGGCCCCCGCGCCGAGCCTTGCGGCGACGGCCGGCCGGCGATGATGGGCCAGGCGCAGATCGTCGCCTTCCTCACGGCGCGCGGGGTCGAACCGTTGGGAGAGTGGCGGCCGGGGGAGGCGATCCTCTACGTCGTCGAGGACGGCTATCGCACCGACACGGCGCATTATGGCGATCTGCCGGAGCGGCTTCGGCCGAGCGTGGCGCGGCTCGACGCGCCCGACAGCGTCGAGGCCGGCGAACGCTGCGTCGACAGGGACGGCACCTGGACGCGGATGATGCGGATCGTCAACGAGAGCGGCGGGCAGGTCGATTATTACGCGATCGATCCTAAGACGCAGGCGGTCAGCTTCGTCCGCTCGAGCGCATCGATCCGCGACAAGGATTATCCCTACGTGGCGCCGGGACGGCTGCTGTTCCGTGCCGCCGACGCCTTGTTTCCCAAAGCCTAGGCGGCGGCGAGGAAAGCGCTTCGGACGCGGCGCGGCGGGTGCTAGGCAGCGCCGTGGCGCGGCGTCCGGGGCAGAGATTGAGGGGGTTCGCGCTTGCCGCCGCGCTCGCCGGCCTGGTTCTCCTCGCCTTCGGATATCGCGGCGCCACCGCCCCGCCGGCGGTGCGGCGGCTTACCGTGCATATCGCGGGGACGGTGCCCTTCGACCGGCTGCGCGTGGTGCTGCTCGCCGACATCCACGCCCACGGGCCCGACATGCCGCCGCGGCGGATCGCGGCGCTCGTCGAGGCGGTCAACCGGCTGCGGCCGGACGTCGTGCTGCTGGCCGGCGATTTCGTCGGCAACAGCGCGCTCGGCCGCTCCTACACGCCCGCCGAGGCGATCGCGCCGCTCGCCGGCCTGACGCCGCGGCTCGGCACCTTCGCCGCGCTCGGCAACAACGACCTGATCGCCGGCGCGGAGGCGGTGACGCAGGCGTTGCGCGCGGCGGGGGTGCGGGTGCTCGACCGGGAGGCCGTCGAGGTCGGCCCGCTCGCGCTCGGCGGGCTGCCGCCGCGCGGGCGCGACACCGAGGCCACCGCTGGCGCGGTGCGGGAGACGGCGGCGGCGATGGGGCGCCTGCCGGGAACGGGCATCCTGCTGGCGCACGAGCCGGATTATTTCCCGCTCGTGCCGCAGGGCATCCCCCTGATGCTCGCGGGCCATACGCATTGCGGGCAGATCGCCTTGCCCTTCTGGGGACCGATACGCACCGGATCGGATTACGGGCGCCGCTACGGCTGCGGCTTCATTCGCGAGCAGGGGCACAGCCTGATCGTCAGCGGCGGGATCGGGACGAGCCACGTGCCGCTGCGCCTGTTCGCCGCGTCCGACCTGTGGGTGGTCGACTTCCTTCCCGCGGCGCGCGGCGCGGGGCCGGCGCGGTGACGCCCCTTCCTCAGAGGTCCTGGGCGAGGCGGCCGTAGAGATCGGGCCGGCGGTCGCGGAAGAAGCCGAAGGCGGCGCGATGCTTCTTCGCCAAAGTGAGATCGAGCACGGCGTCGATCACGCCCGTCTCCTCCGCGCCGAACTCGGCGAGGATGTCGCCGCGCTCGTCGCAGATGAACGAGTGGCCGTAGAAACGCTGGTCGCCTTCGGTGCCGATGCGGTTGGCGGCGACGACCGGGACGACGTTGGAGACGGCGTGGCCGATCATCGCGCGGCGCCACAGCCGGCTGGTGTCGAGGTCCGGATCGTGCGGCTCGGTGCCGATGGCGGTCGGGAAGAGCAGGATCTCGGCGCCGTCCAGCATCAGCGCGCGCGCCGTCTCGGGATACCATTGGTCCCAGCAGACCGCCGGGCCGACCTTGCCGTAGCGGGTGCGCCAGGTCCGGAAGCCGGTATTGCCGGGGCGGAAGTAGAATTTCTCGGAATAACCGGGACCGTCGGGAATGTGGCTCTTGCGGTAGACGCCCATCACCGCGCCCTTGTCGTCGATCATGGCGAGGCTGTTATAATGGTGGTGGCCCTCCGCCTCGAAGAAGCTGGTGGGGATGTAGACCTCGAGCTCGGCGGCGAGCCCCTGCATGGCGAGGACGGCCGGATGCTCCGTGGCGGGGAGGGCGCGGGCGAAATGGCCCTCGTCGTGGGTCCGGCAGAAATAGGGGCCTTCGAACAGCTCGGGCGGGAGGATGAGCTTCGCGCCCCGGCCGGCGGCTTCGCGCACCAGGTCCGACACGGCGGCGATGTTCGCGTCCGTATCGTCGGTGAAGGCGAGCTGGAGGGCGGCGACGTGAAGCTTCGTCATTCGGGGACCTGCTGGCTGATGCAATGGAAGCTGCCGCCGCCGGTCAGCACATGGTCGGCGCGCAGGCCCACCGTCCTGCGGCCGGGAAACAGCGCCCCGATCGCCTCGACGGCGGCATCGTCGTTAGCCGCGCCGTAGAGAGGGACGACGACGGCCGCATTGCCGATGTAGAAGTTCATATAGGAAGCGGGGACGACCTCGCCATCCCGCAAGACCCGGCCGGGGGAGGGGACGGGAACGACGTCGAGGCCGAAGGCGCGGGCGCGGGCCCAGGCGTCGAGCCAGGCGGCGGTGTTCGGGTCGTCGTCGCCGGCGGGAGCGGGGATGGCGATGCGGCCCTCGCCGACGAAGCGCGCCAGATTGTCCACATGGCCGTCCGTATGGTCGTTCTCGAGGCCTTCGCCGAGCCACAGCACCCGCTCGATGCCGAGATCCTCGGCGAGACGCGCGTCGACCTCCGCCCTGGAGAGGCCGGGGTTGCGGTTGGGATTGAGGAGGCATTGCTCGGTGGTGACGGCGAGGCCGGTGCCGTCGACGTCGATCGCGCCGCCCTCGAGCACCCAGCCGCCCCGCGCGGCCTCCATGCCGGCGGTCTCGGCGAGGCGCAGGCCGACCGTGTCGTCGCCTTCCAGCTCGTATTTGCCGCCCCAGCCGTTGAAGCGGAAGGTGCGGGCGCGGCGGCGGGCGCCTTCCTTGACGATGATCGGCCCGGTGTCGCGGAACCAGATGTCGCCGAACGGCTCCTGGACGATGGTCGCGAAGGGGGCGAGGGCGCGGGCGGCGCGCGCCGCGGCGGGATCGGCGACGACGAGGCGGACCTCTTCACCCTTGCCGTCGGCCCAGACGGCGCGGGCGAAGGCGGCGACCTCGTCGCGGCCCGGCGCGAGGTCGTCCAGCCACAGGTCCTCATGGCTGGGAAAGCCGATCCAGACCCATTGGTGGGGAGCCCATTCGGGCGGCTGGCGAAACGGCATGCGCGACGGCTCCGGTGGCGGGACGCGCCGCGCCGTAGCAGCCGTCGGCGCCGACGCAAAGGCCGCGCGGCGCGCGAGAATTCACTTGCGGGCCGTCCGCCCCTCTGCCAGCGTGAGAGGAAGGGAATGGGTTCAAACCCTTGGGGATGTTCATGAAAAGTCTTCTTGCGGCGGCGTCCGCATTCGCGTTGCTGACCGCGGCGGGGGCTGCGCAGGCGCAGGCGCAGGCGCCGGCTCCCGCGGCGCCGGCCGCCCAAGGCCTCGACGCCGCCGCCCTGTTCGGCGCGCGGGAGGGCGTCCAGAACGCCAGCCTTTCGCCGGCCGGCACCAAGGTCGCCTTCATTGCCCCGACCAGAGGGCAGGGAAACGCGCTCTACGTGGTCGATGCGGCGGGCGGCAAGGCGCCGACGGCGGCGCTCACCGCCAGCGGCGACCCGGAGCGGATCGAATGGTGCCGCTGGGTCTCCGAGGATCGGCTCGCGTGCAAGATCTACATCCTCGTCAAGGGCGCGATCGAGATCATGCCCGGCAGCCGCATCGTCGCCGTCGACGCAAGCGGGGGAAACACGAAACTGCTGAGCAACCACGACCGCTCCGACGATCTCGGTCTGGTGCTCAGCGGCGACAACGTCGTCGACTGGCTGAACGGGGAGGACGGATCGGTCCTCATCGGCCGGGTCTACGTGCCGTCGGAGCGGATCGGCTCCAACCTCAAGGACATTCGGCGGGGCCTTGGCGTCGACCGGCTCGACACGCGCAGCCTCAGCGTCAAGGAGATCGAGCCGCCCAAGCCGGCGGCGGCCGAATATATCAGCGACGGCCGCGGCGCGGTGCGGATCATGGCGGTGGCGACGAGCCCCGGAGCGACCGGCCAGTCCACCGGCGTCTATGACTATTTCTACCGTAAGAAGGGCTCGCGCGAGTGGCTGAGCCTCGGCACCTACGACGCGGTGCATCGCGAGGGCTTCGCTGCTTACGCGGTCGATGCGGACAAGGATGTGGTCTACGGCCTGAGGAAGAAGGACGGGCGGCTCGCCGCCTACGCTGTGTCTCTCGACGGCAGCAAGACCGAGACGCTGATCTATGCCCATCCGCAGGTCGACGTGGACGGTTTCGCGCAGATCGGACGGAGCCAGCGCGTCGTCGGCGTCACCTTTGCCACCGAAAAGCGCCAGGTCCTCTATTTCGATCCCCAGCTGCAGACCCTCGCGAAGGGCCTCGCCAAGGCGCTGCCCAACCTCCCGCTGGTCTATTTCGTCGATTCGACCGCCGACGAGGGCAAGCTCCTCCTGTGGGCGGGAAGCGACACTGATCCGGGCCGCTACTACATTTTCGACCGGGCGAAGAAGCAGCTCGCCGAGCTGATGCTGAGCCGGCCCGAGCTCGAGAATGCGAAGCTCGCCGCGGTCCGCCACGTCACCTTCCGCGCCGCCGACGGGACCGAGGTCCCGGCCTACCTAACGCTGCCGCCCGGGAGCGACGGCAAGAAGCTGGCGGCGATCGTGATGCCGCACGGCGGGCCGGACTCCCGCGACGAATGGGGCTTCGACTGGCTCGTCCAGTATTTCGCCAAGCAGGGCTTTGCCGTGCTGCAGCCCGAATATCGCGGCTCGCAGGGCTATGGCGACGCGTGGTTCAGGAAGAACGGGTTCAAGTCGTGGCGCGCGGCGATCGCGGACGTCAACGACGCGGGCCGCTGGCTCGTCGCGCAGGGTATCGCGGATCCGACCAAGCTCGCCATCGTGGGCTGGTCGTACGGCGGTTATGCCGCGCTGCAGGCGAACGTCGTCGATCCGAAGCTCTTCAAGGCGGTCGTCGCCGTGGCGCCGGTCGCGGACCTCCCGGCACTCGAGGAGGAATCGCGTAACTGGTCGAGCCACCGCATCGTCGTCGAGCAGGTCGGCACCGGATGGGAACCGCGCGAGGGGTCTCCCGCACAGCACGCCGACGCCTTCCAGGCGCCCGTCCTGCTCTTCCACGGCGACCGCGACCGCAACGTCAACGTCCACCAGTCGCAACTGATGGAAGGGCGCCTGAAGGGCGCGGGGAAGGAGGTGGAGCTGGTCGTCTATCCCAAGCTCGACCACCAGCTCGACGACAGCGAGGCGCGCGCCGACATGCTCCGCAAGGCGGAC
>Ga0207657_10005756_pt1 | contig 12928 bp, 13 predicted proteins | sample KBSC33metaG_FD_184316 | JGI IMG/M metagenome (GOLD analysis project Ga0207657, IMG submission 184316) | Corn rhizosphere microbial communities from Kellogg Biological Station, Michigan, USA - KBS C3-3 metaG (SPAdes) (version 2) | ecosystem: Host-associated > Plants > Roots > Rhizosphere > Soil ...
CGAGCCGAAGGCCTCTAGCCGATCGTGTCGAGAACGATCTCGCGGTGGCGCGGCTCTTCCTCGCCGAGCTCGAACGCCGCGAGGACGTCGGCAGCTGCCTCGTCGGCGCTCGCCTCGTCGCGCGCGTGGACCTCGGCGAGCGCCTCGCCGGTCGCGACGGCGTCGCCGCGCTTCTTCCGGCAGACGATGCCGACCGCATGGTCGATCACGTCGTCCTTCTCGAGCCGGCCGGCGCCGAGGTGCAGCGCAGCGACGCCGATCGCACGCGCAGCGAGCCCGTGCACGTACCCGCCCTGCGGCGAGAACACCTCGCGCACGAGCGGCGCCCTCGGCAGCGCGGCATCGTCCGGGTCGCCGCCCTGGGCGCGGACCCACCGGTCGTAGGCGGCGTAGGCCGAGCCGTCGGCGACCGCTGCCTCCGCGCGGCGTCGCGCCTCCGCGGCGTCGATGCCGAGATCCGAGAGCGCGAGGAGGTGCGCGCACGAGTCGAGGACGAGCTCGGTGAGGTCGGGCGGCCCACTGCCCCGGACGGTGTCGGCCGCCTCGCGCACCTCGAGCGCGTTCCCGACCGCGCGCCCGAGCGGCTGGTCCATGTCGGTGAGCACGCAGACGACATCGCGGCCGGCACGCTGGCCGAGCGAGAGCATCGTCTCCGCGAGCACCTGCGCGTCCGCCAGCGTCTTCATGAACGCGCCGTCGCCGACCTTGACGTCGAGCACGATCGCGTCCGCGCCGGCGGCGATCTTCTTCGACATGATGCTGGCCGCGATCAGGGAGACGTTGTCGACCGTTGCCGTGACGTCGCGCAGCCCGTAGAGCTTCTTGTCCGCCGGCACGAGGTCGCCGGTCTGCCCGACGATCGCGAGGCCGATCTCGCGCACCTGCTCGATGAACGCCGCGGTCGTCAGCTCGACGCCGAAGCCGGGGATCGACTCGAGCTTGTCGAGCGTGCCGCCCGTGTGCCCGAGGCCGCGGCCGCTCATCTTCCCGAACGGCACGCCGCATGCTGCGACGATCGGCCCGACGGCGAGGGTCGTCTTGTCCCCCACGCCGCCGGTCGAGTGCTTGTCCACGACGCGCCGGCCGAGCGCGCCGCCGAGATCGATCGTCTCGCCGCTCCGCACCATCGCATCGGTGAGCGCGAACGTCTCCGCCGTCGACAGCCCCTGGAAGAACACCGCCATCAGGAACGCGGCGACCTGGTAGTCCGGCACATCGCCGCGGGTGTACTCGAGCACGAGCTCGGCGATCTCGTCTCCCGCCAGCTCGTGGCCGTCGCGCTTCCGCTCGATCAGCTCGGAGACGCGGATCACAAGGTCACGGCGTCAGGATCGGCTGGCCCGGGATGCCGCGCGCCGGCGGCTTGCCGTTCAGCCACGCGTTCACGGTCGCGCCGACATCTGCGAACTCGCCCTCGTGGATGCGACCGGCAGCGTTGCGCCCCGCGACGTATGCGAGCAGCATCGCGTGCTCGCGCGAGTGGTCGGTTGACGGCGTTGTCGGGTCGCAGCCGTGGTCGGAGGTGAGGATGAGCAGGTCGCCCGGCCGCAGCGCCTCGAGGAGGTCGGGCAGGCGGCGGTCGAAGTCTTGGAGGCAGCGGTGGAAGTTGACGGGGTCGTTCCGATGGCCCCAGAGCGAGTCGGTCTCGACGAGGTTCACGAAGATGAAGCCGTCGTCGAGCTCCTGGAGAAGCTTCTCCGTCTGCTGGATGCCGTCGATGTTCGATTTCGTCGGATGCGACTCGTCGATGTCGACGCCCGCGAAGATGTCGCTGATCTTCCCGACGCCGTGCACCTTGTTGCCGGCATCGCGTGCAAGCGACAGATAGTTGGGCCGATGCGGCACGAGTGAGAAGTCGTGGCGGTTCGGCGTGCGCACGTAGTTGTCGGGCGTGCCGGTGAACGGCCGTGCGATCACGCGGCCGACCGCATGCTTGCCGGTGAGGATCTCGCGCGCGATCTTGCACGCCTCGTAGAGCTCGTCGAGCGGGACGGTCTCCTCGTGCGCTGCGATCTGGAAGACGGAGTCGGCGGATGTGTAGACGATCCACTTGCCGGTCTTCTGATGCTCCTCCCCGAGCTCCTGGATGATCTCGGTGCCCGACGCCGCCTTGTTCCCGAGCACGCCGCGCCCGGTGCGGTGCATGAACGGGTCGATCACGTCGTGCGGGAAGCCGTGCGGATACGTCGGGAACGGCTGCGCGGTGACGACGCCCATCATCTCCCAGTGACCCGTCGTCGTGTCCTTGCCCTTCGAGCGCTCGACCAGGCGCCCGGCGACCGCGGGAGCGCCGGGCTGCGGCGGGCAGCCTTCGAGCTCCTCGACGTTCCCGAGCCCGAGGGCCTCCATGTTCGGGAGATCGAGCCCCCCGACGGCCTTGGCGACGTTCGCGAGCGTGTTCGAGCCTTCGTCGCCGTACCGGCCTGCGTCCGGCAGCGCGCCGGCGCCGACGGCGTCGAGCACGATCACACAAGCCCGCGGTCCCGAGGTCTTGGCCACCCGGCTATTCTAGGTTCGGCATGGACACCGTTCTCGGGCTACTGGCTTTCGTCGTCTACATCGCCGTCGTGATCGCATTCGCGGCAGGTGTGACGTGGCTCGTCGTGCGGCTCACGCCGACGAAGAAGCCGAAAGCCGCCGAAGCCGAGCCCTCGGCTTAAGCCGCCGCGAGGCGCAGCACGTCGGAGAGCGGCGTGTAGCCCAGGTCGTGCGCCTCGGCGACGGGCTCGTACGTGATCTTGCCGTCGACGACGTTCACGCCCCGACCGAGAGCCGGGTCGAGCGCAACGGCCTCCGCGAGCCCGTGGTCGGCGATCGCCTCGACGTACGGCAGGGTCGCGTTGGTGAGCGCCTTCGTCGACGTGATCGGGACGCCGCCGGGCATGTTCGCGACGCAGTAGTGCGTGATGCCGTCGACCTGGTAGACCGGGTCGCTGTGCGTCGTCGGATGCGCGGTCTCGACGCAGCCGCCCTGGTCGATTGCGACGTCCACGATCACGGCGCCCTTCTTCATGACGCCGAGCATGTCGCGCGTCACGAGCTTCGGAGCACGCGCACCTGGCACGAGGACGGCGCCGATGACGAGATCTGCTTCGGCGATCGACGACTCGATCTGCAACGCAGACGACATGACGGTGCTGACGCGGCCCGAGAGGATCTCGTCGAGGTAGCGCATGCGGTCGATCGACTTGTCGAGGATCGTCACCTGCGCACCGAGCCCGATCGCGATGATCGCGGCGTTGTAGCCGACGACGCCGCCGCCGAGCACGAGCACGCGGCCCGGCGTGACGCCGGGGACGCCGCCGAGGAGGAGCCCGCGACCGCCGAGCGGCTTCTCGAGGAAGTACGCGCCGGCCTGTGACGCGAGCCGGCCGGCGATCTCGCTCATCGGTGCGAGAAGCGGGAGCCTGCGGTCGTCGGTCTCGACTGTCTCGTATGCGACTGCGGCGATGCCGCTGTCGACGAGCGCGCGCGTGAGCGGCTCGTCGGCCGCGATGTGCAGGTACGTGAAGAGCACGAGCCCGTCGCGCAGGCGCGGGTACTCGGCCGCGATCGGCTCCTTCACCTTGAGCAGCATCTCGGCCTGCGACCAGACGTCGTCGACGGAGACGATGCGCGCGCCGGCGCGCTCGTAATCGGAGTCGGGGAACGAGCTGCCGCCGCCGGCGTCCGTCTCGACGAGCACCTCGTGGCCCTTCAGCGCGAGCTCGCGGGCGCCCGCAGGCGTCAGCGCGACGCGGTATTCGTCGGTCTTGATCTCCTTCGCGACGCCGATGCGCACGAGGCGGGACTCTAGCTATCTGGCCGGTGGTGCCGGAAGAGCAGGAGCCCCGCGAGGGTCTTCGCGTCCTCCAGCTCGCCGATGAGCGCATCGACATCGGCGACCGGCCGCCGCACGACCTCGACGTCCTCGTCGTCGTCGAGATCCGCCTCACCGGGCTCGACGTTCTCGGCGAGGAAGACGACCATGTGCTCGCGGCAGAACCCCGGTGTGGTCCAGAACGCACCGAGCTCGGCCCAGACACCGCCGGTCAGCCCGCACTCCTCGCGCAGCTCGCGCCGCGCGGCGTCGAGCGGCGCCTCGCCGGGCTCGCACTTGCCCGCGGGTAGCTCCACGAGCTTCTTCCGCGCGGGCTCCCGCAGCTGCCGCACAAGCCAGAGCTGCTGTTCGCGGTCGACTGCGACGATCGCCACGGAGCCTGGATGCTCGACGATCTCGCGCTCGTGGTCGCCCCAGCGCTCGAGCGTGACGTCGATCAGGTTCCCGTCGTAGACGGTGCGCGACTCGTCGGGCTTCACGCCGCGAGCCGTTCGACGAGTGCGCGCTCCTCGGCGCCGAACCAGGGCGGCCTGCCGGCGGCCGCGTTCTCTGCGGGCCGCTCCGGGCGAGAGGTCGCCGGGATCGCGACGTCGACACGCTCGTCGGAGAGCACCCACTTGAGGAGCGCCTGCCCCCACGTCTCGACGCCGAACGCACGAAGCGGCGCGAGGTCGTGCGCGCTCGGCGAACGCCGAACGAGCTCGCCTTCACCGAACGGGCGCATGACGATGACCGCGATGCCGAGCTCGGCCGCGAGCGGAAGTAGCTCGCGCTCCACCTCGCGCTCGTGCGGGTTGTACGGGAGCTGCACGACGTCGAACCGTTGCGTGCGCAGCGCGTCCGCGATCTCATCGAACCTGGTGCTCGCGTAGTGCGTCAGGCCGAGCTTGTCGATCCGGCCCTCCTTCCTCTCTTCCTCGAGCCACCCGAGCTGTGCGCGCCAGGCAGCGAGATTGTGGATCTGCTCGATCTCGACGCGACCGAACCACTCGCGCTGCCTGCGGTACTGCTCGCGGCCCTCGGCGGTCGAGTCCGCCCAGATCTTCGTCGCGATGGTCGCCTCGTCCCGACGGGTCGCGAGCGCTGCCGCGAGCGAGGCTTCCGCGCCGCGGTACATCGGCGAGGAGTCGAACACACGGATGCCCGCCGCGAGCGCGGCGCTCACGACCCCGCCTGCAAGCGCTGCGTCGGAGCCGAACGTATTCCATGTGCCGAGACCGACGACCGGTCCGAGGCGCCGCTCCTCCATCAAGCAGCGAGCGCGGCGTCGACGAGCGCGAGCGTCACGTCGACCATGCCGTCGAGGTCAGCGACCGTGATGCGCTCCTCGGAGGTGTGGATGTCGGTCATCCCGTTCGCGAGGTTGACACACCGCCGCCCGCGCTCGTTGAAGACGTTCGCGTCCGCCCCACCGCCCGAGAAGGCGTAGGTCGGCTCGTAGCCGCACGCAGCGAGCGCTGTGGCAGCAAGCCGGACGACGTCGTCGTCGCGCTTGAACGCGTAGCCGTGGTAGCTCTTGCGCAGCTGCCATTCGACCTCGCAGTCGGCGGCGGTAGCGGCGAACGAGAACGCATCGAGCATCTCCTGCACGAGCGCGTGGAGCTTCGGCTGGCTCTGCGACCGTGCTTCAGCGATGAACGTGCACCACTCCGGGACGATGTTCCCCGCAGTGCCGCCGCTGATCGTGCCGACGTTCGCCGTCGTCTCCTCGTCGACGCGACCGAGGCGCAGATCGGCGATCGCCTTCGCGGCCGCCTGGATCGCGGAGCGCCCCTCCTCCGGGAACATCCCCGAGTGCGCGGCACGGCCGTGGAACTGCACCTCCATCGACTCCGACCACGGCGCGCCGAGAATGATCTCGCCGGGCGCGGCGGCCTGGTCGTACACGTAGCCGATGTCGGCGTGCAGGCGGTCGTTGTCGAATGCGTACGCGCCGATCAGCCCAACCTCTTCCTTCGGTGTGAAGAGGAGCTCGATCCCTGCGTGCGGCCGGCCCTCCACGAGCACGCGCCGTACGCCCTCGAGCATCTGGACGACGGCCGACTTGTTGTCGGCGCCGAGGATCGTGCCGCCGGCGTTGCGCACGACACCGTCCTCGACGACCGGCTCGAGTGGCCCCGACGGCGGCACCGTGTCGAGGTGCGCGCAGAAGAAGAGCGGCGTGCCGGCGGCCGTCGGCTCGAGGCGCACGTAGATGTTGCCCATCGTCGAGCCGATCTCCGGGCCGCAACCGTCCTCGTCGGGATCGAGGCCGAGATCGCGCAGGTAGCGCAGGACGACGTCGGCCACGGCCCGCTCCTCGCCGGGAGGGCTCGGGATGGCCGCAAGCTCGAGGAAGAGCTCGAGGGCGGGGCTAGGCGAACTCACGCTTCGATCCTAAGATGGGTTGCCGGGTGACTGCCGCAGAGACGTTGATCCAGACCGCGCTCCTCGGAGAGGCGACCGACGACGGGCCCGCGCTCATCTTCATCGCCGACGACGAGATGCGGTACGTGGCGGTCAACGAGTGCGCCTGCCGGACGCTCGGCTACACGCGCGACGAGTTGCTCGCGCTGCGCGTCGACGAGGTCGCGCGGGAGCCCGAGGCTCCGACGCAGTACGACGAGATGCTCGCGCGCGGCTTCCGTCACGGCACCGCCGTCCTCACGCGGAAGGACAGGACGACCGTCGAGTTCCTGTATCGCGCGTCGAAGACGCAGCTCGCCGGCATGAACTTCTTCGTCTCCGTCGGCTTCGTCGCAGCGGACTAGACAGCGACCGTCTGCTCGGCGCGTGAGCGCGCACGGACGAGCGCTGCGCCGACGAAGCCGCGGAAGAGCGGCGCCGGCCGCGTCGGGCGCGACTTGAACTCGGGGTGGAACTGGCTCGCGACGAACCACGGATGGTCGGGCAGCTCGACGATCTCCACGAGCCGGCCCTGCTCGAACGTGCCGCTGACGACGAGGCCCGCATCGACCAGCTGCTCGCGGTAGTGGTTGTTCACCTCGTAGCGGTGCCGGTGGCGCTCGAAGATCACAGCCTCGCCGTAGAGCTCGCGCGCCCGCGAGCCGTCGGTGACCTCGACTGCCTGTGCGCCGAGCCGCATCGTGCCGCCGAGATCCTCGACGCCCTTCTGCTCCGGCAACAGGTCGATGACGGCGTGCGGCGTCTCGGGATCCATCTCCGTCGAGTTCGCGCCGTCGAGCCCGACCACATGCCGCGCGAACTCCGAGACCGCCACGTGCATCCCGAGGCAGATGCCGAGATACGGGATCCTGCGCTCGCGCGCGACCTGGCACGCGAGGATCTTTCCCTCCCAGCCGCGTGAGCCGAAGCCGCCGGGGACGAGCACGCCGTCGACCGTGTCGAGCAGCTCGGCGGTCTCCTCGTACGACATGTTCTCGGCATCGACCCAGCGCACGCGGATCGCGCAGCCGTTGTGCAGCCCAGCGTGCTTGAGCGCCTCGTGCACGGAGAGATACGCGTCCTGGAGCTTCACGTACTTGCCGACGAGTGCGATCTCGACGAGCTCGCGGCGCGCGTCGATGCGCTTCGTCAGCTCGGCCCACTCGCCGAGGTCGACGCCGGCCGCGTCGATGCCGAGCTTCTCGCACACGAGCCGGTCGAGGCCCTCCTCCTGGAGCACCTCGGGCACGAGATACACATCGGGCACGTCCGGGCAGGCGACGACTGCGCCTGGATCGACGTCGGCGAAGAGCGCGATCTTGTCGCGGATGTCGCGCGACAGCTCCTCGTGCGAGCGGCAGACGATCACATCGGGGTGGATACCGATGCGGCGCAGCTCGTTCACCGAGTGCTGCGTCGGCTTCGTCTTCAGCTCGCCCGCGGCCTCGATGAACGGCACGAGCGTCACGTGGATGTACATGACGTTCTCGGGGCCGACCTCGCGCCGGAACTGGCGCATCGCCTCGAGGAACGGCAGGGACTCGATGTCGCCGACGGTGCCGCCGATCTCGGAGATGACGACGTCGATCGGCTCGCCCTGCGCGCCGCGCTTGATGCGCGCCTTGATCTCGTTCGTGATGTGCGGGATGACCTGCACCGTGGCGCCGAGGAAGTCGCCCTTGCGCTCCTTGCGGAGCACGGTCTCCCAGATCGAGCCGGCGCTGTGGCTCGAGTTGCGCAGGAAGTTCTCGTCGACGAAGCGCTCGTAATGGCCGATGTCGAGGTCGGTCTCGGCGCCGTCCTCGGTCACGAACACCTCGCCGTGCTGGAACGGGCTCATCGTGCCGGGGTCGACATTCAGATACGGATCGAACTTCTGCAGTTGCACCCGAAGGCCGCGCGCTTTCAGCAGCCGGCCGAGCGATGCAGCGACGATGCCTTTCCCGAGCGCGGAGACAACTCCCCCGGTGACAAAGACGTACTTCGGGGCCCGTGCGCTCACGGGATTCAAAGGTAGCAGTGAAGGAGGTCGGCGGGGGTCACGCGGCCTCGCCTGACCGCAGCAGCGCGTGCAGCCGGTCGAGTGCCCGCTTCGGAAACGAGCGCCTGAGCCCGATCAGCCACGGCCCGTCGACGAGGAGCGACGCCTCTGTCCGGTCGATGTCCACCGCTCGGAGCGTCAGGTCGGCCGAGATCCGGTCGCCGGTCAGCTCGAACGCGATTCGCTCCTGCGGCACCACGTCGACGATCAAAAGCGTCCCGGTGGCCTGCGGGCGCCGAAAATAGCTCGGCTCGTTCGGGCCGATCACCTTCCACCGCGCGCCGGGCGCGAGGCCGCGGCGGTCGGGCTCGACGCCCGAGACGCCGGGGAACCAGTCGGCGAGGTTGTACGGCTCGGCGAGGAAGGCCCAGACGTCCGCGAGGGGCGCCAGGAGAACGCGGTCAGCTGCGTACCGTGGCAAGGAACTCCTGGCCGCCGAGCATCCGCTCGAGCTCGGCCTTCCGCTCCTCGTCGCCGAGCTGCGTGATGCGCGTGTGCGTCGGGTCGCCCGCGATCTTCTCGACGCAGAAGTGGCGGTCGGCGAGCGCCGCGATCTGCGGCAGGTGCGTGATCGTGATCACCTGCGCGCGCTCGGAGAGCCGCTGGAGGACGCGCCCGACGGCATTCGCGGTCTCGCCGCCGATGCCGGCGTCGATCTCGTCGAAGACGAGCGTCTCGCCTCCGGCCACCGCTGCGATCGCGAGCGCGATGCGGGAGAGCTCGCCGCCCGACGCGGTCTCCGCGACCGGACCGAACGGCAGACCCGTGTTCGGGCGGACGAGGAAGACCGCCTCGTCGCCACCCGTTGCGCCGGTCTCGCGCTCGTGCAGCTCGCAGACGAACTCGCCGTCGCCCATGCCGACGTCGTGCAGCTCGGACGCGACGGCGTCGGCGAACGCCGGTGCGGCGGCGCTTCGCTCGGCCCGGAGCTCGAGCGCGAGCGCTGCCACGCGCGCCTCGGCCGCGGCCACGGCTTGCGCGGCCGCCTGCGCCGGGTCGGCACCGCCGTCGAGCGCCGCGAGCTCGAGCCGCGCCTCGGCGGCACGGGCGAGCAGCTCCTCGTAGGTCTGACAGCGGAAGCGGCGCTTCGCCTCGGCGATGCGGTCGAGCGCTGCCTCGAGCTCCTCGAGGCGGCCCGGCTCGGCCTCGAGCGAGGCGAGGAACGAATGGAGCTCGGACGCGGTCTCGCGCAGGCGCAGCTCGACGTCGCGGAGCTCGTCGCCGGCCCGCTGGAGCTCGGGTGCGAGGCGCTCGAGCGGTGCCACGGCGCGCTCGGCCACGCCGACGAGGCCCGCGGCACCTTCGCCCTCCTCCGGCGTGAGCGCCTCTGCGGCGGCCGCAGCAGCCTCGGCGAGCTCGACGACGTACCGGAGCCGCTCGCGGTCGTCGCGGTACCGCTGCTCGTCGCCCTCCTCGAGGCCTTCGGTGTCCTCCACGAGCGCGTGCAGCTCGGCGAGGCGCGCTTCCGCGGAAGCGGCGTTCGCGGTCAGCTCGTCGTGGCGGCGACGGGCGGCGAGCAGCTCGCGCCACGCGGCGCCCGCGTCGTCTCGGCGGCGGAGCTGGTCCTCGCCGCAGAACCGGTCGAGCACCTCGAGCTGGTAGGCCGGGCGCGCAAGACGCCGCTGCTCGAACTGCCCCGACATCGCGATCACGCGCTCGACGGCGGCAGCGACGTCCTCGCGGGCCGCGGCGCGCCCCCATGCATATGCGCGCGTGCGGCCTGACGCGGACACGCGGCGTGCAACGAGGAGCGAGTCCTCGTCCTCCGGCTTCAGGTCAGCGAGCTCGTCGAGCTCCTCCGGCAGCCCGAGCTCGGCCTCGACATACGCCTCCTCGCCGGCCGGGCCGACGAACGCCTCGTCGCCCTTCGTGCCGAGGAGGAGGCCGACCGCCTGCGCGAGGATCGTCTTGCCGGCACCGGTCTCGCCGGTGATCGCGTTCAGCCCGGGCGCGAGCTCGAGCTCGGCCTCCCGGATGAGCACGAGGTTCTCGATTCGCAGACGGCGAAGCACGGATTCATCGTAGAGAGGGCACCCGACGGGGAAGAAGGCGCTTCCGCGCCACGTCTCGTCGTGGCACGCCTGGGGGCGGCATCGCTCTCAGGAGAACGTGGCGCGGTAGCGCGCGAAGAACGTCGTCTCCGGCAGCGTCGCGAGCAGGCTCCGCTGCGTGCAGAGATAAATCGCGATCTCGCCGCTCGGCGCGATCTCGCCGACGCGGTGGCCGTCGACGAGGACGGCGCACGGGACGTCCGCCGTCCGGTTCGCGACGGTGACGGTCAGCCCGCGCGGGACGACGAGCGGGCGCGCGTCAAGCGAGTGCGGCGCGATGAATGTCACCGCGAGCGCGTCGAGACCGCGCACGAGCACGGGGCCGCCGTTCGACAGGTTGTAGGCGGTCGAGCCCGACGGCGTCGAGCAGATCATCCCGTCGCACGGGACGGTGCCGAGATCCTCGCCGCCGACGGCCCAAGCAAGCTCGATCATCCTGCCGAGCGTCGCGCTCGTCGCGACGACGTCGTTGACCGCGACGTGGCGCTCGCCGTTCAGCTGTACCTCGAGCGTCGGCAGCTCGACGACGGCGTACTCACCGGCGAGGACGCGCGCGACGTCGCGCTCGAGAGCGTCCGGCTCGATCGACGCGAGAAAGCCCACGCGCCCGAAGTTGACGCCGATCACAGGCACGTCGCTGCCGAGCAGTTGCGCGAGCGTGCGGAGGATCGTGCCGTCGCCACCGAGCGCGATCACGAGATCGGCCTGCCGCGGGTCGTCGACGATCGCGACGCCGGCCGCCTTTGCGACGGTCTGCACGCGCTGCACCGCGTCGGCGACGTCGACGCGGCCGTGCGTGACGACCGCGGCGGTCTTAACCGGCCGCGACCGCTGCGTCGATTCGCTCGTCGAGGTCATCGGGGAGCCTGGGGTCGTCGGAGTGCGCGAGGTGAAGGAGGAACTCCCGGTTGCCCTTCGGCCCCGGAAGCCCGGAGTCTACGACGCCGAGCACGCTCGCCCCCCACCCGAGCGCTGCTTCCGCGACCTCGCGCACGACCCGCGCGCGCACGGCGGGCTCGCGGACGACGCCGCCCTTGCCGACGTCGGTGCGGCCGGCTTCGAACTGCGGCTTCACGAGGACGACGGCCTGCCAGCCCGGCGCGGCGAGCGCGAGCGCGGGCGGCAGCGCGGTGCGAACGGAGATGAACGACACGTCGCAGACGACGAGCTCCGGGGCGAACGGCAGCTCGGTGAGCGTCCGCGCGTTCACGCGCTCGAGCACGACGACGCGGGGATCGTCGCGCAGCCGCTGGTGAAGCTGCCCGTAGCCGACGTCGAGGGCGATCACGCGCGCCGCGCCGCGCTGCAGCAGGACGTCGGTGAAGCCGCCGGTCGACGCGCCCACGTCGAGGCAGTCGAGGCCCGCCGGGTCGACGCCGAGCAGGTCGAGCCCGTGCGCGAGCTTCTCACCCCCGCGCGAGACGTAGGCGGGGCCGCGCTCGACGCTGAGCTCGACGCTCTCGTCGACCTGCTGCCCCGGCTTGTCGTACCCGGGGACGAGGCCGGCCATGAGCAGCGCCTGCGCCTGCGTGCGCGACTCCGCGAGCCCGCGCTCGACGAGGAGCACGTCGATCCGCTTCTTCATGAGGCCGAGGCTACTGTCAGGCGCCGGTCGCGGGCAGCTGCCCGCGCGTGCACTTCCACCCGCCGGTCGTCTGATCGGCGACAACAGCGGTGCAGAACGGACCGCCGGGGGGAAGCTGCGTAGCCTGCGCCGCGCGCTGTCCGGGCTGGCGGTACTGCCACATCGTGCAGGACTGGACGCCCTGTGCGTCGGACTCTTAGCAGGGTCAGCGAACCGTGAGCGAAACGCTGCGGCTTGCCTTTCTCCCGGCGTAGACGAACGTGATCGTCAACCGGGCCTTCTTCCCGACGAGCGCCTTCGCGAACGTCCACGAGCAGAACGCAGGCCGGTCCTGCTTCGGATCGCCGAACGTCGTCGCAAACACGACCTTCCCGCCCACTCGGCCGTGGCAGTAGGGCGATGCGACGTCAAACGGCCCGCCGGTGTCGCTGCGCATCGCAGCGAGCTCGAGCCGCGCGTGGCGAGTCGATCGCGTGACGTGGAACGACGACACCGTGAGCGCCAGGGGAGTCAGGTTGTAGTGGACCGTGCCGGTGTCCGGGATGCGGTCGTGCTGGGCGCCCAACGTCGACTCCGCGATCACGTTGACGGCGGACGCATTCCCGAGCGACGCCCGGCTGATTGTCACGAAGAGATACGGGCTGCGGTACGACCACCACGAGCCGGGTGGCGCCGTGGCACTGACCCAGCGCCCGGCGTTCCATCGCTCGAAGTCGAGAGAGCGGCCACCCTGGAACAGCAAGAACGAGTAATCCGCGCCCGCGTACGCCGAGTCGCCCGTCGCTGCGCTGTGGTCGGTGTCGAGGTACACGATCACCGTGCTCTTCGTGTCGGTGCTCGGGATTCGCGTGTACACGCTGAAGTGCGCCATCCCGTCGTCGGCCATGCCCGTCGTCAGCGTCTCGAGGTCGGGGGCGGCGGCCGAGTCTCCCTGAGCATCGACGAAGTACTCGTCCCATTGCTCCGGCGGTGCACTCATGGCCGACGGGACGCCGACCGCGAGGAAAGCGACCGCGCAGACGGCGGCGACTCTCATGCGGTTCGCA
>Ga0207657_10005758_pt1 | contig 12925 bp, 13 predicted proteins | sample KBSC33metaG_FD_184316 | JGI IMG/M metagenome (GOLD analysis project Ga0207657, IMG submission 184316) | Corn rhizosphere microbial communities from Kellogg Biological Station, Michigan, USA - KBS C3-3 metaG (SPAdes) (version 2) | ecosystem: Host-associated > Plants > Roots > Rhizosphere > Soil ...
GTGTGCTCGCCGGGATGATGCCGGGCATGAAGAAGGCCAAGCAGGCGATGGCCCAGTCGGGCGTCGACGACAAAGTGCTGGTCCACATGGACGCGATCATCGGCTCGATGACGGCCAAGGAACGCCAGCGCCCCGAACTGCTCAACGCCAAGCGCAAGAAGCGCGTCGCGGCCGGTTCGGGAACCGACGTGCAGGACGTCAACAAGCTGCTCAAGATGCACCAGGAAATGGGTCGGGCGATGAAGCAGATCCGCAAGATGGGCGGGTTGAAGGGCCTCGGCGCGCTGCTCGGCGGCGGCGGCATGGTTGGCATGGGCGGCCCAGGCGGACTTGGCGGCGGCGGCGAGGGTGGACCGCCCGCGTTGCCCGGGCTTGGCGGCGGGGCGATGCCCGCCAACATGGCCGATCTTCTCAAGAAACGATGAAATTACAGATATCTGAATTGGAAAGGTGAAGTAACATGGCAATTGCACTCAGGCTTTCGCGCGGCGGCGCCAAGAAGCGTCCGTATTACCGCATCGTCGCGGCCGACAGCCGCGCGGCGCGCGACGGCAAGTATCTCGAGCAGATCGGCACCTACAACCCGCTGCTCGCCAAGGATAACCCGGAGCGCGTGAAGCTCAACGAAGACCGCGCCCGCTACTGGCTCGGCGTCGGCGCGCAGGCGTCGGACCGCGTCGCCCGCTTCCTCGACGCCGCCGGCATCAAGGAGCGCGCTGCACGCAGCAATCCGAAGAAGGGCGAGCCGGGAGACGCCGCCAAGACCCGCGCCGAGGAAAAGGCCGCCAAGCTCGTCGAAGCCGAGGAAGCCGCCAAGGCTGCGGCCGAAGCGCCGGCTCCGGCTCCCGCCGAGGAACACGTGGTAGAGACGCCCGCCGACCAGCCCGCCGAGGGTGGCGAAGCCGTCGTCGAGGAAGCCCTCGCTGAACAGGCTGCCGAGGCTCCGGCCGAAGAGGCCCCCGCCGAGGAAGCCCAGGCTGAAGAAGCTCAGGCTGAGGAAGCGCCGGCGGAGGAAGCGGCTGCCACTGAAGACGCTCCCGCCGAGGACACGGCCGAAGGCTGACGCACTTGGCTCAGGACAAACCCGTCACGCTCGCGGCCATTGCCGGCGCGCACGGCGTGACGGGCGAAGTCCGCCTCAAGCTGTTCGGCGAGGGCGTCGCGGCGCTCAAGCGCCACAAAAGCTTCAACGCGGGGGCGCTGACGCTGAAAGCGCTGCGCGACGACAACAAAGGTGGCGCCATCGTCCGCTTCGCCGAGATCGCCGACCGCACGGCCGCCGAGCAGCTTCGCGGCACGGAACTCACGGTTCCCCGCTCCGAGCTTCCGCCGCTCGACAGCGGCGAATACTACCACGCGGACCTGATCGGCCTCCCGACGACATCCGACGCCGGGCACGCGCTCGGCACCGTCGTTGCGGTCGAAAACTTCGGCGCCGGCGACATCCTCGAAATCGAGCGCCCCGACGGCAAGCGCTTTATGGTGCCGATGACCGAAGCCGCGGTGCCCGAATGGAACGGCGAGCGCGTGATCGTCAGCGCCGACTTCGCCGAGTCCTAGCCCGCGATCGAATTGAGCTCCGCCAGTGCCTCGGCCGGCAATTCCAGCTCAGCCGCGGCGACATTCTCGCGCAAGTGCTGGACCGACGATGTACCGGGAATCAGCAGGATATTCGGCGAACGCTGCAGCAGCCAGGCGAGCGCGACCTGCATCGGGCTGGAGCCGAGTCGCGCGGCCTCGCGGTTCAGCGTATCCGATTGCAGGGGATTGAACCCGCCCAATGGGAAGAACGGCACGTAGGGGATACCCTCGGCCGCGAGATAATCGATCAGCTCGTCGTCGCCGCGGTTGGCGAGGTTGTAGGCGTTCTGGACGCAGGCGATCTCGGTGATCGAACGCGCCTCGTCGAGTTGCTTGCGGGTCACGTTGCTGACGCCGACATAGCGCAGAATGCCTTGCTCCTTGAGGCGCGCCAGCGGCTCGACAAAACGCGCGATCGACCCTTCCAGCGGGCCCTGCGGGTTGCCCATCGCGCGCATGTTCGCGACCTCGATCGCCTCCAGTCCAAGACGCGCCATGTTGTCGCGCAGTCCCTGCTCGAGGTCGGCCGGCTCGTTCCACGCCAGCCAGTCGCCCTTGTCGTCGCGCCGCGCGCCGAGCTTGGTCACCAGCACGAGATCGGCCGGATACGGCGACAGCGCCTCGCGGATCAGTTCGTTGACGACGTAGGGGCCATAATAATCGCTCGTATCGATGTGATCGATGCCAAGCGCCACCGCCTCGCGCAGCACCGCGATCGCCTGGTCCCGGTCGCGCGGTGGGCCGAACACGTGGGGGCCTGCGAGTTGCATCGCGCCGTAGCCCATGCGGTGCACCGTGCGGTCGCCGAGCCGGTAAGTGCCGCCGAGTTTCGCCATCCTCATTCTCCTGCCGGGGGATCGCGCCGCAGCGGGCGCTCGGCCGCCAGATGGTTCCTGATCGCCGTCGCCGCAACCCCCGCCTGGCCCATTGCGTGGCTGATCTGGTCGAGTCCCACAACGACGTCGCCGGCGGCGAACAGGCCGGGCACCGTCGTCTGCAAGTGATCGTCGACCGTCAGACAGCCGTCTTCCGTCGCCTGCGCGCCGGCTTCGACCGCCAGCTCCGAGCGCTGGTGCATCCCCAGCGCGGGATAGACGCTGTCGAAGGCGAGACGCCCTTCGCCGGTCATGACCGTCAGCCGATCGCCTTCGATCGCATAGCCACCGCATGGGCCTGCAACGATCGCAACGCCCGCCTCCGCGAGCCGGGCTCGGCATTCGTCGTCGAGCTCGTGCTCCCCCAGCGGCGCGATCAGCGTCAGATCGGTGGTGTAGCCGCGCAGGAACTCGGCCTCGCGCGTGCCGTGGTGGCCGCTACCGATCACCGCGACGCGCTTGTCTGTGACTTCGTAGCCGTCGCACACCGGGCAATATCGCAGCAGGCCGCGGGCGAGCGCTTCGGCGTGCAGCGCGGGATCGATCCCGGGCGGCGGGTGATTGACCGCGCCTGTGGCGACCAACACCGTGCGCGCGCGATAGGCGCCGCTGTCGGTGCCGACGGAGAAGCCTTCCGCGACGCGCGCCAGGTGTTCGACCCGCTTCTCCTCACGGATCGCGCCGAAGTCGCGCGCCTGCTCGCGCATGCGGCCGAGCAGGTCCTTGCCCGAGATGCCGCCGGGAAAGCCGGCGTGGTTGTGCGTGCAGGGGATCAGCGCCGCGCGGCTGTCGCCGCTGTCGAACAAGCGGATCGAGAGTAGGTAGCGCGAAAGGTATATCGCGGCGGTGAGTCCCGCCGGCCCGGCGCCAATGATGATACAGTCGTCCATTGCTTGCCTTGCCGTCCCGCCTTGAGCATGGCGAGGAAATGGCCTTCGCCGCGACCCTCTTAACGCTCTACCCGGAGATGTTTCCCGGGCCGCTCGGTATTTCCCTTGCCGGCCGCGCGCTCAATGAGGGCACCTGGACCCTCGACACCGTGCAAATCCGCGACTTCGCGATCGACAGGCACCGCACCGTCGACGACACCCCGGCCGGTGGGGGCGCTGGCATGGTGCTGCGGGTGGACGTCCTCGCCGCGGCAGTCGATCACGCGCTGGCGGCTCACCCCGACTGCCCGGTTCTGGCGATGACCCCGCGCGGCAAGCCGCTCACCCAGGCGCGCGTGCGCGAGCTGGCGGCGGGGCCGGGGGTGACGATCCTGTGCGGCCGGTTCGAGGGATTCGACGAGCGGATTTTCGAGGGCCGGGCGGTAGAAGAAGTCAGCCTGGGCGACATCGTCCTGTCCGGCGGAGAGCCTGCTGCGATCGCGCTGCTCGACGCTTGCATTCGCCTGCTTCCCGGCGTAATGGGCGCGCCTTCAAGCGGGGCCGAGGAATCCTTCGAGGAAGGGTTGCTCGAATATCCGCATTATACCCGACCTCAGGAATGGGAAGGGCGCACGATCCCTGAAGTGCTGCGATCGGGGGATCATGCGAGGATCGCCGCATGGCGCAAGGCCATGAGCGAATCCGACACACGGTCACGCAGGCCGGACCTTTGGGAGCGCCACAGGGGCGCTCGGGGCCAGTCTGCCTCTGATGCGCAGCACGACGAATAGGAGCCCGTCATGGGTCTGATCCAGGAGCTCGAGGCCGAGGCCATCGCAGCGTTCAATACGACGAAGGAAATCCCCGAATTTCGCGCCGGCGACACGCTGCGCGTCGGTGTCCGCGTGGTCGAGGGTGAGCGCACCCGCGTCCAGAACTTCGAAGGCGTGTGCATCGCCCGCTCGAACCGCGCCATCAACAGCAATTTCACCGTTCGCAAGATGAGCTTCGGCGAGGGTGTCGAGCGCGTCTTCCCGCTCTATTCGCCGAACGTCGAGAGCATCGTCGTGGTGCGCAAGGGCGTGGTCCGCCGGGCGAAGCTCTATTACCTGCGCGGCCGCACCGGCAAGCGCGCCCGCATCGCCGAGCGGCGCGAGGTGCAGAAGGAAAGCTGATTTCGGAATTTGGGGGGCTTTCCTCAAACCGCTTTCATGCGTAACGAAATTGGGCGTCCCGGTCGGGGCGCCCTTTTTCGTTTTCGAGGTCGCATCTTTTGCTCCGCTTGCTGTTCCCATGCGCGAGCGCGCTTGCGCTGCTTGCTCTCCCGACTATCGCCGCTGCCAAGGAGGATGTGATCCGCGTGCCCGATAAGCCCGCCCAGACGCTGACCATCGAGCGCGTGTTCGCCAGCCCCTCGCTCGACGGGCCGGCCCCGCGCCTGCCGAAGCTGTCGCCCGACGGGCGCTATCTGGCCGTGCTGCGCAACCGCGCAAGCGACCGCGAGCGCTACGACTTGTGGGCTTACGACCGCCGTGACGGCAAGTGGCGGATGCTGGTCGATTCCGAAAAGCTCGGCAGTGGGCGCGAGCTTTCGGAAGCCGAGAAGATGCAGCGCGAGCGCAAGCGGCTCGCGGGCCTCAAGGGTATCGTGACTTACGACTGGTCGGCCAACGGTAAGTCGCTGCTCGTTCCGGTCGAGGGCGATCTCTATCTCGCCGGGCTCGACGGCACGGTGAAGAAGCTCACGAGCAGCTCTGAAGGCCAGCTCAATCCGGTGCTGAGTTCGACCGGCAAGTACCTCTCGTTCGTGCGCGACCGGCGGCTGTGGACCGGCCTGGTCGGCGCCGAGCCGAAGCCGGTGACGCCTGCGGAGAGCGCGGACACGGTCCACTGGGGCGAGGCGGAGTTCGTCGCGCAAGAGGAAATGGATCGCTTCACCGGTTACTGGTGGTCGCCCACCGATGCGCGGATCGCGGTCGAGCGCTTCGACGAAGCGCCGGTTGGGATCGTGACGCGCGCCGCGATCGGCGCGAGCGGAACAAAGACTTTCGAACAGCGCTATCCGGCGGCCGGAACGCCCAACGTCGATGTCTCGCTGTGGGTGATCGATCCCGATGGCGGCAATAAGGTCCAGGCCGATCTCGGGCCTGAGCGCGACATCTACCTCACGCGCGCCGATTGGGCGCCGGACGGCAAGACCCTCTATGTCCAACGCGTCGATCGCGGGCAGACCCGGCTCGACATGCTGACGGTCGATCCGGCGAGCGGGAAGTCCGACGTGCTGTTCAGCGAACACGCCGCGCAGGGACACTGGATCAACCTCAGCGACAACTACCGCTTCCTCAAGGACGGCAGCCTGATCTGGTGGTCCGAGCGCGACGGGTTCGGGCATCTCTATCGCTACGCCGCTGGCCAATGGGCGCAACTGATGAAGGGGCCGTGGGTCGTCACCAAGCTCGCCGGCGTCGACCAGGCGGCGCACCGCCTGTTCTTCACCGGCACGAAGGACGATGTCCTCGCGCCGCAAGTCTATGAACTCGATTATCTCGAGCCGGGAGAGCCGAAGCGGCTGACCGACCTCGCGTTTGCCAACGGTGCGTCGATGGACAAGCTCGGCAAGACGATGCTGGTCACCCGCTCCTCGCCCGACCAGCCGCCGCAAGTTTATCTGGCCGACGAGACCGGCAAGCGCCTGGCGTGGGTGGAGGAGAACAAGCTCGACGCCAGCCATCCCTACGCGCCTTATCTCGCCAGCCATCGGCCGGCGCAATTCGGCACGATCAAGGGGCCGGACGGCACGACGCTGCACTGGAAGATGATTACCCCGCCGCTGGTGGCCGGCAAGCGCTACCCGGTGTTCTTCTCGCACTACGGCGGGCCGCACTCGCAGGTCGTCAGCAAGGCCTGGGGCGGGGCGTTGCAGCAGGCGATCGTCGCCAAAGGCTACATCTGGTTCGAGATAGACAACCGCGGCAGCTCCAATCGCGGCGTCGCGTTCGAGAAGGCGATCTACCGGGCGATGGGCGGGCCGGAGGTTGCCGACCAGAAAGCCGGCGCCGAGTATCTCAAGACGCTGCCGTTTGTCGATCCGAACAAGATCGCCATCTTCGGCTGGTCATATGGCGGCTACATGACGATGAAGCAGCTCGAGGCCGATCCGGCCGAATACGCGGCGGGCATCGCCGTGGCGCCCGTCGCGCGCTGGGAGCTGTACGATACGTTCTACACCGAGCGCTACATGGGCCGCCCGCAAACCGACGCGGCGGCTTACGCGAAGGCCTCGACCGTCGCCGATGCCGGCAAAGTGAGGGACCCGCTGCTGTTGATCCACGGCATGTCCGACGACAACGTGGTCTTCACCAACAGCACCGAGATCATCGCCCAGCTGCAGCAAAGCAAGGTGCCGTTCGAGATGATGCTTTATCCGGGCGCCACCCACGCCATCGCCGGCGAGAACTTGCGCACGCACCTCTACGACGCGATCTTCGAGTTCCTCGCCCGCCACGGGGTCACGCCGCCGAAGTAGTTAAAGCCCCGCTTGCTCCGTCACTGACTTTTGTGCATTGCAGCGCGCCCGCGCCCCGGTAGGGCGACGGGGGGCTTTCCTTGCGGAGTGAGTAATGGGTTACCGTGTTGCAGTTGTCGGAGCGACGGGGAACGTCGGGCGCGAGATGCTCGCGACGTTGGCCGAACGCGAATTCCCGCTCGACGAGATCGTGGCGGTCGCCAGCTCGCGCTCGACCGGCACCGAGGTCGAGTTCGGCGAGAGCGGCAAGACGCTGAAATGCAAGAACCTCGAGCACTTCGATTTCGCGGGTTTCGACATCGCGCTGTTCTCGGCCGGCTCCGGGCCGTCGAAGGAGTATGCGCCCAAGGCGGCCGCGGCGGGCTGCGTCGTGATCGACAACTCGTCGCTTTACCGCATGGACCCGGACGTCCCGCTGGTCGTCCCCGAGGTCAACCCGGACGCGATCGACGGCTACAAGCGCCGCAACATCATCGCCAATCCGAATTGCTCGACCGCGCAGATGGTGGTGGCGCTGAAGCCGCTGCATGACGCGGCGACCATCAAGCGCGTCGTCGTGTCGACCTACCAGTCGGTTTCGGGGGCCGGCAAGGCGGGGATGGACGAACTGTTCGAGCAGAGCCGGGCGATCTTCGTCGGCGACGCGGTCGGCGTGAACAAGTTCACCAAGCAGATCGCCTTCAACGTCATCCCGCACATCGACGTGTTCATGGACGACGGCTCGACCAAGGAAGAGTGGAAGATGGTCGTCGAGACCAAGAAGATCCTCGACCCGAAGATCAAGATCAACGCGACTTGCGTGCGCGTGCCGGTGTTCGTCGGCCACTCGGAATCGGTCAACATCGAGTTCGAGCGGGACATGTCGGCGCAACAGGCGATGGACATCCTGCGCGAGGCGCCGGGTGTCATGCTGGTCGATAAGCGCGAGGACGGGGGCTACGTCACGCCGATCGAGTGCGTCGGCGACGGCGCGACTTTCGTCAGCCGCGTGCGCGAGGACCCGACGGTCGACAATGGCCTGTCGCTGTGGTGCGTTTCGGACAACCTCCTCAAGGGCGCGGCACTCAACGCGGTGCAGATCGCCGAGCTGCTCGGCCGGCGGCACCTAAAGAAGGGCTGAAGGCCTCGGCTACTTGCGCGAGTGGATGGTGTTCTTGCGCATGAAGAACACCAGCGGCACCGACAGGAAGCTGAGCCACATCATCAGGTAGAAGTCGTCGATATAGGCGACCATCGCCGCCTGGCGGGTCACCTCCAGGTTGGCCATCGCCGCGGCGGCGTCGCCATAGCCAGCGAACTGGCTCAGGGCCGACAAGTCGAACATCGAGGCGACATTGGCCGTTACGTGCTCGGCCAGTGCGCTGTGGACCTTCTGGGTGTTGCGCGCCATCAAGGTCATCGCCACCGAGATGCCGACCGACGAGCCGATGTTGCGGGTCAGGTTGAGCAAGCTCGAGCCGTCGGTGCGCAAGTTCGGGGGCAGCGTGGCGAAAGCGGTGGCGTTGAGCGGAATGAACACCAGGCCGATGCCGAGGCCCTGGACCGCGCCCGACATCCAGATGTCGTACTGGTCGACCTGAAGCGACCAGTGGGACATCCAGCTCATCGACCAGCCGCCGATGAGAAAGCCGATCGCGACGATCCAGCGCGCGTCGAAGCCCTTTCGCATGAGGAAGCTCGACAGCTGCATGCTGATCAGGATGCCGACGCCGCGCGGCATCAGGATCATGCCCGTCCCGATCACGTCATAGCCGAGCAACTGTTGCAGCAACAGCGGCAGCAGCGCCATCGTGCCGAACATCACCACGCCGATTACGATCATGAACAGCGATGCGATGACGAAGTTCATGTCGGCGAACAAGGCGCGGTGGAACAGCGGGGTTTTCGAGGTCACCAGGTGAACCGTGGCGATCCACGCGGACGAGATCGCAACCGCCAGCTCGATCCAGATTTCGACCGAGCTGAACCAGTCGGCCTGGTTGCCGCGGTCGAGGAACAGCTGCAGCGAGCTCAGCGTCAGCCCGATCATGGCAAAGCCGAACAGGTCGAAGCGGCGCTTGCGAATTTCGCGCGTCGGCATCTGCATGAGGAGGATCGCCAGCGCGGCAATGCCGACCGGCAGGTTGACGTAGAAACACCAGCGCCAGTTCCAGTTCTCGGTCAGCCAACCGCCGATCAGCGGGCCGAGGATCGGCCCGATCATGATCCCCAGGCCCCACACCGCGATGATCTGCGGCTGGCGGCTTGGTCGGGTGGTGTCGAGCATCGCCGTCTGGCTGAGCGGGGGGATGAACGCGCCCGACACGCCCTGAAGCGCGCGGAACGCGACCATCTCGCCGAGGTTCTGGGCGATGCCGCACAGGGCCGACGAGGCGATGAAGCCGGTCACGGCGAGGAGGAACAGCCGCCGCATGCCGATCCTGTCGGCCAGCCAGCCGGTGATCGGCATCGCCACCGCGGAAGCGACGATATAGCTCGTCAGGACCCAGCTGATCGTATCCGGCGTGGCCCCGAGCGCCGCCTGCATGTGCGGCACCGCGACGTTGGCGATCGTCGTGTCGAGCACTTGCAGCAGCGACGCCGCCATGACGCCGACCATGAACAGCCAGCGGTTGGGGACCGTTAGAAGGGCGACGTCCTCGAGTTCCGCCGGCGCGGCGCGGCGAGGTTCGCGCCGCCCCGCGGTGGGTGCGGCAGTAGCCATCTAGACCGTGCCCTGGCCCCTCGAACACGCCGTGACGGAGCCGATTCTGGCCGAGTGCAAGGCGTGAGGAGGGAGCGATGGGGTGCCCATCGTGACCGACGAGCAACGCAGCAATCCGCCAGAAGCGGCCCGCCTTTCCAAGGCGATCACGGAGTATTCGAGGGGCCAGGGCACGGTCTTTAGTGCTTCTTACCGTCGACGAAGACGGTGACGCTGGTGGTCAGCCCGGCGATCAGCTTGCGGTCCGCTTTCGAATCGATAGCGATGCGCACGGGCACGCGCTGGGTCACCTTGACCCAGTTGCCGGTGGCGTTCTGCGCCGGCAGGACGGAGAACTCCGAACCCGTTCCGGCGCCGATCGAGGCGACATGGCCCTTCAGCTTCATGTTCGGATAAGCGTCGAAGTCGATCTCGGCCGGCTGGCCCACGCGCATGTCGCCGAGCTGCGTTTCCTTGTAGTTGGCCTCGACATAGGCGCCGTTGACCCCGACCAGCGTCAGCATCGGCACGTTTTGCACGACCAGCTGACCCGGCAGCAGGCGATCGGCTTCGGCGACTTCGCCTGGGATCGGCGCGCGAACCTGGGTGCGGCTGAGATTGAGCCGCGCCGCTTCTGCTTGCGCCCTGGCGGCGGCGACTTGCGGATTCTCGCCCGGAATCGCAGCTCCGTGAGCCAGCTTGGCCTGGGCTTCGGCGGCGCTCGCCCGCGCGGCCTGGAGCTCGGCCTGGCCCTGCTCGACCGCGTGGCGGGCGGCGTCATACGCGGCCTTGGTGGTGAAGCCCTGCTTCCACAGCTGCTGCTGGCGCTGGAAGTTGCTCTGCGCGAAGGCGATGTCTTCGCGCGCTTTCGCCTCGTCCGCGCCCGACAGCGGTGCGGCGTTGGCCAGCGCGGTGACATTGGCTTGCGCGGCCGCGATGGCGGCGGTCGCCTGGTCGAGCTGGATCTGGAACGGCGCCGGATCGATACGGAAGAGCAGGTCGCCCGCCTTCACGTGATCGCCGGTCTTGACGTAAACCTGGAGGATTCTTCCGCCGACTTCGGCGCTGATCGAAACCTTGTCCTGCTTCACGTAGGCGTCGTCGGTCGAGACTTCGCCTTGCAGGCTGAGCCAGTAGATCACGCCCCCGATCAGAATCGCCAGCGGGACCACCACCATCAGCGCCAGCCGCCCCCAGCGGCGGCGCGGCTCGACGACAACCTCGGTGCCCGGTTCGCCGGGTTCGTGCACGGTCGCGGGCGCCTCGACGATTTGCGGGTCGGCGTCAGCCATTTGAAGTCCTTGCTGTTTCTCGCCGCTCGGAAAGGTTCGTTCCGACCGCCTTGAGTAATCGGGCAAACTCCGCGCGCTCGTCCAAAGTCAAGCCTTCGAGCATGTCGTCAACCAGCGAGTCGACTCTTTGTTGCAGTTGCGCAACGACTCCTTGGCTCTTTTCCGTGAGGTGAAGGTGCCAGGCGCGGCGATCTGGGGGATACCTGCGACGCTCGACCATCCCGGCTTCCTCCAGCCGGTCGACCATGCGGCACAAGGTGATCGGTTCGACTTCGAGCTGCTCGGCGTAAAAGCCCTGGTTCTCGCCCGGCCGCCGGCCGAGCGTCAGCAACAGTCGCGCCTGCGGCCCGGTCACGCCGATCTCGCGCACCCGCCGGTCGAACGCCCACCGGGCGAGGCGCGAATTGTCGGCCAGGAGGAAACCGATATGGGTCATTCCGGCGCGCCATATAATAAGCGCGCTTAATAAAGCAATAAGCCTTGCGGCCTCTATCCTGCGAGGCGATGGGCACGGCGAAAGGGACTCGCGTGACCGACCTGACGATTGAGCGCTTCGCCAGCTTCGACGGCGTGGAGCTTGCGGTTCACCGGCTTGGCGAGGGCAGGCCGGTCGTTCTCCTCCACGGGCTGTTTTCCGACGCGCGCACCAACTGGATTCGTTTCGGCCACGCGCAACGGCTTGCCGATGCCGGGTTCGAAGCGATCATGCCCGACTTGCGCGCTCACGGGCAAAGCGCCGCTCCGCACGATCCAGGAGCTTATCCGCAAGACGTGCTGGTCAAGGACGTGCGGGCGCTGGTGGAGCGCCTCGGCCTGACCGAGCACGATCTTGGCGGTTTCTCGCTCGGCGCGCGGACGGCTGTCCGCAGCGTTGTCGATGGGCTCACCCCGCGGCGGCTGGTGCTCGCCGGCATGGGGCTCGAAGGGCTGGCCGGCTGGGATCGCCGCGCGGCCTTCTTCATCGATGCGATCGACCGATTCGACCAGGTGAAGCAAGGCGATCCGGCGTTTTTCGCGGTCGCGTTCATGAAGAGCCAGAAAGTCGATCGCGTCGCCGCCCGCCTGCTGCTGCAAGCGGTCGGCGATACGGCGCCGGCGGACTTGACCGCGCTGACCATGCCGACGCTCGTCGTTTGCGGCGACAGGGATCGCGATAACGGTTCGCCCGCGACTTTGGCGGAGGCCCTGCCTGACGCAGTGTTCGTGCAAGTGCCCGGCACGCACATGAGTACGGTCACCGAATCCGCTCTGGGCGAGGCGATCGCGCGCTTCCTGGCAGGGTGAAACAAGAAGGGGCGCGGTCCTTGCCGGACCGCGCCCCCTTGTTATTGGCAAATGGCCCGCCGATCAGGCTTCGGCAGCGCCGTCCTCGGGCGAGGGACTGTCGAGCATGTCGGCCGGAATTTCGCCCGGCTCGAGCGTCGAGTCCCGCGCTTCGGTGAAGCCTTCGCCCTCGGCGCGCTCTTCCTCGAAGGCTTGTGCGAAGATGTCGACGCCCTGGCGCTGAAGCTCGGCCTCGTCGTCCGAACGCGCGACGTTGGCTTTTACGGTGACGCGCACTTCGGGGTGCAGCGCGACCGTCACTTCGTGCAGGCCGATCGCCTTGATCGGGCTGCCCATCACGACCTGGCGCTTGTCGACCTTGTAGCCCTGGTCTTCCAGAGCCTGGGCGATGTCGCGCACGTTGACGGAACCGTAAAGCTGGCCGGAGTTCGACGAAGCGCGGATCAGCACGACCTCGGCGCCCTCGATCTTCTGGCCTTCCTTCTCGGCGTCCGTGCGGCGTTCCGCGTTTTCCGTCTCCAGGCGCTCACGGTTGGCTTCGAAGACCTGCTTGTTCGCCTCGTTGGCGCGCAGCGCCTTCTTCTGCGGCAGCAGGTAGTTGCGGGCATAGCCGTCACGCACCGAGACGACGTCGCCGATCCCGCCGAGATTCTCGACTCGTTCGAGGAGGATGATGTCCATCGGAATGTCCTCCTTACTTCACGAGGTAGGGCAGGAGGCCGAGATGGCGGGCGCGCTTGATCGCCTTGGCCAGCTCGCGCTGCTTCTTGGCCGAAACCGCGGTGATGCGGCTCGGCACGATCTTGCCGCGCTCG
>Ga0207657_10005759_pt1 | contig 12922 bp, 11 predicted proteins | sample KBSC33metaG_FD_184316 | JGI IMG/M metagenome (GOLD analysis project Ga0207657, IMG submission 184316) | Corn rhizosphere microbial communities from Kellogg Biological Station, Michigan, USA - KBS C3-3 metaG (SPAdes) (version 2) | ecosystem: Host-associated > Plants > Roots > Rhizosphere > Soil ...
GGAATGCCGCATCGTCGATCGGCGCGCTCGGCGGCGCCGCGGCAGGCGCGGCGGGCGGCGGTGTCTTGGGCGGAGGGCTCGCCGGCGCGGCCGTGGCGGGCGCCGGTGGTGCGGCAGCAGTCGCCGCGGCGGCGCTCGGCGGCGCGGCCGGCGGCGCGGCTGGCGGCGCGGGCTTGGCGGGCGCTTGCGCCGGTGCGGCGGCGTCGGCCGCCTGATCCAGCGTCAGGATCAGATGGCCTTCGCTTACCTTGTCGCCGACTTTGACGCCGACCGATTTGACTGTGCCGGCAGCCGGCGCCGGCACGTCCATCGTCGCCTTGTCCGATTCGAGCGTGACCAGCGAATCCTCGGCCTTGACCACGTCGCCAGGCTTGACCAGGACCTCGATCACCGGCACGTCGGTGAAGTCGCCGATGTCGGGAACCTTGACTTCGATTGTGCTCATCGCGACCTCAAAGGCTTGCCGGCAGCGCCGGACGATGCCGTTCGCTGCATCAGACCGTCCACGGCGCGGCCTTCGCCGCGTCGATGCCGTATTTTGCGATCGCCTCGGCCACCTTGCCCGCGGGCAGCGTGCCGTCATCGGCCAGCGCTTTCAGCGCCGCGACGGTGATGTACCACCGGTCGACTTCGAAAAAGCGGCGCAGCTTTTCGCGCGTGTCCGAGCGGCCGAAGCCGTCGGTGCCCAGGACGACGTAGCGGCGCGGCACGAATTCCCGGATCTGCCCGGCGAATGCGCGCACATAGTCGGTCGCCGCGATGACCGGACCCTGGGTGTCGGCGAGCCGTGCCGTCACATGCGGCACGCGCGGGGGTTCGGTCGGATGCAGCATGTTCCAGCGCGACGCGGCTTCGCCCTCGCGCGCGAGCTCGGTGAACGAGGTGCAGCCCCACAGGTCGGCGTCGACGCCCCAGTCCGCCTTGAGCAGCTCGGCGGCAGCGATCGCCTCGCGCAGGATCACGCCCGAGCCCAGCAGCTGGACGCGCGGCGCCTTGGTCTTGGCGCCCCGGCCGGCGCCGGCCTTGAACAGATACATGCCCTTGATGATGTCGGCGGCGGCGCCCTCGGGCATCGCCGGCTGCACGTAGTTCTCGTTCATCACCGTCAGGTAGTAGTAGACGTCCTGCTGCTCGGCGTACATGCGCCGCAGTCCGTCCTGGATGATGACGGCGAGCTCATAGCCGAACGTCGGATCGTACGAGACGCAGTTCGGAATCGTCGCCGCGTAGATGTGCGAATGTCCATCCTCGTGCTGCAGGCCCTCGCCGTTGAGCGTCGTGCGCCCCGCGGTGCCGCCGAGCAGGAAGCCGCGACAGCGCATGTCGCCGGCTGCCCACGCCAGGTCGCCGACGCGCTGGAAGCCGAACATCGAATAAAAAATGTAGAACGGGATCATCGGCACGCCATGCGTCGAATAGCTGGTCGCCGCGGCCATCCAGTCGCACATCGCTCCGGGCTCGTTGATCCCCTCCTGCAGCACCTGACCGCTCTTGCTTTCCTTGTAGAACATCAGCTGGTCGGCGTCCTGCGGCGTGTACAGCTGGCCGAGCTGGTTCCAGATCCCGAGCTGGCGGAACATCCCTTCCATGCCGAAGGTGCGCGACTCGTCGGGCACGATAGGCACGATATGCTTGCCGATGTTCTTGTCGCGCAACAGCGTCTGCAGGATCTGCACGAACGCCATCGTCGTCGAGATCTCGCGGTCTTCGGTGCTCTTGAGGAAGCGCTCCAGCGCCGCGATCCCGGGCACGGCGAGCGACGCCGCCGTCTTGCGGCGCGCCGGCAGGAATCCGCCGAGCTCCATGCGCCGCGCCTTCATGTATTCGGCCTCGGCCGAACCCGGCGGAAACTTGACGTACGGGATTTCGTCGAGCTTGTCGTCGGCCACCGGAATCTGAAAACGATCGCGAAAGTGCCGGACCGAGCCGCCGGACAATTTCTTCTGCTGGTGCGTGATGTTCTGCGCCTCGCCGCCTTCGCCCATGCCGTAGCCCTTGATCGTCTTGGCGAGAATCACCGTCGGCTGCCCTTTATGGTCGACGGCGGAACGGTAGGCGGCATAGACCTTGTGCGGGTCGTGGCCGCCGCGGTTCAGGTTCCAGATATCCTCGTCGGAATAGTCGGCGACCAGTGCCTTGAGCTCGGGCGTGTTGAAGAAGTACTCGCGCACGTAGGCGCCGTCCTTGGACTTGAACGTCTGGTACTCGCCGTCGACGCATTCCATCATTCGCCGCATCAGGATGCCCTGCTTGTCGCGCGCCAGCAGCGCATCCCAGCGCGAGCCCCAGATGACCTTGATCACGTTCCATCCGGCGCCGCGAAACTCGGCCTCGAGCTCCTGGATGATCTTGCCGTTGCCACGCACCGGTCCGTCGAGCCTCTGCAGGTTGCAGTTGATGACGAAGATCAGGTTGTCCAGCGCCTCGCGCGCGGCCATGCCGATCGCGCCCATCGATTCCGGCTCGTCCATTTCGCCGTCGCCGCAGAAGCACCACACCTTGCGCCCTTCGGTCTTGGCGAGGCCGCGGTCCTGCAGATACTTCATGAAGCGCGCCTGATAGATCGCCATCAGCGGGCCGAGGCCCATCGACACCGTCGGGAACTGCCAGAATTCCGGCATCAGCCAGGGGTGCGGATAGGAAGAAACCCCCTTCCCGTCGACCTCCTGGCGAAAGTTGTCCATCTGCTCGTCGGTGAAGCGGCCGAGCATGTGGGCGCGGGCATAGACACCGGGCGCCGAATGGCCCTGCACGAATACCAGGTCGCCGCCGTGCTCGGCCGACGGTGCATGCCAGAAATGATTGAAGCCGGTGTCGTACAGCGTCGCCGCGGAGGCGAAGCTCGCGATGTGGCCGCCGACGTTGGTGTGCTTGTTGGCGCGCACCACCATCGCCATCGCGTTCCAGCGCACATACGACCGGATCCGGTGCTCGATCGCCTGGTCGCCGGGAATGCGGACCTGCTTGTCGACCGGAATCGTATTGATATAGGCGGTGTTGGCCGAAAACGGCATGTAGGCGCCGGAACGGCGCGCCTTGTCGATCACCTGCTCGATCAGGAAGTGCGCGCGGTCCGGGCCCTCGTTCTCGAGTACCCCATCGATCGCGTCCAGCCACTCGCGCGTTTCCTGCGGGTCGAGATCGGGCTTGATGTCCATGCGGAACTCCTTCGACGATGCTTAAAGCGGTCGCGCGAATTTCGATTGTATGCGCCGCGACATGAGGCCGCATCGCTTGCGACGCGGCAGGCTCATCCGAGGATACCACATCGTGGAAACGATTTCCAAAACCGCGCCGGGCCAACGCTGGACGGCTATTCGAGCATCGTCAGGGTCCGAAGCTCGGTCGCGAGCCCGTGCACCGGCACATCGTGCGATCCCGACGGAACGCGATCGACCAGCTGAACGTCGTAGGCGCCGGCAATCCTCGCCGCGTCGCGCCGCAGCTGCGGAAGCAACCTGTCGTAATAGCCGCCGCCATAACCGAGGCGGTGGCCGGCGGCGTCGAAGGCAACACCGGGCACCAGCACCCAATCGATCGCGTCGGCGGCGATGAGCTCGCAATGCGATTGCGGCTCGGGTATGCCGCGATAGCCGGGCAGGACATCGCGTGTCGGCTCGCTCAGTCGACACAGCTCGAGCGAGCGCGCCGTGGCGTTCACGCGCGGCAGCACGACCGCCTTGCCGCGCTCGAGGGCGGTCAGCAGCAGCGGCATCGTGTCCCACTCGCTGCCGAACGGCAACGTCAGCAGCACGGTCGACGCCGTCTCGAAATCTTCGCGGCGCGCGAGCGCCGCGCCGATCGCAATGCTTGCCGCCGCGCGGAACTCGGGGGGCAGGGAATCGCGCGCCGCAAGCACGCGCTCGCGCAGCGCGCGTTTGGCCTCGCGCAGCGGATCGGCGGCCGGCGGCGGATGACCGGAGGAAGACTGCGCCACGAACGGATGTTACCGCAGGCTCGGCGACGGGAGCCCGCTGCGCCTATAATGGCGCTTCCCCGACGCACGACGCAATCCCACCGATGAACCACACCCACCAGCACCACCGTGCGCGCCGCGCGCGTTTGATCGCCGAAATGCGCCGCCACAGCGGCGGCGGGATCGCCGCGATCCCCACAGCGCCCGAAGCGATCCGCAACGCGGACACGCATTACCCGTACCGGCCGGACAGCCACTTCTATTATCTGTGCGGATTTCCCGAAGCCGAAGCCGTCGTCGTGCTGCTCGCCGGAGCCGATGAAGGCGACTCCAAGCAGATCCTGCTGTGCCGGGACAAGAACCCCGAGCGCGAGATCTGGGACGGTTTTCGCTACGGCCCCGACGCCGCGCGCGAGATTTTCGGCTTCGACGAGGCGTACTCGATCGGCGAGCTCCAGACCAGGCTCACCGACTGGAGCGGCGATCGGCCCGCCGTGTTCACGCCGATCGGCCTGTACCCGGCGTGGGACGACCTGATCACGACCAGCTTGAATGAAGTCCGCAGCCGCGTGCGCACCGGCATCGCGGCGCCGGAAGTCGTCGTCGACGTGCGCGCCGCGCTTTCTTCGATGCGCCTGACCAAGGACGAACAGGAACTGAAGCTGATGCGCCGTGCCGCCGAGATTTCCTGCGGAGCGCACCGCCGCGCGATGGCGCGCACCCGTGCCGACTGGTACGAATACCAGGTCGAGGCCGAATTGATGCACGAATTCCTGCGCTCGGGCGCGCAGGCGGTCGCCTATCCGTCGATCGTGGCCTCCGGGCCGAACGCCTGCGTGCTGCACTATCGCGACAACAACCGCCAGATGCAATCGGGCGATCTCTTGCTGATCGACGCCGGCTGCGAGTTCGAAGGCTATGCGTCGGACGTGACGCGCACCTTTCCGGTCGGCGGCAAGTTCAGCGGTCCGCAGAAGGACGTCTACGAGCTGGTCCTGGCCGCGCAGCTCGCCTGCATCGACGCCGTCGCGCCCGGCCGGCCGTTTCATGCCTACCACGAGGTCGCCGAGCGCGTGCTCGCCCAGGGCCTGATCGATCTGAAGCTTTGCGAGGGCTCGCTCGACGCGGTGCTCGAATCGGGTGCATACAAGCAGTTCTATATGCATCGCGCCGGACACTGGCTGGGTCTGGACGTGCATGACGTCGGCCTGTACCGCGTCAACGGCGAGTCGCGCCTGCTCGAGCCCGGGATGCTGCTCACCGTCGAGCCGGGATGCTATATCCGGCCCGGCGACAAGGTGCCCGAGGAATTCTGGGATATCGGCGTGCGCATCGAGGACGACGTGCTGGTCAGCGCTGCGGGCAATGAAAACCTGACCGCGGCGGCGCCCAAGACCGTGGCCGACATCGAAGCCCTGATGCAGCGCTGACGGCGGATCGCCGCCGCGTGTCCTGACTCCAGACGTTTTCGATCAGGCGCTTTGGCCGTGTTGAACGATGTCGTCATCGTCGGCGCAGGCCCGGTCGGGGCAACCCTGGCGCTTGCGCTCGCCGGCGGCGATCTCGACGTGATCAGCCTGGACGCGCGTGCGAAAGACACCCCGGCGTCGGGCGATCGCTCGCTGGCGCTGTCGCACGGCGCACGGCTGATTTTCGATCGTCTTGGCGTGTGGAGCGCCGTCGCGGGCACCGCGGGGGCGGTGACCGCCATCACCGCCATCGACGTATCGCAGCGCGGCGGATTCGGCGCCGCGCGCCTGGACGCGCAGGAGCACGGCGTTCCCGCGCTCGGCTACGTTGTCAGCTATCGCGCGCTGCAGGCCGCGCTCGATGCGGCGCTCGCCCGCGCCGGCATCCTGGTCGATCACGGCGTCACCGTCGTCAAAGTCGATGCGACGCCGGCGTACGCGCGGATCCGCGGCGAGCGCGAAGGCGCCGCCTGCGCATGGACGGCGCGACTGGCCGCCGTGGCCGACGGCGGCGGCGATATCGTCGCGGGCACCGTCCGCCATCGCCATGATTACCATCAGCTCGCGCTGGTCGCGAAGCTTTGGCGGGACGAGCCGCACCACGGGATTGCATACGAGCGCTTTACGCCCGAGGGGCCGATGGCCTTGCTGCCCGAAGGCGATCACTACGGGCTGGTGTGGACGACGACGCCGGCGCAGGGCAAAGCGCTTGCAGCGATGCCGGACAGCGAGTTCCTCGCCGCCCTCGCGACGCGATTCGGCGCGCGCGCGGGCGGGTTCCGGAAAAGCGAGGATCGGCGCACGTTTCCGCTTTCGCTCGAGTTTGCCGGAACCGTCGTCGGCTCCCGCACCGTTCTGCTGGGCAACGCCGCGCAGGCGCTGCACCCGGTCGCCGGCCAGGGTTTCAACCTCGGCGTACGCGATGCGTACGAATTGGCGCAGGTGCTGCACGATACGCCGCGCGATCGACTCGGCGCGACCGGGAGTCTGTCGACCTATGCGCGCCGGCGGCTCGCCGATCGCTGGTCCGGGATTGCATTGACGCACGGTTTGCTCGGCGTGTTCGGCAGCGACGCCGCGCTGCTTCGCTGGCCGCGCGGGTTGGCGCTTACTCTGCTCGATTCGCTGCCGCCGCTGAAACGAATTTTCACGCGCGCGATGTTGTACGGATTGCGCTGAGCCTTACGCGCACACGATTCGACATCAAGCAAGAATGATTCCCGCGCGGCGAACGGCGCTGTTGCAAAAATGTCGGGCGCGCGAGCGCGTTGCGCAATATTTTTTCGCCGATGACGCAGGCGAGGCAAACTCGGTATAATCCGTTCCCCGCCGCAGCATCCGCGATTCATTCCAGTGCAAATCGGTCCGTATCACATTTCGATTCCGTTGGTCGTCGCACCGATGGCGGGCGTCACCGACCGGCCTTTCCGCCAGCTGTGCAAGCGCCTGGGCGCCGGACTGGCGGTGTCCGAAATGGTGGCCTCGAATCCCAAGCTGTGGAACACGGCCAAGTCCTTGCGCCGCACCGACCACCGCGGCGAAGTCGAGCCGATCGTCGTGCAGATCGCCGGCGCCGATCCGGCGATGATGGCCGACGCCGCGCGCTACAACGTCGAGCGCGGCGCACAGATCATCGACATCAACATGGGCTGCCCGGCCAAGAAAGTATGCAACGTCGCGGCCGGCTCGGCGCTGCTGCAGGACGAGCCGCTGGTCGCCGCGATCGTCGCCGCGGTCGTGGCCGCGGTGTCCGTTCCTGTCACGCTGAAGATCCGCACCGGCTGGAACCGGCAGAACCGGAACGCGGTCCGCATCGCGCGCATCGCCGAGGATGCCGGCATTGCCGCGCTGTCGGTCCATGGCCGCACCCGCGAATGCGCGTTTGTCGGGCCGGTCGAGTACGAAACGATCCGCGCCATCAAGCGCGTGGTCGGCCTGCCGGTGATCGCCAACGGCGACATCGACACGCCGGAAAAGGCGCGCGCGGTGCTCGCCCTTACCGGCGCCGACGCGATCATGATCGGGCGGGCGGCGCAGGGCCGGCCGTGGATCTTCCGCGAGATCGGCCATTTTCTCGCGACCGGCGAGCGATTGCCGCCGCCGCGGGTCGATGAAATGCACCGGTTGATCATCGAGCACCTCGCCGACCATTACGCTTTCTACGGCGAGGGCGACGGCGTGCGCATTGCGCGGAAGCACCTCGGCTGGTATACAAGCAAGCTCGCCGGCGGCGATGCGTTCCGCGCGCAAATGAATCTGCTGGAAAGCTCGGCGGATCAGGTCGCCGCCGTCGACCGGTATTTCGGCCGGCTTGCGGCCGCTGGGGAGCGCCTCGTCTATGCGGCAGAGGCGCAGACAGAAGCTTCGTGGGTGGAGGAGGCCCTCGCAGCGTGAAACGAACCACTCGCATGAACGGCGGCAATGAGATTTGCCGCAGCGTCGAAAAATCGCTCGAAGAGTATTTTCACAAGCTCGACGGCGAACAGCCCCATAGCATCTACGACATGGTGATCGCCAACGTCGAGCGTTCGCTGCTGACCTCGGTCATGCATCGCGCCGGCGGCAACCAGACGCAGGCGGCCGACATGCTGGGCCTCAATCGCAACACGCTGCGCTCGAAGCTCTCGAAGTACAATATACGGTAGGGTCCGGCTCGCGCGTGCTGAAGACGGCGCCGGGCCCGATACTCTTAAGCGCGGCGCGCGTAACGCGCCGATCTTACCGGTCCGCCCTCGCCATGAACACGCCGATCGCCCGGGCGCTGCTTTCGGTCTCCGACAAGACGGGTCTGGTCGAATTTGCCCGCGGCCTGGCCGAGCTGGGCGTCGCGCTTCTGTCCACCGGTGGCACGGCCAAGGCGCTTTCCGCCGCCGGGCTCGCGGTGACCGAGATCGACGCCTACACCGGCTTTCCCGAAATGCTCGACGGCCGGGTCAAGACGCTGCATCCGAAGGTGCATGCCGGAATCCTCGCCCGGCGCGACTCGAGCGAGCACGCCGCGGCCCTGGCCGAGCACGCCATTCCGCCGATCGATCTGGTCGTCGTCAATCTGTATCCGTTTCGCGAAACGATCGCCAGGGCCGGCTGCACGCTTGCCGAGGCGATCGAGAACATCGACATCGGCGGTCCGACGCTGGTCCGGGCAGCGGCGAAAAACTACGCCGGCGTCGGCGTCGTCGTCGACCCGGACGACTACGCTGCGCTGCTGCATGAGTTGAAGACCCATGCCGGGACCCTTACCGCCGCCACGCGCTTTGGTCTGGCGCAAAAGGCTTTTTCGCATACGGCTGCCTACGACGGCGCCATCAGCAACTATCTGACGGCGCGCGACGAAGCGGGCACGGGGCGGGCGTTCCCCGACCGGTTCAACTGGCAGGGTGCGAAGCTGCAGGATCTGCGTTACGGCGAAAATCCGCATCAGCAGGCCGCGTTCTACCGTGACGAGACGCCGGTGGGAGGGACGATCGCCGCAGCGCGTCAATTGCAGGGCAAGGAGCTCTCGTACAACAACATCGCCGACAGCGATGCCGCCTGGGAATGCGTCAAGACATTCAGCGAGACCGCCTGCGTGATCGTCAAGCACGCCAACCCCTGCGGCGTCGCGGTGGCGGCGACGCCGTTGGAGGCGTATCGCAAGGCGCTTGCGACCGATCCGACCTCGGCCTTCGGCGGCATTATTGCGTTCAATCGCGAGGTCGACGCCGAGACCGCCGATGCCGTCGGCGCGCAATTCGTCGAAGTGCTGATCGCGCCTTCGTACACGGCCGAAGCGCTCGAGCGAAACGCGAAAAAGGCCAATGTGCGCGTGCTCAAGCTTGCGCCGGCGATGGTTCCGCAGCGCAGCTGGGACTCGAAACGGGTCGGCGGCGGGATGCTGATCCAGACGGCGGACATCGACAACCTGGCGGCGGGCGAGCTCAAGACCGTGACCAAAAAGTCGCCGACCGCGGCGCAGCTGGCCGATCTCCTCTTTGCCTGGCGTGTCGCCCGCTTCGTCAAGTCGAACGCCATCGTCTACTGCGCGGGCGGTGCGACGCTGGGCATCGGCGCCGGCCAGATGAGCCGCGTCGATTCGACGCGCATCGCGGCGGCCAAGGCTGCCCATGCCGGTCTGTCGCTGGCCGGATCGGTCGTCGCCTCCGATGCCTTTTTTCCGTTCCGCGACGGCCTGGACGTCGTCGCCGACAACGGCGCGATCGCGGTCATCCAGCCGGGCGGGAGCATGCGCGATGCGGAAGTGATCGCCGCGGCCGACGAGCGCGGCATTGCGATGGTCTTTACCGGTATCCGCCATTTTCGCCATTAGCCGCTCGCATCGACCGATGCGCATCGCCACCGCGCCGCGGCCGGCCTTGGCGCGATGAAGCTGCTGGTCATCGGCGGCGGCGGCCGCGAGCACGCGCTGGCCTGGAAGATCGCGCAGTCGCAGCGCGTGTCGCAGGTTTTTGTCGCCCCCGGCAATGCCGGGACCGGCAGCGAGCCCGGTGTCATCAATATCGGGCAGCAGGGTATCCCCGATCTGGTCGACTTCGCCCGGCGCGAACCGATCGCGCTGTCGGTCGTCGGACCCGAGGTGCCGCTGGCCGCGGGCGTCGTCGACGCTTTTCGCGCCGCAGGCTTGAAGATATTCGGGCCGACGCAGGCGGCGGCGCAATTGGAAAGCTCGAAGGACTTCGCCAAGGCCTTCATGGTCCGTCACCGCATTCCGACCGCACGGCATCGCACGTTCGCCGAGGCGTCGGACGCACACGCCTACATCGACGCCCACGGCGCGCCCGTCGTCGTAAAGGCGGACGGGCTCGCCGCAGGCAAAGGGGTCGTCGTCGCCGCGACCGCCGCCGAGGCGCATGCGGCCGTCGAGGCGATGCTGGTCGGGCAGGCGATCGTGGTGCAGCACGCCGCGGGCGGAGCGCGCGTCGTCATCGAGGATTTGCTCGAAGGCGAGGAGGCGAGCTTCATCGTCATGGCCGACGGCAGGCATGTGCTGGCGCTGGCCTCGTCGCAGGACCACAAGCGCCTGTCCGACGGCGATCGCGGACCGAACACCGGGGGCATGGGGGCGTACTCGCCGGCGCCGGTCGTGACGCCGGAAGTGCACGCGCGCATCATGCGGGAGATCATTCTGCCGGCGGTCAATGGCATGGCCGCCGAGGGCATACCGTATACCGGGTTTCTGTACGCCGGCGTGATGATCGATCCGTCGGGCAACCCATCGACGCTCGAATTCAACTGTCGCCTGGGCGACCCGGAGACGCAGCCGATCATGATGCGGCTCAAATCGGACCTGGTCGATCTGTTGGAGCATGGAATCAACGGCACGCTCGATCGGGTCGACGCGGAGTGGGACCGGCGGGTCGCGCTCGGCGTCGTCCTCGCCGCCGCCGGCTATCCCGACGACCCGCGCGGCGGCGATGCCATCTCCGGCCTCGACCACGCGAGCGACGGGTGCAAGGTGTTCCATGCGGGCACGTCGCTCGTCGACGGCAAGGTCGTGACCAGCGGCGGGCGCGTGCTTTGCGTCACCGCGCTGGGGGACACGGTGCGGCACGCGCAGCGCAACGCCTATGCCGCCGTCGCCCGCATTCATTTCGACGGCATGCAGTATCGCACCGACATCGGGCACCGCGCCCTGGCGGCGCGTCGCGGCTGAAGCCCGGCCGGACGCGAGCATCGTCATCATGGACATCGAGCGCGCCGCCGAATACTTCACCGGCCTGCAGGATCGCATCGTCGGCCGGCTGCAGACGATCGACGGCACGACATTCGGCCGCGATGCCTGGCAGCGCCCGGAAGGCGGGGGCGGCATCAGCCGGATTCTCGAACGCGGCCGCGTCTTCGAACGGGCGGGCGTCAACTATTCGCGGGTTGCGGGCGACCGGCTGCCGCCGTCGGCCAGCGCTTCCCGACCGCAGCTTGCCGGCTGCGCCTTCGAAGCGTCGGGCATTTCGCTGGTGCTGCATCCGGCCAATCCGCACGCGCCGACCGTGCATATGAACCTGCGCCTGTTCGTCGCCAAAAAAGCCGGCGCCGATGCCATCTGGTGGTTCGGCGGCGGGATGGACCTGACACCTTATTACGGCTACGAGGAGGACGTCGTGCATTTCCACGCCTCATGCCGCGATGCGCTGGCGCCGTTCGGCGGCGACTGCTACCCGCGCTTCAAGCGCTGGTGCGACGACTACTTCCTGATCCGGCATCGCAACGAGCCGCGCGGCGTCGGCGGCATTTTTTTCGACGACCTGAACGAGCGGGATTTTGCCCACAGCTTCGCGCTGACCCGGGCCGTCGGGGACGCTTTCCTCGGCGCCTACGAGCCGATTCTGCTGCGGCGGAAGGATCTCCCCTACGGCGAGCGCGAGCGGGAATTCCAAACCTACCGCCGCGGCCGCTACGTCGAGTTCAACCTCGTGTACGACCGCGGCACGCTGTTCGGCTTGCAGTCGAACGGCCGCGCCGAGGCGATCCTGATGTCGCTGCCGCCGGTCGTCAGCTGGCGCCACGACTGGCGTCCCGAGCCGGGCAGCGCCGAGGCGAAGCTGTACAGCGACTTTCTGGTCGCGCGCGACTGGCTGGACGAGCCGCGATGACGGGCGACGACGAACACGCGGGACTGCGCGAAGTCGGCCTCGATTCCGAGGATGTCTTCCGCGGCCGGCTGCTGCATGTCAAGCGCGACCTCGTCCGCCTGCCCGATGGAAGCGAGGCGACGCGCGAATACATCGTGCACCCCGGCGCGGTGATGATCATTCCGCGGCTACCCGACGGCTCGCTGCTGTTCGAGCGTCAATTCCGCTATCCCCACCAGCGGGTGTTCATCGAGTTTCCCGCCGGCAAGATCGATTCGGGCGAGGATCCGCTGGCGACCGCGAAGCGCGAACTGCTCGAGGAAACCGGGTACACCGCCGCGCGCTGGGCCTACGTGGCGACGATGCATCCGCTGATCACTTACTCGACCGAGTACATCGCGATCTACGCTGCCGACGAGCTCAGCTACGTCGGCGCCCGGCTCGATGCCGGCGAATTCGTCGAGACTTTTACCGCGACACTGGACGACGCTCTCGGCTGGCTCGAGCGCGGCGAGGTCACCGACGCCAAGACGATGCTGGGCCTTTTGCTGCTGGCGCGTGGAATCGCCGCGCCGCAAAACGCATGAACGCCGCCGATGCGGTAGCAGACGCGAATCGCGCCACCCGTGCGGGCAGCGCAGCAGCGCCTTTGGCGAACCCGGCCGCACGCGCGCAGGAGCCGTGAGCACGGCGCCGATCGCGCGGCGCCTGGTCATCGCCGGGCGCGTTCAAGGCGTCGGATTTCGCTATGCGTTCGCCGACGAAGCGCGCATGCGCGGTCTGAGCGGGTGGGTGCGCAATCGGCGCGATGGCCACGTCGAGGCGCTGATCAGCGGTCCTGCGCCCGACGTCGAGGCGATGATCGCCTGGGCGCGAGTCGGCCCCCCGGCTGCGCGGGTTTCCTCGATCGACGTCGAGGAAGCGCTTGCGACCTCCGGGGCGTTCGAGATCGTCGCGACGCTGTGAGCGTT
>Ga0207657_10005760_pt1 | contig 12921 bp, 10 predicted proteins | sample KBSC33metaG_FD_184316 | JGI IMG/M metagenome (GOLD analysis project Ga0207657, IMG submission 184316) | Corn rhizosphere microbial communities from Kellogg Biological Station, Michigan, USA - KBS C3-3 metaG (SPAdes) (version 2) | ecosystem: Host-associated > Plants > Roots > Rhizosphere > Soil ...
GGTACCGAATGCACGCAGCCGCACCTTTGAGGGAAGCGGCATCGGACTGGCGCTGGTGCATGAACTGGTGAAACTGCATGGTGGCACCATCCATGTGGATAGCACGCCCGATGTGGGCACCACATTTACCGTCACCATACCCGGCGGCACGGCGCATTTACCTGCAGAACGGGTCGGCGCGCCAACGCCCCTTGCTTCGACCGCTATCGATGCCCGCGCCTACGTGGAAGAAGCGCTACATTGGTTACCTGAACGCGATACCGCCGCTTCCCACGCCCTGCAGACAAGCAAGAGCGGTTCGCGCCCGCGCATCCTTTGGGCTGACGACAATGCCGACATGCGCGCCTATGTGCGGGGCCTGCTCTTACCTTACTGGGACGTGGAGGCCGTCGCCGATGGGCAGCAGGCTTTGGAATCCGCCTTGCGCGACCCGCCCGACCTGGTATTGAGCGACATCATGATGCCTAACCTGGATGGCTTCGGCTTATTACAGGCTTTGCGCGCTGACTTGCGCACCCGCAGCACGCCGCTCATCCTGCTTTCTGCGAAAGCGGGAGAAGAAGCACGAGTGGAAGGATTGGAAGCCGGTGCCGACGATTATCTGGTCAAGCCTTTCTGTGCTCGTGAATTGTTAGCACGCATCGACACTCACCTTGGCATTGCCCGCTTGCGCAAAGACGCAGTGGAAATGGCCCAACACGATGCCATGACCGGATTGCCAAACCGAAAATTAAGCTGCGAATTCGCCGAGCGCATGCTCAATAGCGCGCGTCGCGGCCACTCGCAGGTAGCCGTGCTGTTCATCGACATGGACCATTTCAAACCCATCAATGACACCTACGGCCACGAAGTTGGCGATGCCGTCCTGCGGGAGGTGGCGCGGCGATTGAAATCCTGTGTACGTGGCGAGGACACTGCTGGACGACTGGGAGGCGACGAGTTCCTGGCAGTGTTGTCCCATATTCACGGCGCGACAAACGCGGCCCATGTCGCCCAGCATCTCGTCGCCAGTCTCAGCCAACCTTACTGCGTCGGTAACTTGACCTTGCATAGTTCGCCGAGCATCGGCATCAGCATGTTCCCTGAAGACGGCAACGATTTCGACACCTTGCTGCAACACGCCGATGTGGCCATGTACCACGCAAAGGAAGAGGGGCGCGGCACATTTCGGCTTTATACGCGGGAAATGAACGATAGTGTCGCGCAAGTGTTACGCATAGAAAATCAAATGCGCAATGGCCTGAAACAGGGAGAATTCCAGTTACATTACCAGCCCATTGTGGATGTAGCCGCACAGGCCGTCATCGGCGCCGAAGCGTTGATGCGCTGGCCTGCCGCAGGAATCGGGCCAGCGAATTTCATTGCAGTGGCGGAAATCAACGGCATGATTGGCCCATTGGGAGAATGGGTGCTGAATGAAGCCTGTCGTCAAGCGCGCCAATGGCTGGACGACGGCCTGCCGGCGTTACGAATTTCAATCAATGTCTCGCCACTGCAGTTTCGGCTGCACACACTTCACGATAAAGTCGAAGCGGCATTGAGGGAATTCGACATTCCGCCGACCAGCCTGCAATTAGAGGTGACAGAAACCGCTCTGCTGAAGAACCCCGACGAAGCAGTCTCGATTATGCGGCGCATCAATCAACTCGGCGTGAAAATCGCCCTGGACGACTTCGGCAAGGGCTATTCGAGCCTGAGCCGCTTAGGACATTTACCGCTCGACACCATCAAGATGGACCAGGAATTTGTCATGAAGCTGGCGTCTGGCGAACCCGCCAATGCAGCCATTACAGACGCAATCATCGCCATCAGCAAAACCCTTGGGCTACGCGTAGTGGCTGAAGGCGTCGAATCGGCCGAAGTGCAAGCATTACTGCGTGAGCGGGACTGTTCGCAAATGCAGGGTTACTATCTGAGTCCGCCTTTGCCGGCTGCGGAATTTGAGACCTGGTATCGACATAGTCAGGCTGCATGAAAGATCTTGCCTTGCGGCCTCCGGCAAAGTTTGTCCTATCCAGAAAAATTTCCATCAGTTCAAGCTCAGCTGCTATACTGTGTTTTCATACAGTACTCAATACCGACACATATGATCGATTATTGCGGCAAGAGTGAACAAGGGCTGTATCCCTCGCAACTGCTGATTCAGGCCATGAAAGGCCGCGGAGCGGTATCTAACCTGCAAGGCCGCTATGAATTGCAGGTACGCGAATCTTTTGACGACGGCTGGTCGACCAACGACACCGATCCCCCTCCTCGCCTCAAAACCGAGGTCACGGCAGAGAATGCCAAAAGAATCCTGACGCGCAACGCCTCGCCCGACTTGCCGTTCCATGTGTCGCTCAATCCCTACCTCGGCTGCGAGCACGGCTGCATTTACTGCTTCGCACGACCATCCCACAGCTACCTTGGCTTGTCTCCCGGTTTAGATTTCGAGAGCAGGATTTTTGCCAAGCTTAATGCGCCGCAATTGCTACGCCATGAACTGTCACAGCCGTCGTATGTACCGGAACCGATTGCGCTCGGCGTCAACACTGACGGCTATCAGCCATGCGAGCGTGAATTGCGGCTGACACGGCGCGTGCTTGAAGTGTTACACGAATGCGAGCACCCGGTGGCACTGATCACCAAATCGTCGCTGATCGAGCGCGACATCGACCTGCTGGCGTCCATGGCGGCGAAACGGCAAGCAGCGGTAGCGGTGACCATCACTACCTTGGACCCGGCAATCGCATGCACGCTGGAACCGCGCGCCTCAGCACCGCAACGGCGACTGCGCACCATTCGCACCCTGACAGAAGCGGGCATACCAGTGGGAGTAAGCATTGCCCCTGTGATTCCCTTCATCACCGAGCCCGACCTTGAGCGCGTGCTGACAGCCGCCGCCGAGGCTGGCGCAGTGAATGCCAGCTATATCGTGCTGCGCCTGCCATGGGAAGTGAATCCGCTGTTCCAGCAATGGCTGCAGGCGCATTTTCCGGAACGCGCGCAGCGGGTGATGAATCGCATACGCGACATGCGTGGTGGCAAAGACTACGACGCCACGTTCGGCAGCCGCATGAAAGGCGACGGCGTATGGGCGAATCTGATCCGGCAGCGTTTCGAAAAGACCGTGACCCGGCTCGGCATCGGCAAGCGTTCGGAGAGTTTTCGAGCGCTCGATATCAGTCGTTTTCGCCGGCCGAAACCAATATCCGCACAAGCAGGAGCGGGTGAAGGGCAGCTTGATTTGTTCTAGCCCAAAGCCTGTTATTCATAATATCTAAATGCAAATTCGCCTCGAAGTATTGATTGGCTCGTTGCGCTCAGGAAGGACGATATGTCTCAAACAATGCGATGAACCTGTGCGGAGGCGCGCCTGTCTGAGAAACAATCTGTTCGTGCAAGCTCAAGCACTCTATTCCCATCTGCAATCTGGAGCCCGTTATATGAACTTGCTGATCACCGGACATCATATTGATGTCACCCCAACCCTTAGGGAATATGTCAAAGACAAACTGGAACCTGTAACACGTCATTTCGACCAGATCATCGATGTTGCCGTTGTTCTCGGTGTCGAAAAGCCTGCCGAGAAAGAAAAGCGGCAATACGCGGAAGTAAATCTGCGCATCAAGGGAAACATGCTGCATGTCGAAGATTGCGCCGAGGATCTTTATGCGGCAATCGACGGCATGATGGCTAAACTGGATCGGCAAGTGCTCAAGTACAAGGAAAAAGTCCAGGATCATCAGCACGAACCGAACAAGCATGCAAACCGCAGCAATCTTTGAACAAGCCTGCTCAATGGGACGGACTGTACTTTCCAATGGTCTGACAAACCCTGCTCCTGAACGTGCAAGCAGTCAATCAATGCTCAATCCATGACAATGACGGGAACCGGATTGTCTTCTTTTGCCACACATATATGAAGTTCTTTTGACATGGTGGTCCGAGGTTGAATCCAGCATATCAAAAACCTTGGACTGACCATCTTTTGTAAAGGTGCGTCAAGAATAACTACCGCCGAGCATGCTGGTTCCGTAACAAACACTTAACCTTCGGCAAAAAAACAGGACAGCATTATGTTGAGAATATCCAGATTTTCTCCTCCGATAGTCAACGTCACAAAAACAGAAACGCATCCCCTCTGTAACTTGCCGAAAGCCGTGACACCGTTGCGGCACACCTCCTTGCCGGGCAAGGGTGCAACCTTGGCACTGCGTACCGGCATAAGATTTTTCTTGGGGCAATCAAGGAAACGCGAAAATTCCGAGATGAATGACTGCCTAAGGAAATATGTCAACCTTGATTTTGCACAGGAAATCTATAACAACAACAAGGATCGAATTCTGCCGCGCAACAAAGATCATCCACCTCTCGAAGCCGGTATCCTGGCTCTCATCGGCTATACATCCGGCGGCCTAGACAAGCACCTTGCACGCTTTGAAGCACAAGGTCATCTGATTCGCGACGAGAAATTCAAACAGGACATGCTGCTGCTCAAGAAAGCGATAAGCGACACGATTAAGCTCCTGAAAAAGACGAATGTCGATGTTGTCCGGCGAAACACCCAGCTTCATCACAGCTTGTTAGATGTATATATGCCGGGAAAACGCATCGAATTCGACCGCATCACCAGTGTCACCTTACTGCCTCACCAGACCTATACAGGCGGAAATGTGAATTTCATTATCCGCCCACAGAAGGGAGTGGTCTCCGTTGAAAGTCTGTCTGTATTCACGTCGAGCAAGAACAGCGAGAAATCCGGAGAAGCCGAAGGAATTCTGGATCCCGGTTCCAGATATGAAATTCTCGATGTCAAGGAGGGTAAGGAAAATGGGGCTCACTCAGAAGACCCGGACTACCCAACTCGGACGATTGTACTCAACGAGGTAACGTGACAGCGGTTCAAGCATCAACAGGGCCTTGTTGTGCCAGTGCTTTTCCTGGCAGTCGCAGCAGGCGCTTCAGTCTTACGCCTTTTGGGTGCGATGCCCTGCGACAGGTTGAACAGATCGCGGATATGCAACTGCGTGCTCTCCAGCATGCGCACAAGGATGACCGAGCGCAGTGGTATCTTGCCGTGGCGGATGTTGCTGATGGTGGAAGGGCTGATACCCAAGATGCGCGATAAAGCAGCGTCGTTTTTGAGGTGAAGTTGCTTGCGCACTGCATCGAGCACCTCGTTGGGATACTCGGCAATGCATTCAGAGAGGCGCAGATTTTCCATATGTTTCACTCCGTGGGCGGTTGTTATTTTTTGTTGGGGCTTCTATTCAGCTTTTATTGAATCAGGAAGCAAGTTCGGTCAGTTGATCGAATAAGAAGTTAGGGACCGAAGTTAGGGACCGAAGTTAGGGACCGCGCAGAATAAAGTGTGCATTTGGTAGCCCTAGCAGAATGTGATGCAAGGTGCCCGCTACGGCCAGCAAAATATGCAATTTATTCCTGCGCACCCCTTAGCTTCAAAATAGGCATCGGTCGAAAGAACTTCGACTTGGCACAAGAAAATTGCCGAAATTACATCCACTACCATGCAAGTAGTGCAATAAGTGTCTCGTTAGAACTGCTGTCATCAGGGAGGCAGAATGAAGAGACGCTCGTCCTGAGGAAAGCTGAGACGAATGAGGACAGGACACTTCGGTTAACTGATTGCATGCGGTAACACTCCTGTGGCAAGCATGCTCCAACTGACTAAGGAGCATGACGGTATTGCAATTGACGCAATAAACGGTCGATTATACCGGCCAGCAATATGAGTTGCAATTAATCCAACATCCGTTTGCCACTCAAAATTAATTCAGGACACCATATATTGCGAAAAGTCAATTATTGCGGGCTACCTTGATTGCAAGTCTACGATGCATGAAATTCTGTCTGCTGTCCGGTTTCCTTCCATAACCATAGTTCTCAAAGGTGCAGCGGTACGGTGAACCACCGTTCACGTAACGCAGTCTTATTAGTTAAATTGCAAAATCGACATCCTTTCTGGATATTTTTGATCGGCCATCGTTGATATGAAGGAGGCTTCGTGGATGCCTTGCTCTTCTCCAGAGTGCAGTTCGCCTGGGTCATCGCCTTTCATATCCTGTTGCCGGCATTCACCGTCGGCTTGGCTTGCTATATCGCGACCCTGGAAGTTCGATGGTGGATCACCAAGGACGATACGGTGCGAAGACTGTCCGCCTATTGGATCAAGATCTTCGCCATCTCATTCGGCATGGGAGTGGTTTCCGGAATCGTGATGCCATTCCAGTTCGGCACCAACTGGAGCCGCTATTCCGATAGCGCCTCGCCTGTGATTGGCTCGCTACTGGCTTATGAAGTCGTCACCGCGTTCTTTCTGGAAGCAGCGTTTCTCGGCGTGCTGCTGTTCGGCCGCAGACTAGTGCCACAATGGGCGCATGCACTATCGGCGGTCCTGGTCGCGCTCGGCACCTTGCTGTCCTCTTTCTGGATCCTGGCAGTCAATAGCTGGATGCAGACTCCGCAAGGCTATCAGATGATCGATGGCCGATTCTTGCCGGTCAGTATGTTCGATATCATCTTCACGCCGTCCTTTCCCTACCGGCTGACGCACACAGTCATCGCCTTTCTCGTTACTGCGGCCTTTGTGATCCTTGGCGTGGGAGCGTTGTATCTGCGCCACAACCGCTTCCCGGCAGAGAGCAAAATCATGGTGCGAATGTCGCTTGCCTTCCTTGGCATCATGGTGCCGTTGCAAGTCCTGGTCGGCGATCTCCACGGCATCAATTCCCTGGAATACCAACCGACCAAAGTCGCAGCCATGGAGGGTTTGTGGGACACCGGGCGCGGCGTGCCTGCCTCGCTGTTCGCCATCCCCGACGAGAAAGCTGAAAAGAACCATTTCGAGATCGCCATCCCCAAGTTGGCCAGCCTTTATCTCACACACAGTTTTAATGGCGAGGTAAAGGGCCTCAAGGAATGGCCGAGGGAGGACCGCCCGCCGGTGTCCATCGTCTACTTTGCCTTCCGCATCATGGTCGGCATCGGCATATTGATGCTGGTGACGGTGTACACCGGCTTGGTGCTGTGGAAGAGAGGACGCCTGTTTGACAGCCCACGCTATCTGCGTCTTTGCACGCTGATGTCGCCGGTGGGATTCATCGCCGTGCTGGCCGGGTGGACCACGACAGAAGTGGGACGCCAGCCATGGGTCATTTACGGCCTGATGCGCACGCGCGATGCTGTGACACCTTCACTGACAACGACCGATGTGCTGATCTCTTTGCTGGTTTACATCGTCAGCTACGCCATCATTTTCGGCGGCGGTTTCTTCCTGCTGCGCAGACTGATACGCATCGGGCCGCCGGTAGGACCAGAGGGCGAGGTGCATGAAGTGCAGGCTCATCCTAACCGGCCGCTATCGGCGGTCACAGAACACGACACCACGGTAAACGCTCCTGTCATCCAGAAGATGAAGAGGCCGCAATGATGCTTGATCTTGTTCCGCTATGGGCCGGCATCCTTTCTCTCGCGGTGCTGATGTATGTGTTGCTCGACGGCTTCGATCTGGGCGTCGGCATTCTGTTCTTCTTTCGACGACATGATGAAGACCGCGACATGATGGTGGCATCGGTCGCGCCGATATGGGACTTTAACGAGACTTGGCTGATCCTCGGCAGCGGCGGCCTGCTGGCGGTGTTTCCGCTGGCCTTCGCGGTGGTGATGCCTGCTGTCTATTTCCCTATCCTGCTGATGTTGCTCGGCCTGCTGTTTCGCGGCGTAGCCTTTGAATTCCGCGATGCGCCAGAAGCCCGCAAGCATTATTGGAATATCGCCTTTTCCTATGGGTCATTGATTGCCACCTTCATGCAAGGGATCGTGCTCGGCAATTTTATTCGCGGATTTCCCGTCAGCGGCCGGTCTTTTGCCGGCACCAGTTGGGACTGGATCGCACCATTTCCGCTTCTGACCGGCTTGGGCCTCGTGGTGGGATACAGCCTGCTCGGCGCTACTTGGCTATTCATGAAAACCGAAGGCGAGCTGCAGGAATGGGCGCGCAGAATGGCACGCTGGTTTCTGCTCGGCCTGCTGGCCTTCATCCTCATGATCAGCATCTGGACGCCGCTGGAAGAGCCGCGCATCGCGCAACGCTGGTTCAGCCTCCCCAACCTGCTGTACTTCTCGCCGGTTCCGCTTCTCACCATGGTGCTCGCCCTGATCCTGTGGCATGCCTTGAACAAGGGCCGCGATGTGCTTCCCTTCCTGTGCGCCATGGGATTGTTCGTCCTCTCCTACACCGGACTCATCATTTCGCTCTGGCCTTATGTCGCGCCGCCGTCGATCACGCTATGGGCTGCTGCGACTGCGCCCATGTCCCAACAATTTCTGATCGTAGGTACGATGTTTCTGCTGCCGGTCATTCTGCTGTATGTGTTCTGGTCTTACTGGGTGTTTCGCGGCAAGGTTCGTGCGGACATTGCATACCATCATTAAGGTTTTCTTGGTGCCTGTTCCGATTTCAGAACACCAAAAGCAGCATGAACCAGCTTCTTCTATGATAACAAGAGGACATTCGCGGACATGATCCAATGATGACGATTCACTACACGATAAAACCTGAGGAATCCGGATGACTGATTCGAATGAATGGCCGTCCTTGCCGTACGAAGACTGGAAGGACACTTACGCAACTTTGCACTTATGGACGCAGATCGTCGGCAAGATCAGGTTGGTGCAGTCCCCCTGGATCAATCACTCGTGGCATGTCACTTTATATCTGACAGCGCGTGGACTGACTACTTCGCCCATCCCGCATGGCATGCGCAGCTTCAATATCAATTTCGATTTCATCGACCATCAACTCCGCATCGAGACCAGCGATGGCGCAATGTGTTCCCTTCCGTTGCGCGCACAGCCGGTCGCTAACTTTTACCATGAGTTGCTTTCCACTCTCGATCGGCTCGGTCTGCATGTGAAGATTCACCCGATCCCTAATGAAATTCCGGATGCGATTTCCTTCGATCAGGATAGAGTGCATGCGTCTTATGACGGCGAGTATGCCAATCGTTGCTGGCGTGCCATGATGCATGCGCAACGTGTGTTTCAACAGTTCCGTGCAGGTTATTGTGGAAAATGCAGTCCGGTGCATTTCTTCTGGGGAAGTTTCGATCTTGCTGTCACGCGCTTTTCCGGACGACGGGCACCTCGGCATCCTGGAGGTGTGCCTCATCTGCCGGACTGGGTGGCGCGCGAAGCCTATTCACACGAAGTAAACAGTTGCGGCTTCTGGCCTGGAGGCCCGGCATTGCCGTCGGCCATATTCTATGCCTATGCGTATCCCGAACCGGCAGGGTTCACCTCTGCAACATTGCGCCCTGATACGGCTTACTACCATACGCAACTTCGGGAATTCGTGCTGCCTTATGACGAGGTAAGACAGGCACAGTCACCGGACGACATGCTGATGGATTTTTGCCAAAGCACGTATGAAGCGGCTGCCAACCTTGGCAATTGGGACCGGGCAGAACTCGAATCTGCGCTTGCTCCGAACCGATCATGAGCTGGCCCGCCCGCCATGCATGTGTCACTTTCCCCCACATCGAGATGTACCGATCCGGCAACAAGTGTTTTCATGGCTTGGCGACGGCCTTGATGTTTCCGAACGGGGAAGCAAAAACCTGTTCTACCCGCATTCCTGCATCTTCCAGCAGCCTTGCAAGGTCCGCAACGCTATACAGACACACTGGCCCCTTGATCGCGTGCCTGGATGACATTTCATCTGAAAGCACCGCATACCGTTGCGATACCGGTTTTGATCGTTCAGTGTAGCCATTGCCAAGTTCGCTGTGCAACCCCGATGCCGATATATACAAACGACCATCCTCCGTCAGTGCGCGCCGTAAGTCGGCAACAATCCCCAATGCCGCCGCATAGGGAACATAATGAATCATGCGCTGGCACACTATTACATGAAACGGCTCAAGATTATCTGCCACCTTGAACTTGGTAATGTCTTGTCGCAAGAACGAACAACGGTCGCCCCATCCTGCTTGCCTGGCGGCAGAAAGAAATACTTGCGAATAATCGGCAATATCCAGCGCCGTTACCGTTGCACCTGCACCAGCCATACGAAGGGCTTGACCACCCGAAGCGCAGCCAAGGTCCAAGGCGCGTGGAGTTCTTCCTAATTGTTGGAGAGCGGCGCACATAGCTGACACTTTGTCGATCGCCATCTTGTCGAGGTCATCTTCCCGCTGCATCGCGATGTCCACGCCAAAGCTGCTGATGGTTGGGCTTCGGCTATCGCCGTATAAGTTCAGATCGTTCATAACGTAGCGCCTTGAAATTGAAGGTGCGTTCTCGACAAACATGCGGGTAGCAGCGGCACACACGGGTTTCATCAACGAACGCTTTGCCTATGCCGTGCTTAAACATACTCGCATACGATTTACGCCTTCAAGCCCGTACATGAAGTATCAAGAGGATAGTTACATGGAGTTACCTTTCATGTACAAAAAAGAGGTATGCGGACATATGCCATTTACGTATTGTGATTTTAATAACCGTATCGGTTAATCAACGAAGATTAGCTCATTCATTTGGAGGTGCTGATGATTATTCGTGGATATGGGGATTACTATGGTCCATACGGTTTTGATCGTGGCATGCAGACCACCATCTATTGCGGCAATGCACCAGAAAGCTGGATTCGGGGCTCGGTAGAATTGGATACCGACGCCGGGTCAATGACAATGTATGTGCAACTTGAAACCAATTCTGCCAGCGCCGGCCCCAAGGGAAAACTCCGTGTGACGGTAAATGACGCCGACAATATAGCGCTTGCAGTCGTTGAAACCAGCGAGATCGGCATCGGTGGCAAGACTCCAGGTCCAGCGAAGATCGAAGGCTTTCAGCTATCAACCGCGCTGTCTCCCGATATCGCACATAACGCTCGATCTCTCTATATCGAAGCATTGCATACCGGATCCGTCAATCAACTATTTGGTAATGATTTGGGGCGCCTGTTCGGCGCTTTCAAAGCCGGTATTTCGATAAGCGCTGCATGCGTTTCTGAGTCTTGAACCGAGGCAAGGGAAAAGGATCGAAGAGAGATGAAAAAGCCGGGACGCAGGCGCGAACGATGTTACAGATGCGCGCCGCAAACTATCATTGTCCCAATTGGATAGAAATCCTGTTATTTCTCAAAGCAATGCTGTTCCATTCCCCTGCGGTTGTCGATGTTCTGATGACAGGATATTCAACACGCGGGGTACTTAACCCGCTGCTGACCAGCCGCAAAGTAATTCGTCCGTCTTGAATCGGCAGCGCCGTCTTTTCCAAAGACTGAAAGGGAACCGTGATGTAGTCCGTGGCTGTAAATTTCGGATTCAAATCCCTCAGCATCTTGCACGCCGTTACCGGCATATCACTCCGCGCCAGACGCCATGTATTGGTTTCAGATGCTTCCAGGCACACATTCCCAAAATTGATATCTACGATGAGCGAGCCCTTGTACCCAGCCTCTGCAAGAATATTCAGTAGCTTATTCAGATTGGATACCTGGAGATCATTAAGAGGCTGCTCACCATAATTGAATTGGAAATCGGCATTTTGCAGCCAGCCAATCGCGCTTAGTAACGCTGCATTGGTTGCACGATTTTCTGCATTGTCGGGAAGCGTCAGGTTTACCGGGGTTGCCATCACAGGCGCTGCCGCTTTTTTAGCTTCGCCATCTGCCAGATAATTTTTCGATACCTGCTTCAATTCATCTTGAACATGCCATAGCGTTCCACCTAAAAAAACCATGCCAATCACAATCGTCACGAACAATAGGTTGAAGGCAAAAGCAATCCTCTCCCCTTCGGCAGCAACGACATCCTTGACTGCCGTCTTGACCGTCGATAAAGACTCACTTCCGTTGAATCCATCTCTGTCGGCATTCTTCTCGAAAGAAGTCAATAACCGCTTGACGATAAATTGCGTGCTATTGTTAATCTGGGTTCTGACATCGGCAATATGGATTTCAAATAACCGGCCGATTTGCGACCTTACTCTATCGAGATCTTGCATTGCTTGTTCCTTCGTAGGCACAGTTGCCGGCACTTCGAACTTGGGGATAATCAGAGGGGGTTCAGCCTTGATGCCTGCTTCTGCATTACTTTCCGCGATTGGCTGAATATTCAGCACTTTCAGCACACGCTCCAGATTGGCCGGCTGCATTGCACCTTTGGATAAGATGTCTTGCGCGCCTAGCGCTATGGCCTGACTGACGAACAAGTCATCTTGCAAAGAGGTATACATAACGACGGGGATCAGTGCTGTATGAGGGTTGGCCTTGATCGTTTTCAGCGCCTCGATACCTGTCATTCCCGTCATGTGCTGATCAAGAAAAATGACCGCCGGATGGTTATAACTCAAATAGGCCAAAGCCTCTTCCGCCGAAGAAGCCGTATCGATTTTTAAATTGAATTTCTGCAACATCCGTTTAAGAAGATGCTGCGCAGTCTTTGAATCATCGACGATAAGTGCCAGGCCCGGATTCATGTATCCCCCTCTCGCCTCATGCCCCAGGGCAGTTCCGAAAGCGCCATCCATCATGTCCATAGGATTGTGTTTCCTCGATATTCCCGTCAGTGGCGACAGAGCGACTGAACGGTGGTGATGCCAGCAAGACAGGTTGGCATCCGAAAGCCTTGTTTCCAAGACAACAATAATGGAATTGTAATTGTGTTATTGTCCTAGCGCAAATAGTTGCGCATAAAATTCATGCATGGAACAAGGGGGGCCATTTTCTGCCGGCTCGCGAGCAGAAAATGCATGCATTCAATCCGCAAACTCGGTTTGCATTAGAGCAGTTTGCTGCTCTAAGCCGGCTGGGTATCCAAGGCCAAGTCGCAATGGAACCGGACAGCGGCACGTGCCACATATGGGAAAGGTCAAATTTGCCATAGGAGGCCGTCGTGATGGAAAAATCCAGCC
>Ga0207657_10005762_pt1 | contig 12919 bp, 11 predicted proteins | sample KBSC33metaG_FD_184316 | JGI IMG/M metagenome (GOLD analysis project Ga0207657, IMG submission 184316) | Corn rhizosphere microbial communities from Kellogg Biological Station, Michigan, USA - KBS C3-3 metaG (SPAdes) (version 2) | ecosystem: Host-associated > Plants > Roots > Rhizosphere > Soil ...
CGATCGGGCAAGCGGGCCGATCGCCTTGACCAATGCGTTGCCGGTGTCGATCGACACGCCGGCATCGGCATAAGTCAGCGGCTTCTGGCTCATTCGCGCGGCCAGTAGAGACAAGCCGCTTGGATTTCCACGCCATTGTCGCCAAAAGACGCCGCGAATGCTGCGCCGCCGCCTTGCCCTCCCATTGATGGTCCTCGCTGCCGCCGCGGGTATCGGCGGCGTGCTGTACGCGCAGCTCGAGAGCGCCGACCGGGGCATCCTCCCGCTCGACAGCTCGAACACGCTCGAAATCGGCGGAATCCATGTCGATGTAGGCGGAACCGATGCGGAAAGTGCTCGCTACGCGGGCTGGCGGATCGCCCAGCGACAGGGTTTCAAGGCCCTGTGGGCGAAGATGCACGGGGTGCCGATCGCCCAGGCTCCGAACCTGCCCGACGGAGCGCTCGACCAGATCGTAAGCTCGATCAATGTCGAGCGGGAGCAGATCGGACCCAACCGTTACATCGCGGATCTCGGCGTGCTGTTCGATCGCGGCCGGGCAGCACCCTTTCTCGGGATGGACGGCGGCGAAGCGGTGCATTCGGTTTCAATGCTGCTGATCCCGGTCACCGTGACGGGCGGGACGGCGACCAGCGTCGAGCTCCGCAACGCCTGGCAGAAGGCCTGGGCGCAGTTCCGGACCGTCCAGAGCCCGATCGACTATGTGCGGGTCAGCGGAATGGGTGCTGATCCGCTGCTGATCAACGCGTCGCAAGCCCACCGTCCCGGCCGCGGCTGGTGGCGGAGCCTGCTCGAAATGTACGGCGCGGCCGACGTATTGGTGGCCGAGGTGCAGTTGCAGCGCCTCTATCCGGGTGGCCCGGCTCGTGGACGGTTTATCGCTCGGCATGGCCCCGACGGTGAAATCGTCGGTGGCTTCACCCTGACTGCAGCGAATAGCGACGGCATCCCGGCAATGATGGCGCAGGGCGCGCAGCAGATGGATCAACTGTTCGGCCACGCCCTGGCCGCAGGACGGCTGACCCGGGATTCCTCGCTGGACCTTCCGCCGCCTCCTGTCCTTCCGGAGCTTCCGGTCCAGCCGAAGGCCGCCGCACCGGCGAATGCGGTTACGCAGATCCAGGTCCAGGTCACCGGCAAGAACGTCATCATGTACAATTTCGCGATGGCGCACCTGCACACACTGCCGGGCGTACAGTCGGCGACTCCGCAGCAGATCAATGCCGGCGGCACGAGCTACATTCTGGTCGGCTACAAGGGGAGCATCGCGAATCTTGCTACGGAGCTGTCAGGGCGCGGCTGGGTTGTCGAGATAGCAGGGACCGTCATTCGCATCCACTCCAGCTCCGACAAGCCGCCCGCGATTCCGCCGCCGCAACCGGTCGCGCCGACTGCTCCGGCGCAGCCTGCGGCTCCGGCCACCAACCAGGCTGCGGCGCAGCCGCCGAAGAGCGAGCAGTGAAGCAGGGGCCGGACCAGATCGCGCTTCCGCTCGACTGGCCCCAGACCGAAGGCGACTCCCGGTTCATCGTTTCTGACGCCAATCGCGATGCATTCGATCACTTCAGAAAGTTCAGCCTCTGGCCGGTGAAGGCGACGATCCTCACCGGGCCGCGCCGGTCGGGCCGCACCCTGCTTGCGCGCAGCTTCATCGAGCGGGTCGGCGGGCGGCTCTTCGACGAGGCCGAACAGCGCGACGAGGAGGAGCTGTTTCACGCGTGGAATCAGGCGCAGGACACCGGCCGTCCGATGGTGATGGTAGCCGACGAGCCTCCTCCGGCCTGGTCGCCGCGGCTTCCCGACCTCAAGACGCGGCTGGCGATTACGCCAGTGGTCACGGTCGGGAATCCGGATGACGCTCTCTTTTCCGCGCTCATCCAGCTGCAGTTTGCCGATCGCGGCCTGCACATCCCGGCGGACGCACTTCGCTTTATGAGCGAGCGGCTGCACCGTGACTATTGGACAGTGGAGCGCGCCGTCGAAGCCATCGACCGGTTTGCAATTTCCGAGCGTGCTCGGTTGTCGCTTCCAACGATCCGCCGCGCTTTGATCGACGCCCGAATGATCGGCGAGGCAGCCTAGCCGCAGGCAACTCGAGTAATGCGGCGATCCGGCCCGAGATACACCGTGACCCGGTCGTCCCGATAATCCATCGTCAGCATGACTCCGGGCGGCGCCCATCGAATTACCGCGGCGCGAGACGCTTTGATGATGGCAGAACCAACCGCTTCGCTTTCGATTTGGCCGACGAAACGGGCAGTCTCAGCCGTTCTACAATGATGACCGGGAGTTTGCCCGTGGATAGGCGGTTGCGTAGCCGCACAGGCGCTCAGCAGCGCCACAAGAGAGAAGGGCGCTCTACGCATCCACCGTTTCGGGCTGCGCTACCCTGCTCATCTTGAGCTTGCCGTCCACGATTCCGAAGGCCAGGCGTCCCTCGACAAGGTCGAGCGCGTCCTTGCCGAACTGGTCGTAGCGCCACCCGGAGAGGATCTTGAGATTCTTGCGAACTCCGGCGGCCAAGGCTTCAAGGTCGTCGGAGCGAGCGATCAGGCGCGCCGCAACGCCCGTTTCCTTGGCCCTGATCTTGAGCAGCAGCTTCAACAAGTCGCTCACTAATGCGGCATCCTTGGTCAAGCCGGGGTGCTTGGGCTCGCGGTCCGGCATTTCGTCATTATCCAGCGGCTTGGCCTTCTGGATCGCGGTCATCAGCCGAGAGCCGATGTCGTTGTTCCTCCAGCCTGCGGACAAGCCGCGCACGCGGCCGAGATCGTCCTGCGACTTGGGCGGATGAAGCACGATCTCGTTCAGCGTGTCGTCCTTGATGATCCGGCCGCGGGGCAGGTTTTTCGAACGAGCCTCGGTTTCTCGCCAGGCGGCGAGGGCCTTCAGGCGCCCAAGGACGGTCGGGTTGCGGCTCGGCAGCTTCAGCCGCTTCCACGCGTCCTCTGGCGGGAAGGCAAAGCTCGAGGAATCGGCAAGCCGCTCCATCTCCTCGTCCAGCCAGGCGCCCCGCCCGGTCTTTCGGAGCTTGTCGACCATACGCGGAAAGACGGTAGCAAGATGAGTCACGTCGGCGATGGCATAGTCGATCTGCCGCTTGTCGAGCGGGCGGCGCCCCCAGTCGGTAAAGCGTGCACCCTTGTCGAGGCTGTGACCGAGCAAGCTCTCGATGAGGTTCGAATAACCGATCTGCTCACCGTGGCCCAGCGCCATCGCGGCGATCTGGGTGTCGAACATGGGGTGGGGGACCTTGCCCGTCAGGTTGTGGATGATTTCCAAATCCTGCCCGCCGGCATGAAAGACCTTGAGCACATCCGGATTGGCCACGAACAGGTCCAGCAGCGGCTTCATGTCGATCCCGTCAGCCTTGGGGTCGATCGCCGCCGCTTCGTCGGTGCTCGCAACCTGGATCAGGCAGAGGTCCGGCCAATAGGTATTCTCGCGCATGAACTCCGTGTCCACGGCGATGAAGGGCTGCTGGGCGAGGCGGTCGACGAGGGCTTTTAGGTCGTCGGACTTCGTAATCAGGGGATGGATACGCATGAGTCTTGGAGCGGCTTTAGCGGCCACCTCGCGGGTTTACAAAAGATGAGTCACCGTTCCTGTTGTTCGAGCTTGGCAAAGGGCATTCACGCGCTACAGATATAGCGCGAACAATCGACGGGGGACCAAGGTGGAGCTGCGCTTTTCACGCGAGGCGCCGCAACGCCCGCGGACTGCGATCGAAGTCGCCGCTCTTCTTTTGGGCGTGGCGATTGCGCTTGGCAGCAATTTCTGGCCCGGTCGGGCAGTCCTTAGATTCGGCCTGAGCGCGCTCGGCAATCCGCCTTATGACGGTTTCGTCGGCGCATTTCTTCCGCACGTCCTGCTTTACTCGACGCTGATGGCGCTCGTGAGCGCCATCATGTGGTGGGTCCTTATCAAGGCCCGCGTGCTGGGCGGACCTCAATTTGGCAATGTCCAGCAATCCATCGGATTGGGAGCGGTCGGCGGAGTTGCCGGCATCGTCCTCACACTAGCGGTCGTCTTGGCGGCAATGCCTGCGGGGACGATCCACTGGATTGATCCGGCTCCTTGGAAGATCGGAGGCAACGTCTTTTCCAACTTCTTCGAAGAGTTCGTTTTCCGTGGGTTTGTCCTGTCGGCTTTACGCCGAATTACGGGGTTCTGGCCGGCAGCGTTGGTATCGTCCGCCGCGTGGGCGGCCCTGCACACGCAGTATCCCCTTTCGCTGCGCCTGCTCATCCTTGTCGTGGGCGTCGGCCTTTGCTGGCTGGCGCGACGAGCGCAGTCCTTGTGGGCGCCATATGTCGCGCACGAGGTGCTGGATCTCATTGGCGACAGCTTGATCGGCTGACTGAGGCGTCCGCGCCTTGACAAACCGGTTTGCGGCATTGAAGCGCGGCGCTCCGATTTCTCCACAATTTTGCCAAGCAGAGCACGCTGATCATGCACGCCTATCGCTCCCACACCTGCGCCGGGCTGCGCGCCAGTAATGTCGGCGAGACCGTCCGGCTCTCGGGATGGGTGCATCGCAAGCGCGACCACGGCCAACTGCTGTTCGTGGACCTTCGCGACCATTACGGAATCACGCAGATCGTCACCGACACCGGGTCGCCGGCGTTCAAGACGCTCGACCGAATTCGTGTCGAGTCGGTCGTGACGATCGACGGCGAGGTCGTTGCCCGCTCGCCCGAAACAGTGAACCCAAACCTGCCCACGGGCGAAATCGAAGTGCGCGCGACCGCCGTCACAGTGCAGTCCGCTGCCGCCGAGCTGCCGATGCCGGTGTTCGGCGACCAGGAATATCCCGAGGAAATCCGGCTTACCTATCGCTACCTCGACCTTCGACGGGAGCAGGTCCATCGCAACATCATGCTCCGCTCGGCGGTGATCGCTTCGATTCGCCGCCGCATGATCGAGCAGGGTTTCACCGAGTTCCAGACTCCGATCCTGACGGCGAGCTCACCCGAGGGCGCGCGCGACTATCTCGTCCCGAGCCGCGTCCATCCGGGCAAATTCTACGCGCTCCCGCAGGCGCCGCAGATGTTCAAGCAGCTGCTGATGGTCGCCGGCTTCGACCGCTACTTCCAGATCGCGCCCTGCTTCCGAGACGAGGACGCGCGCGCCGACCGCTCGCCCGGCGAATTCTACCAGCTCGATTTCGAGATGAGCTTCGTCACCCAGGAGGACGTGTTCAACGCGATCGAGCCGGTGCTTTCGGGCGTGTTCCAGGAATTCGCCCACGGGCGGACGGTCACCCCCGCGGGTGAATATCCGCGGATCCCGTACAAGGAAGCGCTCCTGAAGTACGGCACCGACAAGCCGGACCTACGCAATCCACTGCTGATCAGCGACGTCGGCGGGCATTTCAAAGGTTCCGGCTTCGGCCTGTTTGCCGGAATCGTCGAAAAGGGCGGCGTAGTTCGCGCGATTCCTGCTCCGCACACCGCCGAAAAGAGTCGGAAATTCTTCGACGACATGAACGAGTGGGCGCGGAGCGAAGGCTTTGCGGGGCTCGGCTATGCAACCCGCAAGGGCGGCGAGTGGGGCGGGCCGATCGCCAAGAACCATGGCGAAGAAGGGATGAACCGGCTGGCCGAGGAGATGGGGCTCGGCCCGGACGACGGCATCTTCTTCGCCGCCGGGAAGGAAGATGAAGCGGCGAGGCTCGCCGGGCTCGCGCGGACCCGCGTCGCCGAGCAGCTGGATCTGATCGAGAAGGGCACTTTCCGCTTCTGCTGGATCGTCGACTTTCCCATGTTCGAGTACAATGAAGAGCAGAAGAAGATCGACTTCAGCCATAACCCGTTCTCGATGCCGCAAGGCGAAATGGAGGCGCTCGAGAGCAAGGACCCGCTCGATATCCTCGCCTGGCAATACGACATCGTCTGCAACGGCGTGGAGCTGAGCTCGGGCGCGATCCGGAACCACCGCCCGGACATCATGTACAAAGCGTTCGAGATCGCCGGCTATTCCAGGGAAGAGGTCGACACCAACTTCTCGGGGATGATCAATGCCTTCAAGTTCGGGGCTCCGCCGCACGGCGGCTCGGCGCCCGGCATCGACCGCATCGTCATGCTCCTCGCGGACGAGCCGAACATCCGCGAGGTGATCCTGTTCCCGATGAACCAAAAGGCCGAGGACCTGATGATGAATGCGCCGGCGACCGTCATGCCGAAGCAGCTCAAGGAGCTGCACATTAAGGTCGTCGAGCCGAGCTGACCCAAAATAGGTCCGGCTGCAATCGAGCCGTTGTGCCCCGCGTCATTTGCGTTAACTTTGCGTTCGATGGTCGATCGGGAAGTCAGCTTTGGCGGACGCGGAGGGGGAGCCGATCTAAGCTCGTCGCTCGCGGCGATGCGGGAGCATCTGGGTGAGCTCCAGCTAGCGCAAATCGCGCATGGCCGTCGCGCGATCATCCTCTTTGAAGGGCCGCAGGGCTCGGCGAAGAAATACGCGCTGAGGCAGCTCGCGGCCGGGTTCGATCCCTGCCACTTTGTGGTCCATTCGACCGCTTTCGACCGGCGCGAGGCCAGTGAGGGGCATTGGCTATCCCGCTTCTGGCGGCAGCTCCCGAGCGCCGGAAACACGTCGATTTTCTTCCGCAGCTGGTACAGGCGAGTCCTCGACGACCGCGTGCTCGGCCGCACAGCGGAGGAGACGATCCCCCGCGTGTTCGACGAGATCAATGAGTTCGAAGCGCAGCAGCGAGACTATGGGACGCTGCTGGTGAAGCTGTATTTCGACGTCAGCTCGGACGTGCAGGAGCAGCGGCTCACGCGCCGGCGGGCGAGCCCGTGGCGAACTGGCAGGCCGAGCGAGTTCATTCGCGCCGACGATCCTTCGTACCTGCGTGCATTGGACGAGCTCAGGGCCAATACCGACACGCGCTGGTCGCCTTGGCGCACGATCGATGCGGACGACGAGCAGCAGGCCGCGCTCGCTGCGCTGGAGGCGATCGCCGATGCCTGGAGCAAGGCGATGCCGTCCGAGCCGCCCCAGCTTGTCGCTCACTCCGGATAGCGAATCTCGATCACTTCGTAGCTCTTCTCACCCGCGGGAAGGCGCACCATACGCTCGTCGCCGACCCGAGCGCCGATCAGCGCACGGGCGAGCGGAGCACTCCAGCCGATGCGCCCAGCACTGGCATCGGCTTCATCGTCTCCTACGATGGTCAGGCTGCGGCGCGAGTCCGCCTCATCCGCAAGCTCGACGATCGCGCCGAAGCGAACTTGGTCGCGCGAACTTTGGGTGGATGGGTCAACGACCTTCGCCGCCTTCATGACTCGCGAGAGATGCGACAAGCGGCGGTCGATCTCGCGGAGCTTCTTGCGGCCGTAGATGTAGTCGCCGTTCTCTGATCGGTCGCCGTTCGCCGCCGCCCAGGCGATCGTCCCGACGAGCTTCGGGCGTTCCGTCCCGAACAGCTCTTCATATTCGGCGCGAATTCGGGCGAAGCCTTGCGGCGTGATGAAGCGGGGCGGTGCATCGGCCATTGCCGACGGAGTATCAGCCGGGGCGGCTCTTCCCAAGATAGCGGGAGACATGGACCGCCGTCTGCTGCGGCTGGGCCGAGCGCATCGAATCGTAGACGACGCTATTCTCGATCACCCGCTGCACATAGGCGCGCGTCTCACTGTACGGGATCGCTTCGATCCATTTGAGCATGTCGACCTGGCTGCGCGGGTCGCCGTACGCCCTGATCCACTTGGACACGTTGCCGCTGCCCGCGTTGTAGGCGGCGACTGCGAGCGGCACGCTTCCGTTCCAGGTGTTGAGCATGCGCTGGAAATAGGCGGATCCGAGCATCACGTTGTAGGACGGGTCGCTGATCAGCCTGTAACTGTCGTAGCCGATGCCGAGCTTGCCGGCCTGCTCACGCGCTGTGCCGTTCATCAGCTGCATCATCCCGCGCGCGCCCGCATGGCTGATCGCGTATGGGTCGAACGAGCTTTCCTGCCGGCTGATCCCGTGCGCCAGCGACCACAACTCGCCCGAGACCGAGGCATTCAGCGTCGGATAGGCCTGCCGGACATAGAAGGAGGAACCCTTCACCCGCGCCATCCGCGAGGTCCAGACCGCGAGGTCCGGACGGCGGATCTGGACGCCGAGTTCGACGGCGAGATTGCGGTCGGTGTCGTTGTCGAGCGACTCCGCGAGCGCCCGCACGAACAAGGCCTGTTCGGCCGAGCGGCCCTGTTGCCCGAGCAGCCGGAGGGCCTGCACCACACGGCGACCATTGAATGCGTCCCGCTGCACCTGGGTGGTGGAATATTGCGGGAGCGCTGCGGAAGGCGGCGCGACCGACCGGCCGAGACGCTCCAGGGCGAGCTGACCGTAGAACAGGTCGGGGTAGGCGGCGGCGCGCTGGAAATAAGCGTTGGCGTCCTGGAGCTTGCCCGACGCGAGCGCCGCCCGGCCAGCCCAATAATAGCCCTTCGTCTGCACCTGCAGCGAACGGCCGGCCCGCGCGTAGCGATCAAACATCACCAGCGCATCCGACGGGCTGTTCATCCGGTCGAGCGCCACGGTCGCCGCCAGCCACGCGAGGCTGGTATAATCGTCCCTGACGCCAATCGGCTGATCCGCAATGGGTCCCGGCGAGACATCGTCGATCTGGCTCGCAATATTGTAAGCGGTCCGCCAGTTCCGGGCGTCGACTGCATCTCCGGCCGTCAGCATTAGTAGGTCATAGAACCGCTCAGGATCCGCCGGCTTGTACGTGAACTGGTGCTCCCGGGCCGTGAGTTGCTGCGCCGCCGCGCCGTAGTTGTTTGCCCGCAGGTATCGCGCTCGATCCATCATCAGACCGGCGTCGCGTCCGACGCTGCCGCTCACCGCCTGGTAACGGCTGTCGGCATCCGGCGCGTTCCGAAGCATGGCGATGCGCGCTCCGAACGCCGTCTGACGGTCGGGACTACTGACGGACAAGAAGCGGACGGCATCGTCTGGCCTCTTGTCGAACAGCAGGGCGTCGACGCGGGCATCGTGGTCGGCGGGAGTGAAGTTGGAATAATAGCGCGCCCACAGCGTCTGCTCATCGGACGGGCTCAAGTCCGCTGAAGCCCAGGCATGGCGGGCGGCATCGAGCGCCTGCGCCGCTTGACCGCTCGCTGCGAAGGCTTCGGCCAGCCTTGCCCAACCATTGCCCGTCTTCGGTTTCTCGGCAGCGAAGAACGCCAGGACCGTGCGCGCATTCTCGCCAGGCCGCATCGCCTTTTCGGCCCAGCCCCGCATCCGGGTCGTATCCGGCCAATCCGGATTGGTGATGAGGAAATAAGCGTAATCGGAAAAGCGGTAGCCGCTGCTTTGACGAAGCGTGCGCCAGCTCTCGAGCGAGGCGGCGATACTTTGACTTGTCGCGGGCGCAGCAGTGGCGCTTGCCGGAACCGCATATTGCGCCGAGCTCGAGGGCGGTGTGGTCAGCAGCACCGCCATGATCACAGCAGCACGCCACATGCTGGACATCTTGGCTCGGCACTCCTTATCAGGCCATGAACGCCCGGCCCCACGCTACACAATCTAACTCCGCTTCGAGGAGGCAAGTTCATGTTTTTCGGCTCGATTCCGGCCCTGGTGACGCCGTTTTCCGGTGGCCGTGTCGCGGAAGACACATTCCGGGATTTCGTCGAGTGGCAGATCGCCGAAGGATCCAATGCGCTGGTGCCATGCGGTACGACGGGGGAGAGCGCGACGCTGTCTCACGACGAGCATCGGCAGGTGGTCGCTCTGACCGCTGAGGTGGCCCGCGGGCGAGTGCCGGTGATTGCCGGCTGCGGCAGCTATTCGACGGCCGCGGCGATCGAGTTTGTCCGGGCGGCGGCTGATGTCGGTGCCGACGCGGCGCTAGTGGTCGTGCCCTATTACAACAGGCCCAGCCAGGCCGGACTGGTCGCGCATTTCACCGCGATTGCCGAGGCGTCGTCGATCCCGATCGTGGTCTACAACGTGCCCTCTCGCACCGTCGCCGACATTTCGGTCGAGGCGCTTGCCGAAGCTGCGAAGCACCCCCGCATCGTCGCCATCAAGGATGCGACGGGCAATCTTGGACGGGTCTCCGCCCAACGGCTCGCGTGCGGGGAGGAATTTGTCCAGCTGTCGGGCAACGACGACATGGCGCTCGGCTTCAACGCCATGGGCGGGGTGGGCTGCATCTCGGTCACCGCCAACGTGGCACCAAGGCTTTGCTCCGAGTTCCAGAAGGCCATGCGCGAAGGACGCTGGGACGAAGCGCTAAGGCTGCAGGACAGGCTTTACCCGCTGCACGCTGCCCTGTTCACCGACGCCTCTCCGGCCCCGACCAAACATGCGCTGACGAGAGTCGGGCCCGGCTTTCCGGCCGACCTCCGGCTGCCCCTCGTTGAGGCCTCGGCTGCATCGAAACGGGCCGTCGATGCTGCATTGGAGCATGCAGGCCTTATCTAAGTCTCATGGCCAAGCCGCTCCCGCAGCCGTTCGACAAGCAAAAGGTCGTGGCCGAAAACCGGCGCGCGCGGTTCGACTATTTCGTCGAAGATCGGTTCGAGGCCGGCATTCAGCTGACCGGTACCGAGGTAAAGTCGCTCCGCCACGGAGAGGGTTCGATCGCCGAAAGCTATGCGACGGTCAACGGAGACGAGATCTGGCTGATCAACAGCCACGTGCCCGAATACAGCCATGGCAACCGGCTCAACCATGAGCCCAAGCGACCGCGTAAACTGTTGCTCAAGAACCGTGAGATAGCAAAGCTGAACGGCGCGGTGACGCGCCAGGGCCTGACGCTCGTCCCGCTGTCGATCTATTTCAACGGCAGCGGCAGGGCCAAGGTCGAACTGGCGCTGGCCCGGGGCAAGAAAGTGCACGATAAGCGTGAGACGATGAAGGAGCGGGACTGGAAGCGAGAGCAGCAGCGGCTGCTCAGGCACAATGGCTGAGGCGACCCCCGTCGGCCGTTTCCACTGGATCACGCGCCACGTTCCGACGCGTGAGACCGTCCACGAATACCGCCTCCTCCGGCCATTCGCCTCGCGGCTTACCGACAAGTCGCTGTGGCGAATGACCAGGCGATCGGTTCCGAGGGGCGTGGCCGTCGGTTTGTTCGTGGCGGTGATCATACCGCTGATGCACACGGTCATCGCCGCCATTCTCGCAATTCCGGCGCGTGCCAATGTTGCCGTAGCCGCCATCCTGACGTGGGTGGTGAACCCCCTCACCATACCGTTCATGTACCTGGCCGCTTACCGCATCGGCTCGTGGGAGCTGCACCACGATGCAACCTTGGTGAATCCGACCGACGCCGAGCGCTTCTCGAGCGAGCTCAGCAGAGCGCTTTTCTGGGTTCATCACGCCTCTGGCCCGATTGCACTCGGCATTTTGACCATTGCCGTCGCACTCGCTGCCGTCGGCTATGCCGCAGCCGCGCTGGCCTGGCGCTTCCGCTCGGTCAGCCGCTGGCGTCGGCGGAGGCACGCGAAAGGTTAGCGAGCCGGGCCACGCCCTCTGCCGGCGGAGCAAGTGCGTATCTGGTAGGATCGCGAACAGCTGGTAGGATGCATGCTGCCCATGCTTTACCAGGAGCTGCCCAGCATTGAATCCACGCCACTCGACGGGTGGGGGAGGTGGCTTGCGCCCGCCCTGATCGGGGCTGCGGCGGCGACAATTGCAGCGGTGCTGTTTGTCATTGGTTTTCCCCTTGTCGCCGGGGCGGCGCTCATTGGCGGTGGCATTGGTGCAGCGATCAAGGCGCGCCAGCCCCACGCCGCCCGCGTTGTAGCCGGTCAGCTGGAGGTCGGCCCCGACTACTCGCTTGTCGGTTCGGCCCTGGGCTTGAGCCGCGATCCCGTGGCGCTCACCGATAGGGACGGCGCCCTGCTGGTCGTCAACGCCGCGTATCGTGAACGGTTCGGCAATCGCGGGTGTTTGGAACTCGCCGCCGACGGCGACGAAGACGCTCGCCAGGGACTGAAGCTCGCGCAGTCGATGGCGTGGCGAGATGGCGCTGGATGTGTCGCTGGAATCAGGACGCAGGCGGGAGCATTTCCCGTCGAAGTGGATCGCGTCGGCGCTACGGGCGACAGGCTGCTATGGCGTTTCCCAAGCCCGACTGCCCCTGATCCGTTGTCGATCGCGGTGCGGCGGGTCGAAGGCGGTGTGGGACAGCGGCTTGCCGCCGCGGGCGTTCTTGCAGCCGTCGTCGATCAAACGGGAATCGTTCTCGCCGCGAACCAGCCGTTCGCCGAACGGGCTCTCCCCGCCGGCCAGCCTCTTCGGAAGGCGCAGTTCGCCGACCTGGTGGAGGTCGGCGAGGACGATCGCATGCGGCTTGTCGTGGAGGGCGACGCCGGGTCCGCCGTGCAGGCGGTGCACATTCCCGCCGATCCGCTCGGCGACGGGAACGCGGGTACGTTCCTGCTGTTCGATTCCTCCACGGGGTCGTCCGCGGAATCGACGAATCTCCAGGCGCTGCTCGACGTGCTTCCCGTCGGCCTGGCCTTGGTCGATCGGGATGGGCGATTCATCACCATGAACAGCGCCTTCCGACAGGCTGCGGCGCTGAAGGGCGGCTCGATGCCCGTCTATCCGGGCGATCTCGTCGTCAAGGAGGACAAGGCCGCCGTCGCCGATGCCGTCCGACGCAACGCCCGGGGACCGGCGATGTCGGGCGATCTGGCGATCCGGCTCACGCACCAGCCTGGTGAACCCGTCGCCCTGACGATTGCCGGGCTTCGTGGCCTTGGCGATGCAGCGGTGTTGCTCTTGCTCAAGGACAATAGCGAGGAAGCGAAGCTCAAACGGCAGGTCGCCCAGGCAACCAAGATGCAGGTGGTTGGCCAGCTCGCCGGGGGCGTCGCGCACGACTTCAACAACATCCTGACGGCGATCATCGGCCATTGCGACCTGATGCTGATGCGGCACACGCCAGGCGACAGCGATT
>Ga0207657_10005763_pt1 | contig 12917 bp, 9 predicted proteins | sample KBSC33metaG_FD_184316 | JGI IMG/M metagenome (GOLD analysis project Ga0207657, IMG submission 184316) | Corn rhizosphere microbial communities from Kellogg Biological Station, Michigan, USA - KBS C3-3 metaG (SPAdes) (version 2) | ecosystem: Host-associated > Plants > Roots > Rhizosphere > Soil ...
ACCGCGTTCTTCTCGCTGGTCGGTACGCACGGCCTGCACGTGACCTTCGGTATCGTGTGGCTCGTCACGCTGATGTTCCAGGTCGGTAAGCACGGCATCAACGCCGCCAACTACCGCCGCCTCGCCTGCCTGTCGATGTTCTGGCACTTCCTGGACGTCATCTGGATCGGCGTGTTCACCTATGTTTATCTGATGGGAGTCCTGCCATGAGCGATCACCACCACGCCCACGGCCATGACCATGGCCACGGCCACCACGACGACGACCACCTGCACGCCCACGGCAGCTTCAAGGATTACACGATCGGCTTCATCCTGTCCGTGATCCTGACGGCGATCCCGTTCTGGCTCGTGATGACGCACCAGCTGGCACCGGGCACGACGAAATTCGTCATCCTCGGCTTCGCCGCGGTGCAGGTCGTCGTGCACATGGTGTACTTCCTGCACATGAACTCGAAGTCGGAAGGCGGCTGGAACATGATGGCGCTGATCCTGACCGTCATCCTGCTGTTCATCGTGCTGACCGGCTCCGTCTGGGTCATGTACCACATGAACGCCAACATGATGCCCAATATGGGCAACGACGGCGGCGCGGTACACGGCATGCACGACATGCAGTAATGGCGAGGGACGATCTTGCCGCAGCGCCGGCCCGCCGGCACCGGGGTTTGTCTCCGTTGCTGGCAGCGTGCGCGCTGCTGCTGATCGTCCTGTTTGCCGGTCTGGGCACCTGGCAGGTCGTCCGCCTGCAATGGAAACTGGACCTCATCGCACGCGTGAACGCACGCGTGCACGCCGCCCCGGCGCCTCTGCCGCCGCGCGAACGCTGGGCCGGCATCACCCCCGCATCCGACGAGTATCGACGCGTCGCGCTGCGCGGCACGTATCTCTACGATCTCACCACACCCGTCCAGGCCCTCACGGAAGAGGGCAGCGGCTACTGGCTGCTCACGCCGCTGTGCACGGCGGATGGCGCGATCGTCATCGTCAACCGCGGCTTCATTCCCGCCGACCCGGGCGCGCGCACGCGCTACACGCCGCAGCGCGCGGCCGGCGACCCCTGTGCGGACGCCCACGGCGCCGCGGCCGACGTCACGGGCCTGTTGCGCACGAGCGAGCATGGCGGCGCCTTGAGCCGGACGAACGACCCGGCCGCCGGCCGCTGGTACACGCGCGACGTGGGCGCCATCGCCGCCGCGCGCGGCCTCGGCACGGCACGCGCCGTTGCGCCGTTCTTCGTCGACGCGGCGGCGCACCAGACTCCGCCGGACAGCCCGGATCGGCCCGTCGGCGGCCTCACCGTCGTGAATTTCCCGAACAGCCACCTCGTGTACGCCATCACTTGGTATGCTCTCGGTTTGATGGTCGCAGGCGCATGGTGGTGGGTCGCGCGCGGCCACGGCCGGGAACACGAGGACGATGAACGACACGACTGATCTGTTGAAGCGCATGGTCGAGCGGGGCGCCGACAAGGCCGTCGACGCCGTGGCGCAGCGCGCCCGCACGGCGTCCGCCGCCGACGTCGAATACGTCGCGGGCCACAAGAACATGCTGCAGCTGATCGAGCTGCGCTGGATCGCCGTCATCGGCCAGGTCACGACCATCGCCGGCGCGATCCTCGTGTTCGACGTGCACCTGCCGCTCGTGCAGATGCTCGAGGTGCTCGCGTGCCTGATCGCCTTCAACATCGCCAGCCATCTGCGCTGGCACGAACACCGGCCCGTCACGAACAGCGAGTTGTTCCTCGCCTTGCTCGTCGACGTGGCCAGCCTCACGATGCAGCTGTACCTGTCCGGCGGGACGACGAACCCGTTCGCGTTCCTGTACCTGCTGCAGGTGATCCTGTCGGCCGTGCTGCTGGAAGCGTGGTCCACGTGGACCATCGTCGCCATCACGCTCGCTTGCCTCGCGGGCCTGTCCGTGTTCGCGAAGCCGCTCGCGCTGCCGTTCGACCACGCGCGCGGCATCTCGAGCCTGTACGTGCAGGGCATGCTGATCTGCTTTACGTTGAACGCGGCGCTCCTCGTCGTGTTCATCTCGCGCATCACGAACACCTTGAAGGGCAAGGCCGCGCAGCTCGCGGATCTGCGCCAGCGCGCCGCGGAGGAAGAGCACATCGTCCGCATGGGCCTGCTCGCCTCGGGCGCCGCGCACGAGTTGGGGACCCCTTTGGCCACGCTGTCCGTGATCCTCGGCGACTGGAAGCGCATGCGCGAATTCAAGGCGAACCCCGACCTGCTGGAAGAAATCACGGAAATGGAAACGCAGCTGAAGCGCTGCAAGTCCATCGTGAGCGGCATCCTGCTGTCGGCCGGCGAGGCGCGCGGGGAATCGGCCGCACGCACGACGATCCGCGGCTTCCTCGACAAGCTCGTCGAGGAATGGCAGCACAGCCGCCCCGTGCGCGCATTCGACTACCGCAACCGGATCGAGCACGACTTGCCCGTTGCCTTCGACTCCGCATTGAAACAAATGATCGACAACGTGCTGGACAACGCGCTCGAAGCCTCGCCCGACTGGGTCGGCGTGGACGCGGGCGTCTCGGACGGCACGCTCGCACTGACCGTGCTCGATCGCGGCCCCGGCTTCGCCCCGGCGATGCTGGCCCAGTTCGGCAAACCGTACCAGTCCAGCAAGGGCCGCCCCGGCGGCGGCCTGGGCCTGTTCCTCGTCGTGAACGTGGCCCGCACCTTGGGCGGGACGGTGCAGGCCGTGAACCGTCCGGAAGGCGGCGCCGCCGTCACGCTGACGTTGCCGCTGTCCGCGATCGCGCTCGACAAGGAACCCCCACATGTCCACTGACGACGACAACGAAGAAGACGCTCGCCTCCTCTTGATCATCGAAGACGACGACGCATTCGCCCGCACGCTGGGCCGCTCGTTCGAACGGCGCGGCTACACCGTGCTGCAGGCGCCCGGCCTCGACGAGGCACAGGAACTGCTGAAGGACCATACGCCCAACTATGCCGTCGTCGACCTCAAACTGAAGGGCAACAGCTCGGGCCTCGCGTGCGTGCAGATGCTGCACGCGCACGACCCGGACATGCAGATCGTTGTGCTGACGGGCTTCGCCAGCATCGGCACCGCGGTCGAGGCGATCAAGCTGGGCGCCTGCCAATACCTCGCGAAGCCGTCGAACACGGACGACATCGAGGCTGCGTTCGGCCACGTGGCGGGCAACACGGACCTGGAACTGACGAACCGCTCCACGTCGATCAAGACGCTGGAATGGGAGCGCATCCACGCCGTGCTGGCCGAGACGGACTTCAATATCTCCGAGGCGGCGCGCCGGCTCGGCATGCACCGCCGCACGCTTGCGCGCAAGCTGGAAAAGCAGCGCGTCAAGTAAGCGCCAAATAAGCCGTGCGCGCATGCTACATTGCGGGCTTGACCCGAAACACGCGATGATTCCCATGTTCCTGCATTCCCGCACGGGCGCGCTGGCCGCCGCGCTGCTGCTGGCCGGCTGCGCCAGTCCCGGTCCCGGGCAGCCGCCCGCGGCCGCCTTCGTCGTGCTCGGCGCGGACGGCGTCCCGCTGGCACGCGCCATCACGACGGCAACCAGCTGCCCCGCGATCACCATCGACGGCCGCACGGCACCGATGGCGGTGCGCGCGCCGTTTGGTCCGATCCCGCCGCGCGGCAAGGGCCACAGCGCGAGCGTTCATCCGGAAGCCCCGTCGAGCCCCGTGCTGTCCTGCGAGGCGGCGATCCCGGCGGGCAGCAGACACGTGAACGTCGCCAGCCAGGCGCTCCCGCTGCCGAAGACGGACGTGACACGCATCGTCGTGATCGGCGACACGGGGTGCCGCCTGAAAGGCAAGGAATTCCAGGACTGTAACGACCCGGACGCGTATCCGTTCGCGCGCGTGGCCGCGAGCGCGGCCGCGTGGAAGCCGGACCTCGTCGTGCACGTGGGCGACTATCATTATCGGGAAGACCCGTGCCCGGCCGACCGGCCCGGTTGCGCGGGCAGTCCGTACGGCTACGGCTGGGACGCGTGGAACGCGGATTTCTTCGCACCCGGACGCGCATTGTTCGCGGCCGCGCCGTGGGTGCTCGCGCGCGGCAACCACGAGACGTGCGCACGGGGCGGGCAGGGCTGGTGGCGTTTCCTCGACCCCCATGCCTACGACCCGGCCGCGAATTGCGACGACCCGGCCGCGAATTGCGACGACCCGGCCGCCGACGGCCGCGCCGACACCACGGATCCGTACGCGGTCCCGCTGGGCGGCGACGCGCAGCTGATCGTGTTCGACACGGCGGACACGAACTGGAAAGGCTTTGCGCCGGGCGACGCGCGCATCCAGCGCTACGCCGACACGTGGCGCAAGATCGACCAGCTCGCACGGCAGCGGCGGCACAACATCGCCGTCGACCACCATCCGCTGTATGCGTTCGGCGCGACGCGCGATGCGAAGACGGATGCCGTCACGCTGTTCGGCGGCGACGCCGGCCTGACGCAGGCGTTCGGCGCACTCGACCCGCGCCTGCTGCCGTCCTCCATCGACGTGCTGCTGTCCGGCCACGTCCACCTGTGGGAGCAGACGAGCTTTGCGACCGACCACCCGACGCAGTTCGTCGCGGGCTTCGCCGGCACGGCGGAAGACATCGTCCCGCTGCCGTCTACGGCCCCGGCCGGGCAGGCGCCGGCGCCCGGCGCCGTGCTCGAGGCCTTGAGTTCCTGGATCGACGGCTTCGGTTTCATGACGATGGAGCGCACGGGCCCGGACACGTGGCGGGTCGTCGTCCACGACCGCGACGGCCGCGAGCGCAACACGTGCACCGTGACCGGGCGCCATTCCCGCTGCGCCGTGCCGCAGGTGTGACGGTGGCGCGCCCAAACTACATTGCTACAAAAGTGATTGCCCGCGATACATCGATTGTGTCACAATGAGCGTGAGAGCAGGGCGGCGCGCAGCCGCCCCGCGATCAGCGATGAGGATTGCTTGATTGGGCCCGCGGTGCGCCGCGGGCCATTTTTCATGCAGCGCCGACGAACGGGAATCCGCCCGCGGGCAGCAGGCTACATCTGCGACAGCAGCACGTTGCCGCTGGCTTCGTCCGCTTCGAGCAGGGCGATCAGCTTGCCGAGGTCGTGCTCGAGGCGGGACAACGTGGCGGCGTCGAGCGCGGACAGGGCGTCCGGCAGCACGCCGGCAAAGGGCAACGGTGCGCTGCCCAGCACGTCGGCTCCGGCCGGCTGGATGCGCAGCGACACGCTGCGGCGGTCGGTGCCTTCGCGGCTCGTCGCCACGAGGCCCCGTTCGACGAGGCTCTTGATCAGGTTGCTGGCCGTCGACTGGTGGATGTCGAGCTCGCGCGCGAGCTCGGTCACGCCGATGCCTGGCCGGCGATCGATGACGGACAACGCCCACAACTGGGCACCGCCGACGCCCGCTTCGCGCTCGACCTGGCGGAAATGGGTTTTGACGGCGTTGAAGACGACGCGGAACTGGCGCAATACCCGCGTCGACGACGGTGGCGACGGCAGCGTGTCCGGCTCGGCGGCCGGGTTGGAATGAGAAGACGAGGACATGCAAGAATGATAGCGGAAATGCCGACGGTCCGCCGAAAAATGACGATCAGACAACGATCCCCAGGGTGCCTGCCATGAACGCGGCACCGGACCTGCGCCGCGAACTGGGCGACTGGCGCCTGTGGGCGGTGCGCGCCACCGTGATGCTGCTCGCCGCCGCGGCCGGCCTCACGGTCGTCTGGTTTTCCTGGCTCGCCGACCAGGCGTACGAACGCTTCCTCGCGCTGCGCGCGCTGGCGTGGTGGAGTCCCCTCGTCTGGACGCCCGCCTGCACGGCGCTCGTCGTCTGGTGCACGCGCCGCTGGTTCCCCGGCGCCGCCGGCTCCGGCATTCCGCAGGTGATGGCCACCCTCGACACCAAAGTCGGCGACGCGGAGCGCGGCCTGTTCGTGTCGCTGCGCCTGACGCTCGCCAAGATCGTGCTCACGGCCGGCGGCCTGCTGGGCGGCCTGTCGCTGGGCCGCGAAGGCCCGTCCGTGCAGATCGCGGCCGGCGTCATGCTGCAGGCCCGCCGGCTGATCCCCGCCGGCAGCGCCGTCGGCATCCACGGGCTGCTCGTCGCGGGCGGCGCGGCCGGCATCGCGGCCGCGTTCAACACGCCGCTGGGCGGGGTCATGTTCGCGATCGAGGAATTGGCCCGTGCGCCGGAACAGCGCTCCAGCGGCCTGATCATCGCGGGCATCGTTCTGGCCGGCCTCGTCGGCGTGTCCGCACACGGCGACGGCGCCTATTTCGGCGTCATCCACGCGCCCGCGGTCGGTCTCTGGCTGTTGCTGCCCGGCCTGCTCGTGGCGATCCTGTCCGGCGTGGCCGGTGGCCTGTTCTCGCGGCTGATGATCGCGTCGCTGTCGGGCAGCGGTCGCGACGTCGCCAGCCGGTTGCGCGCGCGCCGGCCCGTGCTGTTCGCGGCCGTGTGCGGTCTCGCCGTCGCCATCGTCGGCCTCGCGACGGACGGCGCAGCGTTCGGTTCCGGTTACGCGAGCACGCGCCACATGGTCGAGGGGACCGCCGCGATGCCGTTCGCGTATGCACCTTTCAAATTCGTCGCCACGTGGCTGACGACGTGGGCCGGCGTACCGGCCGGCATCTTCGCGCCGTCGCTGGCGATTGGCGCCGCGTTCGGCAACGACGTCGCGCTGCTGTTGTACCACGTGCAGGTGCCGGCGCTGATCGCGCTCGGGATGGTCGGCTTCCTCGCGGCCGCCACGCAGGCGCCGCTGACGGCCTTCATCATCGTGATGGAAATGGTCGATGGGCATGCGATGGTGCTGAGCCTGATGGCGTGCGCGCTGATCGCGTTCGCCGTCGCGCGCCTCATCAGCCGGCCGCTGTACCCGACCCTGGCCAGGCTGCAACTCGCGCGGATTCCGGCCCCGGTCGTGGCGCCGGAACAACGCGAAGCGGCGGACTGAGCCAGCACGAAAATAAGACGGTACGGCAGGTCCACTATGCTAGGATGGGGCATGCTGACACGGAAAGTGCGCCTCGGCCGCGCCCGCCCGCGGTCTCCGACGCCCGCCGCAGTGCTCACACTGCTGGCGGGACTGGGTCTTACTGCCATCCTGGTCATCGGCATGGTGGATGGCGAACGGGAGCGAGCCCGTTCCGAGTTCCTGCAGCGCGCGGAAATCCGCAACGCCACCGTCACACGCAGCTTCGGTGACGCGCTCGACGTGCTGCAGGCGGCGAACGCATTGTTTGCCTCGGTCGGCCTCGCGACCCGCGACGAATTCGGCGCCTTTGCCCGGCCGCTTCTCGCCAACCACCCGTACCTGAAAGCCGTCGTGTTCCACCGCATGGTTGCCAATGCCGAGCGGACCGCGTTCGAGGCGGAGAACCGGCGTTTCCGGCCCGATTTCGCGATCCGCGAACGCCACGTGGAAGGCAACACGCTCACGCTCGTGAACGCGGCCCCGCGGCCGCGCTATCTCGTCGTGGACTATATCGAGCCGCTGCTGGGGAACGAAATCGCGGTCGGCTACGACCTGTTTTCGTACGCGCCGCACGGCATCGCGTTCATGCGGGCCGTCGACACGGGCCAGCCGGGGTCCAGCCTGATGCTGCCGCTGCTGCAGCGCGGCGACCACCTCGGCTTCATCCTGCTCACGCCCGTGTACCAGCGCGGCGCGCCGCTGACCAACGCTGCCGCGCGCAGCGCCGCCGCCCTGGGCGACACCGCGGTCGTCATCGACGTGGCCGCGCTGGTCGGCTCGACCCTCGAGAAATCGAAGATGCTGCGCGGCAGCGGACTCAGGGTCGAACTGTACGGCCCCGGTGTGGATGGCCCGCAGCGCGCCTACTTGCACGACTCGCTGGACAAGGCGTCCGGCCCTGCCTGGCAGGCGTGGTTCGGGGACGCCGTGTTCTCGAACCGCCACCCGTTCCTCGTGGCGGGCATGCCGTGGGAGCTGCGTGTCACGGGACGGTCCAGCGCGATGGCGGGCGGCGCCGGGCCGCTCACGGCGCTGATCCTCGGCTGCCTCGTCAGCGTGGCGACCTCCGCCTACGTGCAAAGCCGCGTGAAGCGCACGCGCCGCATCGAGGCGCTCGTCGAGACCCGCACGTCCGACCTGCACGAGGCGCTCGACGCGCTGCGGCTGTACCGGCGCGCCATCGACGCGAGCGCCAACGCCGTCATCCTGATCAGCGCGACGCGGCCCGGCTATCCCGTCGAATACGTGAACCCCGCGTACGAGCGCATCCGCGCCTATGCCGCCGCCGACGTCATCGGGCGCGGCCTGGCGGAGCTGGGTGCGCGCGAGCCCGACCAGGCCGCCGTGGCCGAGCTGCGCGCCGCCATCCGCGAGCGGCGCGAGGGCCACGTGTCGATGCGCCTGTCGTGCGGCGACGGCCGGGATATGCATGCGGAGGTCTATATCGCGCCCGTCAACAACGAGGATGGCGTCACGACGCACTTCGTGATGACGCAATACGACGTGACGATGGCCAAGCGCTACGAGGCCGAGCTGGAGGCGCGCGCCCGCTTCGACACCCTGACGGGCCTCGCCAACCGCTCGCTGCTGCACGACCGCATCGACAATGCGATCAACCTGGCGGCCGGACGCGGCGCCGTGTGGGTGGCCGCGCTCGATCTCGACCACTTCAAGTTCGTCAACGACACGCTGGGCCACGACGCGGGCGACCAGTTGCTGAAGACGGCCGCGCAGCGCATCTGCGCCGCCGTCGAGCGCGCGGACACGGTCGCGCGCACGGGCGGCGACGAATTCGTGCTCGTGCTGCCGGGCCGCGAGAACGAGTCCGAGGCCGCGGCCACCGTGCGCGCCGTGCTGCAGGCGCTCGCGCATCCGCTCGAGCTGTCCGGGCAGGAGCTCGTGCTGACGGGCAGCGCGGGCCTCGCCGCGTATCCCGCCGACGGCAGCGACGCGGCCACCTTGATCCAGCATGCGGAAGTGGCGATGTACCGGTCGAAGGAACTGGGCCGCAACATGGTGCAGTTCTACATGCCGACGATGAATGCCCGCGCCCGCGAACGCCTCGCGCTGGAGGGCGCGCTGCGCAGCGCGCTGCTGCACGACGAGTTCGAGCTGTTCTACCAGCCCCAGGTCGACCTGGAATCCGGTGTCGTCGTCGGGTTCGAAGCGCTGATCCGCTGGCGCCATCCGAGCATGGGCATGGTGCGGCCCGACCGCTTCATCAACCTGGCCGAGGAGACGGGCCTGATCGTGCCCATCGGCGCGTGGGTGCTGCGCACCGCGTGCCGCCAGAATCGCGCATGGCAGCATGCCGGCTACGGCCCGCTGCGCATCGCCGTGAACCTGTCGGCGCGCCAGTTCGCGGAACCGAACCTCGTGCCGGACATCGCCCGCGTGCTCGACGAGACGGGGTTGTCGGCGTCGTGCCTCGAGGTCGAGATCACGGAAAGCCTCGTGATGGGCGACGTGGAGAGCGCGATCCGCACCATGCGCGAGCTGAAGCTGATGGGCGTGAAACTGTCGATCGACGACTTCGGCACCGGTTATTCGAGCCTGTCGTACCTGCGCCGCTTTCCCGTCGACGTCCTCAAGATCGACCGCAGCTTCGTGCGCGACATCCCGTTCGACGAGGACGACGCGGCCATGGTCGCCGCCATCATCGAGCTGGCGCGGGGCCTGCGCATGCGCGTGATCGCCGAAGGTGTCGAGACGGAGGCGCAGCTCGACTACCTGCGCCGGCGCGGCTGCGACGAGGTGCAGGGCCACGTGTATGCACAGGCGGCGTCCGGCGCGGATGTGGAGCGCCTGCTGCGCATGGGGCGCCACATGCTGCCGCACAATGCGACCGTATGAGCGCGGCCTAACCGACCCGCCCCGGGTCGTCGGCTATACTTGCGGACGTATCGACAAGGAAGCCGACAGGAAACAAGAGTGGATGACCATAACGACGGCAAGCGCTGGGACGGGCGCGAACGCCGCATGATCGACCGCGCGGGTGCCCGCGCCAGGGAAGCCTACGCACGGGCGCACGGCCACCTGATGACGAAACCGCCGCACGTGCGCTGGCTGTACATCGCGGCCGGCTTGTTCCTGTTGCTCGTCACCCTGTTCGCGCTGTGGATCGCGCTGCTGTTTCCCCTGACGCCCGGCATCGAGGACGTCAAGCAGGCGCGCGTGGCGCGGCCCACGGTCGTCGTCTCCGCGGACGGCCGCCAGCTGGCCAGCTTCGAGCAGGGCGTGCAGATGAAGGTGCCGCTGTCGCAGGTGTCGCCGAACGTCGTCAACGCCCTCATCGCGACGGAAGACCACCGCTTCTACGACCACCACGGCGTCGACTTCACCCGCATCGGCGGTGCGCTGGTCGCCAGCCTGAAGGGCGATCCGCAGGGCGGCTCCACGATCACGCAGCAGTTGGCGCGCAATATGTTCCGCGACGAGATCGGGCGGGCGCGCAACATCAACCGCAAGCTGAAGGAACTCATCACCGCGTTCAAGATCGAGAACACGTACAGCAAGCCGGAGATCCTCGAAGCCTACCTGAACACCGTGCCGTTCCTGTACAACACGTACGGCATCGAGGCCGCGGCGCACACCTATTTCAACAAGACGGCCGCGCAGCTGAACGAAACGGAGGCGGCCACGCTCGTCGGCATGCTGAAGGGGACGGCCTACTACAACCCCGTGACGAACCCGGAGCGCTCGCTGGCGCGGCGCAACGTCGTGCTGGGGCAGATGCTGAAGGCGGGCGTGTTCGACGAAGCGCGCTACCGCCAGCTCGTCAAGCGCCCGTTGCGCGTGCACTTCGCCCGGCTGGCCGAGCACACCGGTCGCGACGACCATTTCACGGCGTACGTGCGGCGCTGGCTCGTGGAGTGGGCCGACAAGAACGACGCCGACCTGCAACAGGACGGCCTCGTCGTGCAGACGACGCTCGACTACGACCTGCAGCAGGCCGCGCTGCAGGCCGTCAAGACGCAGGCGGGCGCGCTGCAGGCCATCGCCGACGTCGACTGGGCCCACTCCTGGCCCGTCAACGCGACGACCACGCAGACGTATGTCGACATGCGCGGCGGCGTCAATCCGTTCGAATACTACTGGGCGTCGCACGGCGAGCTGCTCGAGACGTTCATCCGCGAGTCCGCCTCCTACCGCAAGGCCGTGGACGGGGGCGAGAATCCCGTCGCGGCGCTGAAGCGCCTGAAGGCCGACCGCGATTTCATGCACCAGCTGAAGGCCGCGAAGTCGCGCCTGGAGGCGGGCTTCCTCGCGATGGATCCGAACACGGGCGAGATCAAGGCCTGGGTGGGCAGCCGCGACTTCGAGCGCGAGCAGTACGACCACGTGTCGCAGGCCGCGCGCCAGCCCGGCTCCACGTTCAAGCCCATCGTGTACGCGGCCGCGCTGGAACAGGGCATCGCGCCCGACCATCCGTACCTCGATGCCGTCACGACGATCCGCTTCGCCGACGGCACCGAGTGGCGCCCGACGGACAACAGCGGCACGACGGGCCGCCAGCTCACGTTGCGCGATGGCCTCGTCTACTCGAAGAACACGATCACGGCGCAGGTCGTGCGCGACATCGGCGTGGCGCCCGTCGTCAAGCTCGCGCAGGACCTGGGTGTCCGCACGAGCAAGCTCGCGAAGGTGCCGTCGATCGCGCTGGGCACGAGTCCCGTCACGTTGCTCGAGATGGTCAACGCGTATTCGACGATCGCGGCGCAGGGCGAGTACCGCAAGCCCGTGTTCGTGCGCCGCATCACGGACCGCAATGGCCAGGTCGTCGCCGACTTCGGGCAGCAGACGCCGCAGCGCGTGCTGTCGCAGGAATCCGCGGTCACCTTGATCGACATGATGCGCGGCGTGATCAACCGGGGCACGGGGACGGGCATCCGCTACCGCTTCGGCATCACGGCCGACGTCGCGGGCAAGACGGGTACGACGCAGAACAACGCGGACGCGTGGTTCATCATGATGCACCCGAACCTCGTCGCGGGCGCGTGGGTCGGCTTCAACGACAACCGCGTGACGATGCGCTCCAACTACTGGGGGCAGGGCGGCCACAGCGCCATCCTGCTCGTGGGCGACTTCTTCAAGTCCGCGCTGGGCAGCGGCAAGATCAGTGCGGACGCGCTGTTCCCCGGCGGGCACAAGCCCGAGCCGGTGATCCGCCACGAAGAAGCGCCGCCCGAAGAGGACATGGAAGAGGGCGGCGACATGCAGCAGGAAGGCGGCCCGCCGGCCGATACCCCGCAGCCGCCGGACAACGAGCCGCCGGCGCCGCCGCAAGACCAGCAGCAGGAAGGCATCACGCTGCCCCCGCCGAACGACGCGTGACGCGTCACAAAATCGGCGTCCCGCCGGTGACCGGAACCCGCGCGCCCGAGATGTAGCTGGCCTCGTCCGACGCCAGCAGCACGTACACGGGCGCCACTTCGACCGGCTGGCCCGCGCGCTTCATCGGCACCTGCTGGCCGAAGCGCGCCACCTCGTCCGGCGGCATCGTCGACGGAATCAGGGGCGTCCAGATCGGCCCGGGCGCCACCGAATTCACGCGGATGCCCTTCTCGGCCAGCAACTGCGCGAGGCCCGCCGTGAAATTCGCGATGGCGCCTTTCGTCGTCGCGTACGCGAGCAGGGTGGGCTTCGGATTGTCCGAGTTGATGGACGTCGTGTTGATGATGCTCGATCCCGGCTTCATGTGCTTCACGGCCGCTTTACAAAGATGGAACATCGCCGTGATGTTGACGGCGAACGTGCGGTCCCATTCGTCGTCCGGGATCTCGTCCAGCGACGTGCGCGTCATCTGGAACGCGGCATTGTTGACCAGGACGTCGATGCGGCCGAATTCCTGCACGGCGCGGTCGACGATGGCGCGGCAATGGGCCGGGTCGGCGATGTCGCCGGGGACCAGCACGGCCTTGCGTCCCGCGTCGCGCACGAGGCGCT
>Ga0207657_10005764_pt1 | contig 12914 bp, 7 predicted proteins | sample KBSC33metaG_FD_184316 | JGI IMG/M metagenome (GOLD analysis project Ga0207657, IMG submission 184316) | Corn rhizosphere microbial communities from Kellogg Biological Station, Michigan, USA - KBS C3-3 metaG (SPAdes) (version 2) | ecosystem: Host-associated > Plants > Roots > Rhizosphere > Soil ...
CGCTAATGGTAGCAGAATCAAAGCAATCCATTTGACGCAGTACGCTTGCATACAGCATTTTATCGCTTGGAAGATCCGGCACCAGCACGTCAGGGAGCGCATCTGCAACGCGGGCACGCTCGGTGGGACTGTCATCGAGAAAAACCGCAGAATCGAGCCCGAGATTGAGCTCTTTCATGAGATCAGCGACATTTTGTGCCTTATCGTTCCAATTTATTCTCCAGCCGGCAAAATCACTCCGCCGGAGGATCATTTCCGGATGGTTCGCAATCGCTTCAAGCGCGATACTTTCGGTGTTTTTGCTGACTAAACCCAAGATAACACCGCGTTGCGTGAGTGCCTTGTCCTCGTGCACGTAGCTCGGATCGATCGCGAACGCATCGGTCAGAGACCGCATGTCGCGGACGACGATGGCACCGCCGGTGAGTGGGGTGTAGAGCCACTTGTGTGGATCGAGTGCCACCGAGTCCGCGCGCTCGATGCCGCGGAAGAGCGGGCGCAGGGCATCGGTGAGCGCCGCGATGCCACCGTACGCGCCATCCACGTGCAGCCATAGACCGTTCGCGGCACAGATGTCGGCGATCGCCTCGAGCGGATCGATGGCGCCGGTCGACACCGTCCCGGCGGTCGCGATGACGGCGATGGGCTTGTGGCCGTTGCGCACATCGCGCGCGATGGCCGAGGCAAGCGCGTCGGGGCGCATGCGGCACGCGTCGTCGCACGCGATCGAGCGCACGGCATCGCGCCCCAATCCCAGCATGTCCGCGGCGCGCGTGTTGACGTCGTGAGCTTCCGCCGAGGCGTACAGCGTGAGCGGTGGGCCGCCGCGCATGCCGAGATCGCGAATCGACCAGCCGGCCTTCGCGTCGCGCGCCGCCTTGAGCGCGACGAACGCGGCCATCGCGCCGCCCGTCGTCACGTAGCCGCCCGCGGTTTGCGGCAAGCCGAGCCGGCCGGCGAACCATCGGCCCAGGTGCAGCTCGATCTCGGTGGCGGCGGGCGAGAGCCGCCATCCACCCAGGTTCTGGTTGAGCGCTGCCGCCAGGAGATCCGCGGCGGCACCGGGCACTGTTCCGGCGCCGCTGATGTACGCCATGAAGCCGGGGTGACCGGTATACGTCGAGTGCTCGAAGGCGATGGTCCGGAGCGTGTCCACGAGTGCATCCAGGGAGAGTGGCTCGTCAGGCACATCGCGCGTGACTGCCGCGCGCACCTCCGCCGCAGTCGCCCTGCCACCGGCCGGAAGCGTCGCCATCCGATCCAGCAGCTCGCCCCACAGCGACACCACCTCTGCGCCGAGCGAGCGCGCGCGATCTCCATCCCACGCGAGATCGGTTACTGGCGCCGGAGGGTCGGGGAATGTGGTCGGCTTCGGCATGGCGAATCGGTTGCTGAGTGAGGGGCCGGCGCGCCGACATCGGCGCGCCGGGAGGAGTGTCAGCGCCGCGTCGAGGTTTTCGGCGTGTCGGCAGGATTGACGTAGGTCATCGCGAACGGCCCCATCGCGTGAACCTGCACCACCGTCGGACCATGGGCGACTGCGTAATGCGCTTCATTCGCCGGCGCCGTCACGAAGCCACCGGCGTTCAGCGTCATCGTCTTGCTCGCATCGAACGTCTTCCCCATTCCGACGGCGAAGCTGCCGCTCACGACGGTCACGTGCTCGTCCGTCGGATGCGTGTGCGGCGGGAACTTGTAGCCGTTCGGCAGGCGGAGCCGCACCGTGAACAGTCCCGTGCCGCTCGGGTCACCCTGCATGACCGCCATCTGCGCGCCTGCCGGGAAGATGGCCGGCGCCGGTCCCCATTTGATCGCTGGTGCGGCTCCGCCCTGTGCGTGAGCGGACTGCGTCGTTGCGGCGAACGTGCTGGTGAGCAGCAGCGCCGCGATGGTCGTGAGTTTCATCTTCGGTCTCTCCGCGTGTTGGCTGTCTCGAACGCCCGCCTCCGTTGTTCGGCGATGCGCACGAGCAGGATGGCGCAGGAGCACCGACGCGTCTCCGTGGCAAGTACGGGGAATTTGACGAGGGGTACGGAGGCGCCGATGTGTTTTACCGCCGCGCGTGCCCCGACCCGGATTCCGGCGCCGCGAGACCCTGCTCCGTGGCCCACACCGCGATCTGCGAGCGCGATGTGAAGCCCAGCTTCGCGAGCGCCGCGGCGACGTAGCCCTCCACGGTCCGCTCGCCGATGCCGAGCGACCGCGCGATCGCGCGGTTGGATTTTCCCTGCGCGACGAGCGCCGCCGTATCTCGCTCGCGCCGCGTGAGTCCGCCGTACGCAGCCTTCGCCGACTGTCGAGCCGTGCGTTCCGCCGGCGGCGGAGCGATCGTGTCGACGTGCGTGCGGAACGCCGCCACGAGTGCCGGCTCGTCGAGCGCCCGCACGAGCTCGTTGGCTGTCGACCGGGCAGCGTCGAACAGCTGCCGCGCGACGAGTCGGTGGCGCTGCGCGAGCTCCGCGCCGGCGTGAATGGCGTCGATGCGCCAGAGCAGCGGACGCGCCTCCTGCGCTCGGGCCTCTGACCTCGCGACGCCCAGCCACTCGATCGCCTCGCTCCAGCGCTCGAGCGCTGCGAACGCCTGCGCGCGAAGCATGGCCGCTCGCGGCGTCCGCTTGACATCATGCTCCTCGAGCAGGGCGAGCGTGTTGGTCGGCGCGTTGGCCGCGAGCGCGACCTCGGCGCGCGCGAGCGCAACGTGCCGCTCACCCAACGTGCGCGCCGCACGTCCGGACGCATCATGCACGCCCGAGGAGCATGGGACGATGCGGTCCACTTCGTCGAGCACCGCAGTCGCGTGATCGGGCCGCTGGTTGCGCGCCAGAGCGACCGCGAACATCGCCGCGGTCCAGCGGATCCAGGTTGCAGACGCGAGCCGCCGCGCGATGTCGTACGCCGCCTCGAGGTGCGCCAGCGCATCCGGCATGGCGTGCAGATCGAGCGCGATCACCCCGAGCACGCGGCGCGCTCCGCACTGCCATTCGAGGTGCTCCATGTCCTCGGCAATCGCGAGCGACTCACGCGCGCGGCGGAGTGCGCGCTCGTATTCTCCGCGCCAGGCCAGGCAGTCGGCGAGGAGATAGCGCGAGAACGCCGCGCCGGCACGCCACCCGATCTCGGTCGTCAGATGCACCGCGCGCTCGCTCACCAACAGCTCGGCGGTGCGGGCGGTCGCGCACACCGGCCCCGCCGACGCGTGGTAGCTCGGTCCGCACGCCACGAGCACGGAGAACGCGTTGGCGAGTCCGCGGCGATCGCCGAGCGCCGTGAAGAGCGCCACGGATCGCTCGTAGAGCTCGACCGCGGCCTCCTGCGCGCCAGCCATGTGGTTCGACATCGCGAGCAGATCGACCGTTTCCGCGACGCCGCGCGAGTCATCTGCGCGCTCGAGCATCGCGAGAGCCTCGTTGTGGTACGGAATGCCCGCCAGCGGCTCCTCACGATTGATGTGCCAGTTGCCGACGCGATTGAGGCTGCGCGCGATGAGCGTGGGCTCACCGATCGAGCGCGCCACCTCCAGCGCCTCGCGGCGGTGGCGGCCCGCCCGCTCGTAGTCCCGCGCCGCCCACAGCATGCCGAGGGCGAGCAGTGCCTCCCACTCCGTCCTCCGGTCCCCTTCGGCGCGCGCCGCCTCGAGCGCGCCGACGAAGTCGTCGTTCGCGCTCGCGAAGGCGCCGAGCGTCTCGTGCGCCCTGCCGCGTGCGGTGAGGAGCGAGGCATCGGGTTTTCGTCCGAGCTTCTGCGTCGCGATGACGGCGCGCTCGAGCTGCTGCAGCGCCTCCCGCGTGGCGCCGAGCGTGAGCGCGTGGGACGCGGCGGCCCGCGCGTAGCGCTGCGCAGCCTCCCAATCGCTCGCCTCGAACGTGTGATAGGCGAGTGCCTCGGCCGCGTCCTGCGCCGAGTTTGCCGACTGCCGCTCGAGAGCAGTGGCGATCGCCCGATGCAGCGCCACGCGCTCGCGCGCGAAGAGGCGCGTGCGAATGGCCTCGCGTGTGAGCGCGTGGCGAAACGCGAACCGATCGGCGGACTCCTCGGTCACGAGCTGCGCCGCGACGAGCTCCTTCACGAGCGACAGGAGCTCCGCCTCGCTGTGCGGCGTGAGCGCCCGGATCAGCTCGAAGTCGAAGCGGCGTCCAGCGACCGCCGCAACGGAGAGCACCTCGCGCGCCTGCTCGCTCAGTCCGGCGAGCCGTCTCGCGACGGCCTCGGACGCGGTGCGTGGCACGCGCACGTGGTCGAGCGGGCGGGCGCGCCACGCGCCGCCCGTGAACGCGAGATCGCCGTCCACGATGAGCGCCTTGAGCACCTCTTCCACGAAGAATGGATTGCCTTCGGTAATGGCGTGCAGCCTGCCCACGAATGCGGGCTCGAACGGCGACTCGGCGCCGCAGATCGCCGCCATGCTGAGCGGCCGCAGCGAGACTTCCCACGCGCAGCGTGCGCGATCCAGATCGGCGAGGAGCCGGGCGAGTCGTGCGCCGATCTCGTCGCTGCGAAACGAGAGCGCGAGCACGATGGCGCGCGCGCCGATCGACCGGGCGAGATGGAGGATGAGATCGAGCGTCGCGTCGTCGCTCCAGTGCACGTCCTCGATCACGATCAGGAGCGGCTGCGCGCGGCCGAGCGCATGCACGGCCTCGGCGAGCGAATGGAACAGGCGCCGCCGGTCTTCCTCGGGGTCGGACGCGGGATGCGGCGCGGCGTCCGGCAGAATCTGGCGCAGCTCGGGGAAGAGCGTCACGAGCTCCGTCGCCGCAGGAGCGAAGTAGTGCGCGGCGAGCGCCGGCGATGCCGTCGTGGAGAGGACGCGGATGAGATCGAGAATGGGGGCGTACGGCTGGGCGCGGTCGGCCTCGAAGCACGCGCCCTGGAGCGTCACGAAGCCGTTCGCGCGCGCCCGCTCGACCATCGCACGCACGAGACGCGACTTGCCCACCCCCGCTTCGCCCGAGACGAGCAGCGTGCCGCCGTGCGCATCACGCGCGCGATCGAGCGTGTGCACGACGGTGGTCAGGGGGACGTCGCGGCCGATCAGTACCGGGCAGACGACGCTTTGATCGAGCAGCATGGGGCTCAACCGGGAGAGTTCGATGGATGAATGATGGAGACGGAGAGCGGTCGTGCGCCACCACACCGGTACCGAACGCGCGGCGTCGAGGGGTACGCAAAGGGGGCGCCGAATCAGCGCCCCCTTTCACACCACGTCGTTCACTCCCGTCCGCTCACTCCACCGTCACGGACTTCGCGAGGTTCCTCGGCTGATCCACGTTCGCGCCACGCTTCACCGCGATGTAGTACGCGAGCAGCTGCAGCGGCACCGACGCCAGGATCGGCGTGAACATGTCGATCGTTTCCGGAATGCGGATCTCGTGGTCCAGCTTCCCCGCCAATGCTGGCTCGCTCCGGCTCGTGAGCGCGATCACACAGCCGCCGCGCGCCTTCACCTCGTGAATGTTCGACACGATCTTGTCGAACACCGAGTCGTGCGGTGCGATGAAGACCACCGGCATGTTCTCATCGATCAATGCGATCGGACCATGCTTCATCTCCGCGGCCGGATACCCTTCCGCGTGGATGTAGCTGATCTCCTTCAGCTTGAGCGCTCCCTCGAGTGCCGCCGGGAAGTTGTAGCCGCGGCCCAGGTACAGGAAGTTCGTGACGTGCTTGAACTGCTCCGCGATCTCCTCGATCACCGGAGCCGTCTCCAGGATCTCCGCGATCTGTCCGGGAAGCTTCTCCATCGCTTCCACGATGCGCTTGCCCTCGAGCTCCGTGAGCCCCCGCAGCCGCGCGAGCTTGAGCGCGAACATCGCGAGCGCCGTCACCTGGCTGCTGAACGCCTTCGTGGACGCGACACCGATCTCGGGGCCCGCGTGAATGTAGATGCCGCCGTCCGACTCGCGCGCGATCGTCGAGCCCACGACGTTCACGATGCCGAGCGCACGCGCGCCGCGCCGCTGCGCTTCGCGCATCGCCGCCAGCGTGTCCGCCGTCTCGCCCGACTGCGAGATCACGATGCACAGCGTCTTCTCGCTGATGATCGGATTTCGGTAGCGCAGCTCCGAGGCGTATTCCACCTCCACCGGCACCCGCGCGAGCTCCTCGATCAGGAACTCGCCGATGAGCGCGGAGTGCCAGCTCGTGCCACACGCCGTGATGAGGATGTTGTCGAACGTGAGCAGCTCTTCCGAGGTCAGATTGAGCCCGCCGAGCTTCGCGGTGCCCGTCTCGCTGAGCAGACGGCCGCGCATCGTGTTCTTGACGGTGTCCGGCTGCTCGAAGATCTCCTTGAGCATGAAATGCGCGAAGCCGCCGCGCTCGATCATGTCGAGATCCCAGTCGATCGTCGCGACGCCGCGCTCCAGCGGCAGCGCGTTCATGTCGATGATCTGGTAGCCATCGCGATCGAGCACCGCGAGATCACCATCATCGAGGTAGATCACCTGCCGCGTGTGTGCCAGGATCGCCGAGACGTCGCTCGCGATGAAGTACTCGCCTTCGCCGAGCCCGACCAGCAGCGGGCTTCCCTTGCGCGCCGCGACGATCTTGTCGCGGTCATCGCTCGAGACCACCGCGATGCCGTACGTCCCCTCCACTCTCGAGAGCGCCTCGATCACCGCCTCCTCCAGATTCCCGTCGTACACCTCCTCGATGAGATGCGCGAGCACCTCGGTGTCGGTGTCCGAGCGGAAGCTGTGGCCCAGCTCCTCGAGCGCCTGCCGCAGCGCGGAGCCGTTCTCGATGATGCCGTTGTGCACGACGCCGATCTTCTCATCGCAGCTCATCTGCGGATGCGAATTGATGAAGTTCGGCGCGCCGTGCGTCGCCCAGCGCGTGTGCGCGATGCCGAGTGTTCCGACGATCGGCGTCGAGGTCACGAGAGCCTCGAGCTCCGAGATCTTTCCCGGCGCCTTGCGGGTCTCCAGCCCCTTTCCATTCATGACGGCAATGCCAGCCGAGTCATAGCCTCGATACTCGAGGCGCTTCAGCCCCTCGAGGAGCAATGGCGTGGCAGAGCGAGGTCCTACGTATCCAACGATTCCGCACATATACCGCGTTCCCGGAAAATGTCAGCGCAATGCATCGAGCGGTACGCGCGAGCGCGCGACCAGATCACGTGCCTCTTCATCAGTTGGTGCTTCCGCGATCACGCGCACGATGGGCTCCGTTCCCGACGGCCGCACGTGCACCCATCGATCCTCCCACGACAACCGCAACCCGTCCTGCGTATCGACCACGGCATCCTGGAAGCCTGCGCGCAGAGAGCTGTACACCGCGTCGAGCGGCGCGTTCGGCCGATCCAGCTTGTCCTTCACAATTCGATACCGAGGGTACCGATCGAGCACACGCGACAGCGGTTCCCCGTCCTCGACCAGCATCTGCAGCAGCAGCGCCACACCCACCGGCGCGTCCCGGCCAAGATGGAGCTCGGAGAGGATCACCCCTCCGTTGCCCTCGCCACCGATCGCCGCACCCTCGCTCCGCATGCGCAACGCGACGTTCACTTCACCAACCGGCGCACGGATCACGGAAGTTCCCGCCTCTTTCGCTACGTCATCGACGATTCGACTGGTCGACAGATTCGCCACCACCGGTCCCGGGCGGTACCGCAGCGCCAACCGGGCCGCGAGCGCCAACGTCCAGTCCTCCCCAATCGCCCGTCCGGCATCCGACACGAGCGCCAACCTGTCAACATCTGGATCAGTCGCCAGACCGACATCTGCCCCCGTGTGGAGCACGAGTCGTTCCAGTTCCCCGAGGTTCGCGGCGACCGGTTCGGGAGGGTGGGCGAAGCGACCATTTGTTTCCAGATTGACGCCCATCACCACGCACCCGAGGCGTTCGAGCAGCGTAGGCACGATCGCGCCACCCGCTCCATTCGCGCAGTCGAGCGCAATCCGGAACCGCCGCTTTTGGATCCGCTCGACACTAATGAAGGGAAGCGACAACACCCGCTCGAGGTGCCGCTCGATCGCCTTCGTGTCCTGCGTCACATTTCCCAGCGCGTCCCAGGTCGCGTACTCGAGATCGCTCTCCACCACCGCCCGCATCGCCTTCCCTTCATCGCCATCCAGAAAGAGCCCGCTCGGCCCGATGAACTTGAGCGCGTTCCACTCGATCGGATTGTGGCTCGCCGTGATCGCCAGCCCTCCCGCCGCATGCGCGTCCTCGACGGCCATCTGGATCGTCGGCGTCGGCGCGAGCCCGACGTCCAGCACGTCGCAACCCACACTCTGCAGTGCCGCGATCGTCGCGCGATGAAACATCGGACCCGACACACGTGAGTCGCGTCCGACCACGATCGTGCGGGAACCGCCATTGCGCCGCGCCCATGCGCCGAAGCCCGCGGCGAACTTCGCGACCACAGCCGGCGTGAGCCCATCGCCCACACGCCCGCGCACGCCCGACACGCTCACCATCAATTTCTCGTACACGCGACTCCCTCCCGATTCGGTGCCGAAAAGCTAGCGGACTGAATCCGGGATGTGGCCGACGCCACCGAAGCTCGCTCGGCGCAACCCGTTACACCGCGCGCTCTCGCGCGTGAATACCGGGAGGAGAGCCGCTCCCGCCCGTTTCGGGTTGCACGCGGTCCTTCCCACGCCCAGCCCCCGGCCCATCTCTCGTGAGTCTTCGCTCCCGCTTCTCCACATTGCCGTTCCGCTGGAAGATGGCGCTCATCACCGCTTCCGCGGTGCTCGCCACCTTCGCGCTCGTGCTCGCACCCGTCTACGTCGCGAGCCGGCGCAAGATCACCCAGCTCACGGCCCACCGCCTGCACGCGATCGCCGCGAGCACCAGCGTCGCCATCCCCGCAGAGTCGCTCGACGTCATCACCTCGAGCGGCGACACGACGCGCACCTCCCCCTTCGTGCTCGGCATACTCAAGCGATCGTGGATCGCGAACGGCGGTGACACGACCGACTTCACGAGCGGAATCGCGATCATGCGGCGCGATGGAAACGTGTATCGCTATCTCGCGCACTCCTCGTGGAACGTCGGCGAGACGGAGTACACGCGCACCTGGTCGCCGCCGTCGGTGATCGGAGACAGTCTCGCGCGAAACGTGGGCGGAGAGACGCAGCTCTACGACGGTCCGGTCGGCCGGGTGATCGGCGCGGAATATCCCATTCTGCGCCGCGATGGCACCGCCGCGGCGTTCACGTTCGTGACGCTCGACGCGGACTCGCTCCTCTCCGATCTCTCGAGGGATCTCATGCGCATCGCGTGGATCCCGCTGCTCGTGCTCGTCGGCGCGCTCGCCGCCTCGCTGATCTCCGCACGCCAGATGACCTACGGCATCGAGGAGGTCGCCGAGCACGCGCAGCTCGTCGCGCGCGGCAGCCTGCGCCGGGAGCTCACCTTCGAGTCCGGCGACGAGATCGGAGCGCTGGCAGTGGCCTTCCGCACCATGAGCGGCGGCCTGCGAACGCTTCTGCGCGACGTCGAGACGGGCGCGGCGGAAGTCGCGGCGACCGCCGACGAGCTCGCGGCCGGGGCCGAGCAGATGAGCGCGTCCACCGAAGAGGTGGCCGCCGCGGCCCAATCAATCGCGACCTCTGCCGCGCAGCAGACGAAAGGCATCCACATCGTGGTGGCGATCTCCGGCCGGGTCGCCGTGCGCGCGCAGGAAACGTCGGCGCACGCGCTCCAGGCACAGAGCGCCGCCGACGCGGTCACCGATTCCGCTCGCCGCGCCGGAGAGGCTGCCGAGCAGGGACTCAAGAGCATGGCGCGCATTTCCTCGGTCACGAGCGAGACGATTCCCGCCGTCGCCGAGCTGGGAGAGAAGTCGCTGCGCATCGGTCAGATCACCGACACGATCGGCGCCATCGCGCGCCAGACCAACCTGCTCGCGCTCAACGCAGCCATCGAGGCAGCGAGGGCCGGGGAGCACGGGCGCGGCTTCGCGGTGGTGGCCGACGAGGTGCGCAAGCTCGCGAAGGAGAGCGGGCGCGCGCTCGAGACCATTCGTCAGCTCGCCGCCGAGATCCAGCAGGCGAGCACCTCGATGGCCTCGCGCATCGATGACGTGAGCACGAGCGTGCTCGCGGGCGAGTCGGTCATCCGCTCCTCCAGCGACGCGCTGATCCAGATCGCCCGGGAGATCGAGGGCAGCCGCGCCGCAGTCGAGCGCATCGTCGAGTCCGCCGTGTCACAGCATCAGGAAGCGGAGTCGCTCGCGCGCGAGATCGAGAGTGTGGCAGTGGTCGCCGAGCAGAACGCGTCGACATCCGAACAGGTGAGCGCGGTGGTGCAGGAGCAGACCGCCTCCATGATGCACGTCACCGAATCGAGCCAGCATCTCGCCGACATCGCGGCGCGCCTCAAGGGCGTGATGGTGCGCTTCGAGCTCTGACGCGCGCTAGCGCCTGGGTGCGCGGATCTTGATCGCTTCGGTCTCGGCGGTCTGGTTCGGAATGAAGGCCTCGCTCCGCGCGACCTCGAAGAAGGCGTCCACCACGTTCACATCGAACTGCGTCCCCGCCACGCGGCGCAGCTCGGCCATCGCCTCCGTGAACGTGAGCCCGTTGCGGTAGGGGCGTTTGCTCATCATCGCATCGAACGCATCCGCGACGGCGATGATGCGCGCCTCGAGCGGAATGTCCTCGCCGGCGAACTTGTCGGGCACACCTCTGCCGTCGATCCGCTCGTGGTGCGAGCGCACGATGTTGAGCGCCACCGGATTGTCGCCGAGCAGCGGCTGAAGAATCTGCCAGCCGAGCACGGGATGGGTCATGATGTGCTCGTACTCCTCGTTCGTGAGCGGACCCGCCTTGCGAAGCACTTCCTCGCGCACGCCGATTTTCCCCACATCGTGGAGATGTCCGCCGAGCTCGATCTGCGCGATGAGTGTGGTGCTCAGATGCATGGCGCGCGCGATCGCGACGCCGTACTGGCTCACGCGCACCGAGTGGCCGCGCGTGTAGGGATCCTTGAGCTCGAGCGCGTCCGCGAGCGACTGGATACTCGCCAGAAAGAGCGTTTCCAGCCGCTCGGCCTGCGCCTTCACCCGCATCTCGAGCCGCTCCTGATAGTCGCGGTTGTCGGCGAGCAGGCGGCGCTTCTCGAGCGCCTGGGCCACGCGCGCGCGAACTTCCTCGAACACGAACGGCTTCGTGATGTAGTCCATCGCTCCGAGCGACAGGCACGCGACCGCGACCTCCACCTCCGCGACGGCGGTGATCATGACGACCGCGACATCGGGATAGCGGAGGCGCAGATTGCGCAGCAGCTCCTGCCCGTCCATCTGCGGCATCCGCATGTCCGAGAGCACGAGCGCGACCCGGTCCTTGGCGAGCAGCGCGAGGGCTTCGACACCCGAGCCGGCTTCGAGGCAGGTGAAGCCGTCGCCCTGCATCAGCCGAACGAGCGCCTGGCGCAGACGCGGCTCATCGTCCACGACCAGGCATCGCCGCGCGAGCTCGCCGTCGGCGGCTCGAGCGGCAGTGTATTGCGAACCGGCGCCTGCCTGCAGAGGGGAAGCGGTCACGCTATCTTGGTTGAGCGTAGCTGGAGAGAGATGGCGATTCGTGTGCAGCTTCTTCGCCCCCTGACCCCTGATTGGCGAGCACGTATGACACGCATATTCGATGACGATCGCGGCACCGCCTTCGGTACACGCGCCATCCACGCGGGCGAACGGGAGGATCCGCTCGCGGGAGCGATCATGCCGCCCGTGTATCTCACGTCGACATACGTGCAGCAGGGGCTCGGCGAAAACAAGGGATACGAGTACGCGCGGGGGAAGAATCCGACTCGCGAGGCGCTGGAGCGCACGATCGCGTCGCTCGAAGGGGCCCAGCATGGATTTGCGTTCGCGAGCGGCATGGGCTGCCTCGACTCGATCATGAAACTTTTCCAATCCGGCGATCACATCGTGTGCGGCGCCAACGTCTACGGCGGCACCTTCCGGCTGTTCGACAAGCTCCTGCAGCATCTGGGCCTCAGCTTCTCGTACGTGGACACCACGGACATCCAGCGCATCGAGGATGCGTGCACGCCCAAGACGAAGGCCATACTCGTCGAGACACCGACGAATCCACTGATGCAGATCACCGATCTCGCCGCCGCGGCGGAGGTCGCGCACGCGCACCAGGCCCTGCTCATCGTCGACAACACGTTCGCCACACCGTTCTTCCAGCAGCCGTTCTCCTTCGGCGCGGACATCGTCTTTCACTCCGCGACGAAATATCTGAACGGGCACAGCGACGTGATCTGCGGCGTTGCGGCGGTCATCGATGATGATCTCGCCGCGCGGCTGCAGTTCATTCACAACGCAGCCGGCGCGGTGGCGGGGCCCTTCGATTCCTGGCTCGTGCTGCGCGGGATCAAGACGCTCCATCTCCGCATGCCCGCGCACGACCGGAACGGGCGCGCGATCGCGGCGTACCTCGCCGAGCACCTGGGGCACGAGCGCGTGCGCTACCCGGGGCTGAAGAGCCATCCGCAGCACTCGCTGGCCTGCATGCAGATGCGCGGCATGGGCGGCATGGTCACCGTGGACGTCGGCACGAAGGAGCTCGCGAACCAGGTGCTCAAGAAGGTTCGAATCTTTTCGCTCGCGGAGTCGTTAGGAGGAGTCGAGAGCCTGATCAGTCATCCAGCATCGATGACGCACGCCTCGGTAGAGCCCGAGCGGCGTGCTCAGCTCGGAATCACCGAAGGACTCGTAAGACTCTCGTGCGGAGTCGAAGAACTGGATGACCTCATGGCCGACGTGGAGCAGGCCTTCGCGTAAAATCCGCTCATGAAGGTCTTGATGGTTGGCAGTGGCGCCCGCGAACACGCCATCGCCTGGAAGCTGCTAAGGGACGATCCATCCCTCGAGCTCATTTGCGCTCCCGGTAACGCGGGAATCTCCGAGCTCGGTCAGTGCGTTCCGCTCAAGGTCACCGACATCAATGGGCTCG
>Ga0207657_10005765_pt1 | contig 12913 bp, 10 predicted proteins | sample KBSC33metaG_FD_184316 | JGI IMG/M metagenome (GOLD analysis project Ga0207657, IMG submission 184316) | Corn rhizosphere microbial communities from Kellogg Biological Station, Michigan, USA - KBS C3-3 metaG (SPAdes) (version 2) | ecosystem: Host-associated > Plants > Roots > Rhizosphere > Soil ...
GCGTCGGCGTCGTCGGCGTCGGCGTCGATGTCCTCGGCGGCAACGTCGTCGGCCGCGTCGGCGGAGCCGCCCGCCGGGTCGTCGGAGCCACCCGCGTCGTCGCGTCCGAAGACGCCGTCGTCGGCTCCCCGGCAGGCCGTCCAGAGGAACGCCCTGCCGCGCGTCTCGACCACCTGGCAGGCCCCGTCGTGCACCGCGACCGTCCCCTGTGGTCCGAGCGCCACCCGCGACAGCGCACCGGCTCCGGCCGCCGTGCCCCTCCCCGCGGAGGCGGCCGCGCCGACCACCTCGACCACCACCACCGACCCGCAGCCCACCGAGCAGCGATCCGCGGCGAATCCCACCCACCACGGCGAACACTGACCAACCCGGCGCGCATCCCCCAGCGACGCCGGGCCGGCCGCCCTCCCCGACGACGGGGTCGGTGCCGGCGACAGGACGGCCCCGCTCGGCTCCCCCCGGCCGAGCGGGGCCCGTCACCGAATGCCGCCATCCGGAGATTCCTCCTCCCCGCACCGGGCGTTCTCCACCGGGGAGCAATAGGGTTCGCGCGTGGATCGCGACGAGAACCCGACCCAGACGATCGACGCCTGCGCGCCCGACCCGCAGACGGTCGACAGGTTGCTCGGCGGGGCCCATCACGACCCCCACGCGGTGCTCGGCGCGCACCCCCACGACAACGGCACCGTCGTGCGGGTGCTGCGCCCGCACGCCGACGAGGTGCACGTGGTGCGGGTCGGCGGCGAGGGCCACCCGCTGGTCAAAGTGCACGACGCGGGCCTGTTCTCCGGTGTCGTGCCGGGCCCGCCCGCCGACTACCGGCTCGCCGTGCGCTACGGCGACCGCGTCGACATCGTCGACGACCCCTACCGCTGGCTGCCGACCCTCGGCGAAGTCGACCTGCACCTGATCAGCGAGGGCCGCCACGAGCGCCTCTGGGACGTCCTCGGCGCCCACGTGCGCACGTACGACACCCCGGCGGGCGCCGTCACCGGCACGAGCTTCGCGGTGTGGGCGCCCACGGCGCAGGGCGTGCGCGTCACCGGCGACTTCGACGGCTGGACCGGCTGGGCGCACCCCATGCGAGCGCTGGGCAGTGCGGGCGTCTGGGAGCTGTTCATCCCGGGCATCGGCGCGGGCACCCGCTACAAGTTCCGGATCCTCGGCGCCGACGGCCGTTGGCGGGAGAAGTCCGACCCGCTCGCGTTCCGCACCGAGATCCCGCCCGCCACGGCGTCCGTCGTGGACGCGGTCACCCACGAGTGGGGCGACCACGAGTGGATCCACCGCCGCGCCCAGCGGCAGGCGCACGCCGAGCCGATGAGCATCTACGAGGTGCACCTCGGCTCGTGGCGGGCCGGGCTGGACTACCGCGAGATGGCCCGCCAGCTCGTCGACTACCTCGACGAGACCGGCTTCACCCACGTCGAGCTGCTGCCCGTCGCCGAGCACCCGTTCGGCGGGTCCTGGGGCTACCAGGTCACGTCGTACTACGCCCCGACCGCGCGCTTCGGCACCCCCGACGACTTCCGGTGGTTCGTCGACCACCTGCACCAGCACGGCTACGGCGTCCTCGTCGACTGGGTGCCCGCGCACTTCCCGCGCGACGAGTGGGCGCTCGCGAAGTTCGACGGCACCCCGCTCTACGAGCACGCCGACCCGCGCCGCGGCGAGCAGCCCGACTGGGGCACCCTCGTGTTCGACTTCGGCCGCAAGGAGGTGCGCAACTTCCTCGTCGCCAACGCGCTGTACTGGATCGACCAGTTCCACATCGACGGCCTGCGCGTCGACGCCGTCGCCTCCATGCTCTACCTCGACTACTCCCGCCCCGAGGGGCAGTGGCTGCCCAACATCCACGGCGGCCGGGAGAACCTCGACGCGGTCGCGTTCTTGCAGGAGATGAACGCCACCGTCTACCGGACCTACCCGGGCGTGGTGACGGTGGCGGAGGAGTCGACGGCCTGGCCGGGCGTCTCCCGGCCCACCCACCTCGGCGGCCTGGGCTTCGGCTTCAAGTGGAACATGGGATGGATGCACGACACGCTCGACTACACCGGGCGCGACCCCATCTACCGCGGCTACCACCACAACCAGATGACCTTCTCGCTGATGTACGCGTTCAGCGAGAACTTCGTCCTCCCGCTCAGCCACGACGAGGTCGTGCACGGCAAGGGCTCCCTGTGGCAGCGCATGCCGGGCGACGCGTGGAACAAGGCGGCCAACCTGCGCGCGCTGCTGGCGTACATGTGGGCGCACCCGGGCAAGCAGCTGCTGTTCCAGGGCGGCGAGTTCGGGCAGGAGCGGGAGTGGTCCGAGCAGCGCTCTCTGGACTGGCACCTGCTCGACGACCCGCTGCACGGCGGCATCAAGAACCTCGTCGGCGACATGAACCGGGCCTACCGGGAGCTGCCCGCGCTGTGGACGCGCGACGTCACGCCCGATGGCTTCTCCTGGATCGACGCCAACGACTCCAGCGGCAACGTGCTGAGCTTCCTGCGCCACGGCGTCGACGCCGACGGCAAGCCCACCGTGATGGCGTGCATCGCGAACTTCTCCGGCAGCCCCAAGCCCGACTACCGGGTCGGCCTGCCGTTCGCCGGGCGGTGGCGCGAGGTGCTCAACACCGACGCCACCAACTACGGCGGCTCGGGCTGGGGCAACTACGGCGGGGTCGACGCGGAGCAGTACGTCTGGCACGGGCGGCCCGCTTCGGCCGTCCTGCAGCTCCCGCCCGCCGGGGTGTTGTGGCTCGCGCCGGAGCCGTTCGAGGGGGCGGTCCGGCGATCCGGCACCGCGAGCGCCTCGGCTCCGTCCGACGCGACCCGGACCGGTCCCATCGCCGTCGTGCCCGCCGCCGAGCCCGACGACGCCGTCACCCTGGCTCCGGCGGGCGGCGCGGCCACGCCGACATCGGCCCCGTCGGACGAGACGCCGACCCCGCCGACGGGCCTGCCGATCACCCCGCCCGCACCGGCGGCGGACACCTCGCCCGGCACGGAGGCGGACGCCTCGCCGACCGCACCGGCCTACGCCCCGCCCACCGCGGACGCCTCGCCCGGCGCACCGGCCGACGCCTCGCCCATCGCCGACGCTTCGCCCGCCTCACCCACGGACGTCGCACCGTCGACCCGAGCGGCGGAAGCCTCGCCCACCTCATCGGCAGACGCCTCGCCCACGACGGCGACGAGCGCGTCACCCAGCTCAGCGGCGGCCGCACCGTCCGCCCTGGACGCCGACGAGCCGACCGCCCCGGCGCCGAGCGCGTCGCCCGGCCCGGAGTCCGAGGCACCCTTCACCTCAGCGGCGGACGCCCCGCCCAGCTCCGTGGCGGACGCGCCGTCCGACTACAGCGACGCGCTCGCCCCCACGTCGACCGGCGACGCGTCGGCCGCGGCCGTTGCGGAGGACGCGCCGCACCCGCCGGAGGCCGACCTCGAGTCCGGCGCCGACCCGGAGCCCACGACCACCGCGGGCCCGGCCGACGAGCCCACCGTCTCGATCCCGGCGAGCTGGGGCGGCGAGACCACGGACCTCCCGCGGCAGGACGCCTCCGACGAGGCCACCCTCCACATCCCGGCTCGCGAGGACCCCGCCGCGGATCGGACCCCGGCTCAGCTCGACGACGAGGCGACCGAGACCGTCGAGGACTCGTCCGACGACTCCGACGGGGGCCCGGGCAGCGCCCACCGCAACAAGACGGCCCAGTAGCCGACGAGGATCACGAAGTAGAGCGAGCGCCCCGTGGCGACCGCGGGCACCACCGCCGCGTTCCACGCCACGGGGATCACCGCCACCGCGAACATCACCGTGGCGGTGGCCGTGCGGCCGAGCGCGATCAGCACGAGCACGCCGGGCCACAGCAGCATCAGGTAGTTGTGCCAGGCGATCGGCGACAGCAGCAGCCCGGCGGCGAGCACGGCCCACACCGCCGTGCCCGCCGGGTCGACCCGGTGGCGGTGTCGGGCCAGCACCGCCAGGGTGCCGCCGAGCACGATCACCCCGGCCACGAGGCCCAGGACCGGCGGCACCCCGAGCCGCACGGCGAGGCCCGGCAGCGAGGCGTTGTCGACGGTGTCGGGCACCGGTGAGTTGAACGCGATGCGCAGCCAGGCCACACCGCTGCTCGGGCCGCACACCGCCACCCCCAGCAACGACGCGACCACCGCCGACACCACGCCCGCGCGCAGCGGCGCCCACCGGCGCTGGGCGGCGTAGAGCAGCAGCACCGGCGCGAGCGAAGGCTTCAGCGAGATCGTGATCCCGAACAGCACGGCCGCCAACACCGGGCGTCCACGCCGCTCGGCCACCCAGCCCGCGACCAGCCCGACCAGCAGGACCGGGTAGATCTGACCCAGCACGAGCGCGCCGTGCAGGGGCGACGACGCGAGCACCGCCGCCATCACGAACACCACGGGCACGGGGCGCAGCCGCAGCTCACGGGCGACGACCAGCAGCGACCCGAGCACCATCAGCACGCTCAGGACCACCCACACGCGGTACGCGGTGAGGGCGTCGAGCCACGCGAACGGGGCCAGCAGCACGGTGAGCAGCGGCGGGTTGAGGTTCGTCAGCTTCGCGGGCGTCGTGTAGATGTCGTTGCCCTGCCACAGCGCGACGGCCGAGTGCCAGAACGTGTCGAAATCGACGTGCACCTCGTACATGTCGGTGGTCGGGATCATGACCGGGAGCGGCGGGTACAGGACGTCGAGCCACAGCATGGCCAGCACCGACGCCACCGCGACGACACCCGCGACCACCCATCCGACGGCGGGTCGGGAACGCGACGAAACCAGGCGCACGGGTGTCGACGCTAGCCGCCCGGGTCGAGTTGCTCGGAAACGCCTCCCTGCTCGGGCCGTCACGGGCATCATGACGGCATGCTCCGCACCGCCCGCGCGCTCGTCGCCGCACTGGCCGCGGGGCTGCTGCTGGCAGGCTGCGCCCAGGTGGTGCCGGGTCAGCCGAGCGCGGCGGCGGGCGCGGCGAGCATCGCCGCGGCGCCCGTCGCCGATGCCGAGGTCGCACCCACGGCGGTCGCGGCGCTGCAGGAGTACTGGCGGGCCCAGTTCCCCGCCGCGTTCGGCCGTCCCTGGCGCGACATCAGCCGGTTCGTCCCGGTGCACACCGGCGACCGCAGGGTGCCGTGCGTGCGGTCGGCCGCCGACGTGGAGGGCCAGGCCTTCTACTGCTCGTCGGCCGATGCGGTGGTGTGGGACGCGGATGGGCTCATCCCCGAGGTCCTGCGCGCCGACGGGCCCACGGGCGTGCTGGTGGTCCTGGCCCACGAGGTGGGGCACGCCGTGCAGAGCAGGCTGGGCCTCGACGAGCTGCAGGCGCGGCAGCCGTCGCGCTACCCCACGATCCTGTTGGAGGCGATGGCCGACTGCTCCGCCGGTGTCGCGCTCGCCCACTTCGCGCAGAAGCCACCGCCGGGCCTTGCGCTCGGCGCCGACGGGCGCGACCGGGCGATGTCGGCGCTCATCGCGTTCAAGGATCCGCTCGGCGTCGAGCCCGGCGATGCCGGAGCCCACGGCAACGCGTTCGACCGCGTGTCGGCGTTCCAGGACGGCTACGGGGGCGCCGCCACCACGTGCGCGGAGATGACGATCACCAACCGCGCCTTCACCCAGCGGGCGTTCGGCTCGCGGGCGGATGCGGCCCGCCGTGGCAACCTGCCGGTCGACGATCTGCTCGCCAGCGTCGGCGCCGACGCTCCGGCGGCTTTCGCCCGGTTCACGGCGTCCGCGGGTCTCCCGGGGTGGCGGCCGCCTGCGCTGAGCACCACCGCAGGCCGGTGCGCGGTCGCCCCGCAGGGCCCGGCGGCGTGGTGCCCGGAGGACAACACGGTCGTCGTCGACCGTGCCGCCGTCGCCCAACTGGAGGACCGGTTCGGCGATTTCGCGGGCGCCGCGCTCATCGCCAGCCGCTACGGGCTCGCCGCGCAGCAAGCGTTGCGCAGAGCGGCCACCGGCGCGGCGGCGATCTGCCTGGCGGGCGCCTACACCGGCGGCCTGCTGAAGGCCGACGGCTCCTTCACCCTCTCCCCCGGCGATCTCGACGAGGCCGTGGAAGTGCTGCTCGTCCAGGACTGGGCGGGCCGCGACGCCGCGGGGGCCACCGATCCCCAGCAGCACGGCTACGAGCGCATCGGGCTCTTCCGCAAGGGCGTGGTCGGCGGCTCGCAGGCCTGCCTCGCGTGACCGCGCACCGGGTGCGCGGTCACGCGGGACGGACGGCCTAGAACAGCGCGCGGGCCAGCGAGCGGCGGGCCGCGCTGACGCGGGGGTCGTCGGTCGGGAACAGCTCGAACAGGCCGACGAGGTGCTCGCGGGCCTTGTCGCGGTCGCTGCCCGCGCTGCGGCCGACCGTCGCCACCAACCGCGCGAACGCGGCCTCCACGGCGTCGGCGGCCACCTCGGCGTCGGCCGCGGCGAGCTGGGCGTCGACGTCGTCGGGCGCGGCGTCGGCCCGCGCGATCGCGCCGGGGTCGGCCTGCTCGGCCCTGGCCAGGAAGCGCACCTGACCCAGCGCCGCCGCGGCCTGCTCGTTGGCGGGCTCGGCCGCCAGGATGGCGGAGTAGGCGGCCTCGGCGGCGGCCCAGTCGCCCTCCTCGACGGCCTCCTCCGCGGCCACGAACCGCGGGTCGTCGGGCTCTTCCTCGGGCTCGGCCTCGCCGCCCTGGCGTTGCTCCGCCTCCCGGATGCCGGGCATGCGGTCGCGCAGCGCGTCGAGCAACCCCGAGATCCACTTGCGGACGTCGGGCTCCGGCAGCGCCCCCGAGAACCCGTCGACGGGCTGGCCCGCGACGACGGCGACGACCGTCGGCACCGACTGCACCCCGAACGCCTGGCGGATCCGCGGGTTGGCGTCGATGTCGACCTTGGCGAGCACCCACGCGCCGCCCGCCGCCTCGGCGAGCCGCTCGAGCACCGGTGACAGCTGCTTGCACGGCTCGCACCAGGTGGCCCACAGGTCGACGACCACGGGAACCTGCATCGAGCGGTCGATGACGTCGGCCTGGAAGGTCTGCTCGGTGACGTCGAAGGTGAACGCGCCACCCCCGGCGGGCGCGTCGCCCGCGGGCGCGGCCTTGGCGCGCGACTGCGCCTCGGATCGGGCCTTGACGGCGGCTAGATCCACCGCGCCCGCGATGGACAGCCCGGCGGAGGGAGGTGCGGCCGCACGAGCGCGGCCACGGGGATCGGGTCGGGACACGCCGTTCATCCTGGCACGACGCTGCCACACGTGTAGCGGGCCGGGGCTCCCGTCGTCACCCAGCGGAGCGGCACCGGTCCGGCACCGTCGCACCGATCACCATTCTGGCGGAGAACCAGCTCCGAGCCGCGCTCGTTGAGCATTCGGGAGTGACGACATCGTCGCTCTGCGTAGGCATACCCGTGGCCGCGGCACCGCGGCACCCTTCCCCCGGAGGAACTGCATGAGCTCCGAGAACGACGTCGCCGACCGCCTGCTCTCCGAGGCGCGGAAGAAGACCGCCAAGCAGGACAGCCCGAAGATGGGCAAGGTGGCGCTCATCGTCGGCATCATCGCCGTGATCGTCAGCCCGATCTCGATCCTGGGCTGGATCTTCGGCGCGGCGGCGGTGGGCACGGGCGTGGTGGCCGTGCGCCGTCCCGTCTCGATGAAGCGCGGCAAGATCGCCATCGTGCTCGGCGTCGTGGCGATCCTGGTCGGCGTGTTCTTCTTCACGCTGAGCCTGGCCATGAGCTGAATCGCCCGCTCGGCCGGAGGGGGATCACCGCGGTGGTCCCCCTCTCGCGTCGGGCCCGGCCCGCGGTCAGCCGTCGGCGTCGCCGCGCAGCGCCTGCTCGACCCGCTCGACCTTCGCCGCGAGCTGCCCGCTGTTGTGCGCAGGCCGGATGTCCGCCTTCAGCACCAGGCTCACCCGCGGAGCGCGGGCCTGCACGACCTCGACGGCCTTCTTCACCACGGCCATCGCCTCGTCCCAGGTGTCGGCTTCGATCGTCGTGAACATGGAGGTGGTCTCGTGGGGCAGGCCGGACTCGCGCACGACGCGGACGGCTTCGGCGACGATGTCGCCGAGGCTCTCGTCGCCGAGTCCGGCCGGGGCAACGCTGAAAGCGAAGAGCATGTGGTGAAGCCTGCCGCACACGCCGCCTCGGCCGCGAGCGTCCCGAGCCGACGCTGCTAGCGTCGCCCGTCATGACCTCGCGCGAGCCGCTGGCGTTCGACCCCATCATGCGGGCGGCGTCGCTGTGGGAGCGGCGGATCGGCCCCTCGCGGACGATGGCGGCCGTCACGAGCGTGATGCGGGTGCAGCAGATCCTCCTCTCGGCGGTGGACGGCGCGCTGCGCCCGCACGGCCTGACGTTCGCCCGCTACGAGGCGCTCGTGCTGCTCACGTTCGCCCGCAGCGGCAGGCTGCCGATGCGCACGATGGGTGAGCGGCTCCAACTCCACCCCACGAGCGTGACCAACATCGTCGACCGGCTCCAGGCCGACGGCCTCGTGCGCCGCGTGCCGCACCCGACCGACCGGCGCGCCACCCTCGTGGAGATCACCGAGGCGGGCGCGGCGCTGCGGGAGAAGGCCACGGAATCCGTGACGTCCATCGAGTTCGGCCTCGTCGGGCTCGCGCCCGAGCAGGAAGCCCAGCTCACCGAGCTGCTCGGCCAGGTGCGACGGGCCGCGGGCGACTTCACCTGACGTCGGGCCGCTCACCCCGCGCCATCGTCGTGATCCCGCTCCGCTAGCGGACGCCCGCCGCGTCGACGTGATCCGGTGCGGCGGACCGGACGCGGATCGGCGCGCAGGCCGCCCGGCCAGGCCCGCATCGTGCGGCCGCCCCGGACGGCCCGCCTGCCTCGGCTTCGACCTCGCCTGCCCACCGACAGATAGCCGCCGACGGCGCCTCCGGCCGAGGCGGCCAGTATGCACGCCGAGCACGTCGTCACGCTCATCTCCGCTCCTCACCACGGCCAACGGGGTATGCGCTGACGCTAACCGGCTCCACCGACAATCCCGGGTCGACGACGGATCGCTACCCGGGTTCGGCCAGGCCGGGTTGCAGCTCGTCGGCCGCGGCGTACGGGTCCAGCTCGCCCGCCACCACGCGTTTGGCCAGGTCGGGCAGGCCGGCGGCGCCGTGGGCGTCCCGGATGCGGGCGCGTAGTCGGGTCACCACCACCGCCTCGATCTCCGCTTCGGCGCGCGCCACCCGTCGGCGCTCGCGTTCGCCGGAGCCGTCCGACCACTGCCGGTGCGCGTCGAGCGCCGCCACCAGCTCGGCCACGCCCTCGCCGCGGGACGCCACCGTGCGCAGGACCGGGACCCGCCACTCGCCGCGCTCGCCGAGCCCGATCATGTGGCGCAGTTCGCGCACGGCCTGGGTGGCGCCGTCGCGGTCGGCCTTGTTCACCACGAAGACGTCGGCCACCTCCAGGACCCCGGCCTTCGCCGCCTGCACGCCGTCGCCCATGCCCGGCGCGAGCAGCACCACGGTCGTGTCGGCCAGGGCGACGACGTCGACCTCGGACTGGCCGACGCCGACAGTCTCGATCAACACGACGTCGCACCCGGCGGCGTCGAGCACGCGGAGGGCCTGCGGAGTGGCGCCCGCGAGCCCACCGAGCTGGCCCCGGGTGGCCATCGACCGGATGAACACCCCCGGGTCCTCGGCGTGCTCGGCCATCCGCACGCGGTCGCCGAGGAGCGCGCCTCCGGAGAAGGGCGAAGACGGGTCGACCGCCAGCACACCGACCCGGCTCCCCCGCGCCCGCAACGCCGCGACGAGGGCCGAGGTCGTGGTCGACTTGCCCACGCCCGGCGGCCCCGTCAGCCCGACGACGTGAGCGCGGCCGCCGTCGTCGGCCAACGCGGACGCGACCTGCCGCCCCCTCGCGCCTCCGGCCTCCACGAGCGAGAGCAGGCGCCCGACGGCCAGCGGCTCCCCGGCGCGGGCGCGCGCGACGAGCTCCGCGACGTCCGGCCCTGTCACGCGCTCGCCACCCTTCTCGCACACCGACGACCGCCGTCACGAGGATGGAGACTCGCCGTCTCGAGAAAGGAGACTCGGCCTCGGTCTTGGGTCAGGGGCGGGGGACCTTGACGATCAGCGCGTCGCCCTGGCCGCCGCCGCCGCAGAGGGCGGCCACGCCGATGCCGCCGCCCCGGCGCTTCAGCTCCAGCGCCAGGTGCAGCGTGATCCGCGCGCCCGACATGCCGATCGGGTGGCCCAGCGCGATGGCCCCGCCGTTGACGTTGACCTTCTCCTCGTCCACGCCCAGCTTGCGCGTCGACACGATCCCGACGGCGGCGAACGCCTCGTTGATCTCGATGAGGTCCAGGTCGGCCGGGTCGATGCCCTCCTTGGCGCACGCCTTCGCGATGGCGTTGGCGGGCTGCTCCTGCAGGCTCGCGTCCGGCCCCGCGACCACCCCGTGCGCGCCGATCTCGGCGAGCCACGACAGCCCGAGCTCCTCCGCCTTCGCCTTGCTCATCACGACCACGGCCGCGGCCCCGTCGGAGATCTGCGAGGCCGAGCCCGCGGTGATCGTGCCGTCGGACGCGAACGCCGGGCGGAGCTTGCCGAGGCTCTCGACGGTGGTGTCGCCGCGGATGCCCTCGTCGTCGGCGAACGCCACCGGGTCGCCCTTGCGCTGCGGGATCTCCACCGGCGCGATCTCGTCGGCGAAGATGCCCTTCTCGACGGCCGCGGCGGCCCGCTGGTGCGAGCGCGCCGAGAACGCGTCCTGCTCCTCGCGGGTGAGCCCGTAGCGGTCGTTGTACTTCTCCGTGGACACACCCATCGCGACCTGGTCGAACGCGCAGAACAAGCCGTCGTAAGCCATGTGGTCGGCCATCGTGACGTCGCCGTACTTGAAGCCCTCGCGGGACTTGCCGAGCAGGTGCGGCGCCTGCGTCATCGACTCCTGGCCGCCCGCGACGACGATCTCGAACTCGCCCGCGCGGATCAGCTGGTCGGCCAGCGCGATCGCGTCGATGCCGGACAGGCACACCTTGTTGATCGTGAGCGCGGGCACGTCCATCGGGATGCCGCCCGCGACCGCGGCCTGCCGCGCGGGGATCTGCCCGGCGCCCGCCGTGAGCACCTGACCCATGATCACGTACTCCACCTGCTCGGGCGCGACCCCGGCCCGCTCCAGCGCGGCCTTGATCGCCACGCCACCGAGCTGGGCGCCGGAGAAGCCCTTCAGGGAGCCCAGCAGCCGCCCCATGGGCGTGCGGGCTCCGGCGACGATCACGGACGTCGACACATGTCCTCCAACGACTGCGATGGCGGGGATATTCGTGACGATACCCGCAGGTAGGGCCGCCCTCCGGTGACGGAAGCTACATTCCCCACCTATGGGAGAGCACAGAATCGTCGGCGTGGACCACGTCGGTATCGCGGTCGCCGACCTCGACGAAGCGATCGCCTGGTACCGCGAAACCTTCGGCCTCGAGGCCACGCACACCGAGGTCAACGAGGAGCAGGGGGTGCGCGAGGCGATGCTGTCGGCGGGTGACGGCGGGGCGGCGATCCAGCTCCTCGCCCCGCTGCGACCCGACTCGGCCATCGGCAAGTTCCTCGACCGCAACGGGCCGGGCATCCAGCAGATGGCCTACCGCGTGGTCGACATCGAGGCGACCTCGGAGGCGCTCCGGGCCCAGGGCAAGCGCCTGCTCTACCCCGAGCCGCGTCGCGGCACGGCAGGCTCCCGCATCAACTTCCTGCACCCGAAAGACGCGGGCGGCGTGCTCGTCGAGCTGGTGGAGCCCGCCGCCACCAGCCATTGACCGATTCACGAACCGATCCAGCGCGGTGACCCCGGTCACAGGCCAACCTGTTCCACAGGCTCATCCCGTTTACCATACTGTGCAGTAACGTTCGGGATACCACGCAACGACGAGGCAGGAGGCCACCGCCGTGCAGGAGATCCTCGACGCGATCCAGGCCGAGCAGTTCGACGCGCTCGCCGGGGTCGCGGTGCCCGACCACTACCGCGGCGTCACGGTGCACGCCGACGAGGTCGACATGTTCGCGGGCATCCCCTCCGCGGAGAAGGACCCGCGGAAGAGCCTGCACGTCGACGAGATCGCCACGCCCGAGCTGGGCCCGGGCGAGGCGATCGTCGCGGTGATGGCGAGCGCGATCAACTACAACACCGTGTGGACGTCGATCTTCGAGCCGCTGCCGACGTTCGGCTTCCTGCGCCGCTACGGCCGCATCTCGCCGCTCACCGCGCGCCACGACCTGCCCTACCACGTCGTCGGGTCGGACCTCGCGGGCGTCGTGCTGCGCACGGGGCCGGGCGTCAACGCATGGAAGCCCGGCGACCGGGTGGTGGCGCACTGCCTCTCGGTGGAGCTGGAGAGCCCCGACGGCCACGGCGACACGATGATGGACCCCGAGCAGCGCATCTGGGGCTTCGAGACCAACTTCGGGGGGCTCGCCGAGCTGGCGCTGGTGAAGTCCAACCAGCTCATGCCCAAGCCCGCCCACCTGACCTGGGAGGAGGCCGCGGCCCCCGGCCTGGTCAACTCCACGGCCTACCGCCAGCTCGTCTCGCGCAACGGCGCGGGCATGAAGCAGGGCGACACCGTGCTCATCTGGGGCGCCTCGGGCGGCCTCGGCTCCTACGCCACCCAGTTCGCGCTCAACGGCGGCGCCACCCCCGTCTGCGTGGTCTCCTCGCCGGAGAAGGCCGACATCGTGCGCCAGATGGGCGCAGAGCACGTCATCGACCGCAGCGCCGAGGGCTACAAGTTCTGGCGCGACGAGCACACCCAGGACCCGCGCGAGTGGAAGCGGTTCGGCGCGAAGATCCGCGAGCTGACCGGCGGCGACGACCCCGACATCGTCTTCGAGCACCCGGGCCGCGAGACCTTCGGCGCCTCGGTCTACGTCACCCGCAAGGGCGGCACCATC
>Ga0207657_10005767_pt1 | contig 12912 bp, 15 predicted proteins | sample KBSC33metaG_FD_184316 | JGI IMG/M metagenome (GOLD analysis project Ga0207657, IMG submission 184316) | Corn rhizosphere microbial communities from Kellogg Biological Station, Michigan, USA - KBS C3-3 metaG (SPAdes) (version 2) | ecosystem: Host-associated > Plants > Roots > Rhizosphere > Soil ...
CGCGTACTCGAGCGCCTCCTTCGTGTCCTTGATCCCGATCTGCTCCCCGTCCTCACCGACGAGCCTGACCCGCGGCACGCGGATCTGCTCGTTGATCCGTTCCTGCTGGACGACGGGACGCGTCCTGTCCTCGGGACGACGCCGCGGTCTCAAAGGCAGTTCACCAAGCCGAGTCGATCCTCCTCGTTCTGTTGAAAACAGACACTGCGTTGAAACGCCGCTGCATGCAGCGGCGGCATTCCCTCGTCGGTTCCGACTCGGTTGAACCTCGCGCGGCCCGTGGCCGGCGAGGTGAGGGGCGATGCCGCTCCTACTTGCAGGCGTGCAGCGTAGCACCCATCGCCGCCTCAGCAGTGGAATCCGGCTGCGCCGGCTTCCACTAGACAGTCGGGCTCGCCGCTGCGATCTCGTCGACGAGGCCGTCCAGCGACATCGTCGAGACGCCCTCGCCGCCGCGCTTGCGCACAGCCATCGCCTCGTGCGTCTCGCGGTCACCCCAGACCACGACGTACGGGATCTTCTGCAGCTCGGCGTCGCGGATCCGCTTGCCGAGCGTCTCGACGCGATCGTCGACGTCCGCTCGGACACCCGCGGCGTCGAAAGCGCCGTATAGCTCCGTCGCCGCCTCGCGGTGCGCATCCGCGACCGGCAGCACGCGCACCTGCACCGGCGCCAGCCAGACCGGGAACGCGCCGGCGTAGTGCTCGATCAGGATCCCCGTGAACCGCTCGAGCGAGCCGAGCAGCGCGCGGTGGACGACGTACGGCGGGTGCTCCTGGTTGTCGGCGCCCATGTACGTGAGCCCGAACTGCTTCGGCATCTGCGCGTCGAGCTGGATCGTCCCCATCTGCCAAGCCCGGCCGAGGACGTCCTTCATGTGCAGGTCGATCTTCGGGCCGTAGAACGCGCCTTCACCCACGCCGACGTCGTAGGCGAGGCTGCGTTTCTCGAGCGCGGCGCGGAGAGCACCCTCGGTGAAGTCCCACTCCTCGTCGGTCCCCAGCTTGTTGTCCGGCCGGGTCGAGAGCTCGAAGCGGGCGTCCATCCCGAACAGGTCGTAGAGGTACGCGGCGTAGTCGAGACACGCGAAGATCTCGTCCTCGATCTGCTCGCGCGTGCAAAAGATGTGCGCGTCGTCCTGCGTCACGTGCCGGACCCGGAGCAGCCCGTGGAGCGTTCCGGTCGGCTCGTTGCGGTGCAGCGTCGACGACTCGGCATAGCGGAGCGGCAGGTCGCGATAGCTCCGCAGCCCGCTGCCGAAGAGCAGCATGTGCCCGGGGCAGTTCATCGGCTTGAGCCCCGCATGCGGCTCCTCGCCCTCGCCGGCGACGAGGAACATCTCGCCGCGGAACTTCTCCCAGTGACCGGACGTCTCCCAGACCGACTTGTCGTAGATCAGGGGCGTCTTGACCTCGAGGTACCCGCGGCGGTGGTTCTCCGACCGGCGGAGGTCCTCGAGCACGTTCCAGAGCGCCATCCCCTTCGGGTGCCAGAACGGTGACCCGGGCGAGGCGTCCTGGAGGTGGAAGAGGTCGAGCTGCGGACCGAGCCGGCGGTGGTCGTTCGCCCGTGCGTGCTCGAGCCGTTCGAGATACGCGTCGAGATCAGCCTGCGTGAAGAAGGCGGTGCCGTAGATCCGGGTCAGCTGGGTGTTCTTCTCGTCCCCGCGCCAGTAGGCGCCGGCGAGCCCGGTCAGCTTGAGGGCCTTGATCGGCGACGAGTCCTGCAGGTGAGGTCCGCGGCAGAGGTCGGTGAAGTCGCCCTGGGTGTAGAGCGTGATGTCGCCCGCCGCCGTCGCGACCAGCTCGACCTTGTACGGCTCGCCCTCCGCTTCGAAGCGGGCGCGTGCCTCGTCGCGACCGATCTCGGCGCGCTCCCACGCCCGTCCCTCCGCGAGCTCGCGCTCGATCTCCGCCTCGATCGCGGCGAGATCCTCCTCGCGGATCGGCTCAGGGAACTCGAAGTCGTAGTAGAAGCCGTTTTCGATCGGCGGGCCGATCGCGACCTTGACTCCGGGATGCAGCCGGCGGACGGCCTCGGCCAGGAGGTGCGCGGACGAGTGCCGCAGGACGTAGAGCGCGTCCGGGTCGTCGTGGCTTCGCGTCGTGAGGATCTCGAGCGACGCCCCGTCGGGCAGCGACAGCCGCAGATCCCGGGGCTCGCCGTCGACGCGCGCGAGAACCGCCTGCTCGGCAAGCTTGGGCCCGATCGCGCGGGCGGCATCGAGCGCGCTCGCGCCGTCGGGAAGCTCGAGCGCGCTCCCGTCGGGGAGCTTCACGTTCACGTCGGGCCAGGATAGTCGCCGCTACCGTGCGCTACTCGACCTTGCGGATAGGGCCGTGCTCGGCCTCGAAGACGCGCATCAGGCGGCGCAGGAGCTCGTTGAGCTGTTCGCGCTCCTCGAGCGTCAGCGCGTATCCGACGACGGCCTCCTTCTCGGCCTGCGCGCCGACGGTCTCGTCCCACAGACGCCGACCTTCGTCCGTGATCTCGATGATCACGCCGCGCCGGTCGTCGGGGTCGTCGATCCGGCGGATCACGCCGCGGCGCTCCATGTTGTCCAGGCGGTTCGTCATCGCGCCGCTGGAGAGCCCGAGCCGCTTCGCGAGCTTCCCCGGCTTCCCGCGATACGGGGGGCCGCCCCACCGGAGGTTCGCGAGCAGCTTCCACTCGCCGTGGCTCAGGTCGTACGCCTCGAGCGTCTCCTGCATCGCGCGGTCGACGTAGTGCTTGAGCTTGTCGATCCGCTCGACGATCCCCTCGATCCCGAGGTCGAGGTCCGGGAGCTCGCGGCTCCAGACGTCGAGGCTGACGTCCACCGAATCGGGCTCGACCGGCGACCGGATCTTTGTCACGCGCTGATTCTCCATCTCGAGACTCTTGACGTCAAGGTTTGGGACCGTGTATCTTCACGCAGAGTAGTTCGTCATCAAGATACTTGATGGAGAGGAGGACGGACATGCTGGAGCCGCACGCAGTGGAGATCAGGCAGGAGCTCGCCGCGGCCAGACTGGCCGCCCTGCACCGGTCGGCCGCGAGCGCCCACCCCGGACCGCTCCGCCGGGCGGCCGGTTCCGCGCTCGTACGCCTCGGGCTGCGACTGGGATACGAGGGCAGCGTCCCGCCGCTCGTAGCGCAGCCTGTGAACAGCGTGGGTGTCGGACTTCAGTCCGACACCCACACGGTTTCTGCCGTTTCCACGGCCTTCGCGACCGCGAGCGACCTGGAGCGGGAGCTCGCAGCACCGTTCGGCATCCGCGTCGCCCGCCTCAGAACGTGATCACGCTGCGGATCCCGTCCTGACGCTCCATCAGCTCGAAGCCGCGCTCCACGTCGTCGAGGGACATACGGTGCGAGATGAGCGCGTCGACGTCGATCTCGCCTGCGAGCCAGCGGTCGACGAGCTGCGGCACCTGCGTCCGGCCCTTGACACCACCGAACGACGAGCCCGTGACCCGCCTGCCGGTGATGAGGAATCGGGGGACGATCTCGAGCGTCTCCCCCTTGCCCGCGACGCCGCACATCGTGGCCATCCCCCATGCCTCGCGGGCCGCCTCGACCGCCTGGCGCATCACCTGCACGTTGCCGGTCGCCTCGAACGTGTAGTCGGCGCCGAAGCCGCCCGTCTCCGACCTGAGCCAGTCGACGGTGTCGTCGCCTGCGATCCGCGTGTCGGTCGCGCCGTGGTGGCGCGCCTGCGCGAGCCGCTCCGCCGAGAGATCGACGGCGACGATGCGTTCAGCGCCCGCGAGCCGCGCTCCGATCACCGCACCGAGCCCCACGAGCCCACAGCCGAACACGACGCACACCGATCCCGGCTCGACGCGCGCCGTGTAGAGCGCGGCCCCGATCCCCGTCGAGAGCCCGCACGCGAACGGCGCGCAGCCTTCGAGCGGCGCCTCGGAGCTCACCTTCGCGAGCGCGATCTCGGGCATCACGGTGTACTCCGCGAAGGTCGACGTGCCCATGAAGTGGCGCAGCGGCTCACCGCCGCGTGAGAGCCGCGTCGTCCCGTCGGGGAGGTAACCGAGACCCTGCTGGTCGCGGATCGCGACACAGCGGTTCGTTCGCCCGCTGAGGCAGTGGACGCACGCGCCGCACTCCGGCGCGAACAGGGTGATCACGTGGTCGCCGGGCCTGACGAGCGTGACGCCCTCCCCCACCCGCTCGACGACGCCGGCGCCCTCGTGGCCGAGGACGCACGGGGCGTAGCCGGTCGGGTCGGCGCCCGAGGCCGTGTAGAGGTCGGTGTGACAGACGCCGCAGGCCGACAGGTGCACGAGCACCTCGCCCGCCTTCGGCTCCGCGAGGTCGACCTCCTGGACGACGAGCGGCTGCCCGAACTCCTCGAGCACGGCGGCGCGGATCTTCACGCTCCGATCCTACGTCCCGTGCGACAGCCGGACGGTGCGCGACACGCCGTCCGCCCAGCCCTTCGTCCCGAGGACGACGACATGCACCCGATCGATGCCGTCGGGGAGCGAGAACCGGACGCGCGAGCGACCGTCGAGCTTCGCACGCGCGATCCCGCGCCATGTGAAGTGGTCGCGGTCGTACGTCTGCAGGACTGCGGTCGCCCCCGGGCGCGGCGGCGTCGCACGCGCCTGGATCGCGTTGCCGGTCCGCTCGGCCTGAACCCGTGGACGCACCTCCACGCGCACGGCGGGACTGACGAGGCGCCCCGCGACGGCGCGGAAACTGCCCGGAGTGACTGCACCGACGGCGGCGACGAAGCTCCCGTCCGGCCGTGCGCGCACGACGCGATCGCCGGTCGGCGCACCGCGGAGCGTTACCGACTCGGTGCCCGGAGGCGCGAGCCCCGCGAAGATGACTCGCTGGCCGCTTGCGACCGGCCCCTCCGGCCCGGACAGCACCAGCCCGAAGACGTCGACCTCCCCGCGCATGAACTTGTGGATCGTGCAATGGAACGCGTAGCGCCCCTGCTTTGCGAAGGTGAACGTGTACGTGCCGCCCGGCGGCACGTACCCCGACGAGAAGGCGTCGCCGTCCGCGGTGACCGTGTGGTTGATCGCGTCGTCGTTCTTCCACGTCACGCTCGTGCCGACGAGCACCGAAAGCTGCGTCGGGTCGTAGGCCTTCCCGGGCATCGTCACGGTCCGCGTCGGAGCGTCGGCCGATCCGGCGGCCGTCACGAGCACGAGGGCGGCCGCCACGGGCACGAGGGCGGATAGGCGTCTCGTCATCGGGTCACCCGGTAGATCCCGATCATCCCGTTCATCATGTGGCTCTCGACGTGACAGTGGTACAGCCACGTCCCGGGCGTGTCCTCGGTCCAACGGATCTTGTAGCTCTCCGCCGGCCCGATGACCTGCGTGTCGCGTGGCCCATCCGCCGTCATCCAGCGGTGGGCGTGCACGTGGAAGGTGTGGAAGTCGTCGCCGAGCGCGAGCACGTCCCACTGCACGACGTCGCCGACCCTCGCCCGGAACACGGGCGTGTTCCCGACGAACGCGCGTCCGTCGATCGTCATGAACCCGAGATGCGACTCGAGGAAGACGACGAACTCGTGGTCGGGCGCGGGCTCGTTCGGCCCACGGATCGAGAGCGCGCCGTAGAGGCCACCCTCGATGGAGGGCATCATCGACGGCGAGTGGTCGTGATACGGCCAGACCCCGGTGGACTCCTGCTCGGCGACCAGCTTGTAGGTGAACGTCTCGCCCGGCTTGACGTTCGCGCCGGGCCCGGAGAACCCGGGGATGTACGAGCCGTCCGAGCCGAACTGGTACCGCACGCCGTGAAAATGCATCGAGTGCGACACGTTGTTCAGCGTGTCGAGGTTGCGGAAGTGGACGAGGATCGTGTCGCCGACGCGCGCGCGGAGGAGCGGCCCCTGGATGCCCTCGTTGCCGGGTTGCTTGCCGACCTGCTTCGCGAAGTCCTTCGTGTACTGCCGGTAGACGACGGTCTTGAACACGGTCTTGTCGCGGGTGAACGTCTCGCCCTCGATCGCGTTGCGGCCGTTCGGCACGACATTCCAGGTGACGGGCACCGCCGCGACCCAGTACTCGCGGACGTGCCCGGTCGGCGCGGGCTCGCCCGCGGCGATCGAGGTCAGCGCACCTGTGCCGGCGAGAACGACCGCGGCGCCGGCGAGGGCCGCGAGCGCGAGCGCCCGCGGCCCTGACCGACGGAGCCTCACGGCGTGACGACGATCGTCCCGCTCATGTCGGGCCCGTGGATCCAGCAGAAGTACTTATACGTGCCCGGTGTCGAGAACTTCACCCTCGACGACCGCGGCAGCCCCGGGATCGGCGCGCCCGCAGCAAGCGGCGTGGCGAAGAACCCGTTGCCGTGCGTCGTCGCGCCCGCATACGTCAGGGGGTTGGGGTCGCTCCCGTACGGAAGGATCGGCGTGACCTGGTTCGGGGAGCTCGGCCCCTGGGGCTGCATGTCGGTCTTCTTCCCCCACTGCTCCAGGTAGGCCCTCGGCCCGAAGACGATGTTGTGCACTTCGCTCGACGACTTGTTGACGAAGTTGACAGTCGTCCCTGCCTTCACCTTCAGCACCTTGGGGAAGTACTGGAGCAGCGCAACGTTGCTCCCCACTCCCATCACGACGGTATTGGGTGCCGCGACCTTCGTCCTCGAGAGCGCGATGCCCTTCGCGTATCCCGCGGTCTCCTGGGCGAGCGTCTCGGCCTTGACCTGGTCGGGCGTCTTCGGCACCGCGGAACCGGCGGGCTTGACGACGACCGTCGCCTTCATGCCCGGGTGCAGCGTGCAGAAGAGGTGGTACGTCCCGGCCTTCGGGAAGGTGTACGTCGCGTTCGCCGGCGGTGCCTTCGGCCCCTGCGGCCCCATCGCCCCGCTCGAGACAGGCGTCGACCCCGAGATGGTCTTCGGCCCGAACGGCCCGAACGCGGCGGGGTTGTAGATGAGCTTCCCGAGGTCGGCGAAGTAGAACGGGTTGCCGGCCGCGTCAGCCAGGCCCGCGTACGTGCCCTTCTTGGGATCCGGCATGAACAGCGGGATCGGCTTCGGGTTGTAGGTCACACTGTGGAACGAGCCACTGGAGAACGTGACCTTGTCGCCCGCGGCGATCACGAGCTTCGACGGCATGAACTGGTTCATCCCGCCGAAGAGCTTGAGCTTCACGACCGCCGGCGGCGGCTGGCCTTGCTCGCCGAGGAAGACGGTGTACGTGCTCGCCGCCGTCCTCGCGTGCCCCGCCGAGATGGCGGCGCCTGGGACCGCGAGCGCGGCCACGGCTACGCACGCGATGAGTATTCGTTTCATTCATGCCCCCCTTGGGCTCGACGTTTCCGGTCAACGCGTTGCCTGCCGCCGCGCCGGAGGACTATAGACCTCCCACCGGACGCATGGAAGACGTCCCTGCGGAAGCCTTGACTTTCACCTCTCGTGCTGCCTCTAATCGCCCATTGGATGAGCGAGCACCCGGAGCGCCTCTCATGAGCACTGCCGCCGCGCCGGAGTACGCTGCCGACGCGCGCGCCGATCCCATTCTGCGGCTCGAGGGCGTGCGGAAGAGCTTCGGGGACAACCTCGTGCTCGACGGCATCGACCTCGAGGTTCCGACGGGCGAGGTGCTCGTGGTGATCGGCCCGAGCGGCAGCGGCAAGAGCACCCTGCTCCGCTGCGTCAACCTCCTGGAGCCGATCCAGGCGGGCCGCATCTTCTTCGAGGGCGAGGAGATCACGCAGGGCAGCGTCGACGTCTCCGCGGTCAGGCAGCGGATCGGGATCGTGTTCCAGCAGTTCAACCTCTTTCCGCACCTGACCGTGATCGACAACCTCACGCTCGCCGCACGGCGGATCCGAAAGCTTCCCCGCGCCGACGCCGAACTCCGCGCGAGAGAGCTCCTCGACGTCGTCGGGCTCCCGGAGAAGGCCGGCCAGCACCCGCATCAGCTCTCGGGCGGCCAGCAGCAGCGCGTCGCGATCGCGCGGGCGCTGATGATGTCACCGAAGGTCGTCCTCTTCGACGAGGTCACGTCCGCTCTCGACCCGGAGCTCGTCGGCGAGGTGCTCGTCGTCATGCGCGACCTCGCGCGCGGGAGCGGCACGACCATGCTCGTGGTCACGCACGAGATGCACTTCGCGCGCGACGTCGGCGACCGCGTCGTCTTCATGGACGGCGGCAAGATCGTCGAGCAGGGCCGGCCGGCCGACGTGCTCGACAACCCACGCGAGGAGCGCACACGGCGCTTTCTCCGCCGTTCGCTCGAGCTCACCGGATCTCTCGACGAATTGACAATCACCGAGGCAGAAGGAGGAGAGGAATGAGAAGGATCGTCCTGGCCACGGCAGGGGTCGCCGTCGTCGCGTTCGTCGCGGCGACGCTCGGATCGGCACAGACCACCGCCCTGACCGCGCAGGCGCGGCCGGCGGCGAAGGCCCCCGTGCTCCCGAAGCTCCCCGCCGACATCGCGAGCCGCAAGCGGCTGATCGTCGGCGTCAAGTGCGACACGCCGCCGTTCGGCTACATCGACGTGCGCGGGAAGAATGCGGGCGTCGATGTCGAGATCGCCAAGCAGTTCGCCCGCTACGCCTTCGGGCGGGCGCAGCGACTGACATTCGTCTGCGCGCCGACGGCGGCGCGTGAACCATTGCTCACCACCGGGCGCGTCGATCTCGTCATCTCGACGTTCACGTACACGGCCGACCGCGACACGCGGATCGACTTCTCGCGGCCGTACTTCAATTCAACGGGTCGGTTGCTCGTCAAGAACGGCTCGCCGATCCAAAAGCTCGCCGACATCCGCGGCAAGCGGGTGGCGACGACGAGCGGCTCGATCTACGACCGCTGGATGAAGCGGTGCTTCACCGACACACAGGTCGCCGTCTTGGACAGCGTCACGAACGCCGTGCTCGCATTCAATCAGGGCCGCGCCGATGCGGTGATGTTCGACGACACCTCGCTCGCGCTGATCGCGGCGACCGATCCGTCGTCGAAGATCACGGACGATCTGTTCCTGGAGCAGCCGTACGGGATCGGGATCAAGCAGGGGAACGTGCAGCTGAAGCGGTGGGTCGACGCGCGGCTCAACCTGATGAAGCAGAAGGATCTCTTCGCGCCGATCATTCGAAGCTACATCGCGCCGCGCTTCGTGCCCGCGTTCCTGAAGAACAGCCTCCGACCGAACCAGGACTTCAAGTACCGGGACCCGAGCCTCCCGAGCCTCGACACGGTATGCCCGTAGCCTGACGCCCCGACGGGTGGTGGCCGCGGCGCAGCGGCCACCACCTTCGGCGCCCGACCATGCTTGCCGTCTACGACCTGTGGGCGTTCGTGTCCGAGAACTGGCGCGAGCTGCTCGACGGCCTCGTCAACACGATCAAGGTCTCCCTGGTCGCAATCGCCGGCTCGTTCGTGATCGGGCTCGTGCTCGGCGCCGCTCGTGCACGACGCATCCCGGTCGTCAGCCAGCTCACGGTCGGGTACGTCGAGATCATCCGGAACACGCCGATCCTCGTGCAGATCTTCATGATCTTCTTCGCGCTGCCGCAGGCGGGAATCCGCCTCGACGCGTTCACGGTCGCCTGGGTCTCGGTGACGCTCTGGGGCGGCGCGTTCAACAGCGAGAACTTTCGCGCGGGCTTCGAGGCCGTCCCGAAACGCTATGAGGAGGGCGCGCTCGCGCTCGGCTTCAGCTCGCTCGGGACGTTCCTCAACGTGACGCTCCCGATCGGCGGCCGGATCGCTCTGCCGTCGTCGATCAACACCTACATCTCTGTCGTCAAGAACACGTCGCTCATGTACGTCATCGGTTATCCCGAGCTCACGACGACGGCGATCAACATCGCCAATCTCACGCTCGAGACGCTCGAAGCGCTGACGGTGATCGGGATCGTCTACCTCGCGCTCGTGTGGAGCCTGTCTGCCGCGATCCGCGTCCTCGAAGGGCGACTCGCGCTCCCGGAGAGCCGCTAGCGATGCCCGACTGGGCCGAACCGGTCATCCGCTACATCCTCCAGGTCGGGCTCCCCGCGACCCTCCGGGTGTCTGCGATCTCCGTGGTCGGCGCGACCGTGGTCGGGATCGTGCTCGGCACCCTGCTGACGCTCGACGCCGCGGTCGCCCGGATCCTCACCCGCGGATACGTCGAGATCTTCCGCGGGCTGCCGATCCTGGTGACCGTCTTCATGGTCTATTTCGGGCTCCCGACGATCAACCCGGAGCTCGAGTTCGGCCCGCTCACGGCGACGGCGATCGCGCTGATCCTCTGGGGGAGCGCGCAGGTCGCCGAGGCGACCCGTGGCGCGGTGCAGTCGATCCCGCGGGAGCAGCACGAGGCGGCGGCGGCGCTCGGCTTCGGCTGGGTGGGGCGCCACCGCTCGGTGATTCTCCCCCAGGCGCTCCGGAGGTTGCTCCCGCCGCTCGTCAGCCTGCTCGTCAACATCATCCAGAACTCGACGCTCGCCGCGGTGATCGGCGGGATCGAGCTGCTCCAGGCGGGAAAGGCGCAGACCGAGCGGCTGACGTTCTACCCGCCGGCGGGGATCGGCGAGATCCACGCGTTCGAGATCTTCGCGTTCGTCGCGCTGCTGTTCTTCGTGATCTCGTTCCCGCTCACGCGCCTAGCCGCGTACCTCGAGAAGCGTCTCGTCTGAGGCGGACGCCCGCGGCTGCGGGGTCAGCGGGAGTCGGCGTCTTGCTGCTCTACGACGCGGAGCGAGGCAGGGCTGCCCGACCGGTCGCCCTGCGTGCGGGCCGCCGCGTGAACGGCAGGCACGCTCACGAGGTGGCGCGCCGGCCGCTTCGCCGCTACACGAGCGCGGGGCGGCCGACGCGCCACGAGGTTCCAACCGGAGGAAGCGCCCATGTGCTCACCGTCCGCAGGGCCGGGGATGTCCGCATCCCTCGGGCGGGGGATCGTGCGATCAGCCGGCGACCGGGATGCGCACGGCGTCGGCCGCCGCCTCCGCGACGTACGGGCGGCCACGCACGAACGCGACCGTCTCGGGCGGATCGTGCTGGACGCACGTTCCTCCCATCGTCAACGTCGTGCACCCCGGCTCCGGGCACACCGAAAGCATGGATCCGTGTGGTCGCATCCAGTCCGGGAGCGACTCGTTCTGCATCGGGGTCTGACGCACGGTGGCTACCTCCGGGTGGATGATGACATACCGGTTACCCGTCTGCGGAGGGGCTAAAACCCCGGACACGTGTGCGTCAGGCGCCCATGGCGCCGGGCCGGCCGCAGAACCTCTGCCCGTCTTCGGTCAGGCAGACGAGCCCAACCAGGCGCTCCCCGTCGAGGACGACGACGCGCCCGTGCGCCTTCTCGTCGAGAAGCGCCAGCGCATCGGTCACCGGCGAGTCCGCGCGGACAACCACCGCCGCCTCGTCGACGAACCGGAGCGCCGGATCCCCCGGGTCGGCGTCGGCGGGAATCTCCGTCACCGCGCCGCAGAACCGCGAGCCGTCCACGAGGAGCACGGCGTACGTGCCCTCGTGCTCGAGCGCAGCCCGCGCCTCTGCCACGGTCACGTCGGACGCGAGCGTCTTCGGGTTTCGGAGCATCACGTCCGAGACGGCGCGCTCGTCCATCGACTCGACCATGACCCGGATGGTACGCCCACGCGGGTGTCACGCCGCCGCCGTGTCTCGCCAGAGGGAGGCGGTGGGGCGGCGCCGTCGCCGCCACGAACCGGCGGCCGCCCACGTGTCCCGTCTCTACTCGGGGAGATGCGCGGCCGGGGCGAAACTTGCGCGCTCGCGTGGCGGTTCCCTCGATCGAGGGATAGGTCGCGTCTCGACCTTCGGGCAGGGCTCTGGCGGCATTGGGGGCAGATACTCGTGGGGCGGCGCGTCTCGGTGGGGAGACGTTGCTGAGGGGGAAAGCCGAGTGATTCGCGCGCGGCGGCGCGCCTCTCGGCGTACGAGCGCTTCGACCGCGCCGGACTCAGTACCAGCGGCCGCGCGCGAATCCGCCGAACGCAACAAGGCCCACGATGGCGATCAGGATGCCGAGCCACAGGCTCCAAACGATTGCCACGACGATCCCGATGATCACGAGTATTCCGCCGAGGCCGATCCCTGCACTGCCGCCTGCCCTTCCGTCAGCCATTCCGTTCCTCGCTTCTGTTGTCGGCGTGGTCTTCCGTCTCGTTCATGCCTGAATCTTCCCCGGCAGGAGGCCGCTGAAACCCTGGTCACGCTCCGATCGTGTGTTTCGCAAGAGCCAGGACCGGCTAGCGGAAGAGAGCAATGGGCGCCGCCGGCTGGACAATCTCGATCATCGCCATCGTGATCGTTCTCGTGATCGCCATCCGCGAGCTCGGTTGGCGTCGGTAGCAGTCAGCCGCGTGCCAGAGCAGGTGTCGCTCGTGTTCCGAACCGAGCGGTCGCCCTGGTTGACGTACGGCTCCTTCGAGTTCGACCCCGACACAGGACACCGCACCGTGCCGCTCGTCCGCGACGACGGGACGACCGCCGCGTTCACGATCCCGGAATTCGTCAGCGAGCCGAGTGACCTCGGGGAGATTGCACGCATCGTCATCGCGGCGTGTGAGCGTTGGGAGAACCGACAGGGAGTCGGCGGTTGACCCGAGAGCCGACCATCGAGGAAGAACCAGATCAACCAGGCCCGCCGCCGAGCGCGCGCCGGTCGAGACCGCCAACGCTGCCCACCCGTTGGACGGGGGCGGCGTGGAATCGGTGGACGAGCGCACATCGCCCTTCCCGTACGCGGACAATTTTGACGAGTGGGTCGCCGGCGAGACAGGGGCTCCGGAAGACCGAGCGTCGCCGCCGCCCGCTAAGACGGGGCGCGGAGCAGAGACGGAGCGTCGGGGCGACAATGATGAGAGCGGCAGACGCTCGCACCCCTAGACACAAATGGCCCCGGCATCCGTGCGTTTGCGACGTGGATGCCGGGGCCTGTATGGGCGCTACTGGGCTCGAACCAGTGACCCCCAGCTTGTCGAG
>Ga0207657_10005768_pt1 | contig 12910 bp, 8 predicted proteins | sample KBSC33metaG_FD_184316 | JGI IMG/M metagenome (GOLD analysis project Ga0207657, IMG submission 184316) | Corn rhizosphere microbial communities from Kellogg Biological Station, Michigan, USA - KBS C3-3 metaG (SPAdes) (version 2) | ecosystem: Host-associated > Plants > Roots > Rhizosphere > Soil ...
AATTTACGAACTCAAAGTGAAAACTTCGGCTGTCATGGCGCTCGAATCCAAGGTGGCTTCGCTCGAAAGCCTCGGCCGATCCGCCCAAGAGGACCTGGCCTCTCGGCAGGACCGGATCGACCGCCTGCAGCAGGAGCAAAAGGAGAATCAGGCCCGCACACAATCGTCGCAATCGGAGTTTCAGGCACAACTGGAGCGACTCGCCGATCAAGAAGCGACCTTAGCAGCATACGCCAATGAAGTCCGTCAGGCCTACGCTGCCCGCACCAAGGTGCAGGAGGAGCTTGCCGGCAAAGAGCAAGCACTTGTCGATCTCCAACAGCGACTCGTTGAAGCGGACCGCGGGCATGATGAAGTCGAACGGCTCCGGACGAAGCTCGAGGAATTGGAACCGGCGCAGGGCCGTCTGCACTGGCTCGAAGTCCAGGTCAGCGAAAAGGAGGCCCATCACCGTCAAGCCATACACCGGCTCGAACAGGACATCGCCGCACGTGACCGCCGCCTCGCCGAGCAGGCGGAACTGACACGATTACTGGAGGAGCGAGATCGTCACATCACCGCGCTCGAACAGCGCCTGGGCCATCTGCACGCGCTGCAAGCAGAGCTCGCAGGGCAGGCGAAGATCATGGGCGATCAAGAAGAGGAGATTTCCCGTCTGCGCAAACGGCTCGGAGAAGTCCGCGCTGCACTCCGCGTGCGGGAAGACGGCGCTCCGGTGCTCGCGCGGCCCAATGGCCCCGCGAATCAACTCAGCCTCCAGATGCCGGCTCCGAAGGCGACCGCTGGGCCACGGAAAGACGACCTGAAAAAGATTCAGGGCATCAGTCCGGCGATCGAGCGCGCGCTAAATAAGCTGGGCACGTTCACCTATGTGCAGATCGCCAGATGGAAGACCAGTGACCTCACCCGTATTGTGAAGAAACTGGACAACTTACCCGAGCGCGTCAAGCCGGAGCATTGGATCGCCAGCGCAAAAAAACAGCATCGTGAGAAATACGGCGAAAAACTCTAGCCGCCTCCTCCAACTCTGCGTTGACTTGCCGCCACTGCCCACCTAGAATCGCGTCCCATGACCGCCTCGTTCGTCCACCTGCATCTGCACACCCAATTCAGTCTCCTCGACGGCGCCAATCAGATTGAACCGTTGATTCGCCAGATCAAGACCTTTGGACAGCCGGCCGTGGCGATGACCGATCACGGCAACATGTTCGGCGCCATCGAGTTCTACCGCAAAGCGAAAGAGATCGGCGTCAAACCCATCATCGGCTGCGAAGCCTACATGGCGCTCGGCAGTCGGCATGCCAAGAAGGACAGCGGGCTGGCGCACAACGACTATTATCACCTCATCCTCTTGGCCAGAAACCTGACGGGGTATCAGAATCTGATCAAGCTAGTGAGTAAAGCATACCTTGAAGGATTCTATTACAAGCCACGGATGGACAAGGAGATACTCAAGGAGCATCACGAGGGATTGATCGCGCTGTCGGGGTGCCTAAGCGGAGAGATCCCGTACCTCATCGGGCAAAAGGACATGGCCGGCGCCCTGGCAGTCGCTGGCGAATTTCAAGAGCTCTTCGGGAAAGAGCACTTCTATCTCGAAGTGCAGGCAAACGGCCTCGACCATCAACGGATCGCCAATGCCGGTCTCATAGAAATCCATAAGAAACTCGGCATCCCCCTCGCCGGCACCAACGACTGTCACTACCTAAAGAAGGAGGATGCCCGGCCGCATGAGCTCATGCTCTGCCTCCAAACGGGCAAGACGCTGAGCGATCCGGCTCGAATGAAATTCGATACCGACCAACTCTATGTGAAGTCGACCGATGAAATTGCGCCGGCATTTGCAGAATTTCCCGGAGCCGTCGCCAACACCTGTCGAATCGCCGATTGCTGCGACCTCGAACTGGCGCTCAACAAGACGCATCTGCCCCAGTACAAGGCTCCGGAAGGATACACGCGCGAATCCTATGTCGAGTACCTGGCGATCGAAGGCCTGAAGTCTCGTTTGACGGAACGCCCAAGCACCATCCCGCTCGCGGTCTATGAACAACGCTTGCGCGAAGAGTTGATGGTCATTTGTTCGATGGGATTCGCCGGCTATTTTTTGATTGTCTGGGACATCATCCGGTTTGCCCGCAACCGGAATATCCCCGTGGGGCCGGGCCGGGGATCAGCCGCCGGCAGCCTGGTCGCCTATGCGCTGCGCATCACCGATCTCGATCCCCTCGTCTACACGTTGCTGTTCGAGCGGTTCCTCAATCCCGAACGGGTATCGCTCCCCGATATCGACATGGACTTCTGCATGGACCGCCGCGGCGAAGTCCTCAACTATGTCGTCGAGAAGTACGGTTCGGATCATGTGGCCCAGATCATCACGTTCGGGACGCTCGGCGCCAAGGCCGCCATTCGAGACGTGGGGCGGGTCCTGGAGATGCCCTACGCGGACGCGGACAAAGTCGCGAAACTGGTCCCCAACCAGTTGAACATCACGCTCGAGCAGGCACTCGAGACGGAGCCCCGGCTCCGGGAACTGGTCGAGACCGATCCGAAGGTGCGTGAACTCATGACCATCGCCCGGTCGCTCGAAGGGCTCGCCCGTCATGCCTCGACGCACGCGGCCGGCGTCGTCATTTCGGAAGAGCCTCTGACGGATCACGTGCCTCTCTATAAGGGCGCCAACGACGAAATCGTCACCCAATATTCGATGGGGGATGTCGAGAAAATCGGGTTAGTGAAATTCGATTTTCTCGGACTCAAGACGCTCACGATGATCCGCCGGGCCGAGACCCTGATTCATGAAAGCCATCCCGGACAGCCGCCGTTGAGCGTGGAGCTCTTGCCCTTCGACGACGCCAAGACCTTTGCCTTGCTCTCGTCCGGAAAAACCACTGGCATTTTCCAGCTTGAAAGTTCCGGGATGCGCGATTTGCTGAGCGGCTTCAAACCCGACCGCTTCGAAGACATCATCGCCATCATCGCGCTGTATCGGCCGGGCCCGATGGACCTGATTCCGGACTTCATCAAGCGAAAGCAGGGCAAGGTCCCCATCGTCTACGAGCTTCCGGAACTCGAGCCGATCCTCAAGGACACGTATGGCGTCATCGTCTATCAGGAGCAGGTGATGGCGATCGCCAACACGGTGGCGGGCTTTTCACTCGGCCAAGCGGACATTCTCCGGCGTGCCATGGGAAAGAAGAAGCCGGAAGAAATGGAAAAACTGCGCGTCAAGTTTCTGGAAGGCGCGCGACAAAACAAGATCGCGGAGAAGAAGGCCGAAAAACTCTACGAATTGATCCAGAAATTTGCCGGCTATGGGTTCAACAAGTCGCATGCGGCCGCCTATGCCGTCGTGTGTTATCACACGGGGTATCTGAAAGCCCATTATCCGACCGAGTTCATGGCTGCGCTCATGACGACCGACATGGGCAATCAAGACAAAATCGTGGGCTACTTCACCGAGTGCCGCGATCTTGGCATCAAGGTGCTCGGCCCCGATGTAAATGAAAGCCAGAAAAATTTCGCCGTCGTCGACGGGGCGATCCGGTTCGGCCTGGCGGCAATTAAAAACGTCGGGGAAGGCGCCGTGGATTCGGTGCTGGCCATCCGTGCCGACAGCGGGCGGTTCACGTCGTTCTTTGATTTTTGTCGGCGCGTCGACCTCCACAAAGTCAACAAACGGATGCTGGAAGGCCTGATCAAAGCCGGCGCCTTCGATTCGCTGGGCGCTAAACGCTCACAGCTGATGGCGATGCTCGATCACGGCATCGAGGACGGCGCCGCCGCGCAACAGGAACGCGAGAGGGGCCAGACCAGCATCTTCGGCGAAGAACTCAATGGCGACGGCTCTGCGCATGGTCACATAGAACCCGCCCTACCGAACGTGCCCGAATGGGATCAGGCTCAGCGGCTGAAATACGAACGAGAACTCACCGGCTTCTACATTACGGCGCATCCCCTGGCGCGTTACGAGGCCACGATTCACGCGCTCGCCACCGCCACGACCGTCGGGATTGCGGAACTGTCCGACGGCAAGGAAGTGCGTCTCTGCGGCATCATCGCGACGGTAAAATCCATGCTGACCAAAAAGGGCGACCGGATGGCCTACATGACGCTCGAAGATCTTCAGGGGACGGTCGAGGTGATCGTGTTCCCCGACCTCTTCAAGACCGTCGGCGAATTGATCGCTCCCGAGCGTCTCATCCGGGTCACAGGCACGATTGACCGCGGAGACAAAGGCACGAAGATCCGGGGCACCAAGATCGAACCGCTGGCCGATGTCCAAACGCAGTCCATCAAGCGCATTCATATCCGGCTCGCAACAAAGCCTGAGGTCAAGGATCAGTTGCCGCGGCTCCTGGATGTCTTTAAACGGCACCCCGGCGCCACCGCGGTATCACTGACCTTTAGAACGGAGAGCGCCCTCGAAGCGGAAACGGCCCCTCTCCCCCATCTAACTGTAAGCGCCACCGAAAGCTTTCTCGCAGATGTTGAGGAAGTGCTAGGCAAGGGGGCCCTATCTCTGGTATCGTAGCCCACCGATAGGAGAGGGTCCCGGGCCCGGAGGCACGTCGCTATGCGCGATTACCTTGAATTTGAAAAGCCGCTCCGCGAAGTCGAGGAAAAGATCGAGAAACTCGCAGCCTCGGGCGGCACCAAAGCCGGTGTCCAGGACGAAATCCGCAAACTGCGGATGAAGCTCGCCCAACTGGAGCATGAGCTCTACGCAAAGCTCACCCCCTGGCAGCGGACCCAGCTCGCCCGGCACCCCCAGCGCCCAAGCACCCTCGACTATATCGGTGAAATCTTCCGTGACTTTCTCGAATTCCACGGCGACCGGTCATTCGGCGATGACCGAGCTATTGTCGGCGGCTTCGCTCGTTTCAACGATCGGTCGATCATGGTCATCGGGCACCAAAAGGGCAAAACTCTCAAGGAACGAATGCAGCGGAACTTCGGGATGCCCAACCCGGAAGGCTATCGGAAGGCCTTGCGCCTGATGAAGATGGCCGAGAAATTCGGCCGCCCAATTGTGACGTTCATCGACACCCCAGGCGCCTATCCCGGCATCGGAGCCGAAGAGCGTGGCCAGGCCGAAGCCATCGCGAGAAATCTGTATGCCATGTCGCGGCTCAGCATCCCGATCATCTCGATCGTCATCGGCGAGGGCGGCAGTGGAGGCGCGCTGGCGCTCGGTGTGTCAGATCGCATCCTCATGCTCGAGCACGGCGTGTATTCCGTGATCTCTCCGGAAGGCTGCGCCGCGATCCTGTGGGATGATCCCGCCAAAGTGCCGGATGCCGCCGCGTCCCTGAAGATGACCGCCCAAGACCTCGTCGATCTGCGCATCGTGGATGACGTGATTCCTGAACCGCTCGGCGGGGCCCACCGTGAACCGAAAGCCGTCACCGATCGAGTGGCCAAGGCGCTCACCAATCAACTGTCTCAACTCACCGATCTTTCGCTCGACCAACTGCTGACCCAACGGGATCACAAGTACCGCCGTATGGGCGCAGTGACCGGCCTCGACGTCAGCGCCAACTAATCGACCGGCAGTCCGACCGCCTTCCTCTCCCCCGCAGGGTTACATCGGTCTCCGCACGACCTGCCGTGTGGAGAGGCACCATTCGGCCAGGAGCCGCGGATGGAACAGCGAAAATTTCAGCGATTCTCGGACAACTCCCATGTCCTGTTTTCAAGCGACACGGTCAAGAGCTTCGGAGTGGAATTCATCCGGATCGCCCCAGGGTCACCACAGCGACTTCAGGACTACCTTGGAAGGCGCCGCCTCCGACGCCGCCTAACCCACGCTGCCTATCGCCGGCTCGCGTCAACACCCTTGATTGGACGTCTCTCCGGAGCCCGCCTCACTGCCAGGAAACATTCCGCCGTGTGATCGTTCACCATACCCACCGCCTGCATGAAGGCATAGACGATCGTGCTGCCGACGAACCGAAACCCTCGCTGTTTGAGATCCTTCGAGAGGAGATCGCTCTGCCGAGTCCTGACAGGGATGTCGGAGCCGCGCTTCCACCGGTTGACGATCGGCTCCCCTTCCACAAACTGCCAGAGATAGACGTCGAACGTTCCGAAGGCATGTTGGACCGCGAGGAAGGCCCGGGCGTTCGTCACCGCAGCATCGATTTTCAAGCGGTTTCGGATGATCCTCGTATCATGCAGTAATGTGGTCTTTTTGATCTGGTCAAACCCGGCGATCCGGACCGGATCGAAGCCGGCAAAGGCCTGACGGTACCCCTCCCGCCGGCGCAGCACCGTATCCCAGCTGAGGCCTGCCTGAGCTCCTTCCAGAAGCAGCATCTCAAAGAGCCGACGGTCATTATGCACGGGCCTTCCCCACTCGGTGTCGTGATAGCGAACCATATGAGGAGTGGCTCCCGCCCAACTGCACCGCCGTTTCCCTGGGCGGATGTTCGAAGAAGAGCGGTCTGCCATAGTGCCCCATTGTAGGTGGCTGATCGCGGCAACTCAACGACCAGGGTGGTCATGCACATAGAACTGGCCTATTACCTAGTCAAGAAATTCCAGGCAGGATCGAGGCAACAGGACAGATTGTCCCCGTTGTGCAGCGTCCTTCCTCTTTATCCGGGTGAAGCTGGACCAGGAATTCTTTTCAACGCAGAGAAGTTGTTGTTGTTTATAGAGATGACCCAATCCTGCGCGTCTCATGCCATCGGTACGGTATGTGCTTTACCAATCCTATCGGGTACTGCTCTGCACACACAAACACAGGCAGTCACATGATTAGAAGGAGGGTCACATGAAATTTTCAACACTCCCGGTCTGCATGGCCGTCATTGTTCTCGCAGCCTGCAGCCATACCATTCCGGAAAGTGCGACGAAGCCGCAGGCGCCGCCTCAGCTGGGAAAGACGCCTCCGGTCATCCAGCCGCTGAGCGCCGGTCAAAAACAGGCGCAAGCTCCTGAGTCATTATTGCCGGTGACGATGACCGCGGACCTCACGCCGGTACAGAAGACGATCCAAGCGGCATTGCCCGAGCGATTTACCGAAGAACACCATCCGCTCAGCAGCGACTATCGCTGGCGGTTTATCCGTGAAGGGGAGCCTCAGGTGCAGATTCAAGACGGTCTGGTGAAATTCAATGCGACCTACCGAGGAGAGATCGAATCCACCGCTGCCCGCGCCTGCCGGCTGGATCCGCTCTACACGGTACTCGAAGGCACAGGACGTCTTGTGATGCGTGAACAGGAACAGGGACTGCTCGTGACGATGAGCGATCCGCAGACGTCGTTTACTCTGAAGCCGGACAGCGATACCAAGTGCAACATGTTCAATATGCCGGTACAGGACCAGCTGGCGGAACTCTTCAAACAGGAGGCATTGAGGCAGCAGGTGGCAAAGTCGGTCGAAGAGGCAGGCTACATCATCCCGTTGAATCTGGTCTGGGACCGGCTGCAGGAGGCCATGCCCGTCGGGTCCGCCAACAACAAACTGTGCTTCTACGGCAAAACCAAGGATTTTGCGATCGGCTCCATGAAGGGCCCTGCTCAGAACACGACGATAAGCGGCGTGGTCCGGCAAACGCCGGTCGCGTTGTATCAGACGCCCTGTCAAAAGGCGACCCCGGCGCCCCTGAAAGTCCATATGGACAATTCTGCGGTTGCGCTGCAGGAAGGCCAGCCCTATAAACTGCTGCTGACGGTGCCGGTCCCCTATGCGGTGCTTAATCAGCAACTCCAAGAGAGGCTGTATCATCAAGAGGCCCACCTCCCGACGACATTAGGCAGCACGGTCGTGATCGAGCGCGTCGTCGCCTCGGATGTCACCGGCCGGACGCTCCTCGCCGTCGACACGAGTGGCGACGTCAAAGGCACGCTGTATTATTGGGGGACACCGCAGTTGGAGCATGAGGGGAACATCATCACGATCCCCGACCTTCAAATCGCCAATGAAACCAAAATAGCCCTCGAAGAGATCAAGTCAGGCTATTGGCAGATGGTGAACGACGAGCTGCAGCCGCGCTTGCGGCAGGCTTCGACCATTGACCTGTCGCAGCGGATCGGCACAATGAAACAGGCGTTGAGCGGGCAACACAAGTCGGGCGGATTGAATATGGATCTGCTGTTCGCAAAACAGGAAGCGAGCCAGGTCGTCAGCATGAAGGACGCCTTGGTTGCCGATGTGCTGCTTGAGGGCACAGCCAGCGCTTCCGGCCGACTGCCGGTCAAGCAGGCGTCGCGCACCGACACGATCCAACCGATGGCGGTCGACAAAACCGCTCCCATCGACAAATCGGCGGCGAGCACACCTGCCGACAAATCGGCGACGATGGACAAGTCGCCGGCGGTCGAACGGTCGCCGAAGGAGGCGCGCGTCCCCGGAGACGAACGGCGGTAAGTGCTTCCCCGCCAAGTTCCTCTTCTGTTACCAGGCATACGCTTCCGGGGCCGGTCCACCCGGCCCCGGAAACAGGTCGTCCAGCCGCTTCAAAGTATCTGCGCCCAACGTGAGATTCATCACGCGCATCGTGCCGTCGAACTGGTCCAGCGTCCGAGGACCGATGATCGGAGACGTCACTGCTGGTTGATGGAGCAGCCACGCCAGGGCCACATCGGCCGGGCGCTCACCGAGTTCGTGGCAGAGCCGCTCGAACCCTTCAAGATTCGCGCGATGCTTCTGCACCTCCTGTTGGAGATCTTGATCGGCGCGCCGGCCGACGGTCGCGGGAGTCAAGGCGCCGGCCAGCAAACCTCGAGCGAGCGGACTCCAGGGAATGAGCCCGATGCCATACGCCATACAGGCGGGAATGACTTCGAGTTCGATCGTTCTCTCGGTCAAATTGTAGAGACTCTGCTCCGAGACGATACCGAGGAAATGACGGCTGCGGGCGACTTCCTGCCCCTGCGCCAGCTGCCACCCGGCAAAATTGCTGGTGCCGGCATACAATATCTTGCCCTCCCGCACCAACTGCTCCATGGCCTGCCAGATTTCGTCCCAGGGCGTCTCGCGGTCGACATGGTGCATCTGGTACAGATCGATGCAGTCGGTCTGAAGACGCCGCAAACTCGCTTCACAGGCGCGCTTGACGTGCAACGCCGAGAGCCGCGAGGCATTCGGCCAATCCCCCATGCGCCCGTACACCTTGGTCGCAAGCACGACCTTTTCCCGTCGACCGCCGCCCTGTGCAAACCAACGGCCGAGAATCTGTTCGGTCCATCCCTCTCCGAGCTTCCACCCGTAGACGTTCGCCGTGTCAAAAAAGTTCACTCCCAGCTCCAGCGCACGGTCCATGATCGTCATGCTGTCCGCTTCGGTGGTTTGCGGTCCAAAATTCATGGTGCCGAGACAGAGCCGGCTCACCTTGACGCCCGAGCGCCCGAGTTGTACGTATTGCATGGATTCGCTCTCCTCAGCGTCAGATACCGATGGTCTCGATCCGGCCCACCTCGTCCGGCGTGAGCGTGAAACGATCGGCCCGCAAATCGTCCGCCATGTGCTGTGCATTCGTGGTGCCCGTCAACGGCACCATGCCGATCTGCATGGCGAACCGAAACACCACTTGGGCCACGCCGGTGCCGTATGTTTCAGCCATGGCCCGGATGGCCGGATCGACAAACACGTCCCGGTTGGCGGTGAGCAGCGAAAAGCCTTCATAGACGATGCCGTGTTGGCGACACAGATCGCGCACAGCTTTGTCCCAGCCGAAGGCCGCATAGCAACGGTTTTGGACGACCATGGGACGATGCGCCGCCCGATCACACAGCAGCGCGAGTTGTCCTGCCGAGACGTTGCTGACCCCGATCAGTTTTGTCCTGCCGCTGGCGTACAGCGATTCAATGGCCGCCCATACTTCCCAATCTTCCGGTCCCAAACCGCCGCGATGATACGGACCGTGCAGCACGTAGGAGTCGAGATAGTCGGTGTGAAGATGGGCCAGTGAGCTTTCAAAGGATTGCCGGACCTGCGTGGTGATGCTGGCGGTGACATCATACGGCGTGCGGTGGTCCTGTCCGTTGACCGGTGTGAATTTCGTTTGGAGGAACAAGCCGTCGCGTGCCACGCCTTCCTCGCGCAAGCGCAGCAGCGCCTCCCCCACCCGCGTCTCGTCATAGTGAATCAGCTGATTTGCCGTATCGATCGCCGTGAAGCCGGCCTTGACGGCTTCGTACACGAGCCGCGTGGTCGCTTCCTTCTTCCAGGCGGTTCCATACATGAAACCAGGAATCGCGACCCCGTTATAGGTCGTCATCGTCATGCCCAGCCGTCCCTCCTCGTGTTACTGCTCCTCACCATACACAGTTCCCTGTCGCAGTCTCAACGTGAGAATTGGTACAGTGCGGCGATGGATTCGACCCCTCAGATCGTCGAACTGCGCATGAGTTACCGGTATGCCAAGCAGCATCCATGGGTGGTCCAAGCCGTCAACGGTTTTCTCTCGGCCTATTTCATGGAGCAGCCCGGCTTTCGCGTGCAGCGGCATTTTGACGAGTTGGAATCCGGCGTGCATGTCTGGCTTTGCGAAGTGCCGGAAGCGAAGACGATGAGCCGTCTGTTGCGGCGCCTGAAAGCGGATCTGCCTGCCTTCCGTCACACGGAACTTCAGGCGCCCACCGGCACGCGGCCGCAGTACATGATTGATTGTCCCGACCCCTCTCCAAGCGGTTAAGATTTCAGGCCGCCACATTTTGCCGGAGACCTGTCCAAATACCGGGAGAAGAGTATACTGAGGAGACGCGGAGGTGTGTGCGATGCCTCGGGTGCTCGTGCTCGGCGCAGGAAAGATCGGCTCACTGGTCGCCTGCCTGCTCTCGCAACACGGCAGCTACGACATCCATCTCGGGGATGTAACGCTTGACGCCCCGAAGCATTTGGTGGAAGACCTTGGTCTTTCCCGCGTCACACCGGCCGTACTCGACGTGCGAGAACAGGAAGCCGTCGACACCTATCTGAGCGCGCATCCGGTCGACGCGATCATCTCGAGCCTGCCCTACTTTTGCAATCCGACCGTTGCCAAGCTAGCCTTGAAGCACGGCTGCCACTATTTCGATCTGACGGAGGATGTCGAGGTCACCGATCAGATCCGGACGATGGCCGAGGGCGCGACGCATGCCTTCATGCCGCAGTGTGGCCTGGCCCCTGGGTTCATCAGCGTCGTTACACACGACCTCATGACGCACTTCGAAACCTTGGACCACGTCAAGATGCGCGTGGGCGCCCTCCCCCTGCACCCCAGCAATGCGCTCAAATATTCGCTGACCTGGTCCACCGACGGCCTGATCAATGAATACGGCAATCTCTGCTACGGCATCGAAGAAGGCCGCAAGATTCCCCTGCAGCCCCTGGAAGGCTATGAGACGATCGAGTTGGACGGACTGTTGTACGAGGCCTTCAATACGTCGGGCGGATTAGGCACGCTGGCGGACAGCTCAGTCGGGCGCGTGAAAACGATGAACTACAAAACCCTGCGCTATCCTGGTCACTGTGAAAAAATCCAACTGCTGATGAAGGATCTCCGACTCAACGAAGACCGGAAGACGCTCAAGCGGGTGCTTGAACACGCGATTCCGCAAACGCTGCAAGATGTCGTGCTGATCTATGCGTCGGTGACCGGGACGAAACAAGGCGAATTTTTCGAAGAAAGCTACGTCAAGAAAGTCTATCCCCAATGCATCAAAGGCAAGCTCTGGTCTGCCATCCAAGTGACCACCGCCTCGAGCGTCTGCTGCGTGATGGATCTCGTGCTGCGACACCCCCGCGCCCCCGGTGGTTTCGTCACTCAGGAATCGATCCTATTGAAGGATTTTCTGGCCAACGACTTTGGAGTCTATTATCGATGAGTACCGTCCATGCTGCACTCAAAGCGCTCGGGATCCAGGCCGTGAACTCGGGAGGCAGCACGGGCAAACACTGGTGGTCTGATCATTCGGCCGGCCCGTTGCTCCAATCCATCAATCCGGCGACGGGCGAAGCCATTGCGGCAGTTCGGTGCTGCGCAGCCCAAGACTATGAACACATTGTGGCGCAAATCCGCGAATCGTTCACCACGTGGCGGACGGTCCCTGCTCCGAAGCGAGGCGAACTCGTCCGTCTGATCGGCCAGGCCTTGCGGGAGAAGAAGGACCAGCTCGGCACACTCGTGTCGCTGGAGGTCGGAAAGATCAAGGCCGAGGGCGACGGCGAAGTGCAGGAAATGATCGACATGGCCGACTTCGCCGTCGGCCAATCGCGCATGCTCTACGGCGCCACAATGGCGTCGGAACGGCCCGCCCACCGGATGAGTGAACAGTGGCATCCGCTCGGACCGGTTGGTGTCATCACCGCCTTCAACTTTCCGGTGGCGGTCTGGGCCTGGAATGCGTTCCTTGCCGCCGCCGCCGGTGACCCGGTCATTTGGAAACCCTCGCCGAAAGCGCCGCTGTGCGCCATTGCGGTACAGCAGATCTGCAACCAGGTCATGGAGCAGCAGGGGTACTCGGGCATGTTTTCGCTGTTCATCACCGATCAGCCCTCGCTGGCCGAGACCATGGTCCGCGATCCCCGGTTGCCCTTGATCTCGTTTACCGGATCCGTTCCCGTCGGCCGGCACGTGGCCGCGCTGGTCGGCCAGCGGCTGGGCCGCACACTGCTCGAGCTGAGCGGTAACAATGCCGTCATCGTCGATGACAGTGCGGACATGGATCTGGCCGTTCGGGCCATCGTGTTCGGCGCAGTCGGGACCGCCGGTCAGCGGTGCACGACGACCCGACGGGTGCTCGTTCATGAGTCCTGCGCGGATGAGTTGCTCGACCGGCTGGTCAAAGCGTATAAGCAAGTGCGCATCGGCAATCCGCTGGATGCTGACGTGCTACTGGGCCCGCTCATCGATCACGTCGCCGTCGAGGCCTACCGCGCCGCGATCGACGAGATCAAAAAGGAAGGCGGTGAGATCCTCCA